>Ga0306921_10007939_pt1 | contig 11195 bp, 9 predicted proteins | sample sta12Cox44000080_FD_203760 | JGI IMG/M metagenome (GOLD analysis project Ga0306921, IMG submission 203760) | Lab enrichment of tropical soil microbial communities from Luquillo Experimental Forest, Puerto Rico - statoxic.12C.oxic.44.000.080 (v2)... | ecosystem: Environmental > Terrestrial > Soil... | reverse complement strand
CGACATCAATATCATTCTCGGCAAAGCGCTGAGTGTATTGCCCTAGACCGAGCTTTTCGAGCCAGTCAGCAATTTGCTGCATCGGTGGTCCTCTACGGATTTGACGCTATCCATTCTGGACTGGCATGTCGTGCGAGTTTATCAAACCTCGCCAGGATCGAGTACTCTGGGTCCCCGTCGGCGTCCCCCATACCGAACAACGCATTGTAGCGGGGTTATGCACGCTAGAAGTCGCTGGTTCGGCAACGGGGCGCTGAACAGCCTGCCAATGTCCGCTTTGGGTCAAAAGCAGACATCGGCTTGGCGCTCGTTGATGTCCGCTTTATCGCGCGGTGTTTGCAAACTGCTTTGACCAGCCAAACCTGCTTACCGTTGGTCCGCAATCACCTTGCCGTCGTTGGGTAGCGATTCCGGCGCTACCAGCTCGACGGTACCGCCAAGCTTCATCACCGTTCGAAGGGTGGCGGTCACTGCGTCGCGAACCGCTTCGCCGGATGCAGCGCATTCCGCTTTCAGCGTCATGACGTCAACCTCTCCCGCGCGACTAACCACAAGTCGGAGCCTTCCGAGCTCCGGATGACGTTTGCCAATCTCAGCGATCTGCTCGGGGCGAACAAACATGCCCTTGACCTTGGTGGTCTGGTCAGAGCGCCCGAGCCAACCCCTGATCCGCATGTTGGTGCGACCGCACGGGCTGCTGCCTGGCACGATAGCGGTGAGGTCGCCAAGGGCGAGCCTGATCCAGGGACTATGCGGATCAAGCGTGGTGACGACGACTTCCCCGACTTCACCGTCTGCAACAGGATCGCCGGTCCCGGGTCGCACCACCTCGAGGATAATGCCCTCGTTGACGACCATGCCCTCGCGTGCAGGCGTCTCGTAGGCGACAAGGCCCAAATCAGCGGTGCCATAGTACTGATAGGCGTCGATACTACGGGATTTCACCTCGCCCTGCAGTGACGTCGGAAAGGCTGCACCGCTGACCACTGCACGCTTGAGCGATGACGTGTCGCGGTTCGCTTTCGCACTGCCGTCGAGCAGGATTTTCAGAAAATCCGGCGTGCCGCTGTAGTCGATCGGTCGATAGGCTTCAATCAATTCGTATTGCTGTTCAAGATTGCCCGGACCCGCTGGGATCACGGCGCAGCCGATCGCACGGGCGGCGCTATCGAATATGAAGCCACCCGGCGTCAGGTGATAACTAAATGTGTTGATAACGATGTCGCCCTTGCGGAATCCGGCAGCAAAGAGCGAGCGGGCGCTGCGCCAGACGTCGTGCTCCGCGCCCTCCGACTCGAAGATCGGCCCCGGCGAACTGAACAGCCGGGCGAACGATCCTGCCGGCTTCGGCACGAAACCGCCGAACGGCGGATTGGCCTTGTACAAGGCCGGCAGGTCGGATTTCCGCAAGACCGGCAGATGCGCTAGCGCGGCCCGATCGGTAATGGCGGCGGGATCGATTCCCCTGAGCCGCTCTGCATACGCCGGAGCCACTATCGCCGCGCGCAGCACGCCGGGCAGGCGCGCAAAAAGGCCGGCCTCGCGCTCGGCCGGATCACGCGTTTCTAGAAAGTCGTAGAACTCCTTCATCGACTCACAACCAACGCTTACGACGCTTGAAACTCTTCAAATTCTTGAAACTCTTGCGCTGATCGCCGGCTCCGCCAAGGTAGAATTCTTTTACGTCTTCGTTATCGCGCAATTCGTCGGCGGTGCCGTCCAGCACGACCTTGCCCTGCTCCATGACGTAGCCGTAATTCGCAACCGAAAGTGCGGCTCGCGCATTCTGCTCGACCAGAAGAATTGTGACACCGAGATCGCGGTTAATGCGCTTGATGATGCCAAATACCTCCTTCACCAGCAGAGGTGATAAGCCCATCGACGGCTCGTCCATCAAGATCATCTTCGGCCGTGCCATCAATGCGCGGCCGATCGCCAGCATCTGCTGCTCGCCGCCGGAGAGGTATCCAGCGCGTCCAGTACGCTCCTTCAGGCGCGGGAAGTACTCAAAAACCATATCGATATCAGCGGCGATCTCCTTGTCGCGGCGAGTGAACGCACCGAGGCGCAGATTCTCAAGTGGGGTCATGTCACTGATGATGCGGCGCCCCTCCATCACCTGGAAGATGCCGTGCCGGACAATGCGGTCGGGATCGAGGCCATCGATGCGCTCGCCCCGAAAGAGGATCTCGCCGCGGGTGACTTCGCCATCCTCGGTCTTGAGCAGGCCAGAGATCGCCTTCAACGTTGTCGACTTGCCGGCGCCGTTGGCTCCAAGCAGCGCCACGATCTCGCCCCTAGGCACTTCAAGGCTCAAGCCCCGCAACACCATAATGACCCTGTCGTAGACGACGTCCACGTTGCGTACTGCGAGCAGCGCACTTGTTTCGTCAGCGGTCACCGTGCGGAGACTGCTGGCTGAGGTTTTTGCATTAGATTGTCGCTCAATCGGGATGCTTATCTCGCTTGTAGAGGGGGAGTTGGTATGCGCAAACCAACTGGGTCGGGAATCACTTTGCGCGACACCGCCTTCGATCCTCCCCTTGTTCAGGGACGCAGGTTTTCTTGTTACCACCCGAGCCATTCCGGCTTGCGCGGCAGGTCGATGGTCTTCACCTTCTCGAGCTTGATCGTGCCGTTCTTGACAAGATCATTCAGCGGCGCGTCGGTCGCACCGGCAACTTTCATGCGGTAAACTTCGACCCGCGTCGTCGGACGATGGTCGGTCTCGGTCCAGGTTGCAGGATTGCATACACCGTCCATGCCGACCGGGACCCAATCTTTTTTGTGATAAAAGCCCTTGACTACGTTGGGCCCGATCGCGCCGCCATTCTTCGCCGCCCACTCAACCGCTTCCCTCATATAGAGCGCCGTGCAGACAGCGGCGACGTAGTGTACCGCGCGATAGCCGGTGCCGGAGGGGTCCGACATTTTCGAAATCTCCATGACCGTCTTCATGCCCGGTGCATCGACGCCCCAAGCTACTGCCGTGCGGACCGGGAATACGACGCCGTTGGCAGCATCACCCGCAGCCTTGGCGGCATTCTCGTCCATGCCCCAGACGTTGCCCATGAACTGCACGTCGACGCCGGCCGCCTTGCAGGCCTTGAGCACGGAGATATTGGAGCCCGCGGTGTTGCCGAGATACGCGTAATTCGCGCCCGAGCTTTTGAGCGTGAGGCACTGCGCGCTGTAGTCGCCCGGTGTGAGTGCAAACTGGATGGCTGGCAGCACCTCAAACCCGAGCTCCTTGGCAAGCGTCTCGCCAGCCTCCTTCGGCGCATTGGGATAGGGATGGTTAGCGCCCATGTGGACATATTTCGGCTGCCCGGTCTTGCCTTTCGCCTTCCAGTCCTCCGCCGCCCACGTCAACATGCCGCGAAGCGCATCCGAATAGCTCGGGCCGTAGAAGAAATTATACGGCGCCGGCTTAGCCTTGCCGCTGACGCCGGTCGGATCGGTCAGCGCGCCGGCGTAGGAGGCCGAGAGATAGGGAATCTGATCCTGTACCAGGAAACCAGACAGTGCTTCGGTGTCCGCGGTACCCCAGCCAACAATCGCGGCGACCTTGTTATCACCGGCCGACCACTTTTTGTACTGGGCAACCGCGCGTGGCACCTGATAACCGTAATCGACGGTGTCGACTGTCACCGGCTTTCCGTTGATGCCGCCATTTTTATTGATCCAAGCGAACGCGTCGGCGATGCCTTGACCGAATGGTGTACCGACGTCAGAGGTTGCCCCGGTGTAATCGGCCAGATGACCGAGCGTGATTTGCTGCGCCTGTGCAGGGCAATAAGCTCCCGCCACTAGCACAGCGATGGCAGCGCTTATCAGTTTATTGGTCATGACGCTTCCTCCATTTAATTCCTATTGCCTCTCATCAATGTGAAAACGGATAGAGCTTCCAGTAGGTCTTGATTTGGCGCCAGCGATGGGCGAGGCCGTCGGGCTCGAACATCAGGAATATGATTATGATGAAACCGATCGCGACCTCGCGCAAGAAGGCGATATTATTCTGTAGCGCGAGAAGCTGATCGATCGTGCTGCCGCGCAGCATAGCGCTCAGCCATTCCGTGGACTCCGGCAGCAGCACCATGAATGTCGCCCCCATCAGTGTGCCCATCACGGAGCCGAGGCCTCCGATAATGACCATGGCGAGGAAGATAATCGACCGATCGACGCCGAAGCCTTCATTCGAAACCACCTGATTATAGTGCGCGTAGAGCGCGCCAGCGACGCCAGCAAAGAACGCGGCGATGCCAAACGACAGCGTCCGGTATTTGGTCAGGTTGATGCCCATGATCTCCGCGGACAGATAGTGATCACGGATCGCAACCAGAGCGCGTCCGTCACGGGTGCGCGCCAAATTGGTCACAAGAACGAATGACACAACCATGTAGATCAGGACAACGTAGAAATAGCTGTGGTCGCCCCGAACGACGTAGCCGAAGATCGAAAATGGTTCGGCAATCGCCGGCACGCTGCCACCGGTGAACCATTCTGCTCGTGCGAAGAAGTCGAGTAGAATGTATTGGGCCGCGAGCGTCGCAATCGCGAGATAAAGGCCCTTGAGCCGCGCGGCCGGCAGGCCAAAGATCAAACCGACAAGCGCGGTCACCACGCCGGACAGTGGAATCGCGAAAAAAACCGGGATCGGCAGCTTGTTCGACAGATACGCCGATGTGAATGCGCCGAGGCCGAAGAACGCCGCATGGCCGATCGAAATCTGCCCGGTAAAGCCGACCAGCACGTTGAGGCCCAGGGCAGCGATAGCCGATATCCCAATCTGGATCAGAATACTGAGCCAGTACTGGCCGAGAAAGAACGGAGCGAGCGCTACCAACCCAACTCCAATAATGGCCACATTCCGACTCGTCAGGGTCGGAAAGATCGTCGTGTCGGCTGCGTAGCTGGTGCGGAAATCGCCGGCGGGGATCAGGGTTTGGGTGGTCATATCAGATTCTTTCGATGTCTTCTGTGCCGAACAGGCCGTAGGGTTTGATCATCAGGATGATGATCAACACGTAAAACGGCGCGATCTCATAAAGATTGCCCCAGTGCAGATATTCGGCATCGACAAAATGGGAGATGTTTTCCAACAGGCCGATAATGATGCCGCCGAGCACGGCGCCACCAATGCTGTCGAGGCCACCAAGAATCACCGCCGGGAATACCTTGATGCCATAGGCGGCCAACCCCGCCGATACGCCGTTGACGATGGCAACGACCACGCCGGCGACGGTCGAGACGGTCGCCGAGATTGCCCACGCCACCGCGAAAACATTCTTCACGGAGATGCCGAGCGACTGCGCCACCTGCTGGTTAAAAGCTGTTGCGCGCATTGCAAGCCCGTATTTCGAGGCGCTAAAGAACCAGGCCATCCCAGAGATCATCGCGATCGAAACTGCCAAGCTCATCAAGTAGACGGTTTGGATCTGGATACCCAATAGCGTTATCGCACTTGCCGCAAACACCTGCGGGAACGGTTGCAGGTTTACGCCGAAGATCCATTTCGTCGCCGCCTGGAAGATCATCGAAAGCGCGATCGTCACCATGATAACGGAAATGATCGGCTCACCGATCAACGGCCTCAAGACTACCACCTGAACAGCGACGCCGAACCCGAACATGAAAACGAGCGCAATCGGCATGCCGAGCCAGAATGGCAACTGATTTTTCGTCAGCAGCCACCAGCAAACCCAGGCGCCTATCAGCAACAGCTCGCCCTGCGCGAAATTGACCACCTGCGTCGCCTTGTAGATCAGCACAAAGGACATCGCGACGACGCCATAAAGGGTGCCGACGACGAGGCCGTTGACCAGAAGCTGAATCAGAAGTTGCATGTTGGCGGTCATTCGGCCGCCTCCGCTTGGATTGTTGTCGGACTGCGGCGCAAATCGACTACCGCCAGCGTTGTGCGAATGCGCTGGGTGATCCCGTCCTGAAAGCGGATCACGGTGTCGATCGGGATCTGTGCCCGGTCCGCGTAGATGCCATTGATAATGTCGGCGTATTTCTCATTAATCACGCCGCGGCGAACCTTTCGCGTGCGTGTCAGCTCGCCATCGTCGGCGTCCAGCTCCTTGTACAGCAGCAGGAGTTTTGAAATTCGCTGCGCTGACGGCAACGTTGCGTTGACAGCCTCGACCTCCTTCCGCAACAGCGCGTAAACCTCCGGTCGGGAGGCAAGGTCGGTATACGTAGTGAACGAGATCCGATTCTTCTCGGCCCATTTCGAAATGATCGAGTAGCGAATGCAAATAATCGCCGCGAGATAGTCCCGACCGGCGCCCAGCACGACGGCTTCGGCAACGAATGGTGAGAACTTCAGCTTGTTCTCGAGGTATTGCGGCGAGAACCGGTCGCCGCGCGCAGTCGCTGCCAGATCCTTGATGCGGTCAATCACGACAAGTTGCCCGGCCTTGTTGAAATACCCTGCATCGCCCGACTTCAGCCAGCCGTCGCGCATGTCAGCCTGGGAGGCTTCCGCGTTCTTGTAATAGCCGAGAAACATATTGGGATGCTTCACAATGATCTCGCCGACGCCGTTGGAGTCGAGCTCATCGATACGGATTTGGATGTCGTCGGCCATCGCCACCCCTGTGGTCTCAGGGTCGACACTATCAGCGGCGTGAAGAGTGTAGGCCCCCAAGAGCTCGGTCTGACCATACAGCGTGCGCAACGGCACGCCCATGACACGAAAAAAGCGGAAGGTGTCGGGACCGAGCGCCGCGCCGCCGGTTGCCGCGGAGCGAAGACGCGTAAAGCCCAGGCGGTCGCGTAGCGCGTTGAATAGCAAGCACTCGCCAATGATCGAGCGGCTGCCCCGATCGAGCGCTGCCAAGCCAACCTTCATGCCGATCCCAAAGAGCCATTGTTTGAAGACGGAAGCATCCATGATGCGCGCACGCACGCCAGCGGCGATCGCTTCCCAGACTCGCGGCGCGAACAATACGAAGGTTGGCGCGATTTCGCGAAAATCGCTCATCATAGTGTCGCCTTGCTCGACGAAGTTGATCTTCATACGGCACAGCAGGCCTTTCCCCATCGCGTATACCTGTTCCATGATCCACGGCAACGGCAGCACCGAGACATACTCGTCGGCCGGCCCCTTTGGATCGAAGGCGAGATAAGTGGCACAGTGACGCAACACGCGGCCTGCCGCCAGCATCGCAAGTTTGGGCTGCGCAGTAGTCCCTGATGTCGTGCAAAGGATCGCTACGACATCGCCGCTGGTCGCATCGACCAGCTTGTCATACGCATCCGGCTCTCGCGTCGCGCGGCCGCGGCCCTTCGCAGCGAGATCATCGGCAAAAATCAGGCGCGCATCGTCATATTTGCGCATGCCACGCGGATCGGAATAGACGATATGGCGAACGTGAGGGATGCGCTCGCCGAGCCCAAGCAGCTTGTCGACCTGCTCTTCGTCCTCTGCGAAAACGAGCTTCGCTTCGCTATAGGTGAGCAGATAGGAGACCTCCTCATCGAGGGCATCACGATAGATGCCAAGACTCATCGCACCGATGGCATGAGCGGCTATCTCTGCAGCTGCCCAGTCGGGGCGGTTATCGCCGATTATGGCAATGACATCGCTTGGCCCCAATCCAAACTCGACAAGGCCTAGCGTAAAGTCGCGCACGCGCACCTGATAATCGTTCCAGGTGAATTCGCGCCACAAGCCCAGGTCTTTTTCGCGCAGCGCCACATCACCTCCATGCTCGTTCGCGTTGAGGCGAAGCAGCTTCGGAAAGGTGTCGGCCCGTGCGACGCGGCCCGCGTAGTCCATCATCAAGCGATCTCCACCGGTCGCGGTAGGGGTTCGTCAAGATCGATCAATACCTCGTCCTCCTCGCCGAGATACGCGCGCTTGACGTGCGGATCCGCGAGCACCGCCGTCGGGTGGCCCTCGGCAATCTTGCGGCCGAAATCAAGCACAAGGACTCGGTGAGAGATGTCCATCACGACGCCCATATCATGCTCGATCATCATCACCGTCATGCCGAATTCCTCGTTGAGGTCGACGATATATCGGGCCATGTCCTCCTTCTCTTCGAAATTCATCCCGGCCATCGGTTCGTCGAGCAGAATTAATTTCGGCTCTAACGCCATCGCTCGCGCGAGCTCAACGCGCTTACGCAAGCCGTAGGGGAGCGTGCCCGCCGTCGCCTTGCGCACCGCCTGCAAGTCAAGGAAATCGATAATCTCCTCGACCTTGCGTCGGTGTGCGAGTTCCTCGCTGCGCGCACGCGAAAGCCAGTAGAGCGGGCCCGTGATGAAATTATTTCTCAGCAGGTGGTGGCGGCCGACCATGATATTGTCGAGCACACTCATGTGATGGAACAGCGCGAGGTTCTGGAAGGTCCGACCGATACCGAGCGCGGCGCGCGCGTTTGGCTTCAGCCCGGCGATATCGCGACCGCCATAGAGTAGGCGGCCTTCAGTCGGGGTGTAACGACCAGAGATGCAGTTGACGATCGAGGTCTTGCCCGCGCCGTTCGGCCCAATAATCGAGAACAGCTCGCCGTCATTTACGGTGAAGCTAACGTCGGTCAGCGCGCGAATTCCGTCAAAACGCAGCGAGACTGCGCGTAGTTCCAACGCGCGTTCCACACCTTTCTCCATCACGCTCGGCGCCTGTTCCTTTAATCTAGCACGGCCAGGCTATGTCTGTTTCCGTCATTAGCCGACACAGTCCGCTTTACCCCCAAAAGCGGAGATCGTTCAGCACGGTCGTGATGTCCGCTTTGTGCCAAAAGCGGACATCAGCAGACATCAGTTCGGTTTGGAAATTGAGGGAGCCAGCACATTGTACGCCGCCATCGGACGGCGGATGCCCTTGAGGTTAAACTCACCCACGGATTCGACGGTGATGGTTTTATCGACCGCCAGCATCACACGGGGGCTAATCAGGATTACGGCCAGCAATGCCATAACGTCTTCCGGGTCTGAGCTTTCGCTGAACCCGGTAAAGCCGCGCAGATCGCAGAACAGCGCGGTAATCTCTCGGCGATGGCTTTCTAGCTGCTTCTCGGTGCCGGACGCGACGATCAGGTCCGCCACCTGCGGAGGCAGGAAGCGCCGCAACCGACCCATGCGCTCGATTTCGCCAACTTGGTCGGCGACGCGTTGTTCAAGTTGTCGATTGAGTTTAACGAGTTCCTGCGACTGCGCGTCCAACTTGCCGGCCTGCTGCTGCACAATTCTGTAGCTCTCTCGCAGCTCGTTGAGCAGCCGGGCGTTTTCGATAGCGATAACAGCTTGAGCAGCAAAATTCTGCACCAACGCGATCTGCCTGTCCGTAAAGGGACGAACTTCTTGGCGATAGATTCCAACAACGCCGATCAGTTTATCATCTTTGAGCATCGGGATCAGGATTATCGTCCGAACCCCCGCTAACTCAGTAAACAGAACATACGTCGGTTCGCGCTTGAACTCCTCATCCTCCCTGACGTCGGCAATCTGCACGGCCTCCTTGCTAGCGGCGACCCGTGAGAGCGGGTGATTTGGCCCCGGCATGACCAGCGGTTCGCGCCTGCGCAGTTGCGCGAAGGACTCGGGCACGTTGAACATTGCGACCACCGGGAATGCGCCCTCTTCGTAGAGATTCAAGATGCCGAAGTTTGCGCCACAAAGCCGGGTTGCATTCGCCAGCATGGTTTGAAACACCGGCCCGAGTTTGCTCGGGGAACTTGATATGACTCGCAGCACCTCTGAAGTTGCCGTCTGCTGCTCCAGCGATTCGGTCAGATCGGTTGTGCGCTGGCGCAATTCATTGAGCAGCCGCGCGTTCTCGATGGCGATCACCGCCTGAGCGGCGAAGTTCTGCACGAGTTCGATTTGCTTTTCAGTAAAGGGGCGAACTTCTTGCCGATAAATGATGATCACGCCGAGCAATTGATCGTCCTTGAGCATTGGCACGGCTACAAGCGATCGCGCGCCGCCCAGCTTCGCGGAATTGCCGGGAACAGCGGCAGCCGCAGCGTCGACGGTGTGGCCCACCTGCTTCGTGCGCATGACCTGATCGACTATGGTGCCTGGCGTCGGCACAAGCGCTTTGAGCCGCCTGTTGTATTCGGCAAGTGCTGACGGCGTGCCGACTTCCGCCGCGAAGCGAAACACGTCGCCGTCACGAAGGAAAAGCGTCCCGAACTTCGCCTCACAGATGCGCACCGCGTTCTCCAGCATGGCCTGAAAAACCGGCTCCAACTCGCCGGGCGACGAGCTGATAACGCCCAGCACTTCGGATGTTGCTGTTTGTTGGTCTAACGATTGCCGTAGCTCGTTCAGCAGCCGCGCATTCTCAATGGCGATGACAGCTTGGGCGGCGAAGTTCTGCACTAGTGCGATCTGTTTCTCAGTGAACGGGCGGACCTCCTGCCGATAGAGAGCAATGCAACCGATCAGCTCGTGCTCCTTTAGCATCGGCACGTTAAGAACAGTCCGAGCGCCCGCAAGTTCGACAAGCGAGACGGGCCCAGGATGGCCATCGACATAACCTTTCTCTGCTCGCACATCAGCGACGTGATACACTTGCTTCGTTGCGACAAGGCGGCCAAGGGTGGTCACCGGCGCGGGACGAATTATCGGTTCACGCCGTCGGTATTCGACAAACGCCGGCGGCGCGTTGTGCAGTGCCACGGTGCGGAAAGCATCTCCCTCCCATAGAAGCAGAATGCCAAATCTAGCTTCCTACAGCCGCGTTGCATTGACGAGCATGGCGTCAAAGACCGCCCCGAGTTCACCGGACGAGCCGCTGATGAGTCGCAGCACCTCAGATGCCGCGGTTTGCTGCTTCAATGCTTCGGACAGCTGCTCCAACACTTCGTCACGCTCGCGGGTGAGTTGCGCGAGCTCAATTTCCTGGGCGGCGGCAGCGGGAGAAATGCGGCGACGCAACTTTGGCGCAACGCCGCGCTTTCGCATCCCCGCTTTGCGGCGGCGTGCATTTGCCAGGTTGCTGCTTGCTCTGGAGCGCCGTCGCATGCCCACCCAAGGCTCAGGACTACGCCGATTTTCAACGTGCGATTACAGCAGGGAATTGCGACCGGCGGAATGGGGTTCAGGAGGTGGCGCGCGGCAAGACCTCGGCCGAGATCGCGCAAATCCTCGGATTGACCAAGCGCACGGTCGATTTTCACACCGACAACGCGCGCGGCAAACTCGGCGCGGCCACGCGTACCGAAGCGGCGATT
>Ga0306921_10007936_pt1 | contig 11197 bp, 13 predicted proteins | sample sta12Cox44000080_FD_203760 | JGI IMG/M metagenome (GOLD analysis project Ga0306921, IMG submission 203760) | Lab enrichment of tropical soil microbial communities from Luquillo Experimental Forest, Puerto Rico - statoxic.12C.oxic.44.000.080 (v2)... | ecosystem: Environmental > Terrestrial >... | reverse complement strand
GTGAGAGTGGGTTCATGGTCTCAAGCGCCGCCAATGGGTTTGCTGAGATTCTGTACGACCCGAACGGGAACACCTGTGACTTCAACACCCACAATATCCCATACGATTTCCACCCCATGTACGCGACTTCCAGCGAGCACACCAGGGTACCGTGGGCAGCCCATTCCTACGGCATCGCGTTCTCCGACGAAATTGGGCACTACGAGTATTGCAGTGCAGTCAGTGCTGAAGGTGGAAGTTGCACCCAGGCCAGCGCCAGCGACCCAGGAGGTGCAGATGTGGATGACGTGGGCTGCTTCGATGCTGCGTTCAATGCCTCTCTTGGATTGGTTGCCGTTGGGGGTTGTTTCGGCGAAGACGACGATTTTGACGGTGTGCCCTACCAGTTAGTCTGGCCAGGAACATCTACCAGCAGGAGGAAGGACAGAACGTTGCACGCTCAGCCCATCCAGCTTACCAGTCCTGTTTTCCGTGACAGCGAAGGGGAAAGACGAAACTATAGCCGGGTTGGTTTTGAAACCGACCTACCCAGGATTGAATTTTCCACGAACCCACCCTGTCAGCGCTTCATTTCCAATCCTGCAGACCCAAATCCCGGCCAGGGTTGCGTAAATCCGCCGGCGGGGGCCCCTTTCTATCCTCTTTACACTACCGCAGGGGAAGAAGAAAACTGCGTATGGCAGTTGGGCGGTGCCCACATCCCCGGGACTACCAATACTTTCGGAGGGAGTTCGACCGCCGAGTACGGACCGTTGTTGGAGCTTGCCTATCCTGCGGCTGGAGGCGTCCCCTCCTTCCGATACAACGACTTTCGGAGGGTGCTGAACAACAATCCGTGTCGTGCGGGCGATTGATAGATTGATTTGTCAGCACAGACAATAAGCAAACCGGGCGCCCTTCGGGGCGCCCCTCTTCATGCTTGCAGGGGTTTTGTTACGGCCTCTGGTTGATCATCAGGTGAGCCCACTTGCGTGCCCGCCCACAGTTAAGTGACAAGACAGCCCTGCATGGTCAGGGCTTATCCTTTGAACCTGAAAAAGGCGAACAGACGGCGCAAGCTGGTGTAATCGCCTGTTATCTCCAATTGAATCGCGTTAAATGCTTCCAGGCCACTGTAGAATATGCGCCACTCCGGAGGTGCACATGCGCTTGTGTCGGGTGGGCGCGGCGTTAGTGGTCTCTCTCGTTGCGATCTCCACGCAAGCGGCTGAGGCATCGAAGTCTGTTTCGCCGTTCTTCGCGCGTACCTCACAGCGCCTTACGCGCGGCAAATACCTGGCCGAACTCGCGCACTGCTTCGATTGTCATTCTGAAAGGGACGCGAAGGGGAATCAGGTCCCTGGTATGAGGGGTGCGGGACGCGTGCTGCCACCAGAGGAGAGCAACATTCCACGCCCGCATTTCCTCGTGTGCCCGAATATAACGGCGGACCGCGAAACGGGCGCTGGATCGTGGAGCGACTCGCAGCTGGCACGGGCTGTTCGTGAAGGGATCGGCCATGATGGACGGATTCTGGACAAGACGATGCCCTATTGGAACTTTCGTTATCTAACGGACGAAGATCTCGCATCCATCATCGTGTTCTTGCGCAGCCTCCCGGCTGTGCACCACCCGCTTCCAAAACGGGATTTGGCGGAGGAGCCATTCACCGATTGGCGTCCTGAGGTGCAGCCGCCCACATTGCCCTCAGATGCACCTGCTGTCGCACGCCACGGCGAATATTTGGTGCACATAGGCAACTGCACCGGGTGCCACACCACTGCCGATCCGCAGAATCGGCCTGTGCCGGGCATGCTGTTCGCCGGGGGCAGAGTCTTCGTCCGCCCGTGGGGTACCGTCGCCAGCGCCAACCTTACGCGCGACCCCTCGGGAATTGGCTATTACGACGAGGCGCAATTCATCCGCACCATTCGCAGTGGCCGTGTGGGTGCGCGAACGCTCAACCGCACTATGCCGTACCCACTCTACCGCCACCTTAGCGATGAGGATCTGAAGGCTATATTTGCATATCTAGGGACGCTGCCACAGGTGCAGCATCGCGTAGACAATACCGAAGGAGCCACGCTCTGCCCGAAGGATAAGAACCGCCACGGCTTCGGAGATAGGAACTAAAAAGCCCAGTCAATCAGTTTGCCATGTCGTTCTCGGCCTGATCTTCCTGAAATACATCTCCGACGCTTTCGAGGCGAGGTACGAGTATCTTCGGGCCCGCGGATAGTCGAAGCTGCCGCCGATGTAGATAACGTCGGGATGGCCCGCTGGACTCACGACCAGATTGTCGTACCAGCACTGCGTGGCGCAGTAGTTGTCAACCTGTGCTGCTCCGGTGGGGCTGCGCACTTCATTGACGGCGTCTTCGATGCTCCTCTTGTTCACGAAGCCGTCACGATCAATCGTCTTCTTGAACACGGCGGCGTCGGCGCGGGCTTTCAACGAGCCTGACGGTTGGTTCACAATGAGGATAAATCCAGCCGCACCCAACGTCAGAGTAACGATCGCCGTTAGCGGTAACCAAAGAACTCTCCGAACCGTCATAAGATTTCATCTCCTCTCGAACAACAATTCGGGGAAACAGCCGGGATCTGAACCGCGCAATCGATCGCAACTTTTGCCGGACTAATCGGTCAGGCATATGCGAACTGGAAAAGGGATCGAACCTGAACCTGGTTGGGGCTACACACCTATCCGTAGCGGTGTACATCACATTGCCAACCGGCCAGTGGTCCACGAATCTTGCTATTGAGGTTGGCGTTGTCAAGAAGATGTTTGTAAAATCACGGTTAATACGCACGGAGGCTTCGGCCAATGGTCCTCGGATGTATCCTTGAATCCCGGCGATATCAAAGACATTTTGGCAAAGCACGCCAGAGTGAAACCGTCCGCGGAGAAGATCGCGGATGAAGCTCAGAGCACGTCCCGCAGCGCCGTCATCCGGTCCTGAATTTCCTGCCACGAAGGGTACGGCCCATAGCAAAGCAGCTTGCATTGCCCTTCGTATTCCGCGCTGATCGCATTGGCCAGTTCCGCAGGCGGAAACAGCACGTCGCTCCTGGCGAAGCGCATCTCTTCCGGATGGAAGTAGCTTTTCGGAAAATGCTCGCGACTGATCTGGTCATAATCGGCTTTAATAGCCGCGTACTCGGATGATTTCAGCATGGCCGTGACTTCGTCCCGGGCGGCGAGCTGAAACAGATCGTAGTAATGCCGGGCATAACTGCCGAGCGGCCGGCCGTCGCGCTTGAGCAATTCCACCTTGCTGTGAATGGCGAACAACTTTTCGACGAATGTCCGGCGGAAATGGAGAAGCCGCATTGCAAACGGCGCTTCGTCTTCGGCGCCAAGCGACTTTTTCCTTTCCTGCAGGAACTGCCCGATATATGAGCGCAGTTCGATGACAGCCGTAGGCTCACGGCCGCTGGCCGTGCCCGCTTCAAGGAGAACGCGGTTGGCGACCTCGCCAGGGCCTCCGAACAGCTGCGTGTAAGAGAAGCGGTCATTACGCCCGAACCCCCCGATGGTCTGGCTTTCCGCGGCGACGAAGGTCAATGCGCCATGCGCGCCGACCGCGTCGCGCAGGGACTTCAGTTCCCGATCGATGGCTCTCGTTCCCAGAGCAGGCGTGAAAGCAGCCGGATCGAGGAAGACGTCGATGTCTTCTGAAAAACGCTGGATGAGATTCCAGCCCTTGGCGAGGCTTGTTCCTCCCTTGAAGATGACCTTGTCGCCGGCGGCCGCGATGATTCGCAGCGCTTCGGTGACGTAATAGTCCTTCTCAATGATGGCTGGCCGCAGTCCACGGCCGCGGAAATGTTCTGCCGCCTGAAGGATGGCCTGCTGGAAATCACGATGTTCGTAAAGCTTCACGTCAGCGCGGCTCCTTCGCCTGCCAGGCGCGCGCGCGCGGCAGCTCTACCAGCATGCCAAAATCAAAGCGGGAGAATGGGTTCAGTGATCGGCGCAGCTGCGCGAGCGCAGTTCGTTTTTTGCCAAGCTGTTCTCCGATGGCACCCATCATGGCGCGGACGCGGGGCGGCTCGGACTCGGCGATTTTGAGCAGACGCTCGAAGCGTCCCTTCTCTGAAAAGAGCGTGAGGGTTTTACGGATTGTTTCTTTTGGCGCGAGTTCGCTGGTTCTGCCACCTCTGCGCAAAAAATCAAGCAGGGCTGCATCGGCGTCGGACAGGCCGGCCCAGGCTTCCGGCCGCCGGGCATGAATGACAGTGTCGCTGCCGATAAGCTTCCGGGGCAGGCTGAGGGCGCTTGTTGCGACCTCACTGTGGCCGGCGGTCTGGGTTGTGAAGCCGAGGAGGTTGGCGGCGGCAAGCCCGGAGGGAAAGACATTCTTGCGGCGCGAAGCGAGCCGCTGCATGGCGGCCGGATTGGGCAGGCTCTTTCCAATGCCTGTTTGCCGGGCGCGATAGTAGACGCCCTTGCTGAGACGTTCGAGCATGCCCTGTCGTCTCAGGCGGGAGAGGGCCTGCGCGACGGCGGACGCAGGCAGGCCACTGAAGTCCTCAAGCCGCCACAGCCGCTCCCCGCCGCGCTCGATCCGCCGGCGAACGAGCTCCATAACGCGTCGAGAACCCGTTGGTGTGGTGGCTGTCCCCATGGCTCGACTATCGCGTCGAAGCGCGAGCTTTGTCAAGTTTTTTTGCGAAAAAACTTGACAAGGCCTAAAGAGTCGGTCTCTTGCGCAAAAGCATACCTTTCGGTCCGGACCAGTGTTTCCAGAGATCGAACGACACTTAGCGACTCGACCATCTCGTGTCGGAGCCGATGATCTGCTCGATGCGTCGGCAGCCACATGGACTGCGCTCCGATGGCATCGTAACGAAGCGGAATCTGTTTGCAGGCCAGACATTGATGACGTGGGACTCGCAGTCACAATTTACTATTAGCGCACCACGACCGAGGAACCTCGGTCTCAAAGAACAGTAGGTCACAATGCCACGGTGTATTTTCTGCGGTGAGGAGAGCGAAAAGCTGAGCAGCGAGCACGTCTTCCCGGCAGTTTTGGGCGGAAAGCTAGAGTTGGAGAACGCCTCATGCACCACCTGCAATAACGGTTTCTCGGGAGTTGAATTTGCGCTGCGTGAACCATTCGCTGGCATGCGGACGTACATAAAAAGTGGCGAAGGGCAGCCACGTGCGACTCTGTTCCTAAACGCTGAGTATGCTCATGCGTGCTATCAAGGACCGCACATGCACTCGATTGTGTTGGTCGGACGACGAGACAAACGAAGAGTGGACGCAATTGTCAGACTCTTCGGCGGACTCTTCTTTCTGGTTAACTTGGCGGACAACCATGAGGGCGCGGATTTCTACAAAACCTTTTTATACGACGCCCAGAAGGGCGAAGAGAAGCAGATTCTCTTTCTGCATGAACAGTCCGAGTTTTTGCAAATCGAGCACGTTATAACAAGTAAGGACTCCATCTGGAACGACAGGGTCAAATCGGGTCAGTTCTTCGTGAAGTTCTTGGATAACGCGATTCAGGCTCAGCTAAAAGCTGAACAGGGCAATCAGCAAGCAGCACAACCTAGTTGACTCGCAGCGCCGACGTCTTCGGGACACAGAGGATCAACGACTGAGCATGAGCTATCGGGTAGTTGGACTATCGGAGATTCGGGGTAGGCAGCAGATACCATAATGTTGCCAGAGCTTACCTCAAAGCTTTCCCAGCCCATGACTGCCCTCTCACATCGCCGCTAGAATGTGAATTCATGTTTAAAGTCGCCAGTTGGAATTTGAATTCTGTTCGCTCTCGGCTGACCCATCTCACTGCATGGCTGAAAGCTCGCGAACCGGACGCGTTGTTGCTGCAAGAATTGAAAGGAACAGAGTTCCCATCCGAAGTTTTTAAGTCGCTTGGCTATGAGAGTGTAGCCGTCACGCAGAAAGCCTATAACGGGGTTGCGATTCTGTCGCGACACCCGATGAAGACGATTGCTAAGGCTCTCGTCGGAGACGATTCCGACATTCATGCGCGGTTCTTGGAGGTGATCATCAAGGACATCAGGATCGTCAACGTTTATGCTCCGAATGGCAATCCGGTAAGGAGTGAGAAGTTCGCGTACAAGTTAGCTTGGATGGATCGGCTGAGACAGCAAATGATTAGATGGAAGCAGGATGATGTGCCGACGCTCATCGGCGGCGACTTCGACGTAATTCCTGAGGACATCGACTGCCACAAGCCGTCTTCATGGGCGCACGATGCTCTATTCCAGCCGGAGCCGCGAGCCTGCTATCGTGCCATGTTGGGCATCGGATATACGGATGCGTTCCGCTCGTTGCACGTGGGCGAAACCGGACATTTCACATTTTGGGATTACTTCCGGCAGGCGTTCCAAAACAATCGAGGTATAAGGATCGACCACTTCTTATTATCACCAGCACTGGCAGAACGACTGAAAGGCTGCGAAATCGACAAGGAACCTCGCGGGCAAGAAAAACCATCCGACCACACTCCTATAATCGTCACGCTGTCTGATCTGACATAATCTTCCAAAGACTCAGGATCGCGTTCTTGTAGGACTAGTCACTTGAGGCAGGACAATGGAATACCTAATCGGTGTGATCCTAACTTTGGCTGTGGCTGCTTTTGCTGCTGTCATCGGTTTTGACCGTGAGCGTGCATTCTATGCGACGGTACTAATCGTGATCGCATCCTACTATGTCTTGTTCGCTGTGATGGGAGCTTCTACGCGAACGCTAATCATCGAAAGCATCGTTGCAGGCGTTTTCGTGTTGTTTGCCGTTCTCGGCTTCAAGGGGAACTATTGGCTAGTGGTCGCTGCTCTTATTGGTCACGGCGTCTTTGACTTCGTCCGTCACTTCTTCATCGACAACCCCGGTGTTCCGCAATGGTGGGCGGGTTTTTGCTTGGCATCTGATGTAGTTTTCGGTGCATGGTTAGCTGTGCTCATAATCACGCGAAGGCAACCCTCAGTAAACCGATCAATCGCGTGAGGAAATGTGGGGCTGGCGCAGCGAAATCCGTCGTATTAAATCAGCAGCACGTTATCGGGTCATTAGAGGTCTCCAATTTCAAGCGTCACGTCCGCACTTTTCCAATTCTCCACAAACTGCACTCGAATTGCGTCCAGAGACGCCGTCTCCTTCTGGGCTTCCAAACTTTTCATGAGACCGAATAGAGATCGTGGATTTCGCGGGTATTGTTGTAGGTCAGCGCGAAACACGAATTCTGCTCGATCTGCTTGACCATTTTGTAGCAATGCCGCTCCGAGAGACTCGCGAATCGGATAAAACCATTCGGGCGGCTCTCCGTAGCTCAGTCCATCCTGAATCTCCACGGCGCTCTCCCAATTCTTGATAGCCTCTTCGCTCTTACCCTTTGCTGTCGCTATTCGAGCATCCAAAACTGCAACCGCGATGTCGAGAAAGCTGATTGCCTTGTTTGAAAAGAAGCTGTACTCCAGATCGGCAGGTGTTTGCATGCGAGCGGTTTCCAAAAGTTTTCGTTCATCTTCCGCCATCGTGATCTGTCCCTTAGCAGCAAATGCCGAGCCACGAGCGAAATGCCAGAACGCAAGCATGATTGGTAACTGTGCATCGGGCGAGGGCAGTTTCAGGATTTCATCCCAACGATGAAAGCGAAGAAGGACGAACATCGGTTGCGGAAAATACGGACCAGTAATCCGCATGTCGTGGCTCATCGGAGCGACGTGAGCCGCAAGCTCATCGGCTGCCTGTTTCGCACCTGCAAAGTTTCCTGCCATACTGTATGCAGCGGACATGAAGTGAAGATTGTGGCAGTAGTACATCATGTCGTACATGCTGCCAGTAGTGCCGCTCTCTCGAAGGTAGACGCGGTCAACATCCGCTCCGGCTCCGTTGCTGTGGGCTGATGCCACATAGTCGCCTATTCGCATGTATGTGTGTGCTGGCATGTGGACTAAGTGACCAGCAGCCGGAGCGAGAGTCTCTAAGCGGGTAGCACTCGCAAGTGCCCACTCAGGGTGCGGCGATGCCTCTGTAGCATGGACGTAGTAATGGTTCGCACCAATGTGGTTGGGATCACGGCGCAGAACCGACTCCAAAACGCTGACAATCTCCTCCGTACCTTCGGCAGGACGACCGTCGAGACTCCACAGTTTCCACGGATGGAGGTCCATGAGGCTCTCTGCATAGAGCGTAGCTGCGTCGAGGTCATCGGGGTAACGTTTGTACAGTTCTCGCATTGCGTTGGCATACGCCACATCGAGTTTCCGCAAATCTACGTTCGGATCAGCGGAGTAACGTGTAGTTAGGGCACGAATGTAGTCGCGTTCCTTCCCCGTTGCGTTCTGTGCGAGCAACTCAGCTTTTTGCACTGCTTCATACGCAGCCTGCTCGTGAGGTGGATCAACATCCAGATTGATACAAGGACCGTTCGCCAAAGCGATGCCCCAAAATGCCATCGCCGATTGCGGGTCTAGCTCCGATGCTCGCAGGAACGCACGAGCGGCTTCCTCGTGGTTGAAACCGAACACCAGCGTGAGACCCTGATCGAAGAAACGCTGAGCCTCAGCGTTCTTGGTGGAGATCGCGTGATGATGTTGACCTAGCCCCGGCATGAGGATCGAGGGTTTAGATTGGGCGATCACTGAATAGACGTGCGCGAAAAGAACGCAGACGAGAGCGAGAGGTTTCATGGGGACTCACCCGCGTTCGGAGAGGCAAACCGAGCCGCCACCGAACTCAACTGCGTCACAAGTTATATCAGGATTCGGAAGGTCTCGCTCGCCCCTGACCTGACCGGATCAGGCAACGGCAACCGTCAGTACGCAGATCGACGGCGTGAGAAGAGCTTCGGTTGTGACCGACACCACGAAATCTGTCGTTCCAAGCCGCGATCTTGAGGAAGAGAAGAAGCCCGGCGAATCAGAACCGCCGCGTATCCGCTGCGCACTTTGCGGCTGGTCGCCGCGCAAGGAAGACAAATGTTTCTGCGAGTGCGGATTCGAATGGAACACGTTCGATACGGGAGGAGTCTGCCCTGCATGCCTACACCAGTGGGCTGAGACCCAGTGTCTCTCGTGCAGTCGATGGTCCCGGCATTCGGACTGGTATTCTTCAGAGTGAAAGCTTAACTTGCGCTCGCAGCGGGACGGTATTCGAGAAGGATGAGTCGAGAGTCGAGCACTTTCGTATTCATCAACTCAAGCGGTATCCGTGGATAGCCCGCATAGATCGGTTCCTTCCCGGTCTGTCCTAGTATCAACGGAAAGACCATGAGGCGAAGGCGGTCGATGAGTTCCAGCTTTATCAAACTCTTGATGAGACGTATGCTGCCGATGGCTCGAAGGGGGTCTCCTTCCTGCTGTTTCAGTGCCGTGATTGCATCTCCAACCTCACCCTTTATCAAGCGGGTGTTGTTCCAAGTGAGCGGCTCGTGGAGCGTGTTTGAATACACCAGTTTAGGAAGATTGCGCATTCGGGCGCTGACCTCGTCGGTTGCCGACCCCGCAAACAGAGCCAAAGCTTCATACGTTACTCGTCCCATCAATATGACTTGACGCTCATCTAGATGCTCGCGCACCCAATTCGCAAGGTCTTGACCGAAATAGCCGAAGTAAGCTGGTTCATCCGTGCCAGAGGCGAAGCCATCGAGCGAAACGAATAGGTCTGCAATGAGTTCTCTCAAGCGGTGAGTCCAGTGAGGTTCCGGAGGATTATACGTGAGCACTGCTGTCGGAGACGCAGTGCCTCAGTTGCAGCCGATGGTCACCGCATTCGGACTGGTATGCGCAGTGATAGCTGGGAACACGGCTTTGTTCCTGCGATCCACAACACCTTCCCGGTGGTTCTCATTTACTTGGTTGGGCAATTTTGCGTTACAGGATTCCCTGTACCACACCACCTCTGACTGACCGCGTCTCTTCGTGTGTTCCTTTCAGCGTTGCACGTGAGCAGGACGGCACCCGCTTTCTCGCGCAACCTGCCACAAGGGAACCACGTCCTATGGTCAACAGCATTTTGAGTCAGGGAAGATTCGATGGCACAGAGAAACCACACCGCCAAGTTGCAGAAATTGAAGCACTACATAGAGTCCTTATGCGGCGTCTATAGCTGGATTGCCCGACGCCTTGGTGTTGATCGTACTTACGTCAACAGAGTTGCTAAAGGCGAAAGGCGCTCACCGAAGGTTGAGGCGGCTCTGATTCGGGAGTTTGATCGAACTCAAGAAGAGAGCGGCGAGTAGGGATTTACGCTGACCATGAGGTGGTTCCGGTATGCACCACGATTAGGATTGATTTCAAAACAACCCTCCACAGAAGCTCCTGCCATCCAATGACGAAGCGTTGTCATCAAACGGGACAACGACGGGTTAGGTTCTAAGCGCATTAGCGCCTTTCGTCTGTTCGGTTGGTTCGACCGCATGTTCATACGAAGCGAGGTGTCATCATGACAAAACGCGTCCTGCTCGTCGATGACAGTCCTGTCGTCGTTAAGGCGCTTCACCAATTCTTCGGGCACTAGTCGGACTTCGAGGTTTGCGGAGAAGCAGAAAATGGACGGGACGCAATAGAAAAGGCGCAGGAGTTGAATCCTGATTTAGTTGTGACCGATCTCTCAATGCCGATCATGAATGGTCTAGAGGAAACGCGTCTTCTCAATCAACTCATGCCTGATCTGCCAGTCATTGTCTATACCGCTTATAGTGACCCGTGCATGGATAAGGAACTTCGAGCGGCAGGCGCATCCGCTGTAGTTTCCAAATCTGATACCACACTCCTGATGACAAAGGCTAGGTGCTTATCCGACTTGTCCGATCAAATGGAAATCTGAACTCGAAAACCCATCCTTGAAGGCGCAGTACGCAAAATAACAATTACGCTGCAACGACACAATGCTCCATTTTGTTCGTCGGGTCTCAGTCGCTACTCCTCAGTCGGCTGTGCAACTGCGTCAGGATGGTCGAGCAGGAAAACCGTGACTTGCTCGTACGGCTGCTTGCCGACATTCACTGCCCGATGAACGCGGACACTCGGTTCTTCCCAATCGACCTGTCCGGGCGTGATTTCAACGCGCTGGCTCTCACCTCCGTCGTAAGCACCGGACGATTTGATGCTTACCCTCCGTCGCGGTACTCAATCGCGAGGAGATCGCCTCGCAACACCACGGCTACCCGCTGACATGGATCGCAATGCCACGGCATAGCCTCGCCGGGAGCAAGCCGCAGACGGCGCACCAT
>Ga0306921_10007935_pt1 | contig 11198 bp, 10 predicted proteins | sample sta12Cox44000080_FD_203760 | JGI IMG/M metagenome (GOLD analysis project Ga0306921, IMG submission 203760) | Lab enrichment of tropical soil microbial communities from Luquillo Experimental Forest, Puerto Rico - statoxic.12C.oxic.44.000.080 (v2)... | ecosystem: Environmental > Terrestrial >... | reverse complement strand
GAAGTCGCCGAAGAAGAAATAGCCCACCGCCACCGAGCCGATCAGCTGCATGTACTGGAAGGGCGCGATGATGTTGGCCGGCGCGTTGGTGAGCGCCTGCGCCACCAGATAATGGCCGAGGGCGCCGATCACGCCGAGGCTGCAGAAATAGAGGATGTTGCGCAGGCTCTCGGGCGTGCGCCAGACGAAGGGCAGCACCAGGAACATGCCGAAGGCGCCGACGACCGAGCTGTAGATGGCCGAGGTCTCGGGCGGGTCGATGCCGGCGATGCGCCGGGTCAGCACCTGGTAGATCGCGTAGCCGAGCGCGCTCGCGACGGCGAACAGCGACGCCCAATGGAAGAGCTCGGTGCCGGGACGGATCACGATCAGGACGCCGACGAAGCCGACGGAGAGCGCGACCAGGCGGCCGGCCGTCGTGCGCTCGCCCAGGATCAGGCGCGCCAGCGGCACGACCAGCAGCGGCGCCATCAGGCTGATCGAGGCGGTCTTGGCGAGCGGAATGAAGGTGATGGCGAAGAAGTTGGTGGCGTTCGAGCCGAACAGCATGGCCGAGCGCAGCAGCTGGATCAGTGGCCGGCGCGTCTTCAGCATGCGCAAGCCGAAGCGCGGCACGAAGAAGGCGAGCATGAACACGATATGGCCGAAGGCGCGCGCCCACGAGACCTGCAGCGAGTTGTAGCCGCTCTCGCCCAGGAACTTGGCGAAGCCGCTCATGATCGGAAACAGGAGCCCAGCGCCGCACATGAACAGGATGCCCGCCAGGATGCGCTGGCTGGGCGGGGCGGCGGTACTCTCCATTGTCGCGACCATGGAGGGACTGGCCGCTCCCCTGCAACAATCGAGCCTAAGTCAATTCACGTACCGCCTTTGCAAGCGCTGCACCGAGCTCGCGGCGTAGGCCCGGCGACAAGCGCGCCGTGCCTTTGGCGTATTCCGCGGCGCGGGCGCGGACCAGCTTGTCGAGCATGCGTTCGGCGGCAGGCGTCACGGCGAGCCGCTTGCGGCGTCTGTCGCCCGCGTCCTCACGGCGGGTCAGGAAATCGAGCTTGAACAGGCGATCGACCATCTGGCTGACGGCCGGCGGCGACATGTTGAGCCGCTCGGCCAGCTCCGACGGCGTGCTCTCGCCGGCCTGGCGCAGGCGCGTCAGGAACAGGACCTGCGGCAAGGTGAGCCCGGCTTCGGTCATCAGCGCGAGCGTGTCGCCGCCGCGATGCGAGACCCGGTCGACCAGCGCCAGCAGCAGCGCGCCGACCTCGTCGGTCTTCGAGCTCATGGAGTGCTCATCGCGCCCAGACGAGGCGGGTCGGCACCGGCGGCCGCTGCTCGACGGCGCCGGCAAAGCCGAAGCAGGTGATCTCGAGCCGGTTGCCGAACGGGTCGTTGAAATAGATCGAGGCCTGGCCGGGTGGCCCGAGGCGGAGCGGTCCTTCGATCGGCACGCCCTCGGCCGCCAGGCGCCGGCGCCATTTCGGCAGGTCGCGCGCCGGCACGGCGAAGGCGTAGTGCGGATGGCCGAGCGCGGGCGCCGGCTGGCCGGCATGCTGCAGGAAGAGATCGACGCGCGTAGCGCCACCCAGATAGATCGAGAGATGGTGCGCGCCCTCGCCGTTGTTCGGCGCCGGCGGACGGCCGTAGCGCGCCAGGAAGGCGTTGTCGACGGTCATCATCAGCGCTCCGCCCAGTACGTCGCAATAGAAGTGGCGCGCCTCGGCGAGGTCGCTGACGGCGATGGTGAGATGCTCCAGCCCGCGCAGCCGCGGCCGGCCCAGCGCGCCCAGCACGCGGCGCGCCCGCACCGACCAGATCCAGGACTTGAAGCCCCAGCCGATCAGCCTGAGGCGAAGAGCGTTCAACATGGCGACGCCTTTGTTTGGTATCGTTAATGGTTAACGATAATTAAGTAATGGGCCACCGCCCGTCAAGCGCCCGCCAGATGCGCTCGGGCGTCGCAGGCATGTCGAGATGTTTGACGCCGGCGGGCTTCAGCGCATCGAGGACCGCGGCCATCACGGTCTGCGGCGCGGCGATGCAGCCCGCCTGGCCCGAGCCCTTGACGCCCAGCGGGTTGGCCTGGGTCGGGCGCTCGACCAGGGTGACGTCGAACGCCGGCAGGTCGTCGGCGCGCGGCAGGGCATAGTCCATCAGCGAGCCGCTGAGCAGCTGGCCGCCCCCGTCGTAGACCGTGTGCTCGAGCAGCGCCTGGCCGATGCCCTGGGTGACGCCGCCTTGCACCTGGCCCTCGGTCAGCATGGGGTTGATCAGCCGGCCGTAATCGTCGACCGCGGTGTAGCGCACCAGGCGCGCCGCGCCGGTCTCCGGATCGATCTCGACCTCGGCGACGTGGCAGCCGCTGGGGAAAGTGAAGACGTCGGTCATGTTCATCACGTGCTCGCCGACCGGACTGCCGCTCTCGCGCGCCACGCTCAGGAGATCGACCCTCCGCCCACTGCCTCGCACCGTGAACGCCCCGCCCTCGAACACCAGTTCGCCTTCGGAGGCCTGCAGGAGGCGCGCCGCAAGGGCGCGCGCTCTTGCAACGGCGGCATTGATCGCCTTCACCACGGCGGCCCCGCCCATGTGCATGGAGCGTGCCCCGCCATGACCCGCGCCGCTTTTCACAGCCCGCGTGTCGGCCTGCACGTAGCGCACCGCCGCCATCGGCACGCCCAAGCGATCGGCCGCGATCTGCGCATAGGCGGTCTCGTGGCCCTGGCCGTTCGACTCGGTGCCAACCGCCACCGTCACCGTGCCGTCGGTCTCGAAGCGGACCTCGGCGCCTTCGTTCGGCGCACCGCGCGAGGTCTCGAGGAAGCAGGCGACGCCCAGGCCGCGCAGCTTGCCGCGGGCCTTCGCTTCGGCACGCCGCGCCTCGAAGCCTCTGGCATCGGCGCGCGTCACAGCCTGGTCGAGATTGGCGACGAAATCGCCGGAGTCGATGGTGACGATGCCGAGCGCCGTCTTGTGCGGAAAGGAAGCGATCATGTTCTGCCGCCGCAGCCCGGCAGGATCGCAGCCGAGCTGACGCGCCGCGGCCTCGATCGCGCGCTCCACGATATAGTTGGCCTCGGGCTTGCCGGCGCCGCGATAGGCATCGACTGGCACGGTGTTGGTGAGGGCGCCCCGCACGTCGACGGCGATGGCCGGGATGCTGTAGATGCCGCCCTGCGCCGTCGAGGCCGCGACCACCGAGGCGCCGGGCCCGTTGCCCGACAGATAAGCGCCGAGATTGGCGACCATGGCCACGTCCAGTGCGAGGAACTTGCCATTCGCGTCCAGTCCCAGCTTCGCCTTGGCAAAGATGTCTCGGCCCTGGGCGCTGGTGATGAACTCTTCCGCCCGCTCGGCCTCCCAGCGCACCGGCCGGCCGAGATCGCGTGCGGCCCACAGCAGCAGGATCCATTCGGGATAGAGGAAATTCTTGGTGCCAAAGCCGCCGCCGACATCGGGCGCATGCAGGCGAATGCGCTCCGGCGGCAGCTTGAACACGAACTCGGCGAGCTGGCGGCGGATGCCGTGCAGGCCCTGCCCGGTCAGCTCGAGGTCGAACGTCTCGGTTGCCGCATCGTAGCGGGCGATACCGGCACGCTGTTCGACCGGCGCCACGACGACGCGGTTGTTCATCACCTCGATCTCGACGATGTGCCTGGCGCGCTTCATCGCCTCGCCGACGGCCCCCGCGTTGCCGCGCTGGACGTGGAACGCCAGGTTGCCCGGCGCCTGGTCCCAGATCGTGGGCGCGCCGGCAGCGAGCGCCGTCTGGCCATCGACCACCGCCGGCAACGAGTCGTAATCGACCCTGATCCGTTCGGCCGCTTCGCTCGCCATCTCCGCGCTGTCGGCCACGATGAAGGCGACCGGATCACCGACATGGCGGGCACGACCATTTGCCAGCGCGGGGCGGGGCGGCACGACCAGCGGCGTGACGGCCGCCATGCACGGCATTGGCCCAAGCCCGGCAAGATCGCCCGCCACGTAGATGCCGCGCACACCCGAGAAGGACCGGGCGCGTGAAATATCGATCCGCTTGATGATCGCATGCGCGTGCGGCGAGCGCAGAACATGGCCCCACAACGCGCCGGGACACTCGATATCGGCCAGGTAACGGCCGCGTCCGGTAAGGAAGCGGGCGTCCTCGGTGCGAGGAATTGATCGGCCGATGAACTTTTCTCGTTCGCTATTGCCCATGCCGTCCTGCCCGATAAGCTCCGCCAAACCCAAGGAGGGATCACCCGATGATCGATCTGCACTACTGGCCGACGCCCAACGGCAAGAAGGTCACTATCCTGCTCGAAGAATGCGGCATGCCCTACAAGATCGTACCCGTGAATATCGGGCGCGGCGATCAGTTCACGAAGGAATTCCTCGAGATGAACCCCAATCACCGCATGCCGGTGATGGTCGATCACGAGCCGAAAGGCGGCGGTAAACCAATCGTCATCTTCGAGTCGGGCGCGATCATGATGTACATCGCCGAGAAGGCCGGGAAATTCTATCCGCAGGATTTGCGCGCGCGCTACGAAGTGAACGAGTGGCTGATCTGGCAGATGGCCAACCAAGGACCCAAGAGCGGCGAGTGCGGCCATTTCCGCCGCGTCGACCAGGCCAAGGAGGGCGATCAGAAATACGCCATCGCGCGCTTCACCGACGAGGTGAACCGCCTGTACGGCGTGCTCAACAACCGCCTCCACAAGCACAAGTACCTGGCGGGCGATCAGTACACGATCGCCGACATGATCTGCTATCCGTGGACCATCAACTGGAAGTTCCAAGGCCAGGACATCGAGGAGTTCAAGTACTTCAAGCGCTGGTTCGAGGAGCTGGGCGCGCGTCCGGCGGTGCAGAAGGGCATGGCGGCGGGCTCGGAGCTTTCGGTCGACAACACCAAGTTGCCGCCCGAGGAGCAAGCCCGCATCCGCAAGATGCTCTACAACCAGCGCGCCCGGCCAGTCGCCGCCTAAAGCGGCCCGTAGGCTCCGGGGAAATCCGCGATATCGAGGGTCGGCACGCCCGGCACGCGCACCAGCGCGCTGTCGTGCGTGCCGTCCTCATGCAGGCGGTGCTCGACGTAGCCGACCTCTTTCAGGCCGTAGCGCGGTTGTCGGCGATCGGGGATGACATAGCCGGTCGAGGTGCCCCAGACGTGGCGCGTTTCGCCCGACCAGGTCTCGCGATATTGGTGCACGTGGCCGCACACCACCAACGACGGCACCGCGGCGCCGAGATCGGCGAGCAGCAGGCGTCGGGGCACCGGATTGACGAAACGGCCGGTGATCTCGGTCTCGTCGGCGCTTTGGTCGAACAGCGGCTTGTGCAGGAAGAGCGCGAGCTTGCGCGGGCCGAGCCCGGCCGCGGCGTCACTGACCGCGGCCTGCTGGTTCTCGGTGGCTTTGAGGCTGCTGCCGAGCAGCTGAGCGTTGATGCCGATCACCCGCCAGCCCGGCACGTCGAAGGTCCACCAGTCGGCGCCGAAGTGGCGCACGTAGCGGTCGCGGCGCTCGGCGTCGATCGGCGCTTCGCCATGGCCGGGCGAGTCCTGGCTGTCGCCGAGGTCGTGATTGCCGGGCAGGAAACGCGCCGGCAGGCCAAGCCCGTCATGCAGCACGCGCGCGGCGGCAAGGTCGGCCTCGTCGCTCGCGCCATCGAGCGAGATGTCGCCGGAATTCAGCAGCAGGTCGGGTGCGCTCTTGCGGATCGCCTCGCCGATGCGCACGAAATTGTCGACGAAGAACGGTTTGCCGTCGCTGAGATGGGTGTCGGAGATCTGGGCGATGCGAAAGGTCATGCGACAGGATTTAGGACGGCAATGTTTCAGGCCGACGACAGAGGCGGCGCCACGTCCTCCAGGGATTTGCACTCCGCCTGCACGCCCAGCCTGAGCTCGACGAGGGCGGCTACGATCATCAGCGCCGCTCCGAGGAAATAGCCATAGACGATGTTCGAGCGCCCGCCGCCTTCGATCAGGATGCCGAACAGCCACGGTCCACCGACCCCGCCCAGCAGGGTGCCGAAGGCATAGAACAGCGCGATGGTCAGGGCCCGAATCTCGAGCGGAAAGCATTCGCCCACGGTGAGATAGGCGGCGCTCGCGGCCGCCGAGGCGAAGAAGAAAACGACCGTCCACAGCGCGGTCTGGGTGGTAGCAGTCAACCAACCCCATTCGAAAAGTTGGCCGGTCACGGCGAGCAGGATGCCGGCCAGCGCATAGGTCGCAGTGATCATGGTCTTGCGGCCGACCGTGTCGAACAGCGGGCCGAGCAGCAGCGGCCCCAGGAAGTTGCCCACGGCGAAGGGCAGGATGTAGAGCCCGACGCGGTCGGCCGCCACGCCGTAGAACGTGGTGAGCACCAGGGCATAGGTGAAGAAGATGGCGTTGTAGATGAAGGCCTGCGAGGCCATCAGCACGACGCCCAATGTCGTGCGGCTGGGATAGTGCTTCAGCAGGGTGCGGGCGACGGAGGCGAGCGTGAGGCGATGCGGATCGCCCAACGCCAGCGTCGGCTCGACCGGCTGCAGCTCGACCCGCTTGTCCGCCATCACGCGGCGCTCGATCTCCGACATGACCTCGTGCGCCTCGCCGTCGCGGCCGTGGATCATCAGCCAGCGCGGGCTCTCCGGCAGGAAGCGGCGCAGGTAGAGGATGAACAGGCCGAGCAGCGCGCCGCTGCCGAAGGCAATCCGCCAGCCGAGGTCGGGGCCGAACAGGTTGGGATCGAGCAGCGGCACCGAGACCAGCGCGCCCGCCGCCGCGCCGACCCAGAAGCTGCCGTTGATCGCGAGATCGGTGCGGCCGCGCAGCCGCGCCGGAATGAGCTCCTGGATCGCCGAATTGATGGCGGAATATTCACCGCCGATGCCGGCACCGGTGAGAAAGCGGAAGAACAGGAAGCTTTCGAAGTTCCACGAAAACGCCGTCGCCGCGGTGGCGACGAGATAGACGCCGAGCGTCACGTTGAACAGCTTCTTGCGGCCGAGCCGGTCGGTGAGATGGCCGAAGAACAGCGAACCCAGCACCGCCCCGATCAGATAGGCGCTGCCGGTGAGACCGACCTGCTCGGCGCTCAGATGGAGTCGCGGGCTGGTCTGCAGCGCCGCCGCCACCGAGCCCGCGAGCGTCACTTCGAGACCGTCGAGGATCCAGGTGATGCCGAGCGCCGCCACGACCAGCCGGTGGAAGCCGCTCCAGGGCAGGCGGTCGAGGCGCGCCGGCACGTCGGTCAAGATAGGAGTAGAAGCCATCGCTTGGGCAAGACAACGCCACACCGTGTGAGGCGTTCCATTTCCACGCAAAGCAGCCCTGCATGGCGATGGTGGTCGGCCGGCGGGCCGGCCCGTATTATGGCGCTATGTCCGATAATACGATGGCGGCGAATGCCGCCCCGGTAACGAGTGCGTCCCCCGCCCCCTCCGCCGCCTCCACCAACAGCACGACCTTCGCCGTCATCCTGTCGCTGAGCTTCTGCCATCTGCTCAACGACATGATGCAGTCGCTGGTGCCGGCGCTCTATCCGATTCTAAAAGATTCCTACGAGCTTTCCTTCGGCCAGGTCGGCCTGATCACGCTCGCCTTCCAGTTCACCGCGTCGATGCTACAGCCCGTCGTCGGCATGTACACCGACAAGAAGCCCCAGCCCTATTCCCTCGTGGCGGGCATGGGCTTCACCCTGGTCGGCTTGCTGCTCATGTCGCAGGCCCACTCTTATGCGGTGATCCTGTTCGCCGCCGCCCTGATCGGCACTGGCTCGTCGGTCTTCCATCCCGAGGCCTCGCGCGTGGCACGCCTGGCGGCGGGCGGCCGCTACGGCCTCGCCCAGTCGCTGTTCCAGATCGGCGGCAACCTCGGCCAGGCCTGTGGCCCGCTGCTCGCGGCCTTCATCGTCGTGCCGCGCGGCCAGACCAGCCTGATGTGGTTCTCGGGCACGGCATTGGTCGCCATGACGATCCTGTTCCAGGTCGGCCAGTGGTATCGGGTGCGGCTGGCGGCCAGCCGGCCGGTCGCGCGCGGCAAGGCGAGCGCCATCGCCACGCCGCACGGCCTGTCACGCGCGCGCGTGATCATGGCGGTGGTCGTTCTCGTGGTGCTGCTGTTCAGCAAGAACGTCTATCAGGCGAGCCTCGGCTCCTATTACATCTTCTACCTGATGGACAAGTTCCACCTCTCGGTGCAGGTGGCGCAGTTCTATCTGTTCGCCTTCATGATCGGCATCGTGATCGGCGTGCTGCTGGGCGGCATCGTTGGCGACAAGATCGGCCGCGTGCCGGTGATCTGGTTCTCGATCCTGAGCGCGCTGCCCTTCGCCCTGATGCTGCCGCACGCCAACCTGTTCTGGACGGCCGTGCTGGCCGTCGTAGTGGCGATGGTTATCGCCTCGGCCTTCGCCGCCATCCTGGTTTATGCCCAGGAACTGTTGCCCGGCCGGGTCGGTCTGGTGGCCGGCATCTTCTACGGCTTCTCGTTCGGCCTGGGCGGGCTGGGTGCGGCGGCGCTGGGCGAGCTCGCCGACATGACCAGCATCTACACGGTCTACCAGGTCACCCCGTACCTGCTATGCTTGGGCCTGCTCACGGCCCTCCTGCCGCGCCTGCCGGGAGAGCCGAAGAACGCCCACTGATGGAGGGCTCGCCATGGACTCCCACGCCGACAAGATCCGCCGGCCGCTCGACAGCAAGCCGGTCTCGCCCACGATGTTCGCGCACTTCGTGCTGCGCACGGCCAATCGTGCTCCGTTGCGCGACTGGTACCTCAAGGTGCTGAACGCCCGGCAGGTGTTCGAGAACGAGTATATTTCCTTCATCACCTATGACGACGAGCACCACCGCGTCGCCTTCATCCAGATTCCCGGGTTAAAGATAGCGCCCGACGACAGCTGGGGCCTCGCCCATGTCGCCTACACCATGGCCGATCTCGGCCAGCTGCTGTCGACCTATCGCCGGCTGAAGGCCGAGGGAATCGTGCCGGTACGCACCATCAATCATGGGCCGACCGTGTCGATGTACTACAAGGATCCGGACGGCAATCAGGTCGAGCTGCAGGTCGATGCCTTCGACAAGGCGGGCGCGGCGGCCTATTTCAGCACCGAGCCGTTCGCCCAGAATCCGATCGGCGTGCTGTTCGACGCCGACAAGATGCTTGCCGATTACGAGGCGGGTGTCCCGGAAGCGGAATTGCTGCGCCGGCCCTAAGCTTTGCGGAGGCCACCATGGCCCAGCTCAACCACATCATCATCCCGGCCCATGACAAGAACGCCTCGGCGAAGTTCCTAGCCGACATTCTTGGCGTGAAGCCCGACGCGCAATGGGGGCCGTTCATTCCGGTACGCACGGCCAACGGCGTGACACTGGACTTCGTCGATTCGAAGGACGTGCGCACGCAGCACTACGCCTTCCTGGTCGACGACACGGAATTCGATGCCGGCCTCGCCCGCCTCAAGAAGGACGGCGTCAAGATCTACGCCGGCCCGCACAAGGAGCTGCCGGGCGAAATCAACCATCACGACGGCGGTCGCGGGGTCTATTTCGAGGATCCCAACGGGCATCTGCTGGAGATGATCACCACGCCCTACGGCGTCGCCTACAAGAGATGACCGAGCTCGTCCTCTACTTCGCGCCGGGCTCGAGCTCGATGGCGGTGCATATCGCCTTGCACGAAGTGGGTGCGTCCTTCGAGCCGCGGCCGATGTCGTTCCACAAGTACGACATGCGCTCGTCCGCGTTCCGCGCCATAAATCCGGCCGGCAAGGTGCCGACCCTGATCGTCGACGGCCGGCCGCTCACCGAAGTGGCAGCGTGCCTGTTCTATCTGGCCAAGCGATTTCCCGAGGCGAAGCTGTTGGCAGCGAACGACATCGAGGCCGAAGCGCAGGCCGTGTCCTGGATGTCCTTCATTGCCTCCACCTTGCATCCGGCGCGCCGGCAAGGCGCCGAGCATGTCATCGACGTATGGCGGATCGCCGAGGCCAAGCTCGACAAGCGGGAATGGGCGCTGGGCAGTTACTCGATCGTCGATATTCACCTGTTTCGCTTGTTTTGGCGTTTGCTGCCTTCAGTGAAATCTGCACCAACGACCCTGCCAGGCCTTTTTCGTCACTATGAGCGAATGATGATTCGGCCTGCCGTTCGCCGGACAATCGAGTTAGAATCGGCAATCGGATACGAACTGCCGGCCTGAATTCTGCACCTGACCTGCAGGGGCAGTTCAGCGGGCGGCACTACGCCTGTAGGCTATTCTGGTTCCTGAGAACGAGGTGGCATTTCTGTGACCGAACCAACTTTGCATGAGCCCCCCTTGCCGCAGTGCAGCAGAGAGGAGAGACTCGGGCTCAACCGGCGTCCACGCTGTCGCATGTGCGGCGAGTTGACCGCGTGACACGCCCATCTGCAACCGCCGTGTGTGAGGCTTCGTTCATCCGTTCGGGCGTACCTCTCCTTGAAAGGCGCATAAGTCGTGAGCGAAAAAAAGAGTCTGTTCAAACAGACCCTGGGGGTCGGGTTTTTGCTTCTGCTGTCTGGCTGCGAGGTCGCTCGCAATGCACAAAGCGACCTGAACCGCTTGGTGAACTCCGATCCGTTCGCCTCGCCGAAGCCGGCAGCCGCGGCACCGCGAACCGCGACTGCAGCGGCGGCGCCCAAGCCTGCGACCACGACCACGGCCGAACCCGTCGTGGCGTCGGCACCGGCGCCGGCGAAGCTCACGACGACGGCTACGCCGGTCGAGCTCATCGGCAAGAGCGAGGGCGAACTCAGAACCTTGCTCGGCCCACCAACAAGCGTGGAGGAACGCGCACCAGGAAAGACCTGGCATTACAGAGAAGGGCAGTGCACCGTCGACATCCAGCTCTACCCGGATGTGCAGACGAAGCAGTTCGGAACTCTTGCGTACGAGGTAAAGAGCGATGACAACACCGATGAAGGAAAACGTGGTTGCTTGGCCCAGCTCCAATCCCGTGCCCAGGCAAAGGGCGGCCGGCGACGCAGAAGAACCCATTCGGCTGATCTTCGTCGACGATGACGACGACTACCGCGAAGCGGCGTCGGCCGAGCTCGTCGATCTCGGCTTCGTGGTGGAGACCTTTGCCGATGGACCCTCGATGCTCGCTTCGGTAGCCGACGGCACCACGGCCGACGTGATCGTGCTCGACTGGAGCCTGCCGGCGATGTCGGGCATCGACCTGCTGCCTCGCCTGCGGCGCGAGGGC
>Ga0306921_10007934_pt1 | contig 11198 bp, 14 predicted proteins | sample sta12Cox44000080_FD_203760 | JGI IMG/M metagenome (GOLD analysis project Ga0306921, IMG submission 203760) | Lab enrichment of tropical soil microbial communities from Luquillo Experimental Forest, Puerto Rico - statoxic.12C.oxic.44.000.080 (v2)... | ecosystem: Environmental > Terrestrial >... | reverse complement strand
CAGTGAATTCTGACATGATGACCTCCTGGCCGTGTGTTGCTGCTCGTCTCAATTCCTGCTGCGTTCGGCTTCGCGGACAAAACGCTCGATCAAGCCCGGCCAGCCGCCGTCGACGTCCTTGCGCATCGAAGCGCCCGCCTCCGCGCCCATGGTCTCGAACCTGTGGTGCAGGAGTTCGACGCGCGTGGCCTCGGGTCCTTCGGCGGTGAAGCGCACGTCGACCTCCGATTTCATCGAGAGGTCCGGTTTCCATTGCGCGTTGACCTGCCAAAGCATCACGAAGCGAAGCGGCGGCTCCCAGACAATGATGGTGGCGACGCTGGTCTCGGTGCCGTCTTGCGAAATCTCGAGCCAGCGGCCGCCGAGCCGCGGCTCCATCAATACTCTTTGAATCGGCTTCTTGCCGACGCCATGATCATGCGGCCACCAGCGCGTCAGTCCGCTGGTGAAAACTTCGAAGGCATGTTCGATCGGCGCCTTCACGGACACGGTTTTGCGTACGGGCGCGATGACGGCCATCTCGTTCATTCATCTGCTCCCTTTTGCCTTGTGAGATCGTTCGGCCTCGAGCTTGAAAGCCTCCAGCGCGTTATCCCAAAAACCGTCCAGCCATTCGCGCAATTCCAAAAGCCCCTCGCGCCGCAATGAGTAGATCCGCCGCACGCCCTCGTTGCGCTCCTCGACAAGCCCCGCGCTCTTCAACACTTTCAGGTGCTGCGACACTGCCGGACGGGAGACCGGCAACCCCGCCGCGATCACGTTCACCGCGCGCGGCCCGTGACGCAGGCGCTCGAACACTCTGCGCCGCGTCGGGTCCGCCAGCACCGCAAGGGCAGTTCCGTAAGCCATGACTAACGGTAAGTCACAGCTTACGTAATGTCAAGCTGCGTGCTGCTGGCTGTTTATGCCTCTTACCAAGATGGCAATTTCGTTGGCGCTCTCGCTCGGCTCGGCTAGGCTCCCCGCCTAATCGACGCAGCGATCCCTCCGCCTCTGCCGGAGCGTCAGTCATGAGCGACATCTCCTTCGAAACGGCGCTTTCCGCGCGCGTCGATCAGATGTGCGACGCCTGCACGCGTTGCGGCAAATGCGTCGAGGCCTGCCCGAGCGTGAAACCCGCCGGCATTGTCGAAGAAAAACCCGAAGACGTCATCGGCGGCATCATCGACATCATTCGCCATGGTGACGGGCCGGACGCTTCGCGCAAATGGGCGCGGTCCTGCATGCTCAGCGGCGAATGCATCAAGGCGTGCGACGAAGGCGTCAATCCGCGCTTTCTGCTGGCGATGGCGCGAGCGGCGGCCGTGAAGGCCGGGCGAGAATTGCCGGAGCGGCGGCGCGAAGGCCTGGAAAGATACCGCGATCTCGGCCGCGACGTGACGGTGCTCTCGCGCCTGCAGCTCGACGGCGAGATGCTGGAGCGGCTCGGCCAGAAATCGGCCTCGGTGGCAACGCCAGCCGAGCCGCCCGATTTCGTGTTCTACACCGGGTGCAATGTGCTCAAGACGCCGCACATCGCGCTGCTCGCGCTCGATATCATGGATGCGCTCGGTATCTCCTACCAGGTGATGGGCGGGCCGAGCCATTGCTGCGGCATCCTGCAACTTCGCGCCAGCGATATCGAGATGTCCGGACGCATGGGCGCCAGCAGCGTCGACAAGCTGTCGCATTCCAAATCCGGCCAGGTGATCTCTTGGTGCCCGAGCTGCTACGTGCAGTTCACGGAAACCACGCTGCCGGCGATCGAGCGCCAGCGCGGCGCGCGGCCGTTCGAAATGACGCCGTTCCTGCGTTTCCTCGGCGCGCGGCTCGATCAACTGATCCCGCATCTCGGCGAGCGCGTCGAGATGCGGATCGCGCTGCATAGACACCCCGGCGTCGCCGGCGTGATGGAAGCGGCCGAGAAAATCCTGCATGCCATACCAGGCGTCACGCTAATCGATCTGAACCAACCGGCGGTTGGACTACAGAGCGTCAATCTCGGCGTGCTGCCGAAGTTCAAGCGCGAGCTCCAGCTCAGGGAGTTGGAGGCGGCGAGTGAAGCCGGCATCGACGCGCTGGTGACGGTCTATCATTCCGACCATCGCGAGCTTTGCGCCCATGAGCGCGACTGGCCGTTCCGCATCGTCAACCTGCTCGAACTCGTCGGCGCAAGCATGGGGTTTAAGCGGCACGACCGCTATAAGGAGCTCAAGATCCTTCAGGAGGCCGACCAGATCATTGCCGAATGTTCCGACCTGATCGCGCTGCACGCGCTCGACCGCGACAGGGCGCGCGAGGTTGTGGTGAAGTCGATGCTCGGCGACCAGCCGCTGCCACTGCGGGGCTAGCCGCGGAGGCGGCCTGGATGAGCCAGGTTGAAATAACCGCGACGAACTGCGCGAGCGGCTGGCCCAGGTTTGAAGGCCCGGCAGATGACAAACCACATTATCGAACAGGTCGAGCAACTGGACCGCATCTGGTTTGACCAGCATCCCGGCCGCCGCTGGCGAGTGCGGTCTGCCTTCGTCGGCGAACATCCGCCGCCCGAGGAGTTTTTGCGAGGCATATGGAATTGGCGCTACACGCTGGTCTATCGCTCCATGTCGTCGGGGCGAATGCGGCGATGGCCGCTTTACTTCAGCATGTTTTAACGAAGCGAGTGTCAGCCGGCCGAGGGCGCGGCGCAGGCCAGCGCATCTGTTCCCCGAGGGCCACCGCAAGAGCGAGGTTTTCGTAGGCATAATCAGTTCCAAGAGCCTTTGTTGCCGTTCGTGGTCACCAACCATGCAAAATACCCTCATCGCTCTCGCTCGCACCTTGACGAGGCCGGTCGATCTGATGGTAACGGCCGGCGAAGAAGATGAGGGGTCGAGAGGACGAGCCCGATGGTCGACCGAGTGCCAACACGCGACCAACGAAGATGAGATGGTCACCGCCATCGTGCAGGGCGTAGCGTTCGCACTCGAAATAGGCCAAAGCACCTGGAATAAGCGGCACACCGGTGGCACCGGCGATTGGCTCGAAGCCCAACCACTTGCCGCCCCCCGATTGGGCGAACCGGGTCGACAGGCCGTCCTGCGTCTCGTGCAGGACGCTAATGCCCCATGCGTTTGCTGCCTGCCAGGCCGAGAGACTGAGCACAGTACGTGCGAGAGAGAACAACACGAGAGGCGGATCAAGTGAGACCGAGTTAAATGAGCTCACAGTCGTTCCCTGAAGCAACCCGTCGGGCGCACGGGCTGCCACAACAGCGACGCCAGTGGGGAAAACTCCCAGCGCCTTCCGAAATTGATCGGACGTGAAGGTCATTTTCGTCAACTCGGCAGACTATTGCCTTACGAAGTCGGTTTATTCCGCGGCGCGTTCGACGGCTTCCTCGTCCAAATTATAGGTCGACAGCAAGTGATCTACCATGCCGCGTGCCGCACCCCAATCGAAGGTACGGTAGCTGTGACCGGTCGTGACAAAACGAGCACCCGCGTAAAACATCTCATACTGCGTATGCCGCGAACCAAACTCCGAGCCGACGGCGTCCCAGGCCGCCTTCAGCAGCTTGACCTTGTCCTCGGAATTGAAGTTCGGCGATCTCTGCGTCTTGCGCAAGATGGGTGCGAGCTCGGAATTGGCCCAGTCGCGGAAGGATGACGGCAGCATGATCAGTGAACCCCCGGCGAGATCGCGGATAAGATTTATCATACGCGGATAGAGGTCCTGCGTTATCACTTGCGCCGCATAAAGCAGATGCCGGTTCGGCACGTAGAATTCGCCGCGTTTGCCGCCCGAGACTTCCATGCCGGAAAGCATTGCCTCGACCATGCCTGCATTGGCCGCCAGGCTGCCGAGCTGTTCGCGCACCTGGGGCATATTGGTGGTACCGATCGCCTCGGTGATCTTGTGCGCCAGGCCAACCAGAAATTTCATCTTCACCGAAAGCCGGATCTGGGCCTGATAGTTCTGGAAGACGTGGCTCGGTGTATCGTGAAACTGGGCGCGACACATGTCAGTGTCGCGATGGACGAACACACGCTCCCACGGCACTCTCACGTTGTCGAAGTAGAGAAGCGCATCATTCTCGTCAAAGCGCGCCGACAATGGATTATCATAGACCGAGACAGCGTGGGCCTCATAACTTTTACGGGAGAGTACCCGCAGGCCGGCGGTGTTCATCGGCAGAGCGCAGGAGAAAGCAAGGGCTTCCTCGCCGGGTTTGAGTGGCTGCAGATTGGCGACAAACACCTCGTTGGCCATGATCGAGCTGGTGCCCAGCATTTTGGCGCCGCGGATCGTCAATCCCGTGGTGTCCTCGTCGACGATCTGCGCAACGAGCTCTTCCACCTGCTCGCCCCAGTCCTTGGAGCGATCGGCCTGCGGATTGACTATGACGTAGGTGAGGAACAGATCACTTCCGGTGGCGTAGTCCACGTAGTCGGCAAGTGCCTTGGCACGCTTTGGTCCATGCTTCTGGAAGACTTCGAGACCCATGCGCTGGCCGATGATTGTAGAGGCGACATGATCAGGTGACCGGCCGAGAAATCCATAGCTCACCTGCGCCCATGCCTGCAGTGCTTTGCGCCGCTGAACGAGTTCTTCGTAATTGCGCGGCATTTGCCAACAGCGATTCACGCGCCGCGCGCCGCCTTCGGGCACGAACGTCATGAGCTCGATGTTCTCGGGGCGCGCCTGGTAGTCGTACAAGAGCGCCGCGGAAGCAGTTGCCCTGCGGTATGCGGCGTGCGTGGTGACATCGTCGACGAGCTTTCCGTCTATGTAGACTTTTCGACCATCCTTGAGCGATCGAAGGTGCTCGGCCCCGGTCTTACACTGCATCGGCGCTGCTCCTCTCCATACTTCGTCGCCAGTCTAGCACATCCAAAAGACCGGAAGGAGCACGGGCATTTCTCACGGCAAGTTACGGTCGCATATTATGATTTTGGCGTGCGTCGTCTTGCCTGGCGCCCTCTCACACGAACTTCGGAAAGCAAAGAGCACCAGCAAATCTGTGTTTCTGGTGCCGCCTTTCGATTTTGACGTTCCTGATCGGACTTGCAACGAGTGGTGCTAGGAGCTTCACATCGGCGGCACCAGGCAGGCCTTCCGAACCTGACCGGAACGCAGCAACGTCGTTGCTCGACGGGATTCTCTCCAGTTATGATCTCGCCTGCGTGGTCGGTGCATGATCGAGCTGACTTCCACCACCCGAGCGGTCGCCAAACTCTCCGAGGAGCATTCCAATGGCTATCAACAAGGTCCACGAAGAATTCCATACCCTCGACATGTCGAAGGGATGGGAAACTCCGGCTGGATATCCCCCTGGTATTCAGCAGAAAATCCTGTCGGGAGCGCTCAACGAGACCGAAAAGCGTGGCAGTCGGACCCGCCTGTTGCGCTTCGCGCCAGGCGTCTACACGACAACGCCGTTCGTTCACGAATATTGGGAAGAAGTGTTCCTGTTCTCGGGCGACCTGACGGTTGGAAACGATGAGCATGGCAAGGGGGGTAAAGCATTCAAGCCGAACACTTATGCCTGCCGGCCGCCTGGCGCGTTTCACGGCCCGTTCAAATCGGAAACCGGTTGTATGCTAATGGAGATCCATTATTTCGATCCGGCCTGATCGGTGCCGAGCCAAGGGCGAAAGCGCCTGGCGTCGAAGTGCTGCAGAAATGATGCTGGCTCAGGCTGATCAAGTAATCAAATAGTGCGGAGGGCAGCATGCGGCGGCGGGACATCATTGCTGGACTCAGCGTTGCCGCGTTATGGCCGATTACGGTCCGTGCAGAGCAGCCTGCGGTGCGGGTGGTTGGGTTTCTCAGCACCCGCTCACCCGACGAAAGCGTGGCTCTTGCAGCCGCATTCCGGCAAGGCTTGGCTGAAGCCGGCGCAATCGAGGGAAAGAATTTCGCAATCGAATACCGCTGGGCCAGGGGCGAGTATGGTCGGCTGCCTGCGCTCGCAACAGAACTCGTGCAACGGCAGGTCGCGGTGCTTGCTACGGTTGGCGGCGAACCCTCCGCATTGGCAGCCAAGGCCGCTACGGCAACCATTCCAATCGTCGCCATTTTTACCACCGATCCGATTAAGCTCGGTATCGTTGCCAGCTTGGGACGTCCCGAAGGCAACATTACCGGGTTGAGCGTTCTCAACGCTACCCTGGAGGCCAAGCGGCTGGGTCTGCTCCGCGATCTACTTCCGCAAGCAACGAAGCTTGCTGTCCTCGTCAATCCGACCTTTCCTGCGGCCGCGGGGCAACTAGAGAACCTGCAAGACGCGGCTCGCGCCGCCAACCTGCACCTTCAAGTCCTGAACGCCAGCACCGATGCCGAAATCGATTCCGCTTTCGAGACTATCGCAAGGGATGGTCTTCAAGGAGTGGTGGTAGCCACCGACTCTTTTTTCGTCGTTCGACGCGTCAAGCTTGCGAGTTTGGCGACGCGTTACAAGGTACCCGCCATGTTCAGCTTGCGCTCGTATGTGGTCGAGGGCGGGCTGGTGAGCTACGGCATCGACTTGCCGGACCTGTATCGGCAGGCCGGTGTCTATGCCGGTCGCATTCTCAATGGGAGCAAGCCTGCTGACTTGCCGATCACGCAGCCGACCAAGTTCGAACTGGTCATCAACCAAAAGACCGCCAAATTGCTTGGTCTCACCATCTCGCCCGATTTGCTTTCGATTGCCGACGAGGTGATCGAATAGCTAGACTCTCTGCTGCGGTGCATGAGTCCATAGCGGACATCGAACGCACGGTGATCCGGGCCAGAAATTTTCCGTCGAGAGCGCGCCTTCAAGATCGAGGCGCGCGTTATCGCGTTGCGGCGGCTCGCTCTTGCCTCTTCCGCTGCATTCGAAACGCTGCCGCAGAGAACGAACTGAGCCAAAGCGGAATCAGTCATTCCTGTTCTAGCGCAGCTTTTACCTCTGTCTCCTGCGCCAGTTTTGTCCACTCGTCAGCAAACTCAAGCCAGCCCTCTTTGATGGGACCAACTGTCACCAAAGCCATTTGGCGGCACATCACGGCGTGCGTGCGGTATTGTTCTGCCAAAAAGGCGAATGTGGCAGCGTCGGATAAGCGCAATCTCATCACGAAGTTCCTTCGGCTCAGAATGGTACACGAAGTTATCGGTGCGACATTCACTATAAGAGTCTCTTTCGACCGGCGGCGGATGGGTACCCTCTTTGACGGTGTTGAGGTCGCCCTAACGCTTGATATATTTCTTACGTGGGGCAAAACTGTTGAACACCTATGCCAATCGAGATTGAACGCAAGTTCTTGGTCGCCAACGATGGTTGGAAAGCATCGGTAGTAAAGATCAGTCGCATTCGTGACGGATTAGCCGTATCTGAAAATGGTCACAAAGTACGTGTGCGGATACTGGAAGATGGGGCAACTTTAGCTATCAAGGGTCCGCGCAGCGGATTAAGTCGCCGCGAATATGAATACAAAATTTCGACTTCAGAGGCGGAAGAAATTCTGCGCACGATGTGCGCGGGGCGTCACCTGGAAAAAGTGCGACACTATGTTCCACATGCTGGTGTGATGTGGGAGATAAATGTTTATGAGGGGCTTCTTGAAGGGATTGTGATTGCTGAAGTTGAGCTTGACAGAGAAGATCGCCAACTAGAGTTACCAAATTGGGTTGGAGAAGAGGTTACCGGCGACGAGCGTTATAGCAAGGCTTCGATGGAGCGTGAGCGACTTCGGGTCCGGCCGGGGGGTGGGTAGTTTCCTTTCGACCAAGTCACACCGGCCCCTCCCAATGTGCTAGTTTGAGCTGGTACGAGGCCTTCTCCTGAGCCCGAGTGATGGACATGAGACGGCGGGACCTCATTGCCGCTCTCGGTGGTGCGGCGGTCGCTTGGCCGCTCGCGGCCTACGCGCAACAATCGGCAATGCCGGTCGTCGGATTTCTCAATCCTGCTTCGCCGCAGAGTTATCCGCGGCCATTGGCGGCGTTTCTCAAAGGGCTCGCAGAGGCCGGTTACATTGACGGCCAGAACATCACCATTCAATACCGCTGGGCCGAGGGCCATAATGATCGACTGCCTGCATTGGCAGCTGACCTGGTTCGCAGCCACGTGAGCGTTATTGCCGCGACCACCACGGCGGCGGCACTTGCGGCTAAGGCAGCGACCTCGACCATCTCGGTCGTCTTCGAGACGGGCAGCGATCCGATCAAGCTCGGCCTCGTCGCCAGTCTTAGTCGGCCTGGAGGCAATATAACCGGCGCGGCTTCAATGTCGGTGGAAGTCATTGCGGCGAAGGGTCTGGAGTTGTTGCACGAGCTGTTGCCCGCGGCGCGCGTCATCGCCTTGCTGGTCAATCCGACTAATCCCACGGTTGCCGAACCCCAGGAGAGGGAGGTGCTGGCGGCTGCCCGTGCGCTCGGACTGGAGGTCCGTGTGCTGCAAGCCGCCAATAGCGAACGCGACTTTGATGGCGTTTTCGCAAAGCTGATCGAATTGCATGCCGCAGGGCTTGTGATCAGCGCCGATGCGCTCTTTACCAGCCAGAGCCAACAACTCGCAGCGCTGGCAGTCCGCCACGCGGTTCCCGCAGTCCATGCGAGGCGCGAATTCGCGATGGCCGGAGGACTGTTGAGCTACGGGTCTGAAATTACCGATTCTTACCGTGTCGCCGGTCTCTACACGGGACGGATCCTCAAAGGCGACAAGCCTGCCGACCTTCCGGTTCAGCAGGCGACGAAGGTGGAATTGGTCATCAACCTCAAGGCGGCCAAGGCGCTTGGTATCGCCATTCCACTGTCCCTGTCGGGCCGCGCCGACGAACTGATCGAATAGTTCGAGGGTCTGCTGCGGCGCATGAGTCCGTAAATGGCCCACTCCAGGCGTGACGGCGCGTGTCTCTGATGTCCGCTTTGAGAGATAGAGCTGACATCCGCTTAGACCCGGCGAATGTCTTCGAATGACCCGAAACGGATGTCCGTTGTGTGCGTCGGTATGTCAACTACACTTGCGCCGAGGATGGGATATTTTTTCTCTTGGCATTCGAAACGCTTTTCGAACCCATTTAGCAATCATCAAGGGACTTCATCGATACAACGGAGTGTCGACCATGAAGATCGTCGTGATCGGAGGCTCGGGCCTGATCGGCACGAAAACCGTCGTCATTCTGCGCCAGCAGGGCCACGACGTCGTCGCCGCCTCGCCCAAAAGCGGGATCAACACTATCACTGGCGAAGGGCTCAAAGAGGCGATAGCGGGCGCGCAGGTGGTGATCGACCTCGCCAATTCGCCCTCATTTGAAGACAAGGCGGTGCTGGAATTCTTCGAGACCTCCGGCCGTAACCTCCTCGCGGCGGAGGCCGCAGCGGGCGTCCAGCACCATGTCGCGCTCTCCATCGTCGGAACCGATCGGACGCCCGACAACGGTTACTTCCGGGCCAAGGTCGCCCAAGAGAAACTGATTGAGACCTCCGGCATCCCCTACACCATCGTCCGCGCAACGCAGTTTCTGGAATTCCTCGATGCCATCGCCGCTTCAAGTACGAATGGAAACGTGGTGACGCTCTCGCCGGGCCTGTTCCAGCCCATCGCGGCGGACGACGTTGCCGCCATCGTTGCCGATGTGGCGCTCGCGGCACCGCGCAGCGGCATCGTCGAGATTGCCGGCCCGGAGCGAGCGCCTTTCAACGAAATCATCGCCCGCTATTTGAAGGCGGTTGGTGACCCGCGTGAGGTCGTGAGCGACCCAGGGGCCCGATACTGGGGTGGCCGGGTCGAGGAGCACTCCCTCGTGCCATTGGGCGAAGCCCGCCTCGGCCGCATCGGTTTGGACGAGTGGCTCCGCCGCTCAAAGGCTGGCGCCTGATCCCACGTGAGGTCCGCTATTGGGGTAGAGCGGACGCCCGGTTAGGCTCGCCGAATGTCTGCAAGGGACCCAAAACAGATCAGTCGACGACGAGATTAATTCCGGCCACCGCCGCTGTCGATTTTGCGCTGCACGTTGTCGATCTCGGACTTTAAGATTCTTGCATTTTTTGGAGTTCGGAAACTAACTTGTTAAGTTCGGTCTATCGAATTTGAGGTCAACCGAGCAACGGCGGAGCTGATTTCCGGCGGACCAGAGGGACTCACGCTGATGCAGCTGCTGCAGTTCTTCGAGCGCCGTCCGACTGAAGAGGCTCCCACCGTAATCGCGCAGGAGCGCGGCGTCCATCTTGATCCGGGGCCGATGCGCAAGCTGGTAGACTTTCAAATGCTGGTGCCGGCCCGCCAAGCGACTGAGTGAGTGAACCGAAGACGTTCAAATCCACCTGGATTCCCGATGCCATTCGAAAGATTATCGCCCAGCATGTGTAAAGTTCTTCGCAAGCTGTCTAAGCCCGAAAAAATCCAACGATTTCTGGACGACCTTCCCTACAACAAAGAGAAGTCCGGAGAGACTTGCCGCTCGCCTCGTCTCGTCCTCGAGTACAAGGCTGCGCACTGCTTCGAAGGAGCGCTGCTTGCCGCGGCGGCATTGAGGGTCAATGGAAGCCCATCGCTGATTCTCGACCTGGCGTCGGTCCGCGACGACGATCACGTCATTGCGATTTATCGGTCAAACGGCTGTTGGGGCGCTATCGGGAAGTCGAATTATGCAGGCCTGCGTTCCCGCTCCCCCGTTTACCGTTCCTTGCGCGAGCTTGCGTTGTCGTATTTCGAGCACTACTACAACCTTAAAGGTGAGAAGACGCTTCGCGCCTACTCGCGTCCCGTCAATCTCAAGCGGTTTGATCGCATCGATTGGATGACGTCGGCCGAGCCGCTCTGGGCGATCCCCAGGTATCTGTGCGAGATTTCGCACACGCCCATCTATGAGTCTACGCGCCGCATGTATATGGATGAGCGGCTTTATAAAGCGGGATTAGTCGGTCGCGCGAAATAGGGGATTTAGCTCAGAAGGCACAGAACGCGCACTGCGTCGCAAGCTGTTTCGCTATTGTAAGACTCTCTACCTCTCGCACTTCTGCGATGTCCTCTTCCGAGGCTAAAAGCGGACATCGCTTAGGCCGCCATTTGTGAGAGGCGGATTTATGCGTTCGGCCGCCTCCTCTACCGTGCGCAGCCGATGCCTGACGAATTGTAAGCGCCGCCCCTCACTCCGACTTGTCGATATTCCAGAAGATCGGCGTTGCCGGGCCGTCGAGCACGCCTGAGAGCGATTTGCGCCAGGCGCTCGGGATGAGAAACTGGCCGAGCGGGATATAGATCACCTGGT
>Ga0306921_10007932_pt1 | contig 11199 bp, 8 predicted proteins | sample sta12Cox44000080_FD_203760 | JGI IMG/M metagenome (GOLD analysis project Ga0306921, IMG submission 203760) | Lab enrichment of tropical soil microbial communities from Luquillo Experimental Forest, Puerto Rico - statoxic.12C.oxic.44.000.080 (v2)... | ecosystem: Environmental > Terrestrial > Soil... | reverse complement strand
TTGGCTGGCGACATCAGAATGCCCATCTCGATAAGGAAGGCCATTGTCCACAGGCCGAAGAAGCTGCCGATCATGGCGCCAGCTGATGCTGTTTCGCCCGCAGCTGTCGCATTCTGAGCGTCAATCGCGACGATACGGTTCCAGTATCCGAACCCCACCAGAACGGTCACCACAGCGCTCCAGCGGAACCACCAAAGGGCTCGAGACATGAGCTTGGGCACAACGATACCCCTGGACTTGGCATCCAGCTCACGGACGAACGGGAGGCTCACCAGGTTGAAAAAGTACAGCAGTCCCATCCACATGATGCCTGCCACGAAGTGGACCCATCGCATCAGCATGAGCGTTGTATCGGCTCCGCCCGGAAATTGAATTTGCGGCGCTCCTAGAACCGTCCCGAGGGAAACTATCATCTTGCATCTCCGTCTGCGGCTTTGCGGTGAGTCGACCCGGAATGCTGGTCCGGACTGGTTCGCGAATTCTATACCAGGATGGGAATCTTGCTTGTTTAGGTTGAAATTACAGGCTCGCCGCCGTATCGTAAAATAGGTTGAAAGTTTATTCCCGAGGCGATGTTCCAGGTCATAAAAGAAACGCCGCGGGGGTTCCGTCTACAGTTCCGGACTCGTAGGGGGCCGCAATCACTCTGGGGCTGGGCTGTTTCTGCACGTCGCCAGGAAGGACCGAGCTATGGAGAACAAGCCAGCACAGAACATACAAGATTCGTTTTTGAACACTGCTCGCAAGGACAAGTCCGTCATCACAATCTACCTGCTTAGCGGGGTCAAGTTAACCGGAAGAATCCGGTCGTTCGACAAGTACTCCGTTGTGTTGGAAACGAACAACCAGGAGCAGCTTATTTTTAAACACGCGATTTCCACAGTTGTCATGTCACGCGCGCTGCATTCCGAGCGTCACCTTGAAGCTCGTCCCTCTGTCGAGCCGACGGTTCCGGCGACGAGTACAGCAGCAGGCGCCACGGAGAGTTAACGCATTCCCCACAAAAGCGGAACGCATTCAAGACTGCAGGATCGCTCTCAGCAAAACGGCGCGACAGAACAAGAGCGGGTTTTTCTGGTTGGAGTGGAGTTTCTTTCCCGTCAAGTTGCCAGAAAGCCCCGTGTCGGCCGCAACCAGCAGCTGGACGCCGAGGAGCTTGCGCCTTCTCGAACTCAACCGCAAAGCTCCGGAAAAGTTCCCCCTCATGCGCAGGTTGCGCGTAACGCTGCCAGCGCTCATTTTCACGCTGAGGACGGCGAGAACCACAGCTTCACAATCGATGAATCTATGGCCGAGTTGCGCGAGCTGACGGGCAGCGCCGGAGCCACGGTTTTGGGCGATTTCGTGCAGCGCCGGCAACGCCCCGAGCCGGCAACTCTTATCGGCAGTGGGAAGTTGGAAGAGCTGAAAGGCGCGGTCGCGTCCGCTGCGCCAGACCTAGTCATCTTCGACCACGACCTGACACCATCCCAGCAACGCAACCTTGAGCGCGAGCTTCAGGTGCGGGTGGTTGACCGGACACAGCTCATCCTCGACATCTTTGCCCGCCATGCACGCACTCGAGAAGGCCAGTTACAGGTTGAGCTGGCCCAACTCGAATATTTGCTGCCGCGGTTGGCCGGACGCGGCGTAGAAATGTCGCAGCTGGGCGGAGGAATTGGCACTCGAGGCCCGGGAGAAACGCAATTAGAAACGGATCGGCGAAAGATTTTTCGACGCATTCGCCACGTTAAGGACCAGCTCGAAAATGTGCGCCGCATTCGGGGTCAGCAGCGCTCACGACGCCAATCGGCACCTGTAGCTGCGGTTGCGCTTGTGGGCTATACTAACGCCGGAAAGTCGACGCTGTTTAATGCACTGACCAACGCTGGGGTGCTGGAAAGCGCGCAGATGTTCGCCACGCTGGATCCAACACTCCGCAGCGTAACCCTTCCGTCAAAGCGCCAGGTGCTATTGTCAGACACGGTAGGTTTCATCCGCAACCTGCCCCATACGCTGGTATCGGCGTTCCGGGCGACTTTGGAAGAAGTGCAACGCGCGTCACTTCTCTTGCACGTCGCGGACGTCACCAGTCCAACCGCGGCGGAGCAAGAGAAACAAGTCGAAGACGTCCTGCGCGAGCTTGAATCGCAGGACAAGCCCCGGCTCTACGTGATGAATAAGGTCGACCTGCTTCCACAGCCCAAGCGTGAGAGCTTGATCGATACTGGTAGCGTGATCCACGTGTCTGCGGCAAAAGGGATTGGACTCGACCATCTGCTGGAACAGATAGACGCACGGATCACTGAAGATCCGCTTCAGCATGTACATCTGCGCGTGCCCCAAGCCGAAGGCAAAGCCCTGGCGACTCTCGACGCGCAGGCGCGAGTCTACTCCCGTGACTATCATGACGGCTGCGTCGACCTGGACGTGCAGGCTCCAGAGTCAGTGCTGCGGCGAATGAAGCCCTTCATCGTAGGTTGAGGACCGAGCAGCCAAGGCCAGCTGGCGAGTGCAAGGGGCTTGGTCACTCCCTACGAAATGCTGGCTGTACCCATCTCGCCGATCGCAGCGTGAATCGCTTTTGCTATGTTGTCGCTGTGACGCCGCACGGTATCCTCCGATTCGGCTTCGATCATCACGCGCGCCAGCTTCTCGGTGCCCGAGTAGCGCACGATCACTCGGCCGTTGCCGTCGAGATCACGCTCGGCTGCGCGAATTGCCTCCATCACTGAAGGCAACTGCTCCAGCGGCAGCTTGTCCCGCACCTTCACACTCCTGATTTCCTGCGGAAACACCTTCATGTCGGCGATAAGTTCTACCAGAGGCCTGCCCGAACGTGCCATCACCTCCAGCACGCGCAAGGCTGTCAGCAGACCGTCCCCTGTTGTGGTGTCCATATCCCGGAACAGGATGTGCCCGGACTGCTCACCTCCCAGTGTTGCACCGGTCTTGAGCATTTCTTCCAGGACATACTTGTCGCCTACCGGTGCCCGCAGCAAGCGGATGCCGTCACGCTTCAGGGCTGTCTCCAGCCCCATATTCGACATCGTAGTAGCAACTACGGTGTCATTGTGCAGCCGCACGTGAGTCTTCATATCACGCGCCGAGAGCAGGAGCACACCATCACCGTTGATCACGTGTCCCACATTGTCGGAGAACATCGCGCGATCAGCGTCGCCGTCAAAGGTGATGCCAATATCGTATTTGCCATTCGCTCCCGCAACAGCTTGCGCAACACTCCTTGGGTACAGTGCGCCGCAGTCGGCATTGATGTTACGCCCGCTTGGGTCGACGTGGATGAAATCGGCGTCCACCCCGCTGCGTTTGAAGACCATGGCTGCTACCAAACTGGCTGCTCCGTTTGCACAATCCACCAGTGCCCGCAGCCTGCCGAAGTTAGTGGTTGCGACGAGGCTCGCCAACCAGTCCGCGTATTGTTCAAGCAGGTTCTGATCGCCGGGAAGCAAGTCGTAGCCACCGTCTTCCCCGGTCGAGGCGCCGGCAGCAAGCTGCTCTATATGCGCAAAGATATCGGCCTCGATCTCGTGTTCCAGGTCGTCTGACAACTTGTAGCCGTCGGGACCGAACACTTTGATGCCATTATCCTGCCAGGGATTGTGCGAAGCTGAGATCACGATGCCGGCTGCAAACTGGTGGGCCCGTGTGAGATATGCGATCCCCGGCGTAGTGATTACTCCTGCACTAACCACCCGCACTCCCGTGCCTTCCAGTCCGTGCGCCACGAAAGAGCTGATCCACGCGCTGGATTCGCGCGTGTCCTGCCCGATCACCACTTGCGGTCTCCTATCGCGCTCGGTCAGCCGCTGGCCCAGAGCACGGCCGATTGCGTAGACGGTTCGGCGGTCGAGCGGATACTGGCCCGCGACGCCACGAATTCCATCGGTCCCAAAAAGTTGTCGCATATCGATCGAAGGCACTCAGGGCTGCCCTGATGCTTTAGAGATTCTCGCGGTCGTCACCGTCACGTGAATAGGCTGGGGATGTTGCACCCGAACCAGCGGATCAGCAACGTAAGCAGTGGTCATAAATGTCGCCTGCCCCACGACCCCGGTGGCATCCACCGGATCGGTGATAGCAGCCTCGATCGCATTCACACGACTCGCCGGCCCCTCAATCGTGATCCGCGGGGGATTGGCGCTGACATCGGTGATGCCATATCCGGCGGCGAACGATCCGATCACGCGAGGCCGAACGTCGACACTTCGGAACGCACTGCGGTCAAAGCTGATATGAAACTGGGACGGCACAACTTGTACCACTTCGACATCGCGTGGCACATGAATCTGCCGGGCGGTCAGATCGAAAGTGCGTTCACCCGGCGCAGCTCCCTGCAGATCGATGACGGCATGTACCTGCGAAGCATTGATTGCACGCAAAGTCCGCTCTGGACCTTGCAGCGTGATCTGTACCTGGAATTGATTTTCCGAGCTGATCACCAGATTCGTGGGCGCATCATGGAATTCAACTGGAACGGTCATAGGAATCTCGACCGTGGGATCATGCGCCAGGCCCCACCACAACAGTATCGCGATGAACAGCGATGTGATCTTCAGTCCCAGGTTTTTCAGAACATACTTACGAAAAAAGTCTCTCATCGCTCGCGCTCAGCTCCGTCCGCCAAACCCTTCTCGCGAGCAAAGCGCTCGAAGGCCGTCTCATCTGCCGCAAGTTCACGATCGGTGGCAGCCGTGGGAAGAGTAGCGAGAGGAACGTAGCGGCGAAGCAATTCGCTCAGCCGTTCGCGCAGGTATTCAACCGCAATGTCCCGTTCGATGGCACCACCAACTGCGAGGCTGATCGAGCCGGTCTCTTCCGAAATCACCACGGAAATTGCGTCGGTCTCCTCTGTGATACCGATTGCTGCCCGATGACGGGTACCCAACTGAGTCGAGAGCACAGGATTCATCGACAGTGGCAGGAAACACGCTGCCGCAGCAATGCGATCCTTTTGCACGATCACAGCGCCATCATGCAGGGGCGCGCTAGGCCGGAAGACCGTGGCCAACAGGTCGTAGCTCAGATTAGCATCCAACGGAACGCCGCTCTCAATATAAGTACGCAGACCGATCTCGCGCTCGATAACGATGAGCGCGCCCGTCTGATTCTGCGAGAAGAGATTTGCAGCGAGCACGATGTCGTCATAGCTGTCGGCACCGCTTCCAGGTCCACGCGTGGAGGCAAGACGGCGACCAAGCCGCGCCAAGGCATGCCGAATCTCTGCACCGAAAACGACGATCAGAGCAAAAATCGCGTACGGGAGTAACGTCGTGATCAGCCAGTCAACCGTTTTCAACTGCTCGACGTGTGCCAGCCAGAACGCCAACGCCAGGGTTACGACACCCAAAAGCATCGGCATCGCTCGCGTACCCCTGATGAGTTTGAGGAATTCGTAGATCAGAACAGCCACGACCACGATGTCGATGATCGAGATCACCGACACCTGCGGAATGTGACTGAACCTCTGAAGCATTTGTTCCTTCCGGGTACCAGAACCCCCTTTTATTCTAATGCAGCTATCGATAGCCGCTGCGCCAAAAGCGGCGGGAATGGTCAGCGCCTACACTTGCTCCTCGTCGCTCACGCTGCCAACTTCGGCGGTGAACCGACCACGTGCCAATTGCGTTCGAACCTCGTCGCCCTGCTTAAGATGCGTGGCATCCTTGACGAGATGGCCCATGGAATCGAACACCAGCGCATAGCCGCGATCGAGAATCGCCCGTGGCGAGAGTGCCTGCAGGCTGCTTTGCAAACGTTCCCAGCGCGAACGCCGTCGGAGCAGAGATGTTTCCAACGCTCGGGACAACGCAGCGGCGAGGCGATCGACCTCGATTGAACGTGCGACCACCAGATGTGAGACGGCGGCCTGCAGCTCGGACGTCCGCGACTCAAGTTGTCGGCGCGTGTCTCCCACCCGCACCCGCATGTCGTGGTGGCGCAACCGCGCATCGAGAGATTCGACGCGGCGCAACAGGTTCTTGTTCACCCGGCTTTGTGCCTGCGCGAGGCGGTAAACCAAATCGTCCACACGCTGCTGACGCCGCGCGATCGAGTCTTGCGCGCGGACGAAAACCGCATGCTGCGCCAGCCGTGACAGTGCCTTATCCGCAAGCAATAACTTGTAATTCATCGCCTGCGTCAGGTGCTTGTGCAGCGACAGCAACTTCTCCGACAACTGCGTCTTTGACTGCACCACCACTTCTGCCGCCGCCGAAGGAGTCGGCGCGCGCAGATCCGCCACGAAGTCGCAGATGGTGAAGTCTGTTTCGTGCCCTACCGCAGAAATGACCGGAATCTGCGAGCTCGCAATCGTGCGCGCCAAACCTTCGTGATTGAATGCGAAAAGATCTTCGAAGGAGCCTCCTCCACGGGCAACAATGATCACGTCGACGCCTTTGTGACGATTGAAGTACCGGACGCCGGCACTGACTTCAGAAGGCGCGGTCTCACCCTGTACCTGAGCCGGATAAATCAGCACAGCCATCGACTCGTGCCGGCGGTGAAGGATGTTAAGGATGTCCTGAAGCGCAGCTCCGCGTGGCGAGGTGACCACCCCGATCCGTCGGGGTAGTGCCGGGATCGGCTTCTTGCGCACCGTGTCGAAGAGCCCCTCGGCAGCAAGCTTCGCCTTGAGCTGCTCGAAAGCAATCTGGAGTGCTCCGGCGCCCTTGGGTTCGAGGTATTCTGACTGAAATTGCAGGTCGCCGCGCTCGTCATAAACCGTGACTCGGCCTCGCGCTATGACCTGCATTCCGTTCTCTGGCTTGAAGCGCAGCAATCTCGCCTGCGTGCGCCACATCACGATGCGCAACTGCGCGCCGGCGTCTTTGAGTGTGAAGTAAACATGGCCGGACTCGGCCGGACGATAGTTCGAGATCTCGCCCTCGACATAAACATCGGTGAACACGCGCTCCACCTGAGTGCGTACCGCTGCCACCAAGTCGCGCACCGTATAGATTTTCCGCGCTGGTGCCTGAAAGGTGAGACCGAGTTGTTCTGTGCCGGCCATCCAGTGATGCGAGTGTAACGCAACCGGGGGCCTAGGGTTGCCCGACAGCAGGCCCGTGCCAGCAACACCTAAAGCAGGAAGACCAAGCACACGCCGGCGAGAACCTCGTGTTGTTTGTTTACGGTGAACAACTTATTGCACACGCAAGATTCCGCCCAGCGACTCGAGTGCCTTCACGATTTGTGCCGACCAACCAGCTACGTCATCGTCGCGCAGTGTGCGCTCCTGCGACAGGAACTCAGCGTGTAGCAGCACCGAATACTTTCCTGCTGGGACTTTTCCGCCGCGATAGATTTCTGCCGGGGCAAACTTCTGCAACTCAATGACCTGCAGATCTTTCACGGCCAATTTGATGCGCTCGAAGGTAACCGCATCATCGAAAACGAACGAGAAGTCACGCTCGACTGCTGGAAATTTCGAGATACGTTGATATCGCGGCTCCCGGAGAGGATGCCGGTAGAGGCGCTCCAGCAGCACTTCAGCGAGGTAGACATCCTGACGAAGCTTGCGCGCCGTCGCGAGCTCCGGATGGAGCTCACCGAACCGCGCAACCGTCTCGCCATCCATCACAGCGCGCGCCGATCGGCCCGGGTGAAAATACTCTGGCGTGAGCGCGTCGAAGTACAACGTGCGATGCTGGAATGCCTCCAGCAGCTCTTCGATATCGCCCTTCATGTGAAAGAAGGTATAGGCCACGGCGTTGCCGTGAACATTTTTTGCTAAGGCATCGCCGGTGGCGGCAAAGGCCATACGCCGGCGCTCGTCATGACGATCGCCCAGTTTCTCAAAGACCTCGCCCGCCTCAAACAGGCGCACAGCAGCATTACCGCGGTTCAGGTTGTAGCCAACTAGGTTGAGCAAGCCAGGCAACAGCGATGTACGAAGGTAGCCTGACTCTTCGCTCAACGGATTTGCAATCGCCAGTGGTTCGCCTCCGCCAAACGTCTTCGTGTCTTCGGCTGAGACAAAGGTGAGGGAGATTGCCTCGTTGTAGCCCAGCGCGAGCATCCGGTCGCGGACTTTGGCGTCTTTCTGCTCGTTGGGCAGGGCAATCACCGCGCCCGCGAACCCTGGAAGTGTATTAGGAAATCGGTTGTAACCGAAGATGCGAGCCAGCTCTTCCAGCACATCAATCTCGCGTTCAACGTCGAGTCGCCAGGTCGGAACATCGACGCTGAAATCGCTGACAAGCTCAGCGGCGATGGCCTGCGCACCGGCGGCACCCGCGCTTGCTTCGACAGCGACTGTCGCTCGCAGTGGCGTCACGCCGAATCCGAGGCGCTGCAGGATCCTCTCGATCTCGGCTTGGCTGATGTCGATACCCAGATTGCGCCACACCTCGGAGCGATGCAGCTCAATCGGCGCGCTGAGAATTTCGCGAGCGATGGCGTCGATACGATCACCGTGCAGCTCACCACCAGCAAACTCGAGAATCAGCTCCGCAACACGATCACAAGCCAGTGGTGTCATGCCCCAGTCGGCGCCGCGCTCAAAGCGATGCGACGCGTCAGTGTGCATGCCGAGACGTTTGGCGGTTCGGCGCACGCTCGTGGGATCAAACCAGGCTGACTCGATTAGCACGTTGGTGGTCGATCCGGTGATCATCGAATCGAAGCCCCCCATCACGCCCGCAAGGGCAACAGGCTTTTTCGCATCGGCAATTACGAGGTCATCGGTTGAGAGCTGGCGGTCTTCACCGTCGAGTGTTTTGAGCATCTCGCCAGCGCGCGCCCGACGCACGATGATCGTGCCACCCTCGAGCAGATCGAGATCGAACGCGTGCGTAGGATGTCCCAGCTCGTTCAGCGCATAGTTCGTGGCATCAGCGACGTTGTTGATCGCACGAGAGCCGAGCAGTTCCAAGCGCCGGGCAATTCGCTCGGGAGAAGCACCGATTCTCACATTGCGAACAATGCGTGCCGTGTATCGCGCACAGCCCTGCGCATCTTCGATGAAAATGGGAAATACTTCATCATTGGTCATCCCGACCAGAGACCGTTCTACGGCCGGAGCGGGCAGACCTGCCGTGGTTCTCCGCAGCTTCGGCTCAATCTTCTTCAGCTCCACGTCATAGATCGCCGAGGCCTCGCGCGCTACGCCGTAATGGTTCATCGCGTCGACGCGGTTCGTCGTCAGGTCCATCTCGTAGATCATTGCCCCCTGCTCTTCGCCGACGGATTCCACGGCGATTCCGACTGATGTCAGGTCCTCGGCGAGTTGACGGTCATCGACCGGGACATTGACGAACTCACGCAACCATGTGGGAATGATTCTCATTGTGTCCTATTATTCGGTTTTCATCGCGAGCGAAGCAATGAGTGGTGCGTCTTGCGATGCAGAGAAAAACCATGTCCGCACCATTCCTTGCTATGCCCCTCGGTCGGGATGACAAAACGGATACCACCTACGAGAACTGCTCAAGAAAGCGGACATCGCCTTCGTAGAACAACTGGATTCCCTCGACTTCGTATTTCAGCATGGCAATGCGCTCTACCCCCATGCCGAAAGCGAAGCCCGAGATCTTCCGCGAGTCGTAGCCGTTCTGTTTGACAAAGTCGAAGACATTGGGATCGACCATGCCGCAGCCCAGCAGCTCGATCCAGCCGCCAAATTTGCATTTACGGCACCCTTTGCCCCCGCAGAAGATACAGCTCACCTGCATGTCGGCTGACGGCTCGGTGAAGGGGAAAAACGACGGATAGAAGCGCGTCTTCACCGACGAGCCGAACAGCGCCTTCATAGCGTGATCAAGCGTTCCCTTCAGATCGCAGAAGGTAATGTTGGTATCGACCGCCAGGCCTTCGACCTGGTGGAACACGGGCGAGTGCGTCGAGTCCAGTGGATCGTTGCGGTGCACCTTGCCCGGAATCACGATGCGCACCGGCGGCGGCAGCTTCTCCATCGTGCGTATCTGCACCGGCGAGGTATGTGTGCGCATCACCAGGCGATCGCGTTGCGCCTTTCGTTCCTGCCCGGCAACGAAGAGCGTGTCCTGCGTGTCGCGCGCGGGATGGTTCGGCGGAAAGTTGAGCGACTCGAAGTTGTAATAGTCACTCTCGACCTCGGGCCCCTCGCCGACTGAGTAGCCCATTGCCTTGAAGACGGACACGATCTCGTCCATCACGCGCAGCACGGGATGCTTGACCCCGATACGTCGCTGGATGCCGAGAAGAGAGATGTCGAGGCGCTTGTCCCCGAGCCGGGCGACATTGGCCGCAGCCCGAACGCTGTTCTGTGCCTCGTCGATGATCGCCTCGACGCGCACCTTGAGTTCGTTGACTCGCTGACCAACCTCGCGTTTGGCCTCACGTGGCGCAGCCTTCAACCATATGTCGTTAACTTGCGTCAGCAGGCCATTCTTCCGCGCCATCCAGCGATCGCGGAAGGTCTTCCAGTCGCCTTCGTCGTGTAGCCCGCTGGCTTCCACCTCTAATGCGGACAAGAGGTCGCAGGCAGCGCGGTCCAACGCCGGTGGCGAATAATCCTCGAGTTTGGGGACCGTATACATACTGCTCTGCCAGTCTCGCCAGCTGCCTTGCAGGGGCCCGGCCTCAGCCACGCCTCATGCTGATTTTGAGGCTGCCATCCCGAGCGACCCGAAGGTGCCGTGCGACCGGGGCGAGTCGACAGATCTGCGGCTCGATTGTTACCGTGGCTACGTGACTCAAATCATCTTAAACAGCGAAACACAGATCCGCCCGACCGCAGCCTGCCCCAGAGCGAAGGCCAAGGTCTCGGGCTATCCTTCTTCGTCCGGGAACCCAGGTTTTGACTTTTGCGGCTGAATCGCCTTGCCGATTGACGCCTGATAAGCCCAACGGGCGGCCAACCGGGCCGCCCATCGACATTGCCACAGATTTTCCGGGATGGGCGATCATCAGGTAGCTGAAAAGCGCGCCGAAGCCATCAGCGAGGCGCTTCAGAACGTGAGCATCACAAGCACCCTCTTGAAAACAGGGGGTTGTCGCGGCGACAACCGGTTTCTGGACAGCTCCTACGCCACCGCAGCTTTGGCTTGTGTGCACAAGGCCGCAAACCCAGCCGGATCCTTGACGGCGATATCAGCCAGTATCTTGCGATCGAGTTCAACTCCGGCTTTTTTCAGGCCATGGATGAACTGGCTGTAGCTAATGCCGTTCAGCTTCGCGGCTGCGCCAATGCGCACAATCCAAATGGAACGGAACTGGCGC
>Ga0306921_10007928_pt1 | contig 11202 bp, 9 predicted proteins | sample sta12Cox44000080_FD_203760 | JGI IMG/M metagenome (GOLD analysis project Ga0306921, IMG submission 203760) | Lab enrichment of tropical soil microbial communities from Luquillo Experimental Forest, Puerto Rico - statoxic.12C.oxic.44.000.080 (v2)... | ecosystem: Environmental > Terrestrial > Soil... | reverse complement strand
GATCCCAGGCATCCCCGCCGCGAAGCTCGCTCCTGTCGAACCAGACTTCGATGCCGACGGCCCGCAGCGCGTCACATATTCTCTGCGCGGCCGCGGTATCTTCCGACGCATAGCTCAGGAAGATGGCGCGCTGTGTGTTCATCAGGTCACTTCTGGTCTGCGTATACCTTCACCAGGCGGTAGAGGAAGTCACGGCCCTCCATCAACGATTTCACGCCGATGTACTCATTGAGTCCGTGTATATGACCGAAGTCCGGCCCTATAAAAAGGGGTTCGATACCGTAGGTCGGGATGCCGACCGCATTGAGGAAGCGGCCGTCGGTGGCGCCGGGTTGCAGGATCGGCAGTACCGGCACGCCGGGCCAGAATTGTGCCGCCAGCTTCTCCACCGGGCCGAGAATCTGCGGCGTGAGCGGCGGGGGCGGGGGGGTCGGACTGCGTTCCTCGAACGTCGTCACCTTCACGGCCGGGTCAGCCACCAGCTCCTCGAGCTTGGTGCGCACCGTCTCGGATGCGACGCCGGGGAAAATGCGGCAATTGACGTTGGCCCGGGCACGCTGTGGCAGGGCGTTGGTCGCGTGTCCGGCATCGAGCATGGTGGCGACACAGGTGGTGCGCAGGGTCGAGTTCCAGGAGGGATCCTTGGCAGATACCAGCTCGATCGCCTGTGCATCGGCAGGGTTGCGCACCAGTGCCTGCATGGCGTTGGCGACCACGATTTCGCCGCGCGCCGCCTGAATCTTCGCCATGCCGGTGAAGTAGGCGCGGTTGGCGTCAGTGAATTGTGGCGGGAAGGTGTGGTCGCCGATCTTCAGCAGTGCGGCCGCCAGGTGGTAAATGGCGTTGTCCTTCACCGGCAGCGAGCTGTGGCCGCCGGGATTGGTGACCTCGAGGCGGAAGTTCTGTGCCGTTTTCTCCCCCGCCTGCACCTCGAGCGCCACGCGGTGTCCCGCAGCGTCGAGCTCGCCCCGCGCGCCTTCATTGAGGGCGAACGCGGCGTCGATGAGCTCGCGCTGGTTCTCGCTGAGCCACTGCGCGCCATTGAACGCTCCGGCGGTCTCCTCACCGCACGTGAGCGCCAGTTTGACCGTGCGCCGCGGCCGGTAGTGCTCTGCGCTGAAACGCATCAGCGTGTCGACCCAGATTGCGCCTTCGGACTTGTCATCGACGGCACCGCGGGCGTAGAAGTTGCCGTTCTCTTCGACCAGCGTGAAAGGGTCGCGCGTCCAGTCCTCGCGCTTGGCCTCGACGACATCGAGATGGGCCAGGAGCAGAATCGCCTTGAGCTGCGCGTCGCGACCCGGGTAGATCGCGACCAGTCCGCCTTCTTGCGGGTGTTCGGGCGCACTGAACAGATGCAGCTGGCTGTCGGCGAACCCGGCGGCCTTCAAGCGCGCCGCCATGCGCTGGGCCGCCAGCGTGCAACTGCCGGCGGACAGGCTGGTGTTGGTCTCGACCAGCTCCTTGTAGATCTCGCGGAAGCGCAGCTCACCGGGCGATACCTGCGGCGAGGCGGGTGTGCCGGTCAGCAACAAGGCGGTGGCAGCGGTAACCGTTACTATTTTGCTCATGGATGGTTCCAGGGACGAAGAATCGCGCGCACCGGTGCAGCTGCGGTCGCCGCAACGCCTGGGTCGAGCAGCCTGCGACGCTTGAGATGGCGCACAGCTGACTGCACTGTCGATTTCGCAAGCCCGGTACCTGTAGCAATAGTCTGCAAACTCACGGCTACTTTGTCTTGCCGGCCGCGCAGCGCCCGGCGCAGGAGGAACAGATAGACCAGAAACGCTGCCGGACGACGATCATGTCCGACAAGATCGGGCATGAGTATGTCGAGCACGTAGGCGTCCAGGCTGACCTTCTGCATAGCAGTAACAACTATAGCAGTTATGAGTACAGGAGCAGGCCGGCTTGCCCTTAGGATGGGCCGGCATCATATCGCGGAGGATCCCCATGATCACGCAGCTCAAGTTCGTGGGTGTGCCGACATCCGATCAGCAGCGCGCCCTGCGCTTCTACACCGAGAAGCTCGGGTTTGCCGTTTCGACGGATCAACCCTTCAACGACAAACAGCGCTGGATCGAGTTGCGCATCGGCAGCGCACAGACGCGCATCGTGCTGTTCACACCGCAGGGCCATGAGGACCGTATCGGCAGCTTCTTCAATGGATCATTTTCGTGTGACGACGTGCAGGCCACCTATCGGCAGCTCAAGGCGCGCGGGGTGGAGTTCGTCAGCGAGCCGCAGCAGCAGCCCTGGGGCGAGTTTGCCATTTTCAAAGACCCGGACGGCAACCAGTTTGTACTGTCCTCGCCATGAGGCCCGCCACCGCAGGCGCGCCTCCACCTGGACTTCAGCCGGCTCCTCACCGGGCCGCGCTGGAGGAGGCCAGAAGAACCGGGGGCGGCTTGCGTTCGATGAGCTCGATGCCGAGCCGGCGGGCTGCATCGGCGGCCTCGCGTCGGGATGCGATGCCGAGTTTCGCAAGGATGGCGCTCGCATGATGATCGACCGTCTTGGCGGACAGGTACAGCCGGCGCGCAATGGCCGCGTTGGATAGATTCTGCGCGACGAGGCTCAGGACCTCGAGCTCGCGCACGGTGAGCCCGGCTGCGTTGCTGCGTGTCGAGCGGTTGGCGCCGCGCTTGAGGCCTCGCACTCCCTCGGCCTTGAGTTCCCGGCGCACACGAGCCGCCATCGGCCGCGCGCCGAGTGCATCGAATAGCTCCAGCGCGCGCTTGCGCAACTCGGTATCGGGGCTGTCGCTCAATGCGAGCGCCTGCTCATAGGGGCATCCCAGCGCTGCCCATGCCTGCGCAGACTTCAGGTACTCGCCCTGCAGCTGAAGCTGAAAGGGGGCGGCGATCCCGGGCGCGCCATCCATCTTGGCATTGGCACGATGGGCCCAGAAGGCCAGCTCGCCCACGCGCCATTGATCGCGGTCGCGCGACGCATACTCGAGAGCGCCGCGCACCTCATTGCCGGCTCCGGCAAAGTCCCCGCGCAACCAGGCATGCTCGGCACGCGCGGCTGCAACGGTCACGATTCGCTGCGGCTCGCCTGTCGCCGTGGCAAGCGCCCGGGCCTCGGTAAGCGGCTCGAGTGCACCGTCCGTGCCGCAGCGCGTGAGTACCCGCCCCAGCACCGTGAGTGCCGGAATGCGCGCGGCGATCGACAGCCCGGGCCGGCGAAGTAACTCTTCCGCTTCCTCGCGTGCGCTGCTCCACGCACCCTGCTCGAGGTTGAGGCGCGCGCGAAATGCGCGCAGGTAGCCTTCCGCCATGTGGAGCTCGTGCTCGCAGCAGAACGCCAGTCCCGCCTCGAGGTGGGGATTTGCCGCCCGGTAGTCGCGATGAGCGATCGCCGTCGCCGCGAGATTCGTGTAGGCGCGGGCGACATGCTCCTGCAACCCGCAGCGCAGCGACAACTCGAGACTGTGCTCCATCTCGCGCCACCCGGGGTCACCGGTTGCGCGCGTGCGTGCCGCGCCGACATTGTTGAGAGCATGCGCCAGGATCTCCTGGTTGCCCAGGCGGCGGGCGAGGGCAATCGCGCGCTCCCCCCATTCAACTGCTTCCGTCTCCTGTGATGCGAGCATCGCGAGCTGCGCCAGGTTGCTGTACGCCATCGCGAGCTCATCGCCCGGCCCAAGCGGCTCGAGCGCTGCCACGGCCTCCGCTCCGTAGCGATGCGCCTCATCGCCTCGACCGCGCACCCAGTGCAGGCGCGACAGCGAGCGCATGGTGTCGCCCGCCCGTCTGGCATCTGCACTCGAGCGCCAGATGGCGAGCGCAGCACGCTGGGCATCGATCGCTTGCTCGATTTCGCTGGTGAGAAAGCACTCGTAGGCGAGACTGTCGAGCAAGTTGCCGCGCATCGCGGGCGGCATCTGCTCGGCGTGGCGCAATGCCGTGCGGTAGTAGGCAATGGCCTCGTGGTGGGCCCCGACGCCGGCAGAGCGCTCGGCCGCACTTGGAGCAAACTCGAGCAGCGCGGTAACGTCCGCGGCGCGCACCGCATGGTGCACCAGGCGTGACTCGCTCGCTTCGCGCCGGTCCTTGCTCCTGAGAGCCTGCAGGATCTGCTGGTGCAGTGAACGCGCCTGCGAGGGCGTGAGTGAGCTCTCGACCGCGCGGCGTGACAGCTCGTGGCGGAACGCGAGCGAGTCGTCCGCATTTCGCATCATGCCGCTCAGCGCACATTCCTCGACCGCCGCGTCGCTTGCCTGCAGCACCGCCTGGATCATCCAAGGCTCGGTGTGTCCGGGAACGGCGGCCACGAGCTCCGCGACCCTGCGAGCCTCGGGCGAGAGGCGTGCGACGCGCGCTATCACGGCATCGCGAACCGAGCTGGGTACCTCCCCGGGCGGCGCGGCGAGGAGTTCCGTCAGGTAGAAGGGATTGCCGCCGGTCGCGGCATACAGGCCGGCAGCCGGGCGCCCGAGTGTCTGCGCGAGCTCGGCTACCGCCGCCTCCGACAGTGCTGTCAGCGTCAGCCGTTTCACGGTCTCACCCGGCAGAAGTCCGACCGCAACCTGCAGCGGATGCCGCGCGTGAATCTCATCGGTGCGGTAGGTGGCGATCAGCAGCGCGCGCGTGCGGCCGATGCGGCGGCCGAGATACTTCATGAGGTCGAGGGTGGCGTCATCTGCCCAATGCATGTCTTCCATGACCAGCACGACCGGCTTGCCGGAACGCTCGAGCACATCGACCGTAGCTGCGAAAATCCGCTCGCGGTTGGTGCCCTGCGCCATCGCCTCGAGCAACGCACCGCCCACCTGGCGACTGACATCGGCGAGCGGCCCGAGCGGCTGCGGCGTGGACAGCGGATCGCACGCGCCCCACAGCACGCGTATGGCATCGCCACGCCGGCGTATGAACTCGCTGACCACCGCGGTCTTGCCGATGCCGGCCTCGCCGGTGACCAGCACCACGCTACCTTCGCGGGTCGCGCTTACCTCGTGCCAGCGTGTCAGCTGTGCGAGTTGCTTATCGCGTTCGAGCAGCAGCATCGCGATTGCCTCGTGACTTGGATGAGTAGTGTGTTCCTGCGGCGGTGGCTTCTATGGGTGAGGTACAGCCAAAAGATAGGGCGGTGCACCGATGTTGGTCGATGGCGAGCGCCCTAAGCTGCACTTCAACCGGAATCGTCCGGCAAGGAGGATACGCACATGAAACATCTCGCCACCACGTTCATCGGCGCCCTGACGCTCTGTGCAATCTCGCCGAGCGGTCTCGCTGCGACAGCGCCCGAGGAGCTGCACCGTGAGGTCGTGAGATTCGCCGATCTCGATCTGACTCGCCCCGCCGGCGCGCAGCAGTTGTACCGCCGGATCGAGCGCGCCGCCCACGAGGTGTGCGCAGCGTATGGTCCGCGCGGCTATGATCGCAGCTGCGCGGACGCGGCCATCGCCCGTGCCGTGGCCGAGGTCGGTGCACCACTGCTCACAGCTCATCAGCAGACACTTGCACAGCGTCAGACTCTGCAGCCCCGACAGGCACGACTCGACCGGTGATCCACGGGTGCCAAACGATCGGCGTAAAGATCGGGAGCTGCTCGCGGGATGCGAGCAGCTCTCCGGTCGATATCTCCCGTAATTCGAGGCGCCGCAGAAGGCGGCACCGGCGGGCAGTCGCTGCGCCTCACGAGATTTACGCTGGCGTAGCGTTAGTCGGCCAGCATCACCCCGGAACCGCCCATCTCCTTCGGCATGTCCTGCATCTTCGGCTTGCCGTCCTTGATGCGCAGTACGGTCTCCTGGTAATTGACGTGCAGCGCCGGCTCGAATTTCAGCTCTGGCAGCGTGGCAGCGTAAATGTCGACCACGCCCATCGTCGGATGCTGGGTGAACAGGTGGCCGCCACATTTGGTGCACCACTTTCTGGCACTTCCCGGCGTCTTGTTGTAGGTACCGATGCGGCCAGCGCCATGGGTGATTTTGAGTGACTCCGGACTCCACAGCGAAAATGCGTTCACCGGACCGGCTGACCAGTGACGGCAGGATTCGCAGTGGCAATAGCCCATCGCGACGGGAACCCCGGTAACTTCGAACTGCACTTCTCCACAGAAGCAACGTCCTGACAAAATGCTCATGACAGCAAGACCTCAAGTAAGATAATTGATGCTCATCTCTGGGCCAGAAGTGTAGCGATGACGGCCTGGGCTTCGAATGACCGGTCGTCCGCCTCGCATGCTCGAACGTCTGCGGAGTGGCTATGGATGCATTGTCGGATGTGCTGCGTACAGTGCGCTTGAATGGCGCAATATTCTTCGACGTTCACGCATCCGATCCGTGGGCGGCCGAGACGCCTGCGGGAAGTCAGATCATCGGACGGATGTTCCCGGCAGCTGAGAACCTCATCTGCTATCACGTCATTACGCGCGGCAGCTGCTGGGCCGCAGTTGCCAATGAGCCGCCGCTACTCCTTAAGGCCGGTGACGTAGTGGTTATCCCGCATGGGCACGCTAATGTGCTTTCGAGTGCGCCAGGCCTGCGTGGCGACCAGGACGTCAGTCGCTACCGTGCGCCGAATGAGCTCGAGCTGCCCGTGTCAATCTCCATGGGAGGCGGAACGCCGGAGTCGGCCGAGTTTGTCTGCGGTTTCCTCGGCTGCGATGTGCGGCCGTACAACCCGCTGCTGAGCTCACTGCCGCGGCTGTTCAAAGTGAGCGATCGGGTGGACGGGCCGCTTGGCGCCTACGTCCAGATTGCCTTGACGGAATCCAAGCGGCCGCGCATCGGCAGCGAGAGCGTGCTTGGACGGCTTAGCGAGCTGATGTTCGTGGACGTCATTCGTCGCTACCTTGAAACGCTGCCATCGGACCGTCTTGATTGGCTCGCCGGACTGCGCGACCCGCAGATCGGCCGCGCACTTACGGAGATTCACCGCGATCCGGCCCGTCCTTGGACGCTGGAATCGCTGGCGCATAAGGTGGCCATGTCACGTTCCGCATTTGCGGAACACTTCATGAGATTCGTCGGTACGCCACCGATGCAGTATCTGGCGAACTGGCGCATGCAGGTGGCTGCCAATCAGCTCCTGAGCACCACCGACAGCGTCATGGCCGTCGCGAATCGTGTCGGTTACGACTCGGAGGCCGCCTTCAGCCGGGCGTTCAAGAAAGTGGTGGGCGCACCGCCGAGCGAATGGCGGCGGAACCGTGGGCCTGCGGCCGCGGCGCCAGCGAATACGGAGACATCAACAGATGAGAGCGACAGCGCACGTTCAGGTCGAGAATGACTGGGTCAAGGTAACCGAGTGGCGCTTCGCGCCGGGAGCCGAAACCGGTTTTCACGTGCATGCGTACGACTACGTAGTGGTGCCGCTGACCAGCGGTGTCCTGCGTCTCGAGGAGGCGGCCGGTCCGAGAGAGGCGCAGCTCACGAGCGGCGTAGCCTACGCTCGGGAGAAGGGGGTGCAGCACAACGTGGTCAATGCCAACGGTTTCGAGTTCCGCTTCCTGGAGATCGAGAGCCTCCGGCCCGGACGCACCGGTTGATCTCACGAGAGTTAGACCCATGAACGTATTGGCTGACACTTGGTGGCGCATTGCCGCAGCGCTGCTGCTCGCCGCCCCGCTGTGCCAGGCGAGCGCAGCGAGCTACGACCTCATCATCCGCAACGGGCACGTCATCGATGGCAGCGGATCACCCTGGTACGCGGCCGATGTGGCTGTCAAAGATGGGCGCATCGCTGCCATCGGCAGGCTGGGCGACGCGAGCGCGACGCGCAGCATCGATGCACAGGGACTCATCGTTGCGCCGGGCTTCATCGACATGCTGGGCCAGTCGGAGCTGACGCTGCTGGTAGACCCCCGGGCTCCATCCAAGATATTCCAGGGGATCACTACCGAGATCACCGGCGAAGGTGAATCGGTGGCGCCACTGAACGAGGCGATGATGAAGGAAAACCGCGCGACCTACGAGCGCTACCAGCTCAAGGTCGACTGGCACACGTTGGCGGAATATTTCGCACGCCTGGAGAAGCAGGGAATCGGCATTAATTTTGCGACTTACATCGGCGCTACTTCGGTGCGCGAGATGGTCGTCGGTTACGGCGATCGGGCGCCGAGCAAGGACGAGCTCCGCCGGATGCAGGACCTGGTGGAACAGGGTATGCGCGAGGGCGCCGTCGGCGTCTCGAGCGCGCTCGAGTACCCGCCCGCACCCTATGCAAGTACCGAAGAGCTGATCGCGCTCGCCACGGCCGCTGCGCGCTACGGCGGCATCTATGCCACGCACATGCGTGATGAGGGTAATGCCGAGACGGCGGCGCTGGAGGAAACCTTCCGCATTGGCCGTGAGGCGCAGATTCCCATCGAGATCTTCCATCTCAAGACCTCCGGTAAGCGCAACTGGGGCAGCATGCCGCGGGTGGTCGGGCAGATCGAAAAGGCCCGGGCCCAGGGAGTCGACGTCGCCGCTGATAGCTACGCGTACACCGCGTGGAGCAATGGCATGGCCGCATTTACCCCGCCGTGGGCCAACGACGGCGGCAAGGCGCAGCTGCTGCAGCGGCTCAAGGATCCGGCGCTGCGGGAGAGGATGCGCCGCGACATGGTGACGCCTTCGGACACGTGGGACAACGAATGGCTCGAGATCGAAGGTGCGCAGGATGTGCTGATCTGCGCCGTCAATAACCCGCAGCTGCTGCGCTACCAGGGCAAACGACTGAGTGAGATCGCGGCGGAATGGCATGAGGACGCCATCGACACCATTTTCGACTTCCTGCTGAAGGATGAGGCGGCGACCAGCGTCGCGGTGTTCGGCATGTCCGAGCCCGATGTGGCACTGGCGCTGCAGCAGCCGTGGGTAGCGGTCGACAACGACGATTCGGGGACGTCGCCAGAGGGCATACTCGGCGCCGACCATCCGCATCCGCGCGCCTACGGAACCTTCCCGCGCATTCTCGCGAAGTACGTGCGGCAGGAAGGCAAGCTCAGCCTCGCGGACGCGATTCGCAAGTTCACGGCGCTTGCCGCGCAGCGCATGCACCTCTCCGATCGTGGAGTGATCAAGCTCGGCATGTGGGCCGATCTCGTGGTGTTCGATCCGCAGACCGTTCGCGATCTGGCGACCTACGACAATCCGAATCAGTTCTCCCAGGGCATGTCGTACGTGCTCGTCAACGGTGTGCCGGTGATCGATGCGGGCAAGATGACCGGCGCACGTCCAGGGAAGGTTTTGCGCGGTCAGGGTTATCCCAGGCCTTAAACGCGGAAGGCAGCGGCGTCAATGCGGGCAGTGGCGCAGCTGCGCTGCGCCACTGCCCACCGCACTCGGAGCGCCGTTTCGCTAGCGGTCTTTGCCGAACAGATCGCTCATCACCTCGGTGGTCGAATCACACGCGTGATTGAGGCAGGGCAGGTTGAATGCCGCTTCCATCGACTTCAGCAGCGAGAAGTGCGTATAGAAGTGATTGCTGCGCACTCCCTCGTTCTCGCCCTCGTTGGTCTGCACGACGAGCGTCACCTGGTTGGTGATGGGCGCGTTCGAGTAATCGCTCTCATCCCACACGACGACGATTGCGCTGCGCCCGTGTCTCCAGGCCGGTGATGCGGTGATGGCGGTAACGAGACGCTCGAGCGTCACATCGCCCTGGAACATCAACCCCGGGTTGAGGCCGGTGAGCGTGCCCACATCGCTCGGGTCGAAGTCACACGCCGGTCCACCGCCACTGCGGCCGTGCTGGTCGTTGCACTGGTTGGGGACGATATAGACGAGATCCGGGAGGTGACCCTGGGCCAGATCTGCGAACAAGCCGTGCGATCCGTCGAATCCAACGACATTCTTGAGGCTGAGCCGCGGATCGCTTCCCTCCTGGACATCAGCGAAATACGCGAACGGGTCGTGCTTCACGGCGTACAGCGCGAGCAGGCCGTCGGTGATGCCCACAGTGGTGGGCGGATTCAGATTGGAGAAAAATCCATCGGCCGAGTTGACGTTGTCCGCTCCGGTTGGTGGCAGGTTTTCCTCGTAGGCTTTCCAGCTGCGGCCAGCCGCCACGAGCTGGTGAGCGATGGTCTTGCCTACGGTCCTGGCTGCCGCATAGTGGGCCTTGCCGTCGATGTTGATCACCGGACCGGGGCCGTTGCCCTCGAGATTGCTGTTGTCGATTGCGGGTGTTGCCGCATCGGTGCCCACGCCACCGATCGGGCAGATGTTCGGATAGGAGCTTTCATCGAGCGAGGGCTGCCCGGTGAACAGGTTCGTCTGGCAGTTGGCGTTGTGCCAATCTGGCGAGTGGTCATTGAGCACGCCGAAATTCGAGCCGCCGACTATCTCCAGGTAGTTCGTGAGGCTTGGATGCGCCACCGCGTAGTAATTGGTGGCGAGAGCGTTGTGCCTGGCCATGTGATTCAGGAACGGCATATCGGGGTTGCCGATCACCTCCGCATAGCCATGATTCTCCATCATGATAAGGAACAGGTGATCGAGCGGGCGCACGCCGCGCGGGACGTCGCCTTCTCGGGCCACGGCGCCGGCTGTGATGGAGGCGGTCGCAAGCCCAGCCACGAGCAGCTTGAGTGGACTTTCATTTCTGATCCCTTCGAGATTGTGTGTTTATGAGTACGCCGGGCGCCGGAGGTCGGTCGCAGCAAAGGCGGCGCGCTGGGACATTACGGGCCGGGGTTAACGGCCATGTAACGGACAGATGACATATGGAAGACAGTCGCAAGGGCCAGCTACAGTCCGTTGGTCCAGCTGAACTCTGGCTACCCTTGCCGCGGTGCCGCAGGGAGACTCGGGGGCGGTGATGTCCGATCCGCGCAGCGCGCAAGGCGCTCATTTCATCTCGGTCCTGCTGTTGCTGGTGGCGATGGGCTCGATCCAGCTGGGGGCTTCGTTCGCCAAGACGCTGTTCCCCAGCGTCGGAGCCAGCGGAGCGGTCGCGCTGCGTACCGCGCTTGCAACCCTCATGCTCCTGGCGGTGCTACGGCCGTGGCGCACGAGAGTCAGTCAGGGCTCGTGGACGGCACTGGCCGTTTACGGTGTCTCGCTCGGCGTCATGAACCTGCTGTATTACATGGCGCTCCGCACCCTGCCGCTGGGCATCACGGTAGCGATCGAATTCATCGGTCCGCTGGCCGTTGCGGTGCTTGCATCGCGCCGCCCGATCGACTTTCTGTGGATAGCTCTTGCGGCGACTGGCCTCGCACTGCTCCTGCCGCTCGGCCAGGTGCAGGGCAACATCGATCCAA
>Ga0306921_10007925_pt1 | contig 11203 bp, 9 predicted proteins | sample sta12Cox44000080_FD_203760 | JGI IMG/M metagenome (GOLD analysis project Ga0306921, IMG submission 203760) | Lab enrichment of tropical soil microbial communities from Luquillo Experimental Forest, Puerto Rico - statoxic.12C.oxic.44.000.080 (v2)... | ecosystem: Environmental > Terrestrial > Soil... | reverse complement strand
AGCTCGCCTCGATCATAGCCAACAATTTCTTCTCTTTCGCGGTGGCGCTGGCCGCAATCTACGCCATCCTCAAACTGTCATCGGGAGTCTGACCCATGGCGAGCGACGGCAACGGCAAGGCCACGAACGGCGGCACTCCCGGCGGCAACGGAAAGGCCTACCCGATCGAGGATCACACTTACGACGTCGTGGTGGTGGGCGCCGGCGGCGCAGGCCTGCGCGCCGTGGTGGGCTGCAGCGAGGCGGGACTGCGCACCGCCTGTATCACCAAAGTATTTCCGACGCGCTCGCACACGGTCGCAGCCCAGGGCGGCATTTCGGCCGCGCTCGGCAACATGCATCCGGACGACTGGCGCTGGCACATGTACGACACCGTCAAGGGATCGGACTGGCTCGGCGACCAGGATGCGATCGAGTACATGGTGCGCAACGCCCCCGAAGCCGTCTACGAGCTCGAACACTGGGGCGTGCCGTTCTCGCGCACCGAAGACGGCAAGATCTACCAGCGGCCGTTCGGCGGCATGACCCTGGACTACGGCAAGGGTCAGGCGCAGCGCACCTGTGCCGCTGCCGACCGCACGGGCCACGCCATGCTGCACACGATGTACGGCCAGGCGCTGCGCCATTCGGCGGAATTCTTCATCGAGTTTTTCGCGATTGACCTGATCATGGACGACCAGGGCGCCTGCCGCGGCGTCATCGCACTGAAGCTCGACGACGGCACGCTGCACCGTTTCCGCGCGCAGACCACGATCCTCGCGACCGGCGGCTATGGCCGCGCCTACGCCTCCTGCACCTCGGCGCATACCTGCACCGGCGACGGCGGCGGCATGGCGCTGCGCGCAGGCCTCCCGCTGCAGGACATGGAGTTCGTGCAGTTCCATCCGACCGGGATCTACGGCGCGGGCTGTCTCGTGACCGAGGGCGCGCGCGGCGAGGGCGGCTATCTCGTCAACTCCGAAGGCGAACGCTTCATGGAGCGTTACGCGCCCTCGGCCAAGGACCTTGCCTCGCGCGACGTGGTGTCGCGCGCCATGACCATCGAGATCCGCGAAGGCCGCGGGGTCGGCAAGAAAAAGGATCACATCTTCCTGCACCTCGACCATCTCGATCCCAAGGTGCTGCAAGAGCGGCTGCCCGGCATTTCCGAATCGGCGCGCATCTTCGCCAATGTCGACGTCACACGGGAGCCGATTCCGATCGTGCCGACGGTGCACTACAACATGGGCGGCATCGCCACCAATTATCATGCCGAAGTACTGACCAAAAAGGACGGCGACGATAATGCGATCGTCGCCGGCCTGATGGCGATCGGAGAGGCGGCCTGCGTGTCCGTGCATGGTGCCAATCGTCTCGGCTCGAATTCGCTGATCGATCTCGTGGTGTTCGGTCGCGCGGCCGCGTTGCGCTGCGCGGAAAAACTTGCCGCCCACGCCAAGCAGCCGGAGCTGCCGAAGGATTCCGCGGACCAGGCGCTCGGCCGGCTCGATCATTTCCGCCATGCCTCCGGCGGCACGCCGACCGCGAAACTGCGCGACAGCATGCAGCATGTGATGCAGAACAACTGCGCGGTGTTCCGCACCGGCGAGGTGCTGCAGGAAGGGCAGAACCTGATCCACAAGGTGCACAACGGGATTTCGGACATTTCGGTGTCAGACCGCTCGCTGATCTGGAACTCCGACCTGGTCGAGACGCTGGAGTTCGCGAACCTGATCGTTCAGGCGGTCGTCACAATGGACTCGGCCGCGAACCGGACCGAGAGCCGTGGCGCGCATGCGCGCGAGGATTTCAGCGCGCGCGACGACAAGAACTGGATGAAGCACACGCTGGCGTGGATCGACGCTGGCGGCAAGACCAGGATCGAATACCGCCCGGTGCACGATTACACCATGACCAACGACGTGCAATACATTCCGCCGAAGGCGCGCGTGTACTGATAACACTGTCATGCGCGGGCAAAAGCGCAAGGCGCGTCTTCAAGCGAACAGCCCGCGCATCCGTCTCAAAAGGATGGATTGTCAGGCCCGGCAATGACGAGCGAAGGATAAAGGCGAGACAGATGGTTGAATTCGCACTTCCGAAAAACTCGAGGATCACCGGAGGCAAAACCTGGCCGAAGCCGCCGGGTGCCACCGAGACGCGCGAGTTCAAGGTCTATCGCTGGAATCCGGACGACGGGAAGAATCCGAGCACCGACACCTATTACATCGACGTCAACGACTGCGGCCCGATGGTGCTCGATGGCCTGATCTGGATCAAGAACAACATCGATCCGACGCTTACCTTCCGCCGCTCCTGCCGCGAGGGTGTCTGCGGCTCCTGCGCGATGAACATCGACGGCCAGAACGCGCTCGCCTGCACCAAGTCGATGCACGACGTCAAAGACGGCCCGGTCAAGGTCAATCCGCTGCCGCATCAGCCGGTGGTGAAGGACCTGGTTCCCGACCTCACCAATTTCTATGCGCAATATGCCTCGATCGAGCCATGGCTGAAGACCACTTCGCCGACGCCGCAAAAGGAATGGAGGCAGAGCCACGAGGACCGCGAGAAGCTCGACGGACTTTATGAGTGCATTCTTTGCGCCTGCTGCTCGACCTCCTGCCCGAGCTATTGGTGGAACAGCGAGCGCTTCCTGGGACCGGCTGCGCTGCTGCAGGCCACGCGCTGGGTCAAGGATTCGCGCGATGAAGCCACCGGCGAACGGCTCGACAATCTCGAGGACCCGTTCCGGCTCTACCGCTGCCATACCATCTTGAACTGCGCCAAGGCGTGCCCGAAGGGTCTCAACCCGTCGGAAGCAATCGCTGAGCTCAAGCTGAAACTGGTCGAACGGCAGATGTGACGGCGGCCGGATCGATCGAGCGATGTCCGCGCCGCAAATCATTCTGCACCATTTCGATCAATCGCCGTTCTCTGAAAAAATCCGGCTCATTTTCGGACTGAAGGATATCGCGTGGACCTCGGTCAGGATCTCGCGGATCATGCCGCGCCCCGACCTGATGCCGCTCACCGGCGGTTATCGCCGCACGCCGGTGATGCAGATCGGCGCCGACGTCTATTGCGACACGCAATGCATCATGCGCGAGCTCGAGCGCCGCTTTCCCGAGCCTGGTCTTTTGCCGAAGGGCTATGAGGGGCTCGCCTGGGGCAGTGCGATGTGGACCGACCGCTCCTTCTTCCAGAACACGGTCAACCTGGTGTTCGGCTCGCTGGCCGACAAGGTGCCAGCCGACTTCATCGCCGACCGGGAGAAGCTGCGCGGCGCGAAATTCGACGTCGCGGCGATGACGGCGGCAATCCCGCAGATGCGCGATCAGTTTCGCGCACACTTGCAATGGATCGACGCTCAACTTTGCGACGGGCGGACCTTTATCAGCGGAGAGGCCGCAAGCCTTTGCGACGTCAACGCCTACATGAATCTCTGGTACGTGCGCGCGCATCTGGAGAATGCCGACGACATGCTCGCCGAATTCGACCACGCGCGTGCCTGGGCCGGGCGCCTGCGCGCGAGCGGCCACGGACCGCATGCCGAGATATCGAGCGCCGAGGCGTTGCAGATTGCCCACGACGCGACGCCGCAGACCGAGGAATTGCACGACCCTAACGACCCGAACGGCCGCAAGCCCGGCGACAGGGTGGAAGTCATGCCGGACGACTACGGCAAGGTGCGCGTCGCGGGCGAGATCGTCGCACTCTCGGCCCAGCACATCGCCATTCGCCGGCATGATCCGCGCGCCGGCGAGGTGGTCGTGCATTTCCCACGCGCCGGCTTTTTGATCTTTCCAACCTAGGTCAGCGCCCTGAGCGGAACTTGCCGGGAACCTTCTAATTTCACTGGCGTTGGCGTGTCATGCCCCAGGCGAACGCCAAGCCCCAGTCGCGCGACGGCAACCAGGCCCGCGACGACGCCAAATCGCGCGAAGACAAGGCGCCGATCGTCGAGGTCGTCGCCGAAGACGGCGATCACGTCGAACCGCCGCCTCCCGATGTCGTCGAGACCGATCCCGAACTCACGCCCGAGGAGGCGGAGCAGGCGCGCAAGGACTACCTGCTGACCCGGTTCTGGATCAGCGCCAGCGGCTATTGGAGCCACACAGGCGACAAGCTCGCCTGGCCTTTCTCGATTCTGCTGTTGCTCCTGATCGTCGGTACGGTCGGTTTCCAATACGGCATCAATGTCTGGAATCGCGCAATCTTCGATGCCATCGAGAAGCGCGATTCCGGCACGGTCTATTATCTCACCGCCGTGTTTCTTCCGCTCGCAATCGGCAGTGTCGCGCTCGGCGTCGCCCAGGTGTTCGCGCGCATGGCGATCCAGCGCCGCTGGCGCACCTGGCTGACCACTTCGGTGATCTCGCGCTGGCTCAGCAACGGCCGCTATTACCAGCTCAATCTCGTCGACGGCGACCACAAGAATCCGGAATATCGCATCGCGGAGGATTTGCGGATCGCGACCGACTCGCCGGTCGATTTCATCGCGGGTGTCACGTCCGCGTTCCTGTCGGCATCAACCTTCATCGTCGTGCTCTGGACCCTCGGCGGCGCGCTTTCGTTGAACCTCGCGGGGATAACGGTGACCGTTCCGGGTTTCCTCGTCGTCGCCGCCGTGCTTTACGCCGCGATCGCCTCGGGTTCGATCACCGTCATCGGCCGCCGCTTTGTGCAGATCTCGGAGGACAAGAACCAGGCCGAGGCCGAATTCCGCTACGCGCTGACGCGTGTGCGGGAAAACGGCGAAAGCATCGCCCTGCTCGGCGGCGAACAGGAGGAGCGCGACGGCATCGACAAGACGTTTGCGAATGTGTTGCGGCAGTGGGCGCGACTTGCGGGCCAGCACATGCGCACCACGCTTGTGTCGCAGGGTTCGAGCCTTATCGCTCCGGTCGTACCTTTACTGCTGAGTGCGCCGAAATTTCTCGACGGCAGCATGACGCTCGGACAGGTGATGCAGGCAGCTTCCGCCTTCACCATCGTGCAGAGCGCGTTCGGATGGCTGGTCGACAATTATCCGCGTCTTGCCGATTGGAACGCCTGCGCGCGACGCATCGCCTCGCTGATGATGTCGCTTGACGGGCTCGAGCGTGCCGAGCGCGCCGGCGGACTTGGCCGGATCAAGCGCGGCGAAACCGAGGGCGATGCGATGCTCAGCCTGAACGATCTGTCGGTATCGCTGGACGACGGCACTGCCGTGGTCGACGAGACCGAGGTCGTGATCGAGCCGGGCGAACGGCTGCTCGTCGCCGGCGAATCCGGATCGGGCAAGAGCACGCTGGTGCGGGCAATTGCCGGGCTGTGGCCGTGGGGCGGCGGCAGCGTCAACTTCCATCCCGACAGGCGGCTGTTCATGCTGCCGCAGCGGCCCTACGTACCCTCGGGCACGCTGCGTCGCGCGGTCGCCTATCCCGGCGCCGCCGAGGACTGGACGCTGGAAGAGATCGGCGAGGCCCTGCACAAGGTGGGACTGGCCCATCTGAAGGACAAAATCGAGGAGGACGCACCGTGGGATCAGACCTTGTCGGGCGGCGAAAAGCAGCGGCTCGCCTTCGCGCGGCTCCTCCTGCATAATCCCGACATCGTCGTGTTGGACGAGTCGACGTCCGCGCTCGACGAGAAGAGCCAGGACAGGATGATGGAGACGGTGATGCGCGAATTGCCGAAGGCCACCATCATCAGCGTCGCTCATAGGGCAGAGCTTGAGGCGTTCCACAGCCGCAAGGTCACACTGGAACGCCGCAAGGGTGGCGCGAAGCTCGTGAGCGACATCGATCTTATCCCGCGCAAGGGCAAGCGACGCCTGCTCGGTCATTTCCTGCGCCATCGCAAGGCGACACCGAAGGCCGCGTGATTTGCTCGTCTCAATCCCGTTGCAAAGTGCCGTTGGAGTCGCCTGGAAAACCGGCTATGCATCCCACCGCTTCGTTTTGAGGATGCCAGGTTGATGCCCGACAATGATGCTTCGCCCGCACCATTCGGCGCGTTTGCGCCGAATGCGGCGCAAGCTGCGATCGTCTCGCTCGCCCACCGTTCGGGGCTGAAGCGCGGCGCATTTCGCCCGTGGCTGTCGCGTCTCATCAATCTGGTCCGCGACGGGCCGCTGGACGTGTCCTACCAGGGGGCCTCGTTTCGGCTCTACCACCAGAACTCCGCCACCGAGCGCGGCGCCCTGTTAAATCCGGACTACAATCTCGAGGAACTGGACTTCCTGCGCGCACATACGCCGACCGGCGGCGTGTTCGTCGATATCGGCGCCAATGTCGGCACCTATGCGCTGGTGCTGGCGCGCAAGGTCGGCACGACGGGAAAGGTCATCGCGATCGAGCCGCACCCGGTCACCCATGCACGGCTCTCGTTCAACCGCGCGGCGTCGGGCTTGACGCAGGTCATGCTGGTGGCGGCAGCGGCCGGTCCCGCCGATGGCGAGGTTCTGATCGAGACCGATGGCGACAATCTCGGTGCGAGCCACGTGGTGTCGTCTGACGCTTCGGCAAAGGCGATTCGGGTGCCCTCATTCCGCCTGATACGGATTCTCGAACAGGCGGGCGCTGCGAAAATCGATGCGCTGAAGATCGACGTCGAAGGCTTCGAGGATCGCGTGCTCACCGGCTTCTTCAAGGAAGCGCCACAGGCTCTGTGGCCGCGCGCCGTCGTGATCGAGCATCTCTCGCGCGAAGAGTGGCTGGCCGATTGCATCGCCGACATGTTGGCGCGCGGCTACGATGCCGCCGGCAAGACCCGCAGCAATACGCTGCTCGTGCGCAGCTAGCTTGCTGTCCGATATCTGGAGGGTGCGATGATTGATCATATCGGATTTCCGGTTTCCGATTACGAGCGAGCGAAGGCCTTCTATCTGAAAGCGTTGGCGCCGCTCGGCTACAGCCTTGTGATGGAAGTGACGCAGGAGCAGCAGCCCGGCGATCCGCGCGCTGCCGGCTTTGGCGCCAACGGCAAGCCGGATTTCTGGATCGGCGGCGAAGGCGGATTGAACAAGCCGATGCATGTCGCGATCCTTGCGAGCGATCGATCAACCGTCGATGCGTTCTATCGCGCAGCGCTGGCAGCAGGCGGGCGTGACAATGGTGCGCCCGGCATCCGCGCGCACTATCATCCAAACTATTACGGCGCTTTCGTACTCGATCCGGACGGGCACAATATCGAGGCAGTTTGCCACACGCTCGTCTAGGCCGATCCAGGGAACTTGAAACCAGCGCCTGAATACGCAATGAACAGGGACCGTTCCACTGTCGCGCATCGAAAAATAAATCCGAATCCGCGTTCGAGCGTCGCCACAATCCGGCCTAACGCGTGATTGTTCATCGCCGCGGCCAGTATTCACCAGAAATCATTCCGGGACCAATAATCATCATGACCAGACTTCGTCTCGTGCTGCTTGCGACAACCGCGCTGTCGGCGATGCAGTTTGCAAGCTCCGCATCACATGCGCAGAGCGCGCCGCAGCTCATGGCGCAGGCTCCGAGCGAAGCCGACAAGGAAAAAGAGAAGAAGGGGCCGCCGCCGAAGGCTGCTCCGCAACCTCCGCCTGCCCCGCCGAAGGCCGCGCCACCCCCGCCGCCCGCACCGCCAAGGGCCGCGCCGCCACCACCGCCGCCTCAAGCGCCGAAGGCTCCGCCACCGCCACCCCCACATCCGGTTGCACCACCCCCGCCTCCACCGCCGCACCCGGCTGCGCCACCGCCGCCACCTGCTCCGACGCCGCACCCTACGCCGCCGACGCCGCCGGCTGCTGCGCCCGCACCGCATCCTTCAGCACCACCGCCACCCCCACCTCCGGCAGCCAAGCAGCCACCACCGCCGCCGCCGGCAGCGAAGCAGCCTCCGCCGCCACCGCCACCGCCACCAGTTGGTGCACCGAAGCAGCCACCGGCTTCGCCGAGCCCGACGCCGCCGGTGCAGCCACAGGGGCGCCCTCAACCGACCCCGGGTACGGCACCTCCGCCGCCGGCACCCGGCGCGACGCCCCTACCGCCGCCTCCCGGCGGGGGCGCCGGGCCACAGCAGTTCAACCGACCGATCACTCCGGGCGTCACGCCTCCGGCTGGTGGTACTCCGCCTGCGGGAGGTGGCACCCCGCCGACGACAACTCCAGGCGGCCAGCAGGGTGCGGCACCGCCGCCAGCCGGCACGCCGCCCGGCGCCGCCGCCACTTTCACACGCCGCGCGCCGCCACAGGTGACTGCGCCAATTCCGGCCGTGCCGCCGCCCAGTCAGCAGGCGCTGACGCCGATCCCGCAGGGCGCGCCGCCGCAAGGCCCGCAACGCCTCGAGGATTTCCGTGCCCAACGGCGCGAGGTCCAGGAGGGCGGCCGCACCGTCATCACCGAACCCGGACGAATCATCGTGCGGGATCCCTCAGGCATGGAGTTCGTCCGCCACGACGAGATGGACCGCTTCCGCTATGGCGCGCGCGACATCCGGGTGCAGCAACTCGGCGGCGAGACCCGCACCGTCGTGATCCGTCCCGACGGCTCGGAGATCATCACGGTGGTCGCACCCGATGGACGGTTGCTGCGCCGGATCAGACGCGACCGCGAGGGCCGCGAGCTCATCATCATCGACAACACCTTCCGAGGTCCCTCGCTCGGGTTTTATGTCGACCTGCCGCCGCCAATCATCCGCATCCCCTACAACCGCTACATCGTGGATGCTTCCGACGCCCCGCCGGACCTGATCTACGAAACGATGGAAGCGCCGCCGGTAGAGCAGATCGAACGGCCCTATACGCTCGACGAAATCCGCTACAGTCCGGGCGTGCGGATGCTGATGCCGAGCATCGACGTCAACACCATCAACTTCGACACCGGCTCGTGGGAGATCGCCCCCGACCAGGCGGCGAAGCTGCAAGTGATCGCCGATGGCCTCAACCGCGCGATTCTGCGTAACCCGCGCGAGGTATTCCTGATCGAGGGCCACACCGACGCGGTCGGCAACGACACCGACAATCTGTCGCTGTCGGACCGGCGCGCGGAATCCGCAGCCGAATTGCTTACCCAGCAGTTCGGGGTGCCTGCCGAAAACCTGACTTCGCAGGGCTACGGCGCACAATATCTGAAGGAGCAGACCGCGGGACCGAGCCGGATCAACCGGCGCGTCACCATCCGCCGCATCACGCCGCTGCTCAATGGTGGACAGGCTTCACTGCCGCCGCCGCCGCCCGGCATCGCCCCGCCGCGGTAAGCGCGAAAATCCTCAATGCAAATGGCCGGGAGCGATCCCGGCCATTTTTTTCGGCTCGTCATTGCGAGCTATTTGTCGCCATCAAGCTTGGGGATGTAAGAGCCATCGCCCTTCGACAGCAAGCCTGTCTCAGCGTAGAGATCGAGCTTGCCGCGCGTATCGGCGATGTCGAGGTTGCGCATCGTGAGCTGGCCGATACGATCGACGGGCGTGAACGCCGCATCTTCGACCTTCTCCATGCTCAGCCGCTCCGGCTGATAGGTCAGGTTGGGGCTCTCGGTGTTCAGGATCGAGTAGTCGTTGCCTCGGCGCAATTCGAGCGTCACCTCGCCGGTGATCGCGCGCGCCACCCACCGCTGCGCGGTTTCGCGCAGCATCAGCGCCTGCGAATCGAACCACCGCCCCTGGTAGAGCAAGCGGCCAAGACGCAGGCCGCTGATCCGGTATTGCTCGATGGTGTCTTCGTTGTGGATGCCGGTGACCAGGCGCTCGTAGGCGATGTGCAGCAGCGCCATGCCCGGCGCTTCGTAGATGCCGCGGCTCTTCGCCTCGATGATGCGGTTCTCGATCTGGTCGCTCATGCCAAGGCCATGCCGGCCGCCGATGGCGTTGGCCTCCAGAAACAGCGCAACCGGATCGGCGAAGGTCCGGCCGTTCAGCGCAACGGGCTGGCCCTCGACAAAGCGCACGACGACCTTTTCGGCCTTGACGTGGCAGTCGTCGCGCCAGAACGGCACGCCCATGATCGGGTTGACGATTCCGATGCCGCTGTCCAGGCGTTCGAGATCCTTGGCCTCGTGGGTTGCTCCGAGAATGTTGCTGTCGGTCGAATAGGCCTTTTCGGCACTCATCTTGTAGGCGAACCCGTGCGCGGTCATGAACGCCGACATTTCCGCGCGGCCGCCCAGCTCGTCGATGAACTGCTGGTCGAGCCAGGGCTTGTAAATCTGCAAGCTCGGATTGGTCAGAAGGCCGTAGCGATAGAACCGCTCGATGTCGTTGCCTTTGAAGGTCGAGCCGTCACCCCAGACGTTGACGCCGTCCTCCTTCATCGCCGAGACCAGCATCGTGCCCGTCACCGCGCGACCGAGCGGCGTGGTGTTGAAGTACGTGGCGCCGGCGGTCGAGACGTGGAAGGCGCCCGACTGGACGGCAGCGATGCCCTCGTGAACCAATTGCGTGCGGCAATCCACCAGCCGGGCCTTTTCGGCGCCGAACTCGAGCGCTTTGCGCGGAATCTCGTCGTAATCGGTCTCGTCAGGCTGGCCGAGATTGGCGGTATAGGCAAAAACGCGGGCGCCCTTTTGCTTCATCCAGAGGAGCGCTGCGCTGGTGTCGAGACCGCCCGAAAAGGCGATGCCGACCTTCTCCCCCTTGGGCAGGCCTTTCAGGATCGTACTCATGGAGCTTCCAATCGGTCGAATTTGCGAAGTCGTTTGCTGTTTGGGTGCGCGAATATCAAATTTCACGCCGGCGGGCACGCGATTAATGGCTTCTGGCGCGCTCACATCGACGGCGCCGGCCCTGCCTCGCGGCCCCGCCATCGTTGTCGGAGGCGATAGGCGGGCCAGAACAGCCGCGTCAGCGCGGCATCGATGCCGGCATCCGACAGACGGGTGCGCGGCCAGCGGTAAATGAACCCATGCACAAGCCAGATCACGAGATACGTCATGAGGCCGGCGGCGGCGATGTCGGTGAAGAAGTGCCCGCCGAACGCCATGCGCAGCACGCTGGTCGCGAGGCCAAACAAGGTCGCCGCGGCGTACGCTAGCGGACGCCACGCCGGAGGCGTCAGCGCGGCTGGCGCCAAGGTCCAGAACGCGGTTGCGCTCTCGCCGGAGAAGAACGAGCAGTTGCGACCGCAGCCGCCATGTGGATCCCACCACGCGACGGCCGGCAAGGTCCCGCCGAACTCGGTCACCAGCACGGGGCGCGGCCGGCCCCAATAGCTTTTGAATGTGAGATTGGTGAGGACCCCCGCCGACAGGGTCAGCGTCAGCAGGAGGAAGAT
>Ga0306921_10007923_pt1 | contig 11204 bp, 15 predicted proteins | sample sta12Cox44000080_FD_203760 | JGI IMG/M metagenome (GOLD analysis project Ga0306921, IMG submission 203760) | Lab enrichment of tropical soil microbial communities from Luquillo Experimental Forest, Puerto Rico - statoxic.12C.oxic.44.000.080 (v2)... | ecosystem: Environmental > Terrestrial >... | reverse complement strand
ACCTTCCGCGATCGTTCTAAGGGCTGCCGTGAAACGGCAGCCCTTGATTTTGTCGGGGTGCGAACTCACACCTCCGCCCGAAACGTTTTCCCCAGTTCCGCCGCGGCCAGCCGGTAATAGTGCCGGAAGTTGTAAATCAGCGGCGACCATTTTGCCGGATCGATGTGACGCTCTCGGGCGACCAATTCCGTTCTGACGTGTACGCGACGAATCTCCACCTCCGCCGCCAGGCCGCCGCCAATCTGTTCGAGTTTCGTTCCGCCCAGCCGATGCATCGCGCGCACCTGCGCTTCCATCTGCACCGGGCATTCCCTGACGCGTGCCGGTTTGACGGTCTCGCTTTCCATCGGTGTCAGCCCCGCGGCCCTGAATTTCTCGCTCTCATAGCGAAATTTTGGCGCCTTGTCAGCCGGCACGGGATTTTTGCCCGTCAACGGCGCTAGTTTCTCCACCTGCCTCCACATCTCCGGACTCGCCGGGTTCACCACGCATTCTCTCTGCCTCGCCAAGTTCTCCGCGGTCTTCGTTTCCTCTACGACCCCGAGCAAGAACGTCCATCCCAGGGCCCAAAACGACGACATCGGCGCCAGGTTGGTCTTCCCGTCTTCATTCAGCGTGCTGATCAGCGCCACCGGCGTCCCGAAATATAAAATCTTCGGCTCGATCGTTCGAAATCCGTCCTTACCCATTTCCAACTTCCTTAGGGCGCACTTCGGTTTGATGCTCACGCTCCCCTTTGGACTCGACGCGCTGCAGCACGGAGCGATCCTCCACCAGGATGCATTTGCTTTCGTCCGCGGCCGCCACATTCGCGACCGCCTGCGGATCCTTCTTTAAGGCCTCCCGGTAGCGCTCGTAGGCCGCAAGGTCCCGAAACTCGATCAGCGCCAGCGCAAAGTTTGTGGCTCCTGCCAATTTCGTGGGCAGGAAATATCCCAGCAAGTTTCCCCCGCAACGCCGTATCGGCTCCGGCCATCTTCGCGCGTAGGCCTCAAAGTCCTTCCACTTGCTCGCGTCTATGGTGTAGCGAATGCTCACCGTAATCATGTCCAACTCCTCCCGATGGGCCGGCGGTTCACACCCTCTAAAACGGTCGGCCGCCACGTTTCATCCTACCGTCCCGCACTGCCCCCATGTTTCACGGGTAGATGAAACGTTGTTGCACTCCCCGCGCTACACTCGAACCATGAACACCACGTACCCGATCGCAGCCCTAGGAGAACTCATCGGCGACCCCGCGCGTTCCGCCATTCTGGTCGCCTTGCTCGATGGGGGTGCCCGCACCGCCGGCGAACTCGCGCTCACGGCCAACGTCTCGGCTCAGTCCGCCAGCGGCCACCTCTCCAAGCTTCTCGATGGCGGCCTGCTTACGGTCAGTTCCACCGGACGGCACCGCTATTACGCTTTGGCCGGGCCGGACATCGCTCATGCTCTCGAAGCCCTCGGCGCCATTGCCAGCAAACCGCGCGCCTCCACGGCCGCGCGTCCGCCCGCTACGAGCGATCTGTACCTTGCGCGCACCTGCTACGACCACCTCGCCGGCCGCATGGCCGTCGCATTGGCGGGTTCCCTGCAAAAATCCGGTGTTCTTCGCATCACCGGAGCGCGGGACTTCGAACTTGGCAAACACGGCAGCCGTTGGTTCGCCAATCTCGGCATCGACGTCGATCAACTCCGCCGTTCCCGCCGTTGCTTCGCCCGACAATGCATCGATTGGACCGAGCGCCGCCCTCACCTCGCCGGCGCTCTTGGCGCGGCGTTGTGCTCCCGGCTCATCGCTTTGGGATGGATCGCCCGCCGGCAGCACACTCGCGCCCTGCGCATCACCGACCATGGCGCCAAGGAGTTTCGCACGGTTTTCGGCCTGTCCGTTTCAGCGGATGGTTTGTGACGCCCTGCAGACGTTTGCCCGGTCTACCCGTGTGCCGGTCCCGGCTCACCTGGTGCGGTTTCCCCTTTGCGCTGACGCAGCTGCGCGCCGGCGTCGGAAAACACGCGGAGCAAAACGATCATGCAAATCAGAAGTGGAAAGAGCGACTAAAGGAAATAATAGGAGAGTTACCCGGAACGCCCGCACACATCGTCCCGGTGCGCTTCAGAACTTTTGCCCAACTGATCGATGGCGGCTTAACGAGCGCTGGCATGCCTACCTCGGCTGGGTCGCCGAGTGCCTATCCTCCCCTCCCCGCCAAAGGCCGGCAATACCGCGCTCTCTGTACCGTCTTGTCCCGCTTCTCCTTGGAAAAAGGGAGGTGAAAGGAAGGCCACGAAACTACACAAAACTACACAAAACCGATGAATCGTCCGCTGGCGACCACGCCGACCCACAGCACCAGCGACACCCATCCCGACAATTTTGCGCTCCAGGGCAATAACCCCGTTTGGTCCCATTTCGACACCGCGCGGTATACGGTTCGATGAAAAACAAGCGCCTGCACGCCCGCCAACAAAATCAACAACATCTTCAGCCGAAAGGCCGGGTTCGGGTAGATCTTGACGGCCTCCGACGAAAACAGTAGCGCACCCGTCAGCACCTGCACCGCAAATCCCGCCCAGGCCCAGGGCAGCAGCCGCCGGCCGGTTTCCGACACCGGCGCGTGCCGCATCACCCAGCCGAGCAAGCGCAGATCAAAAGCACCCACGGTGCCTACCAGCGCCGCCATCCCCAATAAATGTACCGTCTCGATTGCTGGAAACAGCCACACCGATTCTCGCACGCTGGCCGCTATCCACGTCTGCTCCAGCCATTTGCACAACGCCAGCAGGTCCGGCATTTCTACGGCGCTCCCAGCAGCGTGCGGCCATCGGGAAGCGTGATTTTTCCCAGGGACATGTACGGCGAACCGTCCTTGGCGCGAAAGCCCTGCACCGCCACATGGTCCCCACGCTTCACCGTGTCCGGCGTCCACCCGCCAAAGCGCTTGAGCATCCCGAGGCTGCCCATCTCCAGCTTCCAGTTCGCCACCTTTCCTTTATCGTCCTTTAAGTCCGCGAAAATATATGCGTGCGGATTGATCCACTGAAATTCCGTTACCGTGCCTTCCATCTTCACGGTGTGCGTCGTGTCGAACGCCGCCAGTCCATGGTGCGCTGAAAGCGACGGCACGCTTAGCAAAACTGCCGCAGCGAGCGCAACCACAGTGGCCTTGCGATTTATGACCATTCTCGGTGAACCGCGGCGAATGCCCCGTAGCCGTTTCATCATTCGCATTCCCTTTTGAGCCGGAATCCTTAATCTCGAAATGATACCTTACAACTTCGGCCGCGGTGCGGTGCACTCCGTTCTTGCCGCGTGACGGGCAATCCAGAGAAGTTTCAAGACTCGACAGTCGTCCAGGAATTACGGTGACTCGCAATGCCAAAGACGCGTTCCAAGCGACGAACGAGAAAAACCAAAAGGCTAAGCCTGAAAAACGCGGCCCAAGCCCTTGCCAAGCTGATTTCTCGGCAGGAGGAAGAGCGCGACCGGGACATCGCACAACTCGAACGAGCCATACGTAAGAAGCTCAAGCGCCTGCGACCCGCGAAACGCCGCCGGTAAGCTCATCGTGCGACGTTTCTGCGGCTTATTCCTTCCGCGCCGGTTCCGGCATCACGTATCCGCTCGTTGCCGGCAATCCCGCACGTTCCAGCTGCACGGTGCTGTGCTCGATCCCGAACTCCTGCACCCTCTCCCGTATCGCGCATAAAATCTTCTCGCATTCGTCCATATGCATGTCCGGAATCCGCGCGTGGCAGCTCAACGCATTGTGCTCCCCGCCGAGCGACCAGATGTGTACGTCGTGCACTTCCTGCACATTTTCTATCGTCAAAATCGCGCGCGCCACTTCCTCCACCTGTGTGCCCATCGGCCGCCCTTCCAGAAGGATGTGTGACGACCCTCGCAAAATTCCAATCGACGAGTACAGCACCAACACCCCGATCGCCAACCCCAGCAGTGGGTCAATCCAGTTCAGCCCCGTGTACCTTATAACCACCGCGCCAACGATGATCGCTATGTTCGACAGCGCATCCCCGAAGTTGTGTACCAGGATGCTGCGCAGATTCAGGTCGCGACGCCCGCGCACCAGCGCCAGGGTAATCCCGCCATTCACCGCCAGCGCGGCAAGCGACGTCCAGATCATCCAGCTTTCCACTACTTCCACCGGCGAGCGCAGGCGCTCAATCGATTCGTAGCCGAGCCACAGGGCCAGCAACACCAACAGCACGGCATTCGTATACGCCGCGAGCGTCCCCGCCCGGTGGTACCCATAGGTTTTCTCGCTGTCCGCGGGGCGCTGCGCCCATTTCATCGCTAACCAGGAAATTCCCAGCGCCGGAACGTCCGACAGATTGTGGACGGCGTCATTCAGCAATGCCACCGACCGCCCCAACAACCCGCCAAAAACTTCCGCGACTACCAGCCCCAACGTTGCCGCCATCGCCCACGCCAACACCGACGGCCGCATCACCGCATGTTCGTGATGGTGCCCGTGTCCGTGATGATGATGCCCGTGCTCATGTACATGAGGATGGCCATGTTCATGGTCCTGCCCGCGCTCTTCCCCGTGAATGTGTCCCGGTTCTACCATGCACACGTATTCTACGTCCAACCCCCTGTCCCTGCAGCTTTCTTGCCTGTTTCGTTGTTGGATGGTTGACAACACTCTGCTGTGAATTCGTTGACGGGTCCCGGGGCCGCTGCCACTATCAGAAAAGATGCATTTTCACCCTTAACGAGGTGCTGCGCGCCAGGTCTACGAGCGCGAATCTACGGCGATGAGCTCTCCCGTCACCAAATTGACCTTCTGGGGTGTCCGCGGCTCCACGCCCACCGTCGATCCCGCTACGGGGCGCTTCGGCGGCAACACACCGTGCCTCGACTTGATCGCGCCCGACGGCACGCAATTCATTCTCGATTGTGGCACCGGCCTTCGCATGCTCGGCAACCGGTGGACCGGCGAGGACTCTCCGCGCCCCGATCAGTCCCATATTTTCGTCACCCACTACCACTGGGACCACATCCAGGGCTTGCCTTTCTTCGCCCCCTTCTGGCTCGAGAAAAACGAGTTTCAGTTCTACAGTTTTCGTTCCAAATTCCTCGGCCGCGATTCCCTGCGCCAGGTTTTCGAAACCCAGATGGCCCTGCCGTATTTCCCGGTGGACTTTTCCGCCATGAGCGCCCGCCGCAAATTCCGCGAACTGCAGGGCGGCGAAACCTTCCACGTCGGCGAAAACAAGATTACCGCACGCTGGCTAAATCATCCTCAGGGCTGTCTCGGTTTTCGCGTCGAAACCTCCGCGGGCATTGTCGCCTATGCCACCGATAACGAGCCCGGCGACCCGGAGCTCGACCAAAGCCTCCGCGAACTCGCCGCCGATGCCGACATTTTCATCAACGATGCGCAATTCACTCCCGCGCAGCTCGCCACCAACCGCAAAGGCTGGGGCCACTCCTCCTGGAAAGAAGGCGTCCGCGTGGCTCGCGAAGTAAACGCCAAAACTCTGGTGCTCTTCCACCACGATCCCGATTCGACCGACCGCGTCCTCGACGGCATTCTCCGCCAGGCTCGTGAGGAACTCGACTCTGTCTTCGCCGCGAGCGAGGGCATGGTCATCACCCTCGGCGCTCCCGGCCAACCGGTGCAAGCGCATTTCCCCGGTTCGCGCACCGCCATGCGCCGCGAAGCGCAATTCCGCGCTTGCGTCAGCGGCCTCACCACCAATGGCCAGCACTTCCGCGAGGAGACCACCGTCCGCGATCTCGCCCTTCAGGGCGCACTCATCACCCTGAAGCACAGTCCGCGTCTGCAATCGGAACTCGAAGTGGTTATGGAAACTCCCGGCACCGACGGCGTCCGGGAAATGCGCTTGCGCGGCTATGTGGTACGCCTCGAAGCCGGCCACGAGAAAGGCACCACGGCCGTCGGCGTAGTCTTCACCGATTAACCTACCGCTCAGCTCAATTCGGCGATCTTCCTGTCCAGGTGGGCCAACGCCGCTTCCAGCGACTTCCGGTGGTTGGGGTGCGTCGCGACTTCCAAATCATTCAGAATGCGCGTCCGCGAAAGATTTAAAGCGCGCCTTTCCTGTTCCTTCCTGATATCTTCCGGGCTCTTTGGGCCTTTTCCGGGGTTTTCTGCCACGGTCTTCCTGTCTGCTACTTGGGATTCTACATCCTTGCTTTCCCAGCCGCGTGCCATAACATTATTTTGACACAAATCCCCCGGCTCAGACGCGGCAAAAACTCCAAACCAAGTCAGAAACTCGCCGCAAAACTACGCGCGCGCCGACCGGCTCATTGTTGTTGGTTTCGCCGCCACATTCGCGTGGCGCAGGGACTCTTCCGCTAGCCGCGCAAACCGTTCCGCGAAAATCCCCCGGTACACAAACTCCGCCTTGTGCTCGCCCCACCACACGTGCAACACCCAATCATGCTTCGACGCTTCCACCCGCAAGCTCTGGATCTCCGCCGTCGCTATCACCACCAAGGGCTCCAAACTGCGGTCCATCGCCCACGTGTGCGACGGCGACACAAACAACTGCACGCTCCTGGCCACCTGGTGTACCGGCCGGTACTCTCCGCCGCTGATGACCGTCTGCGCTCCCAACTCCCGCGCCTTCCGGTCCGTCCCCGATTCCAGTTCCGCTGGCGGCAGAAGGATTGACAACACAAACAGCGCCAGCCCGAACAACGCCGTAAAGTACCCGCTCCACAACGCCAGCGGCAACAGCACCAACGCCGCGCCAAAGAATCCCAAAGCGACCCGAAACAGCGCCCACGCTTTTTCGTTGCGGTGCAGCGCTAGCAGCTTCGGCGATTTCTGCACGAGCAAGAAAAACGCGGCGCCCACGAAATTCTTCGTGCGCTGCACAAAGCTATCCTCTTCGGCGGTTATAACTCTGGGAGTGGTACTCATCGAGCAATCCCTACCTCGGGGAACGAGAGGCATTATTTTACATCAGGTTCAGTCCCGGAACTTCCCTCATTCTCGCGAAGGCGCGACGCACGTGCGGCACGGTGATCGAACCTCGCACCACCAACGACGGTGCTGCGCTGCGAGGACTGCATTACCTATCACCTGGTGAAGGCGGGGGAGGCGGGGTGGACCCGGACGGAGGTGATTGATGCGCTGAAAGAGGCGACGCCACCAGTCCCAGTAACTCCTTTGTTTTCGCATCCAGCGCGCCCGGCTCATAGGTCTGGTGATCGAGGGTGAAGAATCGTTTCATCCCCAAACGCCCGCACCCCAAAATCTCTTCGTTCACCTCGGCGCGAAACTTCTGAAACTCCTCGAGTGGGTCTGCCATGGCTCCTCCGCATTTCGCGGCCAAAGCGTAGCACGTCCCGTCTCCCTTCGCTTTGCTCGGAGGCACGGTACCTGCGGCATTCCTCCTTTGGGACTGAAACTCTGGGTTCGGCATGGTCCGGCAGGGATTTTGGCTTTTGCCCCCAGAGTCTGCCTCTTTCCGTATGCCCGGCGCCATCACGCCGCATGCGCCGTCTTCGACCGCCCCCCACCGGCCTTCTCCCTGCCGCGCCGTGAAGAACGTGCCGGCCGGATCCACCGCCAGACCGTCCATCCACTCCCGGCGGTCGCCACGACGATCAGGGCGATCACCGAATATTTCAGTACCGGCGATCGCGCCAACCCTAGAATTCGCCGCCCATACCCAATCGCCAGTGTTCCTTCGGCCAAGAAACGCCCCAACCTTGCCAGACCCACAATCGTCAGTAGTTTTTGCCGCGGGTCCCGCGTACCCGCCGCTACCGCCACAAACGGTGTAAACGGAAATGGCGGCGGCAGAAGCGCGGTCACTGCCAGGGTCCGGCTCGTAACCTTCTCCTGCACTTCCTCGCCCGCTTTGCGGCCCACGGCGTCCGTAATCGCGCAGCCGATGATCGATCCGACTGCCGCCATCGTCGCGTAATACGGCATAAGTTCATGATGGCTCGCGCTCAAGGCGATCATCAGCAGGTCGTTGGCCAGTGGCATCGTCAGTGGCGAAGAGTCCGCGATCCCCACGAGCAGCAGTCCCGCTCCTCCGAGCTGAAATACCCATACAGCTACCCGATGAATGATTTCCGGCAATGTGCAGCAAGCTTCGGCGAGACCTTCCGCAGCCGCAATACATAGAAGTACTTAAACGAAGCGCGGCGACCTCCAGCAATTGCCTGCGTCACTTCGATGTTCTTGCGGCCTTCACGCGTTTTCCTCGCTCGCTCCGCACCACCCACACCAGATACGCCACGATCGCCAGGTTTGCCACCAACACCACCGCCTTCCCCGCGCTTGGCTTGACAAATAGCTCGTATACCTCGATCGGCAAGAGCGACGCCGTCGACCCGATCGTCAAAAACTCCGCCCACCGCATTCCCAGCGCCAAGCCCGTCCCCTCGCACAAAAAGAGCAGCGCATAAAAAAATGTCCCCACGCTCAACTGCCTCAGCTGGTGCTCGTCCACCTTGGCCACCTTCTCCATCACCCACATCAGATAATGGTTGTGAGGATCGACGCGCAGCAGGTCGACCCCATGCGCGACTTCCTGTGCCAGGTTACGGTGCAAGTAGTGCAGTTCACCGAATCCCAGCGCCAGCAACGCCGCCGCTTTCAAGAACTTGTACACCGCAATGGTCATCAATCCGCGTCGGTGCGTTTTCTGTTTTCCCGTTTGTGCCATTCGCAGCCGTTGACCTTAATACACACTTCTCTCGCTCGCGGCACGGCCGGAAGTTAGGCTTGTCCCGTGCCGTACGAACCTTTCGGCTTTTGGCGGAAATGCACCTCCGCCGCAGGAAGGAGGCGGGAGAGACATCCGCCTCTACGCGACCGGCAAGCCGTTCAGCGGCAGCACCGCCTCCACCACCGTGCCTCGCGCGCTGGACGTCACGCGCAGTTCTCCGCCCAGTTCCCGAAGCCGTTCCCGCATGCTCGCGATGCCCACCCCCGGCTTCACCAGTGAACCATTTTCGGCGGAAAAACCTACCCCGTGGTCTTCGACACGCAGCACCACGATATCGTTCTCCACGCGCAGGGTGATCTTCGCATCCTTGCTTCCCGAATGCCGGTGTATGTTCGTCAGGCTTTCCTGTAGCACCCGGAACAGTGCCACCTCCGCCGCCTGCGGAACCCGCTTCTTGAACGTGCTCTTCTCCAGGTGCACCTGAATCCCGCTTCGCTGCATGAAACCGTCTACGAACCAGGGCACCGCGGAGTCCAGTCCGATCTCTTCGAGCAACGGCGGATGCAGCAGGTGCGACATCGTGCGTACCTCACTTATGCACCGGTCCAGCAGTTCGACGGTCTCATCCATGGGATTTTCGCCACCCTCGCTGTCCAGCTTGGCCCGCGCGATGTCACACGACATTTTGATCGCCGCCAGGTACTGCCCGATCCCGTCATGCAGTTCCCGCGCCAGCCTTCGCCGCTCATCATCCTGCAGGCTCATCACTCGCGCGGACAGCAACCGCAGTTCCGCGTTGGTTTTCTCGAGTTGCCGTCTCCGGTGTTCGGAGATCGTGGCTGCGGTAACCATCTCATGCACCCGCGGTACCAGCCCCGGCAGCGCGATCGCGGTTACTACCGACGCCAGCGCCGTCACCACCTTAATGTCTCCGGAAAGCCAATACAGCGGTTTCCACAACACCACCACTTCCATCAGGTGTGTAAATCCGCAGGCCACGATGAACAACCCGAACGCCAGAAACATCCAGCTGAACGGTATCTCGCGCCGCGTCCTCCTCACCAGGTACAGCAGCGTGCACGAAATCGCCACATACGACAGCCAGATCAGCGTGTCCGTACCCACATGCAGCGCGATCAGTTGTTTGTCATACAGGTAGCACACGCGGTGGGGCAAAAAGTTCGACGCCGAAAGCATTCCCCGCAACATCGCAGGGAACGCGATAAGCGCTCCTGCGGTCGCAGCCACCGCGGCGATGGCTGCCCCGGTTACGTAGGTGCGCCCGCCCGAAGAGGCAGAGGTGCCATCCAAATTGCTACTCATAGATTCATGTTCTCCTGCCGTTCCATGAGGGGACCTGAATTGGATCGCGATCAGAAGTGATGTTCCGTCACAGGCAGCCTAGTATACGGAACTCTTCGCGGTCTCTACAGCTTTCTTCGTACCCTTCCCCTGTACCCTTTGAAACCCGATCTTCTACAGCCCGCAGGCGGGATTCCGGTTGTCTCCCTTTTGGGGGGCACGTGTCCGTCGACAGAGCATGGTTCGCTCGCAACGCTTCCCCGAGGACTCTCTTTCCCTCGCCGTCCTGCGCTCCCAACCAGCCCCGCGCTTCGCGCCATGGCGCTTGCAAATGGCCTCTTGCAAAGTACCTGTCGCAGCTGGGTGCTCGATCAGCGGCCCCTGAAACGGTCAAGAGGACAAATAGGTTGACTTGTGTTGCGATGCGGCATATCGTTCCGCAAGCTTTCCAGGCAGTAACCCGAATTAATTCCAGTTCGACGTAAGGATCATGGGTCGAAGTATGACCAAGGAGGGCCTGAAATGAAGCAACTGCTGCGCGTACTGGCGGTGATGACGTTCGCCGGGGTTGCTTGCGCGACGCTCCATGCGCAAAGCAATCCTTTGGTTGGCACGTGGAAACTGAATGTCGCGAAATCGAAGTTCGATCCGGGACCGGGTCCGAAGAGTTTGACGCGGACCGTCGCCGCGCAAGGCGATGGCGTCAAGTATACGTTCGAAGGAGTCGCCGCGGACGGAAAGCCGTTGTCATACGGTTTCTCGGTGAACTTTGACGGCAAAGACAATCCCATCAACGGGTCCATTCCAAGTGGCGCCGACACCATATCCGCGAAGCGCACCGATCCGAATCACTTTGCAGCCACACTGAAAAAGGGCGGCAAGGTGATTGGTACTTCCAAGGTAGAGGTGTCCAAGGACGGGAAAACGACGACCGTTGACTCGACCGGAACAGACTCCGCGGGTGCGAAGGTGCACGACATCCAGGTCTTCGACAAACAATAAAGCTGTCGTTCCATTTGGAGTGAAGTACAGCGAGGGCGGCCTCCAGGGGGGCTGCCCTTTCTTTGTGTGCCGAGCATGATCGATAGCTTGGAGGTGCAAGTCCTCTTCGCAACGTGATGGACGTGAAGTGATAGCGAAGCGCAAGGGCCGAGTCGCAAGGCGAGGTCTGAAAGAAGCGTAGAGCAAACACGCGAGCCGATGGACAAGAACTGGATTTGAGGCCTGCGGTGCCGGGC
>Ga0306921_10007922_pt1 | contig 11204 bp, 7 predicted proteins | sample sta12Cox44000080_FD_203760 | JGI IMG/M metagenome (GOLD analysis project Ga0306921, IMG submission 203760) | Lab enrichment of tropical soil microbial communities from Luquillo Experimental Forest, Puerto Rico - statoxic.12C.oxic.44.000.080 (v2)... | ecosystem: Environmental > Terrestrial > Soil... | reverse complement strand
TCGACGTCTACGTCCGCAACATGGAGCACTTCGAGCAGATCCACAAAGTGCGGCGTGAATATTTTCGGCCGCCCGCGCCCGCTTCCACCATGGTCGAGGTCTGCAAGATGACCTCGCCCGACTATCTCATCGAGATCAACGCCATCGCGGTTGTGGCGGCGTGATGCTCCCGCAACGCCGGGAGGGCTGGGCTTGGCGGGCGCGATATCGGTTCTGATAGAGCGGCCGTCACAGCTTGTGCGGCGATCCGCGATAGCCCTCGATGTCGACGTATTTGAAGAATTCACGCGCTTCTGCGAGGCATTGTTCGTTGGTCAGGACGTCGTTCTCGTCCGGAAATCGGCTATTGGGAAACTTGAGTGGACCGTCGAGCTTATTGCCGCCCTGTTCGAAAATCCCGCGGGCCGAATCGGTGCACAGGAACGACGTGATAGAGGGGTCGTAATCGACGAAGGTCGTAGCCGATGAGACAAAAAACGCCTTCGACGAATCCTTGCGCGCCTCCGCCGCCTTGAGGTCGCTAACGAAGTCCAGATTGGCTTTGTTCAGCGCGTTGAACTCGTCGAGATCTATCATGGATGCTGGGATAGGGACGGGCGCACCGGGCCGGTCTGAAATCACATTCCCTAGCGAGTCTTTGATGGGAATACGATTGGCCAAATTGTACATGATGTTGCCGACCTTGTAGGCCGTGAAATCGTTTTGCAGATAGACCACCTGCTTGACCCCGGCGAGTGACATCACGCCCGCGCACTGAGCGCAGGATTCCAGCGATGTATAAAGCGTGACTTTGGTGAGCGACGCTGCACGCGGCTTGCCTGGGACCCGCCCAGTTTTCCAGCTGTCGAAGATGTCGGTGAGGCTGAACAACCTTCTGACCATGCGCGACTCGGCGTGCTCGGCCGAGCTTCTGAAGAAATCGTTATGATTGAAATCGAAGTCGATGATCTCGCCGTTGCCGTCGACCGCGATGCAGGCGATGTTGTGGCCTAGATAGCGATCCCAGTTGACGCGCGATAGAGCCGGATCCGGGTCGTTAATCATGTCGCCGCGATAGCGTCGCGTTGGCTGGGGAGGCTCGCTCGATTGAATTGGCTCGATTTGTCCGGCGCGCAGCGGATATGATCCGAACGGACCGCGTTTATTGCCGTTCCAGAAGCGGGTGATCAGCTTCATCAGAAGATGGCAGTAAATCCGATGTCGCTCCTTCACTGCTTCCTGTTGTAGTTCGCGAGCATCCTTGTCGAAGTTTACGTCGACCACTTGGCTCAACGGTTTGATCCAATTTTCCTTGAACGGGGGTTGGGCATCGAAGCCCTTCGGCGGATCCGTCTGCGCCAGCGCCGACGTTCCAGCCGCGAGTGCGCTCGCGGCGCCCGCGACACCGGCCGTCGTCACAATGAAATCGCGTCGGTTGACCTTGTCTTGATCGCTCATAGGGGCACCGATCCACTGATCGAGGAGGTATGGCGATAGCTGGACCCTATCGTGCGGGGTCCTTGCGTGATCGCACCAAGGTAGGACTATATAATGTATGGTTGCGCAATCAATTTAAGTTTTCTAAACGCCGGTTAAGACGGGCCGCTGTGGCGCTTGTTCGGGCCGTCGCCATAATTGCTCTTATCATCGTGCTGGTCGCGGCAACGTGCTGTGAAACTGACGAGTGCCCCGCTGCAATTCCCGGCCGAGAAGTTCCCGACCGAGCGTAGTCTGACCAACCGGAAGTGTTTGGATGAGGCTCGCAGATTTTTCACTTGCGCCGACGTTGAAGGAGTTCGTCGATCTCCGTACAGGCATAGTGAGAGACTATCGCGCATTGATGCGACGGATGTCGTGAGGCGTTTGCGTGCAGGTCATCGATGCGCCAAGCGCGACGACGACAACTACGATCCGGCGCGACAGAGTCGCGCGATTCACCTCAAAACAAATTTCCAACTTGACAAGCAGGCCGTGCGGTATTGAAGTTGAGGCTGATCTCGCAGGGGCGCATAAACGGTGAGATACGCGCGCGCACCAGGCTCTCGTAAGACCTGCCGCGATCACGCAACGCCCGCGGCAGCGACCTACTCGCTTAAACTCGGTCCACATCCGACGGCATATCGCGAAGCGCTCGGAGCGCAAATGCGGCGCCCTCGCGATGGCCAGTGTCGGCGCAGCGAGCAATGCATGGGAGAATGATGGTCATGCGCAATAACAGCTTTGCTGTCGTGGCAGTGCTCAGTCTCCTCGGAGTTCTCGGTTTTCCTCTTTCATCGCAAGCGCAGACTCGCTGTAATTTGATGCACGATTTGGTGCCGGCTACTCCGCCAAACCCGGCCCCACCAACCGACCCGTCAAAGCTAAGGCTAACACTCGACCTCGATCCGAAGAAGCCGGTCGACGCTGCGACCAGGGATTCGATTTTGAACAACATTATGGAGACCGGCATCCCATGCCAGGAGACGGCAACCGGCAATGGCCCTGAGGGGTCGCAAAAAACTCAGCTGGAGCATCGGCAGCGTGGCTTCGATTTCTATTCCTGGCTGACATTTATTGCCCTGAATTCTCCCGCCGACGGGCGTACCAGGATCGACAAATCCCTCCCGAACACGAAAACCAAATGGGAGGACAGGGCGAATTTCAAGCAACTTCTCGACGTGATGCTGCTGAATGGAGAGGAGCCGGAATGGGATAAAAAATCTCCTCCCCCGGGATGCGAAAGTGAATTCAAGCCCGAGTCGGACATGGGCATCGAAATGATAAACGAGAGTTACGATCAACCGTTTAAAACCGGTCCGTTGATCGACCAGCAAGGAAGTTATGCTCTATTCGATATCCTGATGAACAAAGAGATGTTCGACTACATCAAACAGCACAAGTTGTACAGCAAGACAGAACAACAGAGCGAGGCCAATTCCAGGCTGAAGGTCGATTTTCCGGCCGGAGTGAATTTTCCTAAGGACGGCACGCCCGGCCATCCGGGTGGGATCATTATCAAAGTGTCATGGAAGATCCTCGATTCGGAGGCGGAGAAACGCAGATTCCACACCGTCGATGCAGTCATATCCATGCCCCGTCATGGTCCGGAGAAACCGCCGTGCTTGCGTAAGACGCTCGGGCTAGTGGGCTTCCATGTGATGCATAAGACTGAGACCCGCTTGCAGTGGATCTGGACATCCTTCGAGCACGTCGACAATGTGCCCGAGCAACAGGAGATTAAGAGCCGGAAACTGAAACGGTCATACAGTTTTTACAATCCCGCATGCACGACCTGCCCGGTCAATCAGACACCGCCGCGGCCATGGGAACCGAAGCAATCGCTCGGATTGAAATTCCACAGCCCCTTCAAGAGCCAAATCGTTCGCATGACTCCGCTGACGGACGACACAAAGAAGATGAACAAGAAGTTCCAGGAGGTCGTTCGGGGGACCGTTTGGGAAAATTACATGCTGCTCAGCACGCAATGGCCGAGTGACTTCAGATGCGCAGGGAAACAGGTCTCGGATCGCAAGCCAGAACTCGCTCCCAATACTGACCTTGAGAAAGAGCCGGACATGAACTGCGCGCCGGCGCCGACCTTTCTCGCGAATTCCACGCTTGAAACCTATAGCCAGGGCGACAGCCCCCTTGCTTCGTCGAGCTGTATGGCCTGCCACGGCAACGCGACAAGTTATCAGCTGGCCCCTCGCGACGCAGAAACACCCGGACCCGACGGCAAGCCCAACTTCAAATTTTTCAACCAGACCGACTTCACTTTCATGCTGGAAAAAGCGCGTTGACCTTACGTTCGCGCGTGCGCGCTTATCAAGGCGGGCATGAAAGGCCGGTTTGAGCGGAGGAAGCCAACAATGACCCATTCACCGCATCCGGACACGAATTCGATCCCGCACAGCGAGAAAGAAGATGAAGCGGTGGGCGGCGGCTTCACTCGACGCGGGGTCCTCGCTGGTGCGGCGGCTGCCACTGCTGCGGTGTCGATCGGCGCTATTGATACCCCGGCGAACGCGCAGACTCCCGAGGAGATGATCGTCTTTGTGCAGCTGTCGGCAGCGCTTACCGGCATCGCCGCCGACAAGTTGGCGGCGCCCAACTTCGCGGCGGCGGTACGCAACTCCGACCCGGTCGACATCAAGCGAGACTATTTCGCGTGGGTGAACCAGCGACACCCGGCCCTTTTCAGGCGCTTATTGCAAATTGCCAGAGCCAGTCAGAAGCCGCCTTCAGCCGATCCCGCCAAGACGATTATCGACAAGGTGAATGCAGCGCCAGATACGAAGTATCTGGCTCGCAGCATTGTTTTGATGTGGTATTTGGGCGCTTGGTACGATCCAAATCATTTGCAGGAACTCGAACGACCGAACCCGCCGCAGCCGAAGTTCAAAGTCATTTCATCGAAGGCGTACACCCAGGGATGGGTTTGGCGAGTGGCCCAGGCCCACCCGATGGGATTCAGCGAAATGCAGTTCGGTTACTGGGCGCGTCCACCGAGCCTTCTTCGCCCTGATTTCATAGGCAATTAGATCCCAAAGGAGCCGACCATGGCTGCCGGACCTTGCATAGAATGCGATGTCGCGATCGTAGGCGCTGGTTTTGCGGGCGCGTTGATTGCCAAAGAACTGAACAAGGACCCAAAGAAGCCGGTGGAGGTCGTTATCCTCGAGGCCGGTGCACCAATTCCACCCAACATCAATGACTATATGGAGCGGTTTTATACTGCCAGGTTCAAGGTGCCTGAGAGTCCTTATACGCCCGAGGTTGTCGATGCAAACGACAACCTAATAGATCCGAGCAAGGTGAATGCTGGGCGACCGACGGTGCTGAGTCTTCTTCCCAAGGGAAGCTTCGGTGACTGGACCGAGCCGAAAAAAAGCTATCTGATTCAGAAAGGCCCGCGGCCATTCGCCAGCACCTACAATCGTGTCGCTGGCGGGACGCAGCATTGGCTTGGCACATGCCTGAGGTTCGTGCCAGCCGATTTCAGGATGAAAACAAAGTACCCGTCCGTGCCGCAGTTTGTGGATTGGCCGATCGGTTACGACGATTTGAATGATTGGTATGGCAAGGCGGAATGGGAGCTTGGCGTCTCGGCGGATGTGCAAGAGCAAGCGTTTCTCGGCATTAAGTTCCCGGACACGTACAAGTATCCAATGCCCAAGATCCCGAGATCGCTGGTCGATGCCGCCGTTGCTCAGGCGCTAAGGTCACTGAGCAAGGACGACGCCGCGTTCTTGGAAATGGAAACGTCGCCAACCGAGATTCGGGTCAGGAACCTTCCGGCCGCGCGCAATTCTCAACCGTACAAGGGTCGTCGGGCCTGCGCGGGCAATACGAACTGCATTCCGATCTGTCCAATCCAAGCGAAATACGATCCTACGATCACGTTAAACGAGGCCACGGAGACCGGACACGTCAGGATATTCGATCGGCACGTCGCCAACGAGATCGTTGTTGGTGAAAATGGACGCATCAGCCAGATCAATTTCATACAGTACGCACCACCGAGGACCAACGGATGCGTGAAGGCGAAGATCTACGTCATTGCGGCAAATGCGATCGAGACTCCACGGCTGCTGTTGATGTCGAAACACCCCGACCCGAAGGTCAATGGCGTCGCCAATAGTAGCGATATGGTCGGACGGAATCTGATGGATCACCCCTATTACGTTGCCTGGGGTTTGACGCCGACGCCGGTATATCCTTATCGCGGCCCGCTGATCACGTCCGGCATCGGGGATTTGTGCGACGGACCGTTCCGCAACAAACGAGGCGCATTTCGCGTCGATATCGGCAACGAAGGCTGGAACTTTGTGATCGGCGGCGATCCTAATGTGACGACTCTCGATTTCGTCAACGGCATGAACGCGACCACGCTTAACGACGGATCGCCTCGAAAGGCCTTGTTCGGCAGAGAGCTGGTCGAGAAGCTGGGCGACGTATTCACCCGTCAGTTTCGCATCGGCTTCCTTGTCGAACAAACTCCGGATCTCGAGAACCGGGTTACCCTGTCGGAAATTAGGGACGGCTTAGGCCTGCGCCGGCCGGAAATTTCATACAACCTCTCGGACTACACCAGACAAGGAATTGTCGCCGCACACCGGATGAAGAATCTCCTTTTCAGCAAAATGGGAGTCAAAGACTGCACCAAGGAGGTCGAAAAAAACGAGCCCAGCCGGTTCGAAGAGTTAATCGACGACAAGATCGTTGCTTTGAGCTACGGCGGCGCCGGGCATATCATGGGAACCTGCCGGATGGGCAGCAAAAAAGACAATTCGGTTGTGAACTCCGACCAACAGTCATGGGATCATGACAATCTATATCTGGTGGGAAGCAGCACGTTTCCGACGGGCGCGACCGCCAATCCGACGCTGACCATCGCCGCCTTGGCGCTCCGGGCGGCAGAACACATCGCAAAGAGAGTCTGAACTGGACTCGCCACCAGCCATGGCGGCATTGAATTTGCCGGCCACCAACACATTCAAGGACTTTGGGAGAGAGCGTTCGGAAGTCGGCAATGCTACCAAACCGGACGCACTGCCGGCCTTCATTCGGACGGCAAGGAGGGCGACATGATCGTTCGCAAGAGGCCTCGCCGCTGCGGCAATGAGGTTCGGCATCAGATCGGCCTCCGCCGTTGCGTCGGCGCGCTGGCGGTCATGCTAGGGGCGGCCCTCGTCCCGACCGTCGTTTTCGCTCTCGAATGTCCCGTGCGGGGCGAGCCCAGCATTCCGCCACCCGAGAGCATTGCGACGCCCGACAATCCGATAGCCAAGGGATCCAACATCGACACGTACAAGCGGCAGCTCATCAAATACCACGACGGCGGCAACTACATTGCCGATATCGCCGCCGTCATGGATGCCGCGACCGCCTACGTCCTAGGCCGCGCCAAGGAGGTTCGCCGGCCCGCTGTCGTGCTCGACATCGACGAAACCTCGCTGTCCAATTGGGATAACCTCAAGGCCGACGATTTCGGCTTCATTGAGGGCGGCACCTGCTCCCTGCAGGAAAAAATGCCGTGCGGGTTCAGCGACTGGATCGATCGGGCGATCGCACCGCCGATCGAACCGACGCTGAAATTTTTCAATTCCCTCCGCGCCAATGACGTTAACATCGCGGTGTTCTTCATCACCGGCCGCCGCGACAAGCAGCGTCAGGCAACGTTGTGGAATCTCGACCGCGCGGGATTCAACGGCTGGGCGGGGCTCGCGACCCGGCCCGACGATCAGCATGGCTCGATCGTACCCTTCAAAAGCGGGGAACGCGACAAGGTGGCGGAAAAGTACACCATCCTTGCGAATATCGGCGACCAGGACAGCGACCTGGAAGATCTCAAAGGCAAATCCGCCGAGTGCTCGTTTAAGCTGCCCAATCCCTACTATTTCATTCCTTGAGGCGTTGGCGCGCGTTTCCGCCTCACGCGGCGCCCTTTGCCGACCCGCGATGGGCCACGAGGCCCAGCGCGCCGACAGCGCTCGATTTCAATCGGGAGGCAAAGCACTGGTCCGTGCAACCGAGATGTTGCGCGGAAGTCGCTTCTGACCCACGCTCTGCGAATCCGTCGCCTTTTGGCAGTCAGGCTCACCCGCCCGCGAGCTGGGTGCGCGCCTTGAAGTCCGCCGTGCCCGGGGTATAGGCGCCCTTCACCCACGCGTCCCGGCTTCGCTTGAGGGTAAAGGCCTCTGCGACGCGACTGTCCGCGCTTTTCGATCGCTTCTTTCTGCCTGTTTTGGCCCGTCCGCCATGCGCCAAATTCCACAGCGCTCGCGCACGGTAGTGCCCGTAGAGGCGCATGAATTCCGCGAGATAAGTCCGCGCCAATTGCGGGTTGCCCTTGATCTCGAGCAGGTTCTCGTCGTTCTTGTGCGTTGAGTTGTTGCTCAAGTTCGCGGAGCCCGTATAGATCGTGGGATCGTCGGTGTCGGCGTCGATGACGATGAATTTGTGATGAATGTGCACCGCCGGGGGGCCTCGTTTCTTCTGCCCCCCCTTCGGCGGCGGCAGCGTACTCTCGCTGCTCAGGTCCACCGAGCTCAGCTCGGGCAGAAATTCAGCGGGTGTCGCACCGGGGCGGAAGAAGGAGTACGCCAACACCTTCTTGTCCTTGCGCGAGCGGTTGAACAGCGTCACCTTGATCTGCGTGCCCGCGCTCGGCTGGCGCGGGGCTTCGCCCGAGTCGGAGCGATCATTCTTTTTTGCCGTCGGGTCCGAGATGCTGTTGAGCAACCCGTAGAGGAGCTTCTTGCGATCGCTCGTCGCCAGCAGCGACGTGATCAGCTTCGGGTCGGTCGGATCGAACATGCAGAAGATCACCGAGCTGTTCGCGCGTTTGACGGAGGCGATCACGGTGTCGATCGACATCCGCTTGTTCTTGGGCTCCGGTGAGAAGAACACCCGCACCGTTGTCTTTCCGATTTTGATCGGTCGAGACCAGCCCGCCTCTTTGGCGGTTTCGCCGATCGTCGGATCGTCCGCGATCAACTGCTGTCTCTCGACATACAGTTTCGCGAGCTGAGGCGAATTGAAGATGTGGAGCAGGTTGGCTTGGCTGGTCAGTCCTTCCGGCGTGAAGTTCGCCGAACCCATCAGCACCCGCCCCCCTTTCACGTCGACCAGGAACTTGTCGTGCATGATGTTAGTCTTCGAACGAGGCTTGCCCTCGAAGCGCTGCGACTTGAGCAGTTTGATCGCCGGTCGGTCCGTCCGATCATTGCTGCGGTCTTCGTAGACTAGCGAGAAGTCTCCCTTGAAGCCCTTCAGCGCGGGCACGACCCAGCGCTTGTCGGTCAGATGGTAGATGGCGCCATCGATCTCCTTGGCGCCCGACAAGATGCGCGCGAAGGAATCCTCCAGCCCGTTCGCCAGCCAGTCCATCACTTCCGGGATTTTCGATTTCGGATCGGGAAACTCCCGCGAGAAGGCCTGCGAGCTGACGACGGCGCGGTTGAACCAAGTCGCGATGCCGTCTTCCTCCACGCGCGGGAGCGTGACGGAAATCGTGGTTTCGGCGTCGTGCTGGAGAGCAAGATCCTTCGGGCCGCTGCCGCGGACCGGCGTGATCGTGTATTTGAAGGTCTTGCCGCGATCAGAATCGTTGATGCCGGAATCCCACCAAAGAAATTTTTGCAACGGCGCCACGTTGCTGGGCAGAGGCTGCGAATTCGGTCCCGGCGGGTTGAAGCCGATCTTGTTGAGGAGATAGCCGTCCTTCTCGCCCGGACTGAATCCCGGGTTGCGAAGAATCGCGAATCCCAGGAAGTCCGAAAACCGCTTGCCGGCGGGCCAATCCATCGCCAGCAAGACGAGAGTGGGCGAGGTGTAGGCCTGCGCCGCGACCGCCTGCGATTGACCGCCGCCGGATGCGCGGGAGCCGCGTGGAGTGCGTGCCATGGCTCTTCCCCTGCAAAGAAAAGTGTCGCCCTTGAACTCGAAAGTTTGATTGAAAAAGTCGGCAACTGCAAGTATCGGTAGAGATGACCTGCTCTGACCTACACGCAGAAGAACGCGTCAGGTCGATCGCATCGCGCGCCGGCCTCGCCCCTGCCACCTCCGCTCTTGGGGAGCGCTCGTCTTGAGTGCGCAGAATTTGAGGTCGCGCCCACCGACCTTTGCGATCAGGTTTCGAACTGAGCCTTGCGCCATTTCAAAGCGGCGCCCAATCCTTCCTTGCGCGCAAGCTCCCGGAACCGTGTTCCGACCTCGGTCTGCGCGGCATAGAGCGGCGCGGCCACGTCGATGCCGGCCTGCATCGCGTTGCGAAAGCCGGCGGCGTCGGCACCGCGATTGATGGCGAGCTTGGTGGCGGCAAGCGCCTCAGGGGCGATCAGCGCCATGCGCCGGGCAAATTTCAGCGTGGCCTCGGATAGATCGTCACGCGGCACCACGCGGTTGACCATGCCTAGCTCGAGCGCCGTCGGCGCGTCGATCATGTCGCCGAGATAGAGGAGCTCGCGCGCCTTCTTGAAGCCGATGATCCACGGCATCACGAAGCCGGGCCCGGCCTGCGAGTATCTCACTTCCGGCTCGCCGAACATCGCGTCGTCCGCCGCGATCGTGAGATCGCAGAACATCGCGAGCTCGCAGCCGGCTCCGAGCGCGTGCCCCTGCACCGAGGCAAGCACGGGCTTGCGCATGTACCAGGGCATCAGCTCGAGCGCGAGGCTGGCGCCGAGCCGCTCGTGATATTTGAGCGCATCGTGACGCCAGGCCTCGCTGCCGGAACCGCCGGCGAGGTCGTAGCCCACGCAAAAGCTGCGGCCGGCGCCGCGCAGCACCACCACGCTGGTCGCCGGATCCTCGTCCGCTCTGGTCAGCGTCGCGGCAAGCTCGCGGCGCAGATCCATACTCAGCGCATTGAGCTTTTCCGGGCGGTTCAACGTGACGAAACCAACCTTCGCGTCGGTCTCGTAGAGCACCAGGTCCTGGCTCATTCTTACTTCCCCCGTCGCCGCCGTGCTAGGAGGCGAGCCACTGCATGAAGCGCTGTTCGAGCGCGACGATCCGGTCTGCCTCCCATTCGTCGTCCTCCCGGATCGAAACCGCGAGATTGTCGCGGTAGGTCGGAAGCACGACCGCGATGTCGTGCGGGATGAATTCGAAGGCCGCCGGATTGGTCGGGCCGTAATAGAGCCGCCGGTTGAACTCGGCCTGGGGCTTGGGCTGCGTGGCGAACTGGATGAATTCCCACGCCAGCTTGCGGTTGGGCGCGCCTTTGAGCACGCACCAAGTGCTTGTGCTGCGGACCGCACCGTTCCAGATGAGCTCGACCGGCACGCCCTGCTCCTTCAGCTCGCTCGCGCGTCCATTCCAGATCGACATCATATCGAGCTCGCCATCGCGGATGAGCTGCTGCGATTGATTGCCCTCGCGCCACCAGACCTTGATGTGCGGCTTGATCTGGTCGAGCTTCTTGAAGGCGCGGTCGATGTCCAGCGGATAGAGCCGATCGGCGGGCACGCCGTCGGCGAGCAAGGCAAAAATCAGCGTGCGCGGAGAATCGTTGATGCACAAGCCGCGGGCGCCGGGGAATCGCTTAACATCCCAGAAGTCGACCCAGCTCCTGGGACCGCCGTTGGGGAATTTGTCGCGGCGATAGCACAGATTCGTGCCCTGAATGTTGGAGGCGACGCCATGACCGTTGGCGACGATCGCCTCCGCGGGCAGCGTGTCCTTTTTGAAGATCGTCCAATCGATCGGCTCGGCCAGTCCTTCGCGGCTCGCGCGCAGCC
>Ga0306921_10007919_pt1 | contig 11205 bp, 9 predicted proteins | sample sta12Cox44000080_FD_203760 | JGI IMG/M metagenome (GOLD analysis project Ga0306921, IMG submission 203760) | Lab enrichment of tropical soil microbial communities from Luquillo Experimental Forest, Puerto Rico - statoxic.12C.oxic.44.000.080 (v2)... | ecosystem: Environmental > Terrestrial > Soil... | reverse complement strand
GTTTCTGGGGTTGCCCATGAGGTGAATAACCCTCGGACCGCGATTCTTGGGTTTGCCGATCTGCTGATGGAGAATCCCGATCTGCCGGACGTGGCGCGCAAGGACCTGAAGGTAATCCTGCAGGAAGCGCAGCGTACCAAGCAGATTGTGCAGAATCTGCTGAGCTTTGCGCGGCAGATGCCGCCGCAGCGTAAGCCCGTGCAGTTGAACACCATTCTGCGGCGCACGGTGCAACTGCGGGCGTACGACTTCAATAGCCATGGCGTGCAGGTGCTGGAGCATCTGGATGAGAGCCTGCCTCCCATCATTGGCGACGCGCATCAGTTGCAGCAGGTGTTCCTCAACATCATGAACAACGCATACGACGCGGTGCGCGATACTGGCCGCCCGGCGCGGATCGAGATCATGACGGCTTCGGTGGGAGCCGCTGTAGAGGTTTCGTTCCGCGACAACGGACACGGCATCGCGTATCCAGAACGAATCTTTGATCCATTCTTTACGACGAAAGAGGTGGGGAAGGGAACGGGCCTGGGCCTCAGCATCTGCTACGGGATTGTGCGCGAGCACAACGGCGAAATTCTCTGCCACAACAACACCAGCAGCGAAGGGGCGACGTTTATTGTGCGCCTGCCGGCCGCTGCCGAATCCGCCTCGGTCGGGGCGGCCGCAGGAGTCATTCAACGATGAGTCAGCCTTCATTAAAGCCGGACACTTTGCCGGTACTCGTAATTGAGGATGAACCCGCAGTTCTGGGTTTTGTGCGTTCCACCCTGGAGACCTATGGATACGAAGTGGTCGGGGTCGGTTCGAGCGTGGAAGCCTTGCAGTTGCTGGAGGACGGCAGTTTCCGGGGAATTGTCTCAGACATGGTGACGCCGGGCGGAGTGGATGGTGCCAAGATGCATGCCTGGATCACGGCGCACCGTCCGGATCTGGCCGCCCGGCTCGTCTTTATGACTGGCGATATCGCGAACGAAGACACGGTGGCCACCCTGCGCAAGACCGGGGCACCATACCTCGAGAAGCCGTTTCGGGTACAGGATCTGATTACTGCAGTTCAGAGAACAATGGGGAACGCTAAGTGAGTGAAGACCTACGAATCCGCCTGCTAGTAGTAGACGATGAAGAGAGCATTCGCCGGCTTTGTATGACCGTCGGCGAGGCGCTGGGCTTCGTGTGCCTGCAAGCCGAGAACGGCGAAGCCGCTATGGCGCTGCTCGAGGAACAGCCAACCCACATGATCCTGACCGATCTGGTGATGCCGCAGATGTCGGGATTGGAGTTTCTGGAGCGCGTCAAGAAGATGACGCCGCGCACCGAAGTTGCGGTGATGACCGGGCACGGCTCGGTCGAGACTGCGGTGCAAGCGATGAAGCTGGGGGCGTACGACTACATCGCCAAGCCTTTCTCCCCGCTCGAGGAGTTGCGGCTGTTTCTGCGACGTATGGCTGAGAAAGTGCGGCTGGTTGAGGAGAACCAGTTCCTGCGCGATCGCGTGGACACCGAGAGCCAGTTGCACGGGATTGTTGGTTCGTCCGCGAAGATTCAGGATGTGTTGCGCATGGTTTCGCGGTTGAAGGACACGCGGACCCCGGTGCTAATTACCGGGGAAAGCGGAACCGGCAAGGAGTTGGTAGCGCGGGCGATTCACTTCCGGGGGATGTTCGCCAACCGGCCGTTCGTGGCGGTCGACTGCGGATCACTGGTACCGACCCTGATCGAGAGCGAGCTATTTGGCTATGAGAAGGGCGCGTTTACCGGGGCGCTGCGCTCGAAGACCGGTTTGTTTCAATCGGCGGATGGAGGCACGATTTTTCTGGATGAGATTGGCGAGCTGCCGCTCGAGATGCAGGCCAAATTGTTGCGCGTGTTGCAGGAAAAAGAAGTGCGGCCGGTGGGCAGCAATCAGAAGATCAAGGTGGACGTGCGCGTGATCGCGGCGACCAACCGCGATCTGGAAGCGGAATATCGCACGGGAGCGTTTCGCAAGGATCTTTACTTCCGGCTGAATGTGGTTACCTTGCACGTGCCATCGTTGCGAGAGCGGCGTTCGGATATCCCGATGCTGGCGCACTGGTTCCTGGAACGCTTTGCGCCGGGGCGGACGGTGCAGATTACCAACGCGGCCATGAAGTCGCTGCTGCAGTATGACTGGCCAGGCAATGTTCGCGAACTGGAAAACTGCGTGGAACGGGCGGTGGCACTCGGAGACCAGCAACGATTCGATCTGTGCGATCTGCCTCCGGCGATTGCTTCGGCTTCGCCATCAGCGGAACCGGTGGTGGCGGGAGCGATGCCGATGCTCAGTTCCACGGATCTCGAAGACATTGAGCGCGCAACCATTGAGCGGGTCTTCCAGCAGGTGAAAGGCGACAAGGTGCTGGCGGGCAAGATGCTCGGAATCAGCCGGGCAACGCTCTACCGCAAGTTGAAGCGCTACAACATCGGAGCGGAGGCGGGCGCGCAGGTTTCGAGTGCCGCACTGCAGTAGCTGCAGGTGCGATCGACATCTGCATTGCCTTTCAAGGGTACAGAATTCTGCCGATGTCGCTGAGGTATCTACACGCTTTGTGGGAAACCCTTGAGACGCCGTTTCAATATGAGACGAGATAAGAAGCTCGGGTGCGGCGAGGGTAACTACTATGGGAAAGTTGAACTGAAATAGAAGGACTTACGAATATGGCACTTTCGTGCTTTCCTTTGGATGGCTGAATGCACCTATGATCAGCGTTAACAGCGGACTCCGATGGCTCCCCAGTAGCGCATCTTTCTAACCGGGAAGAAGGGGAGCCCAGACCCGCTTTTCGGTCGAGGTTGAATCTGGTGCATGAGGCCCCTTCTGCTGGTTTAACGGCGCAGGCCACTCCCGTGGCCGGGCAGTCCATCGTCTTTCCTTCGTCTACCCCATTCCTGATCCATCGCGGACGACGGTCGGCTGTGCTCCAAATCCAATCGGGAATCTTTCATCGGCTGTTGCGGGTCTGGCAAGGCGCAGTTCGCTCGATAGCCGGTCTCCTGAAATTCCGTAGTACAAAAGTTGGCCGCTCGTCTGCACAAGTGGTCGAGTTCAAGCCCCGCACGGGCTGTCCAATGCCAGGGCAGACACGCGCGAACCGCGACTGGATTGTGAAACTATGAACCCAACTGGCCTCAATGAATTAACCACGCAGTGGAACGTAGCCAGGCTGATGCACCCGGCCTACTCGGCGCTGGCGCGCGAGTTTGTCATCGAACTGGAGCCGTGCGCGGATCTCGAGAGCGGTACGGACACGCCGCCCCGCGAGTCGGTAGAGCAGGCGGGACGCTGGCTGCGCGACATGGATGAGCGCATTCAGATTCACCAGCTCCGCCAGTTCCTGCAAACCAGCCCACTGGCGACACCGGACGTTCTGGGTACGATGCTGACGCATTTGCTGCAGAAGTCCGAGAAATCTCCTTCGGATCGCGACAAAATCGACTTCCTGCTGGTGCAGTTTTTCTCACAAGCCGCACCCTCGCGGCTCGAAGACGCACAAGTGACCGACGAGTATGTGGCGCGGCTGCTGGCTCCAGTGTTGGGTTCAGTGGAACTGGCAAAGCCGGCCTGGCTGAAGCCGGTGGATGCGGTGTTGGAGAACGCGCGCAAAGTGCGCTCGCTCGACGAGTTGCTGCACAGCGGTGTGCTCGAGCAAGGGCGTCGGCTGAAGATCCAAAGTGGCGAGAACTATTTTCTGCCAGTGGCGATGGTGACGTTTACGCGCTTCAGCTTTCTGATGCGACGGCGCTTCTTCCACCTGATGCACGAGGATCTGAACGTGATCTTCGATGGCCTGCGAGAGCTAGAGGGCAAGGGGATTCAGACGATCGATTGCCGTCGCGCACAGTTTTCTGCGGAGGAACCGATTCTGCGGTTGCGAATGATCTGCCAGTCGTGGAAGGTGATGTTTCAGGCCGAGTACTCGTCGGGACAGCCGTTGCGGATGCTGGTGGATTTGCGGGCAGCGGTAGATGATGCGCTGGGTCGTGGAGCGACAGCGACGCCGCCGGCAGCAGCGGCCACGGCGCCCGCGAAGCCAGCTTTTAAGGTGACGGCAGCTGCCTCGGCATCGAAAAAAGGCCCGGCGCCGGCACCGGCGAAGCCTCCGATGGCGGCTCGCGCGGCTGCGGCCACACCGGCTGCGGCGAAGAACCCAGTTGCAACCGGCGCAAAAGCGGCTGCCGGGAAAGCCCGAGTGGCCGGCGCGCCCAAGTTCAACGTTCCAGCCGACGATACACCGGAATTTGAAGTCTCGACCGGAGATTGGAATCCAGATTCGTCAGGGAACCAGTAAGCGGGGTCAGCCGATGCCAACCAGCCAATTTCATCGCAACCGTCCCGTCCTGATCGTCGCTGATGATCCGAGTTTCGTGCGCAATATTTGTGAGCGGTGGGAACAGCAACCGGGCGCTGCGCCGGTGCGAATGGTCGGCAGCCACGAATGCGTGGGATGCCAGCTCGACGACTTCCAGTTTGTCGTGGTGGGTGGAATGGAGCCGGAGATTTCGCGAGAAGTTCTAGCGGTTCTTCGGCCCGGGAATGTTCCAGTGATCGTGATCGGAGCCGAGGGCGCGTCCCTCGGCGTGAGCGAGCGAAATGCGTCGAAGCTGTTGGTGTTGCCGGTTTGTCCAAGCTGGCAGGATCTGCTGATCGCGTTAGGCGCAGAAGTTGCCCGGCGGGCAGAGGCCCAGGCGCGGGCCCGTCGGTCGGAGATGACCAATGCAGCTTTGCAGTGTGATGCCACGTTGGGCCGCTACGTCGTGGAGATGCGCCACAACCTGAATAACGCGTTGACCTCCGTGCTGGGCAATGCTGAGCTTTTGCTGTTGGATGAAACGAAGTTCACGTCCAACGAGCGCAAGCAGGTTGACACGATTCGGCTGATGGCGTTGCGCATGCATGAAACCTTGCAGCGGTTCTCGTCCTTGGAGAAGGAACTGCGCGGGAGCAGCGAGCCCCAGGTTGGAGCAGCGGCTGAGCATGCGGTACAGGATTTCAAGACGCAAGATCGTAAGACCACGGGAGGACTGCAGGGCCCACATCTCACACACGCGGCTGGCGCGGACTAGGGCAACCAGAACTTTCGCGCGACATAAATCGGATAGCGGCAGCTCAACCCCCTCCTCCGGCTGCCGATGAATCGACCAATGTAGGCTCGGCTCGCCCTGATGGGCGAGGCTATTGAACGCTATGAATACGGGATTCAACCTGGGGGAGCCGGCGGCTCGTGGAGGGCAGAAGTTTCATGGCCTTTTGCTCGAGCACGAGCTATCAGAACTGCGGCTGCTCATCGAACGCAAGGCCGGAGTATTGCTTGATCAGCCCTTCGAAGCGCTGGCAATCCGGCTGGGCGAATATATGGAAGCGCGGCGTTTGGGTTCCTTCCTCGACCTGATGGGGCGTTTGCAGGGATCCGAGGCTGAATGCGAAGCGTTGTTAGACCGCTTGCTTGATCGGGAGACCGCGTTTTACCGGCATCCCCAGGCGTTCGCGGCTTTCGAGAAACAGGCGCTTCCCGAACTGTATATTCGCAAGTCGAGCCAGACCAGCCGGAGCTTGCGGATCTGGTCGGCCGGATGTTCAACAGGGGAAGAGGCGTACTCGATTGCGCTTTCAATCTGCGAAGCCGCTTATTGCCACGGCAATAATAACTGGACGATCCATGTGCTGGCGAGCGATATCCGGCAATCGGCCCTGACCGCGGCGGAGAGAGGGTTGTATACGCCGGAGGTGGTTGAGGTCCTGCCACGACCGCAGGTGCAGCAATATTTTGCGAGGGTCGGCGAACATTACCTGGTCAAGCCGAGGCTGCGCAATCTGATTACCTTCACGCAGATGAATCTGGCGCGACCCGCGTATCTCGGCCGCTTTGACTGCATCTTCTGCATGGATCTGCTGAATCACTTCTCCATGTCGCAGCGGATGGCGCTGGCACAGCGGCTGCATCTTTACCTGGAGCCGGGCGGATACTTGTTTTTAGGCGACTCCGAGCGACTGCACAGCGTGGATGTGAACTTCCAGAATCAAACTGAGGAGGCGTACACCTTCTTCCGCAAGCCCATGACCGCCGCTGCCCGCGCGGGATGGGGGTCGTAGCGCCGGTCGCCCTCCCAATTATTCAAGACAAATTGATGACCTGGTTTCGTCCGGTCAGGCGAAAAGGAATTCCTTCGACCGTAGTTCTTTGATCGTGTCGCGCAACTTGGCGGCCTTCTCGAACTCGAAGCGCTTGGCCGCTTCCCGCATCTCGCTTTCCAGTTTCCCGATGTAGCGGTTGAGATCTTCCTGCGACTTGAATTCGGGTATCCCCTGATCTTCGCCGGCGGTGAGGTCGGCATAGTCGGCGGAGATGATTCCGGCAAGCGTCATTTCGAGCGGACGAACGATCGACTCTGGGGTGATGCCATTCTCTTCGTTGTAGGCTCGCTGAATGGCGCGGCGGCGATCGGTTTCGTCGATGGCGCGCTTCATCGAGTCCGTCATACGGTCGGCATAGAGATATGCGCGGCCGTTCAGGTTGCGGGCGCAGCGGCCGATGGTCTGGATGAGAGATCCGGCGGAACGCAGGAAACCTTCTTTATCGGCGTCGAGGATGGCGACCAGGGAAACCTCAGGCAAGTCAAGGCCTTCCCGAAGCAGATTGATGCCGATCAGTACATCGAATTCGCCTTTGCGCAGGTCGCGCAGGATCTTTACCCGTTCCAAAGTCTCGATTTCGGAATGCATGTAACGGCACTTCACACCCACTTCGCTGTAATACTCGGCGAGGTCCTCGGCCATGCGCTTGGTGAGCGTCGTGACGAGCACACGTTCGCCGCGCTCTACGCGAGCGCGGATCTCGTGCAGCAGATCGTCGATCTGGCCTTTGACGGGACGCACTTCAACTGGCGGGTCGATTAATCCAGTCGGTCGGATGATCTGCTCGACGACCGCGCCCGCCGTTTTCGTGAGCTCATACGGACCGGGTGTCGCAGAGACGTAGATCATCTGGTTCATCCGATGCTCGAACTCTTCGAAGGTCAACGGGCGATTGTCGAGCGCAGATGGCAGGCGGAAGCCGTATTCGACTAGGACTTCTTTTCGCGACCGGTCGCCGGCATGCATGCCGCGCAACTGCGGGACCGTCTGGTGCGACTCGTCGATGAACATGACGTAGTCACGCGGGAAGTAATCGAGCAGCGTAGGCGGTGGCTCGCCGGGGAGGCGTCCGGTGAAGTGGCGCGAGTAGTTCTCGATGCCGTGGCAGTAGCCCATCGACTTGATCATTTCGAGGTCGAACATAGTTCGCTGATGCACGCGTTGCGATTCGACTAAGCGACCCTGCTTTTCGAGCTCGACTTCCCACCACGCCAGCTCTTTGCGGATGGAATCTACCGCTGAGGCTCGCGTCTCTTCTTTCATCACGTAGTGCGTTTTGGGGTAGATCGGCAGGCGGACGTATTTCTGCTTGACGGTGCCGAACAGCGGATCGATCTGCGAGAGGGCTTCGACCTGATCGCCCCAGAGTTCGATGCGGTACGCCATGTCGTCGTAGGTGGGGTAGATTTCAATCACGTCCCCGCGCACGCGGAACGTGCCGCGGCGGAAGTCGCCGTCAGTGCGCTCGTAAAGAATTTCAACCAGCTTGCGAGTGATGTCCTGGCGCTTGATCTTCTGACCCTTCTCAAGGAAGAGCAACATGCCGTAGTAGGCTTCGGGCGAACCCAGTCCGTAAATGCAACTCACTGATGAGACGATGAGAACATCGCGGCGCTCGAAAAGGGATTTCGTCGCGGAGAGCCGCAGCTTATCGAGCTCGTCGTTGATGGTGGCTTCTTTTTCGATGTAGAGGTCGGCGGCGGGAACGTAGGCTTCGGGCTGGTAATAATCGTAGTACGACACAAAGTACTCGACCGCATTGTGCGGGAAGAAGCTCTTGAATTCGTGGTAGAGCTGCGCGGCCAGGGTCTTGTTGTGGGCCATTACCAAGGCGGGCTTGTTCACCGCCTCAATCACCTTGGCCATGGTGTATGTCTTGCCGGAGCCAGTGACGCCCAGTAGGACCTGGTGCTGCTCGCGGTCGTAGAGGCCGCGCTTGAGGGAGTCGATGGCCTTGGCTTGATCACCTTGCGGTTTGTAGTCGCTGACGAGTCGGAAGTCCATAAGCAGCTTCTAGCTTTTAACTCCTAGCTCTTAGCCAAAACCTCTCCCGGCGTTTGGTTCTTGCTGTTCCGTTGACCGGAAAGTCGGGAAACATGCGCAAGCGCCACAGAGCGCCACTTTGAGCCCAGGGCATCTTGTTATTATAACCCGCGACGGATACAGAATCTGGAGGTGAGATTGACGTGGAAAGCGCGGAAGATTTACTTCGAAAACTCTACGCCGCCTTCAACGAGCGTGACCTCGAGTCGACCCTCGCCGGGATGCATCCGGACGTGGAGTGGCCGAATGGAATGGAGGGTGGCACTGTGCACGGGCACAACGGCGTCCGACAATATTGGACGCGGCAGTGGGGCATGATCGACCCGCATGTCGACCCTTTGCGATTTCATCAGCAGGAAGATGGGCGTACCGCGATCGCCGTGCATCAAGTGGTTCGCGACCTCGCCGGAAATATTCTCGTCGACCAGATGATCGAGCACGTCTATACGATCGAGAACGGACTCATTCGGACGATGGAGATTCGCCAAGTGGATGGTTTGGGCAGCTAGAGCGGATGGTCGAGTCTTGCGGCGAATTGAGTTGTCATCTGAGTCGCACCCGGGTCCTGCAGAAACAGCCTCACTTGTCCTTTATTTCCTGCATCCCGATAATCCGCGCTCCGGTTCGGAATTTCTTGTAGTCGCTGTCGGTGACGTCAAGGTCTACGTCGAAATTCTTCAGCAACGCCACGCGTACATCCACGTGGACGGCCGCATGTTTCGGTAGCCAGACTTCGTCGTTGACGCGGGTTTGTTCCACCACGACCCTTGTCCCTTCATGCAGGCGAGCCAGGAACAGGCCAAAGGAAATCGTGTCGGTGACGCGCGTGTCGAGCCGCACCCACTGAGATTCTTCCCTATCGACCCAGACTTTTCCCACGACTTTGGCAAGCAGCTTGGCTTCTTTTTTATGGGGCACGTAGCCCGGGCGGGGGTCGGCCTGGATTACCCACGCATCGCGGCCGTTGATCTGTTCCACGCCGAGCAAGGTGAAGTTGTACGCGTCGGCAATCTCTTTCACGAACTCGCGGCCATCTTCGCGGTCTTTCTCTTCTTTCTTGATGCGCTTTTCACGCTCGGAGTCGGATTCGTTCCTGCGCTTGTCGATGATCTTCTGAATGCGCTCGTCTTCTTTTCCCGCTTCTTTCTCGGAAAGAGGCTTGTCGTTTTTTGCGACCAACTTCTCGACGGTCTCGCCATAAATCTGCAGAACTTCTGAAGTTTTGCTTTCGGTGGAAGAGACTTCGCCTTTCTTGTTGAGCTTCTTGGTCTCCTCGCGCTCGGTGTAGGTGTAGTCGCGCAGCTTCTTGTCATTCGCCATGTCGTTCTCAGCGACGCGGCGGATCAGGTCTTTGATCTGATCTTGAGAAAGCGTTTCGGGAGGCGCGGAAGTGGGCGCAGTCTCGCCTGATTTGGAGGACAGCGCATCCGTCGGTGCCGGTGCCGAGTCGGCCTGAGCCCAAGCTGCCGCCTGAACTCCCAGGAGCAGGGTTAGAGCGAGAATTCGCACAGCCATATGCACCCCTACTATGTTGCGTAGTACGTCTTCCACAAGTTCCCGAGTTTCAGTTGGATGCGTGAGAAGCGGCTTCTTCTGCCTGCGTATATTCTTATGTGCCTTTGCGTACTAGGAATAAATGGATGTGTAAATTTTTGCAAATTTGTAACCTGCCTCCAACATAGTTGGATTATTGTGTTCCCTATAGCGAGGCAGTACGGAGAGCCCGCAGGGAGGACTGGTTATGGCGCAGGCTTCCTATCGCATTCTCTTGGTAGATCCTTCGGTACCCCGGGCCCAGGCACTGTGCGGAACCCTTGCGAAAGCCGGGTGGGAAATCTGGCCGGGGCGCAATGTACAGGATGCCTTGTTGTTGGCCGCCGGGTTGCCTTTCGATGTGGTACTCGCCCACGAAGGAACGACCCGGCTGCATCCGGAGTTGTGGAAGCAGTTGGCGGAGTCGCTGCCCGGCGCCTGCTGGCTGGTGCACACCGAGGAGCTGCGGCGACCCAAGCCACACAGCAGTCGCGGAATCCTGGGAAGTGATCCTTCGCTGATCCTGGCGGTGCTGATGCTTGTGCTGGAAGAAAGGCAAGCAGCACACGCTCAGGCTGCGTGACTAGATTTTTGTCTTGATTCAGTCGTTGGTCGTTCGCAACCTTCCTGCTGCTTGCCGCCCGCCTGGCCCTGGCGCACGGCAGGCTCTCATGAAGTGCCTCAGGGCTTTCAGTTGAACCTCTCGAACACCAGCCAGTGCGAACGACCAACGACTAGCGCGCGGGCTTCTCAGCGCGGCCCAGCGTTTCGGCGGCGAAGCTGCGGCGATCGACGCGGTGCAGGCGCTTGGCGGCCTGGTCGTTAAACAGCTTGTAATGCGGAATCTCGAGCAGGTAATAGACGATGAACCAGATCGGTTTGTCGGTCGTCATCCAGCATTGGCGGTCGAAGCGAGTGAGGTTGATGGGGCGTGAGTAGCGGCGCAGCGTGCGTTCGCCTCGCAGATTGATGTATCCGTTGAAGTAGCTGAGCGCCAGCTCGCGGATGGTGCGGTAGACCGGCTCGCGGTAACGACAGTTGGTGTAGTTCGATTTCGCAAGCGACCCCCAGTAGCCGCCGATGCGGTAGACGGCAATCACGTGGTCGGTGTCGCGCTCGGCTTCGAGATCGACGATGAGCGGCGGGAAGCCATTGGCGCGTAAAGCCGCCGCGGCGAACATTGCGCCTTCCAAGCAGTGGGAAGTGTTCTCGGCCAGCACGCGGCGAGGAGACCATGCTGTGTCCGCGAGATGGTATGGCATGGCTTCGAGATACTTTTGAATGCCGTGCGGGTCTTTCAAGCTACGCAGTTTGCGAAGTTCTTTGGGAGTGAAGCTGTCGCCGCTGGGATTAGTCCCGGAGTGATTGTTCAAGGTGCCGCCAGTGTAGCGGATGCAGGGTTGTACGCTCACTGACAAGTGTGGTGCGGGTTTGGGGGCGAGGGTTGAGAGAGCGGCGACTATGAGAAGGCTGCG
>Ga0306921_10007918_pt1 | contig 11205 bp, 12 predicted proteins | sample sta12Cox44000080_FD_203760 | JGI IMG/M metagenome (GOLD analysis project Ga0306921, IMG submission 203760) | Lab enrichment of tropical soil microbial communities from Luquillo Experimental Forest, Puerto Rico - statoxic.12C.oxic.44.000.080 (v2)... | ecosystem: Environmental > Terrestrial >... | reverse complement strand
AGGCCATTGCGCCACAAAGTGTGAGTCAAAAAAAAGATCGCTCGCTGCGTTCGCTCGCGACATGATTGTCCTTCTCGCAGGTGCTATCGAAACAGAATGAGCAGCAAGACAATCAGTAGAACTACACCCAGCCCACTCGGGTAGTATCCCCACCCTGTGCTATAGGGCCACGCCGGCAGTGCGCCGATCACCAGCAGTAGCAGGATCAAAAGCAGAATAAGACGCATAGGTTGTTTATTTAATCTGGGGTGTGCGTTTCCGAGTCTTGTTCCCTGCACTGGCAATGCGCGCTCAAGGAATCGCGATATTGATGCCTACGGATTTGCCGAAGTGTTGACGTTAATATCGGTCTTCTCTTCTTTCGTCGTGGTGCTACTGCCTCCGGGCGGATTCACGACCGTCGTATTAGTCTCCTTTTTTTTGACGGTGGATTTACGATTGTGGTGTTACTTTCTTTCTTCTCCGCAGGCGGATTAACAGTTGTTGTTTTTTGTTCGCACCCCGCGGACAACTTGTAACTTCATAACAGAGACAATTCGTGTGTCAGACGGCGATCGGCCTTGATGTTTTTCAACTCATTGCCATCGAAACGAAATAAGAACGCGCCTTTGCTGCCCGCCGAGAGCGGAACAGAAAGGCGCTTTGGAGACGAACGAGGCTAAATGATTAATCTTCGTCCACGATTACACGATCGACCATCATGGTGTCGCCAGTCCCGGTGTAATGGACACGGACGGGAACACCCACTTTGATCTTCGTTCTCACGGTGTCTGCATCCAACACGCGGCCGCCTCGTGCCACGTAGGTGACAGTCTTACCGAAGCGATACCGGACTGGGCCGCTGGTTTCTCTAAGCACGATCGCGGTACCTGGAGTGTACTCTGTGATCGTTCCGTTGGCGTCAGTCGTGGTCGTCGTGGTGGTAGTCTCTGAGACTTGTGCCCACGCAAATGGCGCCATGCATGCCAACGCGATGCTCAATACTGCTTTTTTCATGTTTTCTCCCTTGTTTGTTCATTCGCGGCAGTAATAGCGTCCCAGGTCCCCTCTAGATTCGGGAGGTCAAGGAACCTGCCGCTACACCTGATTCGGATTCAGCTTTAGACGCGGACGTTCGTTCAACGTGTTTGTGCGGCTTGAATCCAGCCCTCACGCGGAGCACTCTTTGCTCTAAACGCGTGATATGAACCTTTGGATCGGTACGTCAGGATTCCAGTACGCCGAATGGAAAGGTAATTTTTATCCTGAGGATTTGCCTACGGCCAAAATGCTTTCGTTTTACGCCGAGCGATTCGCCACGACAGAAATCAATTACACATTCCACCGCATTCCCGCGCAGAAGACGATCGAAAACTGGAAAGCGCAAACACCGGAGAGATTTCGTTTTGCTTTGAAAGCGCCGCAGAAAATCACTCATTGGGCAAAATTGCGCGATTGCGCGAACACGCTCGAGTATTTCTGTAAAATCGTGACTGATCTCGGACAACGACTCGGGCCGGTGCTGTTTCAATTGCCGCCAACGCTCAAAAAAGATGCGGACGTGTTGAGCGCATTCTTGCGCGAGCTTCCTTCCATGCGTGCCGCGTTCGAATTCCGTCACGAATCGTGGTTCGACGACGAGATTTTCGATCTGCTGCGCTCGCGCAATATCGCACTTTGTGTTGCCGATACGGATGCAATTGCAACTCCGAAGAAGATTACCGCCGATTACGGTTATCTTCGACTTCGCCGCGAAGACTACACAGAAGAAGATGTGAAACGCTGGTCCGAATTTGTGCGGGAACAGAATACGAACTGGACTGACGCTTTCGTCTATTTCAAACACGAAGAGAGCGGCATTGGTCCGAAGCTCGCCAGGCAGATGATCGAATTGCTGGGCTAATCTTGAACGCCTAACGACCGATCAAGATGAAAATGCCCGCCACAAGCGCAAGTGCACCGGTGATAAAGCCGATGCCCAATCCAGTGAGCGTAACGATGCCGACAATGATGAGATAAATCGCGAGCAAAAGCATGCCGATGTTTTTGGTAATCATGGCACGAGTATTGGCAGTTGCGCCCGGGGTTGGCAATTCCTGAAGACCTTGACGTTACTGATATTCCTGCGCCAAGCTTTGAACCGTCAATCTCGGCGACTTTGGTGCAAATCGCAGGATCTGTATCTGCCGGCAACACGAACTACCACCGGCGTGTGCTGGGCTGCCGCGTGGGTCGCGCTGAGGGCTACGCGCTCGAGCCCGGTCAACGCGACCAGCGGCGCAGGAGCTCCTCACCGGACGGCGCCGGATCGACCGAGCCCGGCGTTCGCGAGAAACGCGGCGCGGCGCCGGCGTGATGGTAACCGTCGCGCTGCACGTACACGTCGCGCGCTTTGATATGCGGGTGCTTGAAGGATTCCTGCAAGGTCAGCACCGGAGCAAAACACGCGTCGGTGCCTTCGAGCAGCGCGCACCATTCGTCTCGCGTCTTTTCGGCAAAGACTGCAGCAAGCCGTTCGCTCGTCCATGACCAGGTCGCCGGGTCAAACTGATCGATCTTCAAACGCCCGTAACCGCCGATGCGGTCCAGGAGCTCGGCGTAGAACTTCGGCTCGATCGCCCCGATCGCGATCTCCTTGCCGTCGGCGCACAGATAGCAGCGGTAGCAGGGAGCCGCGCCGCCGAGGAAATTGCGGTCGCGCGCGAGCGAAACGGCGCCGCTCGGGACGAGCCCCGCGAAGAACGTCATCAGCGACGCCACGCCGTCGACGATCGACGCGTCGATGACCTGTCCCTTGCCCGACCGCTCGCGCTCCCACAGGGCGGCTGCGATTCCGAACGCGAGAAACATCGACCCGCCGCCGAAGTCGCCGACCAGGTTCAGCGGCGGTTGCGCGGGCTCTCCCATGCGGCCGATCGCCGCGAGCGCGCCGGTGATCGCGATGTAGTTGATGTCGTGTCCGGCGCTGTGCGCGAGCGGGCCGGTCTGACCCCACCCCGTCATCCGCGCATAGATGAGCCGCGGATTCCGCTGCAACATCGCGTCGGGGCCGAGCCCGAGGCGCTCCATCACGCCCGGCCGGCTGCCTTCGATCACGACGTCGACTCGCTCGGCGAGCTCGAGGCAGAGCGCGCGCCCCTCGTGCTCGCGGAGGTCGACGGTGATCGCGCTGAGCACGGAGTCGACGACCGGGTTCGGATAGCCGTTGCCGCCCGGGCGATCGATCCGGAGCACCTCCGCTCCGAGGTTCGCCAGCAGCATGGCGGCGTGCGGACCGGGACCGATCCCCGCGAACTCCATGACGCGTACACCCGACAGCGGCCCTGGACGGGCAACCTCAGGCTTCATGTTCTCCGGAACCCTGCTCATGCTTCCGATCCGCTCACTCCGCGCGGCCCAAAAAGGTCATGACTTTGCCTCGCGGCTGCCAAAATATTTCTGACGCCGATGTCAAAATCAAATAGCCTGACGAGGACATGGCGCACGACTCCGACGAGCGCGCCCCGTTCACGCCCGCGGAGCTCGAACGCGTCGCTGCCGAGCAGCACGTGCGCAAGCTCCTTCCGAAGCGCAGGTGATCGAGCGACGAATAGATCATGGTCGGCACGACCAGCATGCCGTTGATGCGGTACTCCTGGATCGTCTGCAGCACCTTCAGCGGATCGAAGCTCGGGTGGATCAGGATCGTTCCCTGCTTGAGCAAGGTCGGCAGCACCATCGCCGAGCCCGCGTGGCTGAGCGGACAGAAATGTCTTTCACATCGACGAACGCGTCGAAAAATTCCGCGCCACTAAGATTGGAAAGATGCACGACATTGCCTGTTACTTGTGCGATCTTGCCGCCCATTTTCTCTCCGGATCTCAAATGCAGTTCGACGCTCTTACCTGCGCTGCCCGCGAGAAGGCTGACGACTGTCGCGTTAGATTGCAGAGCGGCTTTTTCCTGAGCGAACACACTGCAAGACATGCCCGCGGCAACAATGGTTACGAGAAAAAGTAAAATACGTTTCATAATCGGTCGTTTTGCCCAACCAAGCTGCGTTTGACCAGCAAATAATGGCGGCACGGAGTGACCCACGATGCGACGTGTCTGCTTGATTTTGAATTGGCAGGCGCAGCGCCTGCCCTACAATTCCGCATGAGTTCGATCGCGGAAAATCTCGGTCGCGTGCGCGAGCAAATCGCGAGCGCGACTGCGAAATCGGGCCGATCGGCTGAGGATGTTGAGCTAGTCGCGATCACCAAGACGCATCCCGCCGACAAAGTGCGAGAGGCGATTGAAGCCGGGCAAACTCTGTTCGGTGAAAGCCGAGTGCAGGAAGCGCGCGCAAAAATTCCTGAGCTGCCGTCGAATCTGCGGTGGCATTTCGTGGGACACCTGCAAAAAAACAAGACCCGCCACGCGTTGCCGCTATTCGAAATGATTCACAGCGTTGATTCTCTTGCGTTGGCGCTAGACATTAACCGAATTGCGGAAGAAGAAGGATTCTATCCCCGGGTTTTGCTTGAGGTGAATGTGGCCGGTGAGGGTAGCAAATTCGGATTTGTAGCAGACCAATTACGCGAGCAATTGGAAGAGTTGCTGGCGCTGCGGCGCGTCTCAATCGAAGGGCTAATGTGCATTCCACCGCTGGCTGTGGAATCCGAAGACTCACGGAGATTTTTTGTGGAAGTTCGGAAATTGCGCGATTCGCTCGAGAAGGAATTCAGCATGAAGATGCCGCAGCTTTCGATGGGAATGACAAATGACTTTTTGATCGCAGTTGAAGAAGGCGCGACACTGGTGCGGGTCGGCACGGCGATTTTTGGTGAGCGAAGAGCAAGGAAGGGCGATCTGTAGATCGCCTGTGGAGCTAGAAAGCCGCCGTTCCTTGAAAGAAGAATCCGCAAAATGCGACTTGAGCCAAGCAACATCCAACAGATCGGAGATGAACTGGCCGTTGCCTGGAATGACGGCACCGAATCGTTTCTGAAACTTGAACTACTGCGTCAAGCGTGTCCGTGCGCGGTTTGCGGCGGCGAACCGGATGCGCTCGGTCAGGTTGTGCGCCCGCACGTGACTCACGCAAGCAAGAGCTTTGAGCTTGTCGGATTCGATCTGGTGGGCGGTTATGCTTTGCAGCCGCGCTGGGCTGATGGACACAGCACCGGGATTTATGGCTTTACTTATCTGCGCCGTTTGGGGCAGCGTTCTGACTGAAACTCAAGCCACAAACCGTAATTCGTCTGTGAGCCGGATACTGAAACTGGCGATCGTTGTCGTCTGCTTCTCACTATGTGGAGCGGGCACGTTCATCGTGCCTACGCCCCGAGACGATTCTAAACCGCATCAAGAGATGAAAACGACGCCAGTTAAGAATCACGAAATTGCGCGTCGCGTTTTTACCTGGGCGTAGGTGTAGAGGCGGCCGTGTCACTTCTAAATCTCCGATCTTCTGCCGACGAATTGTGCATATTGTGATGAAGAACAGAGGCGGAGCGTAAGTCTGGAAAATTTGTTCAAGTCTTGGCGGGCGGCCTTTGATCATTGAATTGACTTATCGCGGCCGACAGGGCCGCCTCTACACAGGAATTGTGACGCGCAACAGACTGGTGTCTCGCGTGAGTGGTTTCAGTTGCCGGTCCTCCAGATCGGCTGGGATAAGAAAGAATTCTCCTGGCGAAAGCTTGGTTTTCGCACAGCTGAGATTTCCAGTGAGGCAACAAACGATCGCGAATTGCCCGGAGGGGGCTGCTTCGCGAGTTTCATCAAGATTCCACTTCCGGATTTCGAATAAGCGATCGCTAATGAGCAAGTCGTCTTCCGATTGGATCAGCTGCGGCTGCACGTCTTCGAAATCGATGCATTGAATCGCCTGCTCAACGTGCAAATCCCGCTTCGTTCCGGTCGCGGGATCGGTGCGGTTCCAATCGAACGCTCGGTAAGTCGTATCGCTATTTTGTTGGATTTCGATCAGCAGATTGCCTGCGCCAATGGCGTGCACACGGCCGGCCGGGAGGAAAACGGCATCGCCTGCTCGAACGGCAATCCTATGAACGTGATCGATCACGGTTCCATTGCGTAACCTCTCCTCAAACCTGTTGCACGTGATTGGCTCACAAAATCCAAGGAAAAGTTCGGCTTCCGGATCCGCGGCAGCCACATACCAAAACTCGCTCTTTGGCTCGCCTCCCAGTCTGCTGGCAACATTTTCAGGTGGATGCACCTGCAGCGACAGCTTCTCCTGTGCATCGAGAATTTTGATAAGCAACGGAAAATGAGGACTGCTGGGAACTTCCCCGAAGATTTCCTGTCGGTGTTGGGTCCACAAATCGTGCAAAGTTTTTCCGCGTAGCTGCCCGGAGGCTACGACGCTCTGAGCTTCTGGACGATCGACGATTTCCCACGATTCACCTACACGCTTCTGCGGCGGAAGCTTTTTGTGAAATTCAGATTCGAGACGCCGCCCACCCCACATTCGCTCGATGAAAATCGGTTCGAAGGCGAGGGGAGCAGTGACTTCGTTCCACGCCATGATAGCGCAAAAGTCGAATGTCCAACCCGCCTCCGCAAGGGTGTCCAACGTCCAATTCTCAATTCAGAAGTGCGATGCCGAATCTCTTTCTGCCATTGGACGTTCAGTGTTGGATGTTGGATGTTCGGCGTTTCCGTGGTCATCTTTGATTTCAGACGTCTGACCTCTGGATGAAATCTTTCCTCAAATACTGGTTGCCGTTGCTGATTTGGCTTGGCGTGATCTTCGTCGGCTCGACGAGCGTCATGTCCGCCGAGCACACCTCGCGATACGTTGTTCCCTTCTTACTCTGGCTGAAACCAGGCATGTCGCCGAAGACAATTTGGATAATTCTCGTCGTCGCTCGCAAATGCGCGCACATTATCGAATATACGGTTCTAGCTCTTCTGCTATTGCGAGCACTTCGCAGCGCTCCAACGCTCCATAGAAAATCGTTGATGGTTTTTGGCGCCGTTCTCGCGTTTTGCGCACTATTTGCCGCAAGCGACGAATTTCACCAGACGTTCGTTAAATCGCGTACGCCCGCAGTTCGCGACGTGCTCTTAGATGTTGCGGGAGCACTGATTGGATTGTTGATTGGTGCGAGCTTCGTAAGCCAGCATCCTAAAGGATTCCGGGCAACCACGCACAATCAGGTCGTTGATGCGCAATTGTGACGCTGGCTCAGTAATAGCCGCTGTGGCGGTGTGTCTTACGATCTATTCGGTAACAGCGCCGACGCTGCGAGCCGCTCCCCAACAAACTACACGCGGCAGCAATCCAGACCGGGTTTCACGTGCGGCCGCTATCACAGCAAAGCCGGAGCACGTAACGCTCAGCGATGGAAGTGGCAGCACTGAGATTGAATGGGATACCGGAAACGGATCGATGGGTTTTGTCTTTGTGACTCAGGACGGCGAAAAACCGATTCTCTTTGCAAACGGTTCGCGAGGTAACCAAATCGCCTCATGGATCGGAATGCATAGCTATGTCTTCGAACTCTACGGCGACGAACAGCGGCAAACATTGCTCGCTAAAGTAACTGTTTCCGGATCTGCCAAGGCCACGTCTTCGCAACACATGCTGTCGTGGCAAGCTGTAGCCCGTTGGGCGCTGATCATCGGATTAGCGGGCGTTTTGTACTTTGCGGTTTATCTCAGTTCGACCGGACCAGTGCGAACGACATTTCCGACTGAGCCAACCACGTCGCCGCGGCCGCTTCACGTTGCACGAAACCTTTTCCTCGGCATCGCCGCGTTCATCTGCGTGGACGGTGCCATCTTCCATAGCGGATTGTACGTCTCGATCTTAGCTCCAAGTTCGTACGCGGGACGTGTGGCGAGAATTACGCAGGCCGAAAAAGAGCGCGCTCCATCAGGTCTAAAAGAGGTGCTGGTTCTCGGTGATTCACGCATAGCCGAGGGATTTTCCACCACACTGGCGAATGAGCTTGGTTCTCCCGCTGGGCTCAAGTTTGTTAGTTTCGCCGAACCCGCCGTGTCAGCTAACACATGGTATTACATGCTTCGGCAAGTGGATCCGACCGCGCGACGCTACTCGGCAATTATTATTCCCTACGGCATCGGTTATGAACCAAATAGTGCCGATGCCTTGCGAATCTCTATGACAGCTCCGCTATTGCGATATGGAGACTGCTTCCATTTTGCCTCCGGTTTTCAGCGGTGGTCCGGCCGGTTCAGGGCATTTATCGCGGGCATATTGCGAGGCTCAGCGTACCAGGACGATGTTGTCGATCTTCTTGCCCATCCCATAGCACGAATTAAAAACGTTCGACAGGCTGATAGAACACATTCCAGATCAGAGTACAAAGGACGGGATTACGACCTTGTGGGGACATCTTACGATGCCAGGACCGGACAGGTAACGTTCGCGCCAAAATTAACCGAAGCTCAGAGACAGGCTTTCCGGAAAAGCTTGATACAACCCTCTCAATCGGACACGGAGTACAACGAGATTGGATCCCGCGAATAATCAATCGCTATTCGCATAGTCCCACCGCAATCGTGCTTTCGCCTGTTCCTCGCGGTCCATTTCTAGAGCTTGGTGGATTTTCAAAGGGATATGAATCTGTTCTTCCAAGTTCTGTCATTCAGAGCACGAGTTTTTCGCTGCCGGGACATACCTTCGATTTTCTGGAAGAACCGCAATACTACTTTGACGCATTCCACCTTAACGCGAAAGGCCGGCAGAAATTCACTGAGAAGCTAGTATCGGAGCTGCTGGGGCGCCTTCGATCAGCTGATTTAAAACCAGAAGGTAACTCTCGTGCGCAACTGACTGCGGACGGAACGCCTTCAGTCGCTGAAAGGAACTAGGAGCCAACCTAACGACCATTGCATGTTATTTAATAGCTTCCAGTACTGGATCTTCTTTTTCATCGTCGCAGCGCTGTTCTACAGCATGCCGTTCCGATTCGGAAAGATCCTTCTAATACTGGCAAGCTATGTCTTCTATATGTGGTGGGATCCGCGGTTTCTCGTGCTCATCCTGACGTCTACAGTTGTGGATTACTACCTCGGGATTTTCTTGGAGACTGCAACAGGCCGCCGCAGGAGGCTTCTGCTTATCGTCAGTCTTGTAGTCAATCTCGGGATACTGGGGTTCTTCAAGTATTACGATTTTTTCGCCGGCTCCCTCGCTGCATTGCTTCGCATTCCTCAGTCATCCGTGGTGCTGCAAATCGTGCTTCCTGTCGGCATCAGCTTTTACACCTTCGCCAGTCTCTCCTACACCTTCGACGTCTATTGGGGAAAGATGAAGGCCGTCAGAAACCCGCTCGATTACGCGCTGTTCATTGCATTTTTCCCTCATCTGATTGCCGGTCCAATCATTCGTGCCCGGCAGTTCATCTCGCAAATCCAGTTCTGGAAGTCCCCGGCCGCGATTGTGGTTCAGAGTGGAATCATCCTTGTCCTCTCTGGTTTGATAAAAAAGATGGTGTTTGCCGATCGATTCGCTGCCGTGGCCGATTCGTACTTCAACGATCCTACGGCGCATCCTGGCTGGCTGGCTGCGTGGTCCGGTTGCCTCGCATTTATTATGCAGGTTTTTTTCGATTTTTCTGGTTACACCGACATCGCTCGCGGTTGCGCCAAGCTCCTGGGGTTTGAGTTTCCGCTTAATTTCGCGCGTCCATTTCTGGCGAGGAACCCGCCTGACGTCTGGCAAAGGTGGCATATCACACTTTCCACATGGGTGCGTGATTATGTGTTCATGCCATTCAGCCGAGGGAGAAAAGGACGTCTCGTGTTATATCGCAACATGTTTGTTGTGATGGTGCTCGTCGGTCTCTGGCATGGAGCGAACTGGACGTTTGTAGCCTGGGGCGCCTACCATGGTCTTTTGCTAATTGGCTACCGTCTTTTTGATCGGGCGACAGTAGGAACACCGATCGACAAAGTTATGAAAAAGCGCTGGTTCGCGCCGTTCAGTGTCGGAGCAATGTTTGCAGCTTTTGTGTTAGCCGTGTCTTTCTTTCGTCCCAAGACTCTTCAGACCAGCGCTTACGTCTTACGTGCGCTTTTTGGCTTTACCCATGTAACCGGAGAATTTCTGCTCACGACGGGAACGATCGTGCTCATTTTCATTTCGCTATTCCTGGCTGTCGCGCAGGAACGCAGCCAGTTTATCGATCGTCTGGCTTTGCAGCCAGCTCGCATACAAATCCCGGCATACGTCTTGGCTTTTCTCGCATTGGAACTGTTTCCCGCCACCGGCCCGGTGCCGTTTGTTTACTTTCAGTTTTGATCCCCGCCTTGAGTGCGCGGCCACTCCAACGGCCGCATTGCAGAATGCGAGTCAGGAAAACGGCAACGCGCTAAATCGCCCTTGACGTTTCGACGAATTCTTTTGGCTAGACGAACCTCCAGTCCTGTGGGTATAATGTTCATATGAACATTATTGCGGGGCGGCTATTGCGACGCCCATCTCGGCGTGCCCGAGCGCGACAACTCGAACTGAACTTATGGCCGAAACATCAGAAGCTTTCCGGCAGATCTTGGAGACCATACGTCATCAAGCGGAGCACGCGCTGAAGCTGCTCTACAGTAATCAAGAAAAACGATCGCTGGCGTGGAGATGCCAACGATGTGGTTACATTAAACATTTCACACGACCGGTTCCGGCCGATGTCGCCGCGCCGTGTCCGAAATGCCGCAGCGAAATATTCGAGCTGACCGGCGGTTAGCAAAATATGAGCCTTAGACCGTCGCACGCGCGCGGGCGTGCCCATTCGTGCTCGAAAACTACATCTGCAAAGTTCGCTGATTAATCATAATGCAAGGTGTATAATTTCGTGGCGAGATTGCGGTATGCTCACTGATTCTGAATCGTGTCTTCATTTGGAGATCGGCCACGTCTTGTTCATCGACATCGTCGGCTACTCAAAGTTGCTTATTGATGAGCAGAGGGAGCAGATTCAAAAACTGCGGGAGATTGTCCGCGGCACAGAACAGTTCCGGTTAGCCGAAGCAGAAGGTAAACTTTTGCGATTACCAACCGGCGACGGCGCCGCGCTCGTTTTCCGCAACAGTCCCGAAGCGCCGGTTCTATGCGCGTTGGAAATTAACAAGGCCCTGAAAGGTCGCCCTGAACTTAGAGTGCGGATGGGAATTCACTGCGGACCGGTCAACGAAGTGGCTGACCTTAACGAACAAGTGAACATGGCGGGAGCCGGGGTTGACATCGCACAGCGGGTGATGGATTGCGGGGAC
>Ga0306921_10007916_pt1 | contig 11206 bp, 9 predicted proteins | sample sta12Cox44000080_FD_203760 | JGI IMG/M metagenome (GOLD analysis project Ga0306921, IMG submission 203760) | Lab enrichment of tropical soil microbial communities from Luquillo Experimental Forest, Puerto Rico - statoxic.12C.oxic.44.000.080 (v2)... | ecosystem: Environmental > Terrestrial > Soil... | reverse complement strand
CAGCTCGGCAGATTGGATGCCGCGGAATTTCGACGGGCGTGTCGAAGCCCTCGTGCCAATCGAAAACCCGACTGTGCATCGCCAAGTACTGGACGAAATCATGGTGGCCAATCTGCGCGACACCTTGCAGAGCTGGAGCCTGTCGCCCGACGGGGTTTACGAGCGCGTGCCCTCGGATGAGGAGCCGTTTTCGGCTCACACCTATTTCATGACCAATCCCAGCTTGTCCGGACGCGGCAAAGCGCTGAGGCGCGCTCAGCCCAAGCTTGTCGTTCACTGATCCGATGTCCGAGCGGCAGGCAAATTCGGTTACCGGCCGCATCGGCATCATTGATTTGGGCTCCAATTCCCTGCGCCTTGCCGTCTTTGAGCGGCACGGCGGGGCCCTGTTTCCACAGATCAACGAAAAAGTCATGTGCGGGCTGGCCCGCGGGCTGTCGTCGACAGGGCGGCTGAATCGTGACGGCGTGGCGCTGGCTTTTGTGAACCTGAGGCGTTTTGTCGCGCTCGCGCATGCGATCGGCGTCGATCACTTGGCGGTTCTGGCGACCGCTGCGGTGCGCGACGCCAGCGATGGGCCGGCCTTCGCCGAGGAGGTCGCCCGCGAGTGCCGCATGCCGGTCACGATCATCGACGGCGCCGAGGAGGCGCGATTGTCGGCTGCGGGCGTACTCGCCGGCATTCCCGAGGCCGAAGGGATCGTCGGCGATCTCGGCGGTGGCAGTGTCGAACTGGTTCGGGTGGGACGCGGCGTTGCCTTCGAGGGTGGGCGGATCGGGCGAGGCATCACCCTTCCGCTCGGGTCATTGCGTTTGGCAGAACTCGGCGACGATACCAAAACCGTATCGGAAGCGGTTGAGCGGGCGCTCGCCGCTGCCCACGTCGCGCGGGCGGGGCTGAGGCAAAACCTGTACCTGGTTGGCGGGGCGTCGCGCGCCATCGCCCGGCTCCACATGGAACATACGCACTACCCGCTTCACATCGTCCACCGCTACACGATTGCTCGCGCCGAGGCTGAAACCTTCTTCGAGATCATCGGGCGTCTGTCGCGCAAATCGCTTGAGCGGATCACCACGATCTCGCGCAAACGCCTCGAAATGGTGCCCTTGGCGGCATTGATGCTGCGCAAGCTGGTCGCCGCCACCGGTCCGCAGCACGTCATCTTCTCCGCCTTCGGGCTGCGCGAGGGCTACGCCTACGGTCTCATCCCGCCGGTCGAGCGCAGCCCCGATCCGCTGCTCGCAGCATGCATTGCGATTGCCCGTACCGAGAGCCGATTTCCACCGGACGGGGAGCGCCTGCAGCAATGGACGGCCCCGCTGTTTCCCGACCTGTCCGATCGGGTGCGGCGTCTGCACCGGGCTGCGTGCTGGCTCGGCGATATCGCCTGGATAGAGCATCCCGACTATCGTCCCGAGCAGGCTTTTGCGCGTAGCCTGAGAATGCCGATCGCCGCGATTACCCATCCCGACCGGGTATTCGTCGCCGCCGTCCTCCACACCCGCTATGGCGGGGCCGCCGATGACCCGGTCAGAGAACCGACACGCCCGTTGCTAGATCCGGGTTCCGCTACGGCGGTGCGCACGCTCGGGCTCGCGTTGCGCCTCGCCTACACGATATGCGGTGGCAGGATCGACCTGTTGGCCGGAACTTGGCTGGGGCGGGAGGGCAACAATCTGGTCCTTGAGGTTCCGCCTGCGGATGGCCTGTTTATCGGCGAGACGGTACAGCGCCGCCTCGACGCGGTCGCCCGCTCGCTTGGTGCGATATCTGTATTGCGGCGCAGCGAGTCGAGACGGCTGGCCGGCGACTAAACTGCTAGCGTTGCGCCGGCTCGACCAGCGCTATTCGATTGTCCCGTACCGTCAGCGCGAGCCGGCCGTGCTTCAAGGCAATGGCATCCTTGCCAAAGATTTCGTAGCGCCATCCGGACAATGCCGGTACTGGTGAATGATCATCGGCGGCAATCGCTTCGAGGTCGTCGACCGAGGCAAGCAACTTCTGCGCGACCTGGTGGGCTTCGCACCGGTGCTTGAGCAGGACACGAAGCAGTTCGACCAGCGGGCCTAGGCCGGGTGCTGCTTCGGCGCGCCCTGGTGCGGGCGGCTCGAAATTATCCGAGTCGGCAAGGCCGCGCCGGACCGCCTCGAGTATCTCGCCGCCGAGCTTGCCTTCGGCGACCCCCTTGCCGAGGCTGCGGGTCCGCGACAGCGCCTCGATTGTCTTTGGCGCGTGGGCAGCGATTTCCAGTACGGCCTCGTCCTTGATGATGCGGCCGCGCGGCAGGTCACGCTGCTGCGCCGCGGCTTCGCGCCATGCTGCGACTTCGCGCAGGATGCCGAAAAAGCTCGGGTCGACGCGCCCGCGCAGACGAAAGCGCCGCCAGGCGTCGCTCGGGTTGGTACGATAGGTCGTCGGCTCGCACAGGACTGCCATTTCCTCGGCGAACCACGCAGCCCGGCCATTCGCCGCCAACAGCTGCAGCAGCTTTTCGTATACCGTGCGCAAGTGGACGACGTCGCCCAGCGCGTAGTGGATCTGCCGCTCGGTCAAGGGTCGATGCGACCAATCGGTGAACCGCGAGGATTTGTCGAGTGGGGCCCGGGCGAGCTTGCCGACCAAGGTTTGGTAGCTGACGGCGTCGCCGAAACCGCACACCATTGCCGCGATCTGGGTGTCGAATAGCGGCAGCGGGACCGAACCCGACAGGTTGAAGAAAATCTCAATGTCCTGCCGCGCCGCGTGAAACACCTTCAGGATGTCTTCGTCTGCCATCAGCGCCAGCAGCGGCGCCAGGTCGATCCCCGGCGCCAGCGCATCGACCGCCACAGCCTCCTGCGGACCTGCGACCTGCACCAGGCATAGGATCGGCCAATAGGTGCGCTCGCGCATGAACTCGGTGTCGACCGCGATGAAGTCAGCGCCGTGCTGCCGGGCGCAGAATTCCGCCAGGGTTTGGGTGTCCGTGATAACCGTCATCCATAAGGATATACAGCGAAAACCGCGAGGCCGAAACCGTCGCCCAACTGTTGCTTTCTTGGTTGGCGCCGACGCGATGTGCATTTCCAGGTATGTCGGGTTATCGCCGGGTTCTGTCTCTAATGAGGGCGCTTACTCCTTGGTTCCAACAAGCGACCTGGATCGGCCCGATCAGATGTCGCCAGAGCGGGGTGGCGAAGCGGCAGAAGACGGCAGGGCCTCGGTTCTGCATTTCCTGACATGCTGTTGTAGGCCGAGAGCACACAGGGGGCTGCGCGCGTCGGACCTCACAACGATACCGCTGACAACGCCGCATAGCCGGTCTACAGTAAAGACAACGCTCCGCTAAAAGGAGCGAAGGAGCAGGATCATGGCTTCGTCCGACTCGAAATTGGGGTCTGCCGTTACGTTGTGCGTTGGTTCGCGCCCGACACGCCGCGATGTCCTCGCCGGCACGACTCTTGGCATTATCGCCGCCGGCGCCCCGACGCTCGCCCGCGCCGTCGAGCCGCAGGGGCAGCTGACCTGGGCGATCCACGTATCGCTGGCCCCGACCTGGTTCGATCCGGCCGATACTCTGGGCCTCATCACCCCGTTCATGGTGCTGTACGCCCTGCACGACGCGATGGTGAAGCCGATGCCGGGCGACCCGCACGCCCCCTGTCTGGCGGAGTCGTGGACCGCCTCCGAGGACAGCCTGAGCTACGAATTCACCCTGCGCGAGAGCGTCAAATTCCACAACGGCGAGCCGGTGACCGCGGAGGACGTCAAGTTTTCGTTCGAGCGCTACCGCGGCGCGGCCCACGAGCTGATGAAAAAACAGGTAGCCGCGATCGAGGCACCCGATCCCCGGCATGTCCGCTTCAAGATGAAGCAGCCCTGGCCCGATTTCCTGACCTTTTATTCGAGTGCGAGCGGGGCCGGGTGGATCGTGCCGAAAAAATATGTCGAGAAGGTCGGCGACGAGGGCTTCAAAAAGGCGCCGATCGGCGCCGGCCCCTACAAGTTCGTGTCGTTCAACCCCGGCGTCGAGCTGGTGCTCGAAGCGTTCGACGGCTATTGGCGCAAAACCCCCAGCGTCAAGCGCATCGTCATGAAGGTGATCCCCGACGAGTCCACGCGGCTCGCCGCCCTGAAGCGCGGCGAGGTCGACATCGCCTACTCGATCCGCGGCGAGCTCGCGCAAGAGTTGCAGAAGACCCCGGGACTTAAGCTCGATCCGGTGGTGCCGCAGGCGCCGTTCTGGCTCTACTTTCCCGACCAGTGGGATTTGAAATCGCCGTGGCATGATGTGCGGGTGCGGCAGGCCGCCAACCTGGCGCTCGACCGCGACGGCATGAACCAGGCGCTGTTCCTCGGTTATTGCAAGACCACAAACAGCATCATTCCCTATACTTTCGAGTACTTTTGGCAGCCGCCGAAGGCGGTGTACGATCCGGGCAAGGCCAAGCAGCTGATGGCCGCGGCCAGTCATCCTGGCGGCTTCGACGCCGGCCTCTATTACGTCGACAGCTCGTACGCGAATGTCGGCGAGGTCGCGGTCAACAACTTTGCGGCGATCGGTATTAGTCTGAAATTGCAGCCGATCGAGCGCGCCGGCTTTTTCGCCGCCGATGCCGCGAAGAAATATCACCATGGCGTCATCCAGCGGGGCAGCGGAGCCTTCGGCAACGCGGCGACCCGGCTGGCCTCGTTCATCGTCAAAGGCGGCGCGTTTGTCTATGGCAGCTACCCCGATATCGACGAGCTGTTTTCAAAGCAGGCCGACGAGCTCGACCCCAAAAAACGGGCGGCGATCCTCGATAAGATGCAGCAGCTCATATACGAGAAGGCAGTCGACGCCCCGATCTGGCAGCTCGCTTTCCTGAACGGCTCGGGTCCCCGGGTCGGCCATTCCTCGTTCGGGGCGATCCCGGGTTTCGCCTATACCGCGCCCTTCGAGGACATTACGATCAAGGGCGCCTAGCGCGCTCCCCGCCGTGCCGGGGTCGTCCCTGCTGCGACCTTGCCTGCGACTTCGGAAAACCGCCGAATCGGATGAAAGTCGAGATGCCTATGGCCGAGAGTTCAGAGCACGAGCCATCATCGGCAGGCCTTTTTGAGAGTACCGCTAGCGTCCGCTGTCATAACGGCTGACAACGCTGCATGGCTTGGCTACAGTAAGGTCAACGTAAGGTTAGCGCTCCGCTTCAAGGAGCGAAGGAGCAGGATCATGGCTTCGTCCGACCCGAAATTGGGATCTGACGTCAGGTCGCGCGGTGATCTGCCTTTTACCCGCCGCGATGTCCTCGCCGGCACGGCTCTGGGCATCATCGCCGCGGGCGCGCCGACGCTCGCCCGTGCCGCCGCTCCGCAGGACCAGCTGACCTGGGCGATCCACGTATCACTGGCGCCGACCTGGTTCGATCCGGCCGACACGCTCGGCCTGATCTCGCCGTTCATGGTGCTGTACGCCCTGCACGACGCGATGGTGAAGCCGATGCCGGGGAACGCGCATGCGTCGTCCCTTGCCGAGTCGTGGTCGTCTTCGGAGGACAGCCTGACCCACGACTTTGTGCTCCGTGACGGCGTCCGCTTCCACAACGGCGAGCCGGTGACGGCCGAGGACGTCAAATTCTCGTTCGAACGCTATCGTGGCGCCGCCCATGAGCTGATGAAAAGCAAGGTCGCGGCGATCGACTCGGTCGATGGCCGCCATGTCCGCTTCAAGATGAAGGAGCCGTGGCCCGATTTCCTTACCTTTTATTCGAGCGCCAGCGGCGCCGGGTGGATCGTGCCGAAGACCTATGTGCAAAAAGTCGGCGACGACGGCTTCAAAAAGGCGCCGATCGGCGCCGGCCCCTACAAATTCGTGTCGTTCAATCCCGGCGTCGAGCTGGTGCTCGAAGCCTTCGACGGCTATTGGCGCAAGACTCCTAGCGTCAAGCGCATCGTCATGAAGGTGATCCCCGACGAGTCGACGCGGCTCGCCGCCCTGAAGCGCGGCGAAGTTGACATCGCCTACTCGATCCGCGGCGAGCTCGCGCAGGAATTGCGCAGCACGCCCGGTCTAACATTGCAGCCGGTCGTACTGGCGGATGCGAGTTGGATCTACTTCCCCGAGCAATGGGACTCGAAATCACCGTGGCACGACATGCGGGTACGTCAGGCTGCCAATTTGGCGCTCGACCGCGAGGGGATGAGTAAGGCTCTGTTTCTCGGCTATTGCAAGATCACCAACAACGCCCTGGTGCCCTACACGTTCGAGTATTTTTGGCAGCCGCCACCAGCCGTGTACGACCCGGACAAGGCCAAAGAACTCCTGGCCGCCGCCGGCTACGCGGGCGGCTTCGACTCGGGGCCGCTCTACATCGACTCGTCCTACGCCAACGTCGGCGAGATCTGCGTCAACAATTTCCAGGCAGTGGGCATCCGCACTACATTGGAGCCGGTCGAGCGCGCCGGGTTTATCGCCGCGTACGCCGGCAAGAAGTACCGCCGCGGGACGATCCGCGGCGCGAGCGGCGCGTTCGGCAATGCGGCGACCCGGATGGCCTCGTTCGCCGTCAAGGGCGGCGCCTTCTCCTATGGCAGCTACCCCGACATCGACGCGCTCTATCCGCAGCAGGCCGACGAACTCGACGAGAAAAAGCGCGGTGCGATCCTCGCTAAGATGCAGCAGCTCGTCTACGAGAAGATGATGTTCGCGCCGATCTGGCAGCTCGGCTTTCTCAACGGCACCGGGCCCAGGGTCGGCCATTCCTCGTTCGGGGCGATCCCAGGCTTTCCATACACCGCGCCCTTCGAGGACATTACGATCAAGGGCGCCTAAGGCCCGCCCCGCCGGACTGATTTGGCCCGCGAGCATACATCGAGGACCCCATGAGCGATTACGCAACCACGCAAACTGGCCACGATCCGCGGCTGGCATTGCCGCCACCGGGAGCGGCGGCATGGTCGGGTGCGGTTGGCTGGCTGTTGCGGTTTTTGCACCAGCCGATGAGCCGTTTTATCATCAAACGGTCCGGCTATGCGCTGCTGTCGCTGTTTTTGTTATCGCTGACGATCTTCTTTTTCGTCCGAGTAACCGGCGACCCGGCGGCGCTATTGGTCGAACCGGGTGCCAGCCCGGGAGACGTGGCCGCCATCCACCATCAGTTCGGTCTCGACCGGCCGCTCTGGGTGCAGTACTGGCTGTTCATGGTCAGCCTGGCGCATGGCGATCTTGGCCAATCGTTCTATTACCAGACGCCGGTTATGGGGCTGTACCTGTCGCGTCTGCCATACTCGATCGAGCTGGCGGCGGCGGCGATGCTGTTCTCGCTTTTGATCGGCATCCCGGCCGGCATCCTCGCCGCGGTGCACGTCGGACGCTTCTGGGACCAGTTTGGCAAGCTGTTCACGCTGCTGGGCCTGTCGATGCCGGCCTTCTGGATCGGCCTCTTGATGATCCTGCTGTTCTCCGTCTACCTGGGCTGGCTGCCCTCTTCGGGTGCCGGTACACCATGGCACATCATCATGCCGGCTTTTGCGCTCGGCTGGTATTTCGCGGCGGCACACATGCGGCTCACTCGCTCCTCGATGCTCGAGGTGCTGGGCTCGGAATACATCAAACTCGCTCGCCTGAAGGGGCTGCCGCAAACGCTGGTGATCGCCAAGCACGCCTTCAAGAACGCGCTGATCCCGGTGCTGACCCTGGCTGGGATCAACCTCGTTCTGATGGTCAACGTCGCCATTGTGGTTGAATACGTCTTCGCTTGGCCAGGGATCGGCCGGCTTCTTTACGAGGGGATCGCTTTTCGCGACTTCCCGGTAGTCCAAGGCGTCGTGATCTTGGGTGGCGCGATGATCGTGCTCGTGAACCTGGTGATCGATATTCTTTACGCGGTGATCGACCCCCGCATCCGGTTAGGAAACTGACGCCATGAGCACCCCTACGGACGTCATCCGGCTGCCCTCGCCGCAGCCACGCCTAGCCGCCATCGGGCGCATCCGGTTCCGCGACTATCCGGTGATCCCGCTGACGATCCTCGCGATCATCGCGTTCGTCGCGATCTTTGCCAACCAGCTAGCGCCGCACAATCCGGAGGTCGGGATCCTGTCGGCGCGCTTCAAACCACCGTTCTGGCTGCACGGCGGCAGCACCGAGTACCTGCTCGGCACCGATCAACTCGGGCGCGATGTGTTGTCGCGCCTTCTCTTCGGCGCCCGCATCTCGCTGGTCGTGGGGTTCACCGCGGTCATCTTCGCCGGCGCCGTCGGCACATTTCTCGGGATTCTCTCCGGCTATCTCGGCGGCTGGGTCGACCAGGTCGTGATGCGGATCACCGACACGTGGCTAGCTCTGCCGGCACTGACCTTCGCGATCTTTCTGGCGGCGATTGTCGGTCCCAGCATGTGGAATATCGTGATCATCCTCGGTATCACCTACTGGACTCGCTACGCGCGGGTGATCCGCGGCGAGGTGCTGTCGTTGAAGGAGCGGGAGTTCGTCCGGCTGGCGATCGTCGCCGGCTGCTCGAAACGGACGATCATGCGGCGCCACATCCTGCCGAACGTGATCAATTCGGCGGTCGTGCTCGGCTCCTTGATGCTCGGCGTCGTCATCATCGCCGAGGCGACGCTGTCATTTCTCGGCGTCGGGGTGCCGCCGCCACAGCCGGCTTGGGGCTTGATGCTATCCGACGGCAAGCAAGGGCTGATGGTCGGCTACTGGTGGCTGACCGTGTTCCCCGGGATCGGCATCATGTTGCTGGTGCTGTCGGCGAATCTTTTAGGCGACTGGCTGCGCGTCAAGTTCGATCCTCAGCTGCGGCAGCTCTGAGCGATGCCGCCCGCGCCGCTGCTCGAACTCGACAAGCTCTCGACCTATTACATATCGGCCCAGGGCGCGCGGATCGTGCGCGCGGTCGATGAGGTGTCGTTCCACCTCGACGCCGGCAAAACTCTGGGGATCGTCGGCGAGTCGGGCTCAGGCAAGAGCACCCTCGCCCTCACGCTGTTGCGCGTATTGCCGCCGGCGGCACGCATCGTCGGCGGCCGGATGCTGCTCGACGGCGAGGATCTGGTGACGAAATCCGACGCTGAGATGCGAGAAATCCGCGGCAAGAGGATCGCGATGATCCTGCAGGATCCGATGGCCTCGCTCAATCCCTTGTTCACGATCGGGAACCAGGTGGCGGAGCCGATCCAGGTGCACGAAGGGGAACGGCGCAAAACGGCGTGGGAGCGGGCTCGGGCGCTGTTGAAGGCGGTCCGCATCCCTTCCCCGGAAGCGCGGGTCAGGCAATACCCGCACGAGATGTCGGGCGGCATGCGCCAGCGTATCGTCGGCGCGATCGGGATTTCCTGCGAGCCGCGCCTGCTGATCGCCGACGAGCCGACCACCAGCCTCGACCTGACGATCCAGGCGCAATATCTGAATCTGCTGCGCGAGTTGCAGCGCGAGCACGGCCTCGCGCTGATTTTCATCACCCACAATCTCGGCATCGTCGCCAAGATGTGCGACCAGCTCGCGGTCATGTATGCCGGACGGGTCGTCGAGTCGGGACCCGTGTCGCGCGTCTTCAACGCGCCCGCCCACCCCTACACCAAGGCCTTGCTCAACTCGATCCCACGGATCGCCGACAGCGATCAGCGGCTCGTGGCCATCGACGGCCAGCCGCCCGACCTCTCTTCCCTGCCGCCGGGTTGCGCCTTCGCGCCGCGTTGCCGGCAGGCAATGCCGCGCTGCCGCGCCGAGGTGCCGCCTCCCTTCGCGCCCGAGGCAGGCCGCGTCGCGCGCTGCTGGCTAGCCGAGCCGATGGCCGTCGCCGACGATTTCCGCGTTGCCAGCGGAATAGTGTGATGCCGGTGATCCAAGCGGACGGCCTCACCAAGCATTTCCGCACCCGCCGCGGCGTTTTCGGCAGCGGCGAGCGTGGCGTAGTGCGGGCGGTGGACGGGATCTCGTTTGCGATCGAGCAAGGAAAGACGCTCGGCATCGTCGGCGAAAGCGGCTGCGGCAAGACGACCACGGCCAAGCTCACGCTCGGCCTCGAAGAGCCGAGTGGCGGCTCGATCCGCTTCGAAGGGCGCGATTTACGGGAACTCGATGCCGTCGGCCGTCGGCTGTACCGCAAATCCGTGCAGGCGGTCTTCCAGGACCCTTACGCCTCGCTCAATCCGCGGATGCGAGTCGCCGCGATCATTGCGGAGCCCCTCGTCACAAATGAGCGGGTCGCTACCAGCCAAGTGCGCGAACGCGTCCTCGAGCTGCTCGACCTGGTCGGGCTCCCGGCGCACGCCGTCGACCTGTTCCCACACGAATTCTCGGGCGGGCAGCGGCAGCGGATCGCGATCGCCCGGGCGCTGGCGGTGTCGCCGAAACTGGTCGTGCTCGACGAGCCGGTATCGGCGCTCGACGTGTCGATCCGGGCGCAGATCCTCAATCTACTGCGCGATCTGCAGGCGCGGCTCGGCCTCGCCTACCTGTTCATCGCCCATGATCTGGCGGCCGTGGCGCATATGAGCCACAGGATCGCGGTCATGTATCTCGGCCAGATTGTCGAGAGCGGCGAGGCCCGCACGCTGGCCCGCGTCCCGAAGCATCCCTACACCGAGGCGCTGTTTTCTTCGGCACTGCCCAGCCACCCAGACGAACGGCGCGAAGAGATCATTCTGCCGGGCGAGGTGCCGAGCCCGATCAACCCGCCTTCCGGCTGCCGCTTCCATCCGCGCTGCCCGCACGCCATGGCGCGCTGCGCCGAACAGGCGCCGGCCCTCAGGGCTGTCGAAGGCCGGCTCGTCGCCTGTCACCTTTACGACCAGGCTGAGGCTAGACCCGCCGCCGCGCTACCGCTGACGACGGTGCCAGCTGGCTGAGCCTACGACACCTTGAGCTCGATATCCTCGTATTCGGGAAACGGGTCGAGATAGACGTCGCCGATCGTGTCCTTGGCGATGCGCGGGCCGATGCCGTTCAGTGCGCGGAAATCGTAAACCGGTGCAAACATCATTCGGTCAATCGTTAGCTTCTGGATCTTATCGAGGATCACCTCGCGCCTCTTGGGGTCGTGCTCGCCCGCCTGTTCCAGATACAGCTTGTCAATATCGGGATAGCCGCCGGAGCTGAAGCCGCCCTTTGGAATAGACGAAGGCCTCGACTCGGCTCGCGGCATTGCCGGCGTTGCCAGCGCCGGTCATGTAGAGGTCGTGGAATTTGTGGGCCTTCCAGTCGGCGTAGAAGGCAGCCCGCTCCATCGGCGCG
>Ga0306921_10007915_pt1 | contig 11206 bp, 8 predicted proteins | sample sta12Cox44000080_FD_203760 | JGI IMG/M metagenome (GOLD analysis project Ga0306921, IMG submission 203760) | Lab enrichment of tropical soil microbial communities from Luquillo Experimental Forest, Puerto Rico - statoxic.12C.oxic.44.000.080 (v2)... | ecosystem: Environmental > Terrestrial > Soil... | reverse complement strand
GCCGGTGCGCCGGCTGTCCCGGGCCGCTGACAAATCGCGGCTCTGGCTCGGCACGGCGGCGGTGCTGGCGGTGGCCGGTGGGCCGGCCGGCCGGCGGGCGGCGGCGCGCGGGCTGGTGGCCGTTGGGGTCACCTCGGCCCTGGTCAACCTGGGCGCAAAGTCGGTCTACGCACGGCGGCGGCCGGATCGCGCCGGGGCCGGCGTGCCCGATCAGCGGCAGGTGACCATGCCCCTGTCCACCTCATTCCCGTCCGGGCACTCGGCGTCCGCCTTCGCCTTCGCCAACGCCGTCAGCCGCGAGCTGCCCGCGCTGGCGCTGGGCCTGCACCTGCTGGCGGGCGCCGTCGCCTACTCGCGGGTGCACACCGGTGTCCACTACCCGGGCGACACGATCATCGGCGCGATCATCGGCGCGAGTACCGCACAGGCTGTGTCCGGCCTGCTGGACCGGCATGTGCCAGCCCTGCGCGCCCGGCCCTGACTCCAGCCGCTGGCGCTTGCCCGAATGAGGCCTTCTCCCCGCCCGGGGATCATGGCAGGGTTCGTTGTGACCGGGTAACCCAGACGACGATGCGGGGTGGCCGATGAACACGTTGCCGGGTGGGACGGCGGCCGCTGGGGGCACCGGCGCCGGGGCGCCGGCGGTGCACGTGCGCGGGCTGGTCAAGAGCTACGGCGCGCTGACCGCCGTCAATGGCATCGACCTGGACATCCACCACGGTGAGATCTTCGCCCTGCTCGGCCCGAACGGGGCCGGGAAGACCACCACGGTCGAGATCCTGGAGGGGTACCGTAGCCGCGACAGCGGCGAGGTCACCGTGCTCGGCTGGGACCCGGCGCGGCAGCGGGCCCGGCTGAAAAGCCAGATCGGCATCGTGCTGCAGTCCACCGGGGTGGAGCGGTACCTGACGGTTGCTGAGACGGTGCAGATGTACGCCGGGTTCTACCCGCACCCGCGGCCGGTCGACGAGGTCATCGGCCTGGTTGGGCTGGAGGCCAAGCGCACTTCGCGGGTGAGCAAGCTGTCCGGCGGGCAGCAGCGGCGGCTCGACGTGGCGATCGCGCTGGCTGGTGACCCGGACCTGCTGTTCCTGGATGAGCCCACCACCGGCTTCGACCCGTCCGCCCGGCGCGAGTCCTGGGATGTGATCAAGAACCTGGCCGCGCTCGGCAAGACGGTGCTGCTCACCACCCACTACATGGACGAAGCCCAGTTCCTGGCCGACCGGGTCGCGGTCATCTCGGCCGGGCAGATCGTGGCCGAAGGTGACCCGGCCACGCTGGCCGACCGGGAACTGGCCCGGGCCCGGGTCCGCTACCGGCCGCCGGCGGGCGTGACCCCGCCACCCGGGCTGGCCGGGCCGACCGAGCCGGATGGTTTCACCGAGTTCGCCCCCGATGACGTCACGCTGGCACTGCACCAGCTCACCGGCTGGGCCCTGGAGCAGCGGGTCAGCCTGGACGGGCTGGAAGTGACCAGGCCGTCGCTGGAGGACGTCTACCTGTCGCTCACCGGCGATCCACCGGGCGGCCAGGCCGGCCAGCACGAAGGGAGCAGGGCATGAGCGCGGTGACGATGACCGCCACGCAAATCCGTTACGTCAACAAATCGTTCTGGCGGAACCCCGCGTCGGCGTTTTTCACGTTCGCGTTCCCGCTGATGTTCCTGGTGATCTTCACGTCCCTGCTCGGCCACTACACCATCCAGATCGGCACCCGGTCGGTGAACTCGGCCACCTACTACGTCGCCTCGATGGCCACCTTCGCGGTGATCACCGCCTGCTACAACAACATCGCCATCCAGCTCACCTTCCAGCGCGACGCCGGGGTGCTGAAGCGGACCAACGGCACCCCGCTGCCCAGCTCGTCCTTCCTGGGCGCCCGGATCGTGCACGCGCTGCTGATCTCGGTGCTGCTGGTGGTGATCACCGCTGCCTTCGGGAAGGCCTTCTACAGCGCCAGCATCCCCACCGGGCTGACGCTGGTGCGGTTCCTGATCGTGCTGGTAGTGGGGGCGGCGTCGTTCTGTGCGCTGGGCCTCGCGGTCACTGCGGCGATCCCGAACGCGGAGGCGTCGGCGGCCATCGTCAACGCGACCATCCTGCCGCTGCTGTTCCTGTCCGGGATCTTCATCCCGTTCGGGAACAACACGCCGTCCTGGATCCTGTGGATCGCCCGGGTGTTCCCGGTGAAGCACTTCGCCGACGGCATGCAGGCCGGGTTCCTGGGGACCGCCTTCCACTGGACTGACACGCTGATCGTGGCCATCTGGGGGCTGGCCGGGCTGCTGCTGGCCATTCGCTTCTTCAGCTGGGAGCCCCGCTCGGGATGACAGCAGCGGCCCGCGGGTGCCGGCGGGTGCCCGCGATGGCACCTGCCGGGCGGCAGCACTGCCCGGGTGGTAGCACACTGGCAATAGCGGTTTACCCGTTCCCGGGCGGCGCGGACGGCGCCCGGCGGCAAGGAGCGCGGATCCGATGATCACCCGAGTCAGGATGAACCTCTCACATATGTCGCGGTCGGCCGACCCAGGCCCGCCCAAGGAGCCGACGCCACCCACGCCGCCGCCACCACCGGCCTGGCGCCGCTGGCTGCTGCCGATCGGCATGCTGATCCTGCTGGCACTGCTGTTCTGGCCCAGCCTGCTGCACAGCACCACCTCCACCGCGCTGAACTTCACCCAGTTCCAGAACCGGGTGACCGGCGGCGAGGTCAAGTCGGTCACCATCGACCAGAACGGCGCAGTCACCGGCGTGCTGACCAGCGGCACGCACTTCACCAGCCAGCTGCCCACCGCGCTCAACCGGGCACCGATCACCGAGCAGCTCACCGCCGCGCATGTGCAGATCACCGCGATCCAGGCGAGCACCTCCTGGCTGGAGACGCTGCTGCCCAGCCTGATCTGGCTGCTGCTGATCGTCGGGCTGTTCGTCTGGACCGGCCGCCAGGCGCAGCGGTCGCTGGCGGGCATCGGCGGTTTCGGCCGGTCCCGGGCCAAGGTGATCGAGGCCGAGCGGCCCGCTACCCGGTTCGCCGACGTCGCCGGGTACGAGGGGGTCAAGCAGGAGATCAGCGAGGTGGTTGACTTCCTGCGGGATCCGCAGCGGTACACGGCCGCGGGCGCGACCGGGCCGCGCGGGGTGATCATGGTCGGCCCACCGGGCACAGGCAAGACGCTCATCGCGCGGGCGGTGGCCGGTGAGGCACAGGTGCCGTTCCTGTCCATGACCGGATCAGCGTTCGTGGAAATGTTCGTCGGCGTCGGTGCGTCCCGGGTGCGTGATCTGTTCGCGGAGGCGCGGCGGCGCGCCCCGTCGATCATCTTCATCGACGAGATCGACGCCATCGGCGGCCGCCGCGGCGGCGCTGTCATCGGCGGCAATGACGAGCGCGAGCAGACGCTGAACCAGTTGCTGTCGGAGATGGACGGCTTCGACCAGACCACCGGGCTGGTGGTGATCGCCGCCACCAACCGGCCCGAGTCACTGGACCCGGCGCTGCTGCGGCCGGGCCGGTTCGACCGCCAGGTCATTGTGCCACTGCCCAACCAGACCGAGCGGGCCGCGATCCTGGCCGTGCACGCAGTCGGCAAGAAGCTGGCGCCGGATGTGGATCTGACCATCACCGCCCGCGGCACGCCCGGGTTTTCCGGCGCCGACCTGGCCAACCTGGTCAACGAGGCGGCGATCAACGCGGTGCGGGACGGCCGGACCACGATCACGGCGCTGGATCTGGACGCGGCGCGGGACCGGGTACTGCTCGGCCGCCGGGAATCCTCCAATGTGCTGCTGCCGGAGGAGAAGCAATCAGTGGCGGTGCACGAGTCCGGGCACGCGCTGGTGGCGGCGCTGTGTGAGAACGCCGACCCGGTGGCGAAGGTGACCATCCTGCCCGCCGGGATGGCGCTCGGGGTCACCCATCAGCTGCCCGAGGCCGAGCGGCACCTCTACAGCGAGGCGTACCTGACCGACCTGCTGGCCGTCCGGCTGGGCGGCCGGGCTGCCGAGCTGGTGGTGTTCGGGCACGGATCCACCGGCGCGTCGAACGACCTGTCCGAGGCCACTCAGCTGGCGATCCGGATGGTGCGCGAGTTCGGGCTCTCCCCTGCGCTCGGCCCGGTCGGCTATTCCACCGAGACCCCCCGCTACCTGGGCGGGCCGATCGAAGATGGGCTGCGCCGGCCGTATTCGGAGGAGACCCAGCGGATCGTGGACGAGGAGGTCTCCCGGCTGCTGCGGGAAGCCGAGCAGCGGGCGGTTGGCCTGCTGCGCGAGCACCGGGACGCGCTGGACTGGCTGGCGGCCAAGCTCATCGAGCAGGAGACCGTGGACGGCAGCGTCGTGCTGGAGGTGCTGGGCAAGAGCCGCGAGCTGGTGCACAAGACCGGGCCAGCCCCGGCCCCCTGATCCGCAACAGGCCGGAGATCGGCAGGACACGCCGAGGTACACCTAGGTCGCGTAGCGCTGCTCGGCCTCGCGTACCTGCGGCAGGCCGATGAAGTCGGCGAAGTCGGCAAACGATGGCAGCCCGGCGAGCGCGGCGGCAGGCGTCCCGGCCCGGGTGATCTCAGCCAGCACCGCCCGCATCGCGGCCGTGGCCGCCAGCAGCGTGCCGATCGGGAAGATGACGATCCGGTAGCCCAGTTCGGTCAGCCGGGCCAGGCTGACCGGCGGGGTCTTGCCGCCCTCCGCCCAGTTGAACAGCAGCGGCACATCCGGGAAGGCGAGCGCGGCCTGCTCCACCTCCGCCTCGCTGACCAGCGCCTCGATAAACAGCACGTCGGCGCCGGCATCCCGGTAGCTCCGGGCCCGGTCCAGCGCCCGGTCCAGCCCTTCCACCGCCCGTGCGTCGGTCCGGGCGATGATCACGAACTCCGGCTGGCTGCGCGCCTCCACCGCGGCCCTGACCTTTGCCGCCATCTCTTCCGCCGGGATCACCAGCTTGCCTTCCATGTGGCCGCACTTCTTGGGTGCGACCTGGTCCTCGATGTGGATCCCGGCCACCCCGGCCGCCTCGTAGGTGCCGACGGTGCGGATCACGTTCAGGGCGTTGCCGTAACCGGTATCGGCGTCGGCGATCACCGGGATGTCCACGCAGCCGGCGATCCGCGCGGCATTGCCGGCCATCTCGGTCATGGTCAGCAGCCCGACGTCGGGCCGGCCGAGCAGCGCCGCCGAGGTGCCGAACCCGGTCATGTACACGGCCGGGAACCCGGCCTCCTCCACCAGCCGGGCGGCCAGCGGGTCGAACGCCCCCGGCGCCACGATGGTCTCCGCCGACTCGAGCAGCGCCCGCAGCCGGGCCGGGCCGCCCGGCCGCCGGGTCAGCCGCCCCGTCACCGGGAACTCTGATCTGGGCTCATACCCACCCTGTCAGGCTAGGCCGGACTCGCCGCCCTGGGCATGCGTATCCGCCGGGTCCACGGCCGGCGACCGGTCAGGAGTCACCGTCAAGCACCGGGTGGCCGGCCGGCGGCCCGATGGCCGCCGCTTCCGGGCCGAACTGGCTGACATACGCCGGGTGCAGCTGCCGCCACCGCTGCTCCCCCGTTCACGGCGGGGCCAGGCCGTCCAGCGCATAGCCGAGCGTGTCCAGGCACACCTGCCAGCCGGCCCCGGTCCGGGCCGCGGTGCCCAGCTCCGCCAGCGTGCTCACCAGCGTGAGCACGGTGCCGCCATCCTCCTCGGCCAGGTCAAACCGCAGCCGGTCGGTGCCCCAGCGCAGGTCCAGGGTCCGCGGCGGGTCATACACGTGCACTTCACCGTCGAAGCTCCCGCCCGGCGTGGTGCCGATGAACCGCAGCCTGGCGCCGGGCTGCCAGGGGCCGTCGCACTCGATCCGCTGCGGGAACCAGGCATCGCGGTGGGCTGGCTCGGTGAGGGCCCGCCACACCTTCTCCCGCGGATGCGCGAGCCGGCGCACGAAACGCAGCTGCCATTCGCCGCCCAGCTGGTCAAGCCAGCCGTCAGCCTGGTCATTGACGTGCATGCTCACCTGGCTGTCCTTCCCTGTCGCGAACGTGCCTGGGCCTAGCCGCCCGGCATGTCATCGAGGTGCCGTTCCAGTGCGTCCAGGCGGGCCGCCCACAGCCGCCGGTACGGCCCGAGCCACTCGTCGATGGCGCGCAGCGGCCCGGGCCGCAGCCGGTAGAGACGGCGCTGCGCATCCGCCCGCACCGTCACCAGCCCGGCTTCCCGCAGCACCCGCAGGTGCTTGGACACGGCGGGCTGGCTGGTACCGAGCCGGCCGACCAGCTCCCCCACCGAGCACTCGGACTGCCGGAGCAGGTCCAGGATCGCCCGCCGCCGTTCCTCCGCCAGCACCTCGAACACAGCTGTCACACCCGTAAGTATGCTCTGTCAGTTATATACCTGTCAAGGCATATAAGTGACCGGCCTGCCGGGACCGCGGGCGGGTGTGCTCCGATAGCACCATGAGCGCGCCTGACCTTGATGCGGCCACGCAGTTCCTGGCCACGAACGCCCGGGTACTGGAACGGCGCTGGTTCGAGCGGGTTTTCGGCGGCGCCGGGCCGGAGCCGGTCCGGGCCGCGGTGGCCGCCTACCACAATCCCGACGGCGGGCTCGGCCACGCGCTGGAGCCGGACGGGCGCTGCCCGGGCAGCCAGCCACTGGCCGTCGAGTACGGACTGCATGTGCTCCACGACGCTGCCGCCTGGGACGAAGGGCTGGCCATCTCCGCGTGCGACTGGCTGGCCGCACATGCGCCCGGCGAGGGCGGCGCCGTGTTCGTCGATCCCGCCATCGCCGGCTGGCCACACGCCCCCTGGTGGGTGCCCGAGCCGGGAGCACCGGCTTCGCTGATCACCACCGGCCTGATCGCCGGCACCCTGCATGCGCACTGGGTGCGCCACCCATGGCTGGACCGCGCGACAGACCTGCTCTGGCGGCGGGTGGGCAGCCTGGCCAGCACCGGCCCCTACGACCTCCGCGCCGTGCTGCACTTTCTCGATCACGTACCCGACCGGGACCGGGCCCGCACCGCCGTCGCCGCGCTGGCCCCGGTGCTCGCCGCCCCGGGCATGGTGGCGCTGGACCCGGCCGCCGCCGGCGAGGTGCACACCCCGCTGGACTTCGCACCGCTGCCCGGCTCGCTGGCCCGGGACCTGTTCAGCGAGGACGTGATCGCCGCCCACCTGGATCACCTGGCCGCCGCCCAGCGCGAGGACGGCGGCTGGATGTTCAACTGGCTGGCCTGGTCGCCCGCCGCGGAACGGGAGTGGCGCGGTGGCGTCACCGTGCGGGCACTGCAACTGCTGCGCGCGAACGGCCGCTGCTGACCACCCGCCCCGGACCAGGCTGCGGCCCGGGCCCCGGCGCGGTCAGCCGGTAAACGGGTGCGTCGGCGTGGAGCCGTTCGGCAGCACCAGGTCGAACCCGTCCGGGATGTGCAGCAGGCCAGGGCCGGTGCCCTTGTGGCCGGTGACGCCGTACTGCCAGACCAGCGCCCCGGTGGCCGGGTCGATGGCCACCATCCGGTTACGGTAGTCGTCATTGGCCATGAACACGCCGCTGGGGAGCAGCTCGACCAGTGAAGGGCGGTTGAGCGCGCCTGGGCCCGCCGCCGGATGGTACCGGTACAGGATCCGTCCCTGCCGGTTGAACTCCACGATCTGGCCGGGCGAGGAATAGTCGGCGATGAGGTAGCGGTTGCGGCCGAGCTGCTGCGGGTCCGACGGGTAGCCGATGGGCAGCTGGACCGTCCATACCAGCTTCCCGGCCGGGGTGAACTCGCTCACCCACGACCCATTGATCTCCGACACCAGCAGGTTGCCGTCGGCAAGCGGGGTGTCCCCGTTCGGGGAGCCGATCGAGGCCGGGGGGTTGTGCACGCACACCCCGTCGGTGCCGATCTGATGTGCGACCGTACCGTGGGGGTTGATCACCAGCACCCGGCAGTTGACGGCGTCGGCGACCGTGAGCTGGCCGTTCCTGAGCAGATACGCGTCGTCGGGCTCATGCAGGTAACCCGGCGCGGTGCCCGGCTGCCGGGGATGCCCGTAGCTCCAGATGATCTTCCCGGATGGGTACGCGATCTTGATGATGGTGTCGTTTTGCTCCTGGTTGGACACGATGGCGGTGCCATGGGCGGCGAAGAAGGCGTCGTCGGGGAAGTAGAACTGCAGCGGATCCCGCGGCACCGCCGGTGACGGGTACCGCCACGCCACCTGCATGGTGTCGGTCAGCAGCAGCAGCCGGTTGTTGCCGCGGTCGGCGATGAGCAGCTTGCCGCCGTAATAGGGTGAGCCAGCCCCCGGCACCCCCGCGATGCCGAATGCCCGCTCCGGCCGCAGCATCTGCACCGTCCGGGTCAGCGCGCCGTGCGACTCACCGCCGATGATCCAGGCGGTGCCGCCAGTCACCGCCACCGCGGCGTGCGACACCGGCACCTGCAGGTGGCCGGCTGGCAGCAGCCGGCCGGACACCGGGTCGAACGCCCAGATGGTCGAGACGGTGGCGGTCACCGGTGCCGCCGCGGTGCCAGCGGAAGCGGTCTGGCCCGGGCCGATCTGGGTGGTGCCCATGCCCGGCGTGACGGGCTGGGCGACGGTGCTCTCACCGCCCGCCACGAACAGCTCGCCGCCCACGGTCACCGCCGCCGCACCGGCCAGCGGCTCCGGCAGGTGGCCGACGATGGTGGCGCGGTGCCGGGCCGGGTCGATGGCCTGGATAACGTTCACCGGGCGGCCCGCCCGCACCCCGGTGATGGCCCGCCCGCCGAACACGAAGATCCGGCCCGCCAGCGCGGCCACCGCCGGGTAGCGCACCGGCACCGGCAGCGACGCGACCACCGCGAAGCTGTGCCCGTCCGTGGTGGCCAGCACCGGCGCGTCCGGCCGGGACCCGGTGTAACCGCCGACCAGGTAGCTCGTGCTGCCGATAGTGACGGCGGCTGCGTCGGAGCGGGGTGCGGGCAGTGAGCCGGTGCTGGCTGCCCGCCTGCCGCCACCGGCCAGCGGGAAGGCCTGTACCGAGGCCACCGACGCGGATGACCCGCCGCCGAAGACCACGGCCCGCCCGCCGAGCACCGCAGCCGCGGCGTCGTGCAGCGGCGCGCGCAGCACGCCGATCTGGCGGGTCGCGCCGGTGTGCGTGCCGATGGCGTACACGCCGGTCACCGATACCCCGCCGGTGGTGAGCCCGCCCAGCACCACCAGCCGTTTGCCCGGCCCGGTGACCGCCACCGCGCGGCTGAGGGGCGCGGCCAGCCGCCACGGCAGCAGCCCGGCCTCGGCCGCGGCCAGGCCGCGGGCGGCGACAGCCGCCCCAGACGGCCCGTCTGCCGGTGACGGTGCGGCCGCCGGGCGGCCCGGGCGGATCAGGTACAGCCCGGCGGCCAGGCTCAGCCCCAGCACCGCCAGTACTACCAGCAGCCCAGCTGCCCGGCGGCGGCGGCGCGACGCTGGCCGGCCCGGCTTCCCCCGGTGCTGCTCCGGCTCGCCCGGCCGCGGGCCCGGTTCGGCCCGGCGCGGGCCTGGGTCCTGCGGTGACGGGCCCGGCCGGTGACCGGGCGCGGCCGGGTGCGGCCGGACCTGCCGCAGCGCACCGAACTCGATCCGTAGATCCAGCCGGTACCCGGCCGTGTCCGCGTGGCCGGGCAGCGCGAGGTCGAGCGAGTGCAGCTCGCGCGGGCCGTCCGGCCAGGCCAGATCCAGGCTCGGCCGGTCCAGCCAGGCCGGCTCGCCCACGCCGTCGAAGATTTCCCCCGGCTGGCCGGCCAGATCCCACCCGGACCAGCGCCGCAGCCAAACGTTGAGCTCGCTGAGGTCGGGCACGGGCCTGGGCGGCCCATCGGCCACGAGCACCTGGACCACCCGGCCGGGGCGGGACCGCGGATGACCGGGATCGGGCCGGTACCGCATCTGCCGCAGCCAGCAGGCGACCCGGGAGACGCCGTGCAGCACGAAGGTTCCCCGCCGCCACTTGCTGCCCGGCTCACCGGTGGGCGGCACCGCCAGCCGGAGCAGGGCCTGCCGCGACCGTCCGTCGACCTCCAGGCTGACCAGGATCGCGTCGCCGGCCAGCACGTTCAGCGGGCGGTAAGGAGAATGCACCATTGTCTCGATCATGTCCCGGCCGGGCCGTCCCGTACGCCAGATACCAGATTCGCGTTGGTCGTTGATGGTGTGAGATGTGCCAGCTTCAGCCGTAGAACAGGCGCTCCATCACCGCCCGGGCCCGGCGGGCGGCCCGCCGGTAGTCCTGCGTCAGGTCCTGGTAGGCGTCCGGCGGGTAGCCGAGCACCGACGCCACCGCAGCCAGTTCCGGCTGCCGGGTGGGCAGCAGGTCTGACGGGCGGCCGCGGACCAGCACCGCCGCGTCCCGGATACGCGCTGCCAGCTGCCAGGCGGCGGCGAGCGCGGCGGATTCTCCCGCCGCCACCAGCCCGGCCGCGGTGGCCGCGGCCAGCCCGGCCATGGTCCGGGTCGTGCGCAGCCCGGCGATCTCGTGTGCGTGCCGGAGCTGGAGCAGCTGCACCACCCACTCCACGTCGGCCAGGCCGCCCGGGCCCAGCTTGAGGTGCAGCGCCGGCTCCACCCCCCGCGGCATACGCTCGGCCTCCATCCGTGCCTTGATCCGGCGGATTTCCCGGACGGACGGCTCGGTGATCCCACCTGCCGGGTACCGGAAGCCGTCCGCCATGCCGGTGAAACGGGCGCCGAGCGCCCGGTCACCGGCGACCGGCTCGGCCCGCAGCAGTGCCTGCGCCTCCCACGGCACCGACCACCGCTGGTAGTAGGCGCGGTAGGAGGCCAGGGTCCGGACCAGCGGGCCCTGCCTGCCCTCGGGCCGCAGTCCGGGGTCGATCAGCAGTGGTGGGTCCGGTGCCGGCCGGGCCAGCAGGGCGCGCAGATCCTCGGCCACCGCGTGCGCTGCCCGGGTGGCCTCCTGCTCGTCCGCGCCCGCCACCGGATCGTGCACGAACATGACGTCCGCGTCGCTGCCGTAACCGGTCTCGTGACCGCCGAAGCGGCCCATCGCGACCACGCACAGCCGGGTGGGCAGCGGGCCGTCCGCCTCGGCCGTCCGGATCGCCACCTGCAGCGCGGCGCTGACCGCCGCGGCCGCCACCGCGGTCAGTGCCTCCCCGGTGCGCTCGATAGCGGACAGGCCGAGCAGGTCGGCGGTGGCGGTGCGGAGCAGTTCCCGGCGGCGCAGCCCGCGCACCGCGGCCACAGCGGCCG
>Ga0306921_10007914_pt1 | contig 11206 bp, 17 predicted proteins | sample sta12Cox44000080_FD_203760 | JGI IMG/M metagenome (GOLD analysis project Ga0306921, IMG submission 203760) | Lab enrichment of tropical soil microbial communities from Luquillo Experimental Forest, Puerto Rico - statoxic.12C.oxic.44.000.080 (v2)... | ecosystem: Environmental > Terrestrial >... | reverse complement strand
CCGACAGCCGATTGTTCTTCGCGCCCGGCGTCGGAGCCTGTTCCAGCCAACGCTGCAGGTATGCAGCGTCCATCTTTGCCAGCGGCAGGTTGCCGATCCCCGGCTTCAGCAGGCGCTTGAGGATCGGCCGGCGCTGGTCCTTCGTGCCATCGGCGGCGCTATTGAAGGTCGTGCTGGCGAGAAACTCCTCGACCGCCGTCGCGACCGTCCCGGAGCCGCCGCGAGCGGCAACCGCAGCGAGCGCCGCGTTCGTCTTCTCACCGCGCAGCGCGGCGAAATAGACGGCCAGGAATTCCGGCGAGTTCGGATCGCCATCGACCGGCAGCTCGATCCCGGGAAAGCCGCGCCGGCGGAAGCGGTACCGGTTGCGGCCGAGGTGATCGATCCAGTGATGGACATACTTCAGTTCAACACACGTGCGCATGGCTATTTACCTTTTCGCGTTCGTCGCGTCGGCTCATCGGGGAGCGGCGCGGAGTCAAAGGGATTGACGTCGGTTTCCGTCGCGGGGATGCCGCCCTTCATCACGAGCTGAAATCTCGGGACGGCCGGCTCGACATCGATCCGCGCGATATCGAGGCCACCGTTTCTGGCAGCCTTGATCGCACGGGTGAGGTCCTGCTGACGGAAATTGCTTGGCCGACGAACGCGTGTGGTTGGCCCGCGCACGGCGCGCCTCCCATCCGACCTGGTTTGGGTGTTAACTGGGCCTGGATCATCGGACGTCGTCCACTGGCGTTCGTTGGTCAAGTCCCGGCCTGCCGTTCGCGCGGTGGGCCGGGGCGCTTCTAATGTATACCCCGTCCGCTGGTGGGGGCTAGAGGATGGGACGGGCTATTCCGTAAAACAATTCCACAATAAATTCAACCACTTTTAATGAGATTTCCCTCTTCAACCCTCAGTCATCTTTTATCCGTCCTTTTCCGTCATTCTCTGGAAACCTAGTAAAAAAGGGTATTTCTCGCTAGGCTGAAATGGTCGTCTCCGGGCGTTCCCCGTCCATTCCCGCAGCCCGTGGTGGGGCAGGAGGATGGGCCAACCCGACCACCCCCCGGATGGGACGGAAAAACACGCGATTAATTTTAGGATGCGACTCAAAAATGAGCAAGACAATCAGCTCCGACAAACAGATCAAAAACCTCCGCACAAACGGCAGTTATCGTGTCATCGACAGGCCCACCAAGGGCCTCTACCTGAAGGTCAAAAATCGCGGTCACAACAAGTTCTGGTTCAAGCGTTACCGCATCCCCGGCAAGCGGCGTGAAATGTCCCTCGGCTCCTATCCGACCGTGGGCTTAGCCGATGCAGTTGCCGCTGCAATGGCCGCCGACCGCCAGCGAACCGGAGGCGATGACCCGCTCGAACTGCGCGCTGAAAAGAAACGAGAACGTCGCCGCGCCGCCGAGTCAGATAAAACCTTCAAGGCCGTCGCCGACGACTTCGTCGAGTACAAGTCCAAGCGCGCGCCCAAGCCCTGGAAAGAATCCACGAAGAATCAGGCGGAAGACATCGTCAACGGACCGCTCGCACCGCTGCACAAATTTCTGTGCAGCGAAATCACTGCCAGACAAATTTTCGACATCATCGATCCGATGCGCGCCCAAACTCCGTCCATGGCCGATGCGGTCTTAAAGCGTGCGCGCACCATCTTCGATTGGGCATGGGCCAACGACGTAATGGAGGACAAAGCCAATCCAGCCTCAATGAAGGGACCGCTGCGTATACTATTCGGAGTCGACAACATCGAACCAACACATGAACCACGCGAAGCCCTCAATTGGCGCAAAGTCCCGCCTCTGATGGCCAAGCTCAATGAACTCGCAAAGCCGCGAACGCGGTTCCTCGCCCATGAAGCCGCAACCGCAATCGGAGTATCAGTGTACGAAATCTACAATGCCGCCGGACGCAACAAATTCAAAGTCCACCGGCCGGACGCTCTCGGATGTGGACACAACAAAATCGAGATAGAGCCCGACGACCTATATCAGTACAAAAAGAAGATCGTCGATGTGACCCCAGGACTACCGCCAATTCAAATCCTGTTCCTGAAATTTCTCATGCTGAACGGACTACGGTGCGACGAGGTTTGGGGCATGCGCTGGTCAGAATGGCAACGAGAGGAAAATCTCTTGGTCATTCCCTGGAATCGCATGAAAGGCCGCAATAAAGCCGGTGCGAAGGAAATCAAAATTGATCATGTCGTGCCACTAAACTATCGCTCGGTTGAAATTCTCAAGCTGCTCGACGAGCAGCGCAAGCGCGACAAGAATGAGAGCGAATTTGTGTTCGGCAATTATCGCGCTGCCAACGGCAGTGGGCGCATGGGTAAACAAATTGCAGACGAAATTGTCCGTCGGCTCCTTAAACGTCTTCTTCCCGTCGATGAGCCAAATGCGGTCCTGCACGGAATGCGCACTGCATTGGAGTCGTGGGGCAATACACAACGCCGCATGGGATATCTGAAGGTCACACGGGATGACTTGGAACGCGCGATTGCGCATGTCGAGGGATACGGCGAAACGCCGCTTCGGCGACTGTACAGTCGAGACGACACGGAAATTAAACCGCTCGTTCCCATCTTCGATGGCTGGGCGGATTTTATCAACAGCGATACGGACACACCGAGCGGTATAATTCCGTTCCGCCGACCGGCGAGACAAGCGAAAGGAGCCTGATTATGCATGCATCCATTGTCAGCAAGATGGAGGTCGAGCCGATCCTCTGCTCGGTCCCGCAAGGCTGTCAGATGATCGGCATCGGCACTCAAGGCATGTACGACTTGATCGGTGCCGGAAAGGTAAAGGCGGTCAAACGCGGCACGCGGACTCTGCTCGTGGTTGATAGCTTGCGCGCCTATGCCAACAATCTGCCCGAGGCGAAGGTCGCACCACCACGCCAGCGCAAGCCGCAGCGGCAACGCGAGCTAGAAACTACCACCTAGCCTGTTAAAGAAGCGGCCCCGCTCGCCAGGGAAGTCGAGCAGGGCCAGGGGTTTTGACGAACGCACGAGCGCCGTTTTACCCCGCCTCTCGGTCGCCACGCAAGTTTTCCCCGCGCGACCCCTTCCCGCCAAAACCGATCACCATCGTCGTCAACGTTGGGCTCCGTGTGCCCGCATGCGCACGCGTGCGTCCGCAATTCGGAGGATCACGCTCATGATCCGATGCGTCCGATTCCGTCCCTACGCGAAAAACACGCTCAAGGGATTCGTCGATCTCGAACTCACCCGCGTCGGTCTCGTCATCCACGACTGCTGCTTGCACGAAAAGAACGGCCGGGAATGGATCGCGTTTCCGGCGCGCCCCTACACCGACAAGGACGGCACCACGCAATGGAAATGCCTGATCGAATTTGCCGAGGGCGCGACCGAGGCGCGCGAACAATTTCAAAAGCAGGCGATCAACGCCATCCACGTCGCGGAGGCAGAGGCGGAGGTGGTGTCATGAACACCGACACCCGCGAGGTGCGCGACTTCGTGTCGACCTACGTGGCGCAGGCGCGTGCGGCGACGGCGGACATCAAGCAGCCGGGCGTCCTCAACATGGTCCTGGTCAACCCGGCTGACGACGACGTCACTTCGATCTATCGCTTTGCGATCGATGATCCCAACCTCGTCGAGAACATGATCGCCGACGCCATCAACGCCAGCGAAGCGGGGCATAACGTCTATGTCGAAGGCCGCACCGTGCGCCCGGGGCTCAACGGCAAGCAACGCGGCGATCTCAACGATACCGTGGCCGTGTTCGCGCTCACCGTCGACAGCGACAGCGATAAAGGGGCGGCGTGGACGCCGATCGTGCCCATCTCGCTCGCGGTCGAGACTTCCCCCAACAACGCGCACTATTGGTTCTTCTTCGACAAGGCGCTTGCCCCCGCCACCGCCAAGGCGCTTGGCGATCGGCTGCGCGCCGCCACCAAGGCCGACAGCGATACCGGCAATATCTGTCAGCCCTACCGCCTCGCCGGTACCGTGAACTACCCCAACAAGAAGAAACGTGATCGCGGCCGCGTCGTCTCGCCAACACGCACACTCTGGTCAGACGAGGTGGACGAGCTGCCGGTATGGACGCCCGAGCGCCTCGAGCAGGAATTCCCCATCACCAACGGCGGAGGAGGCGGCGGCGGAACCGGCACCTTCGATGACTCCGCCATCCCCACCGACACCATGAAGGTGATCCGCGACGGCGTCGAAGACGGAGCGCGATCGAACGCATTCTGGAATGTGATCAAGGCGCTCAAAGGCGACGGCTGGACCATCACCGGGATCGTGACGCTGCTCGAACGCTTCCCCAACGGCATCGCCAACAAGTATCGCGGACGCCTTCAGCGCGAGGTCGAACGCATCTGGGCCAAGCTCGATGGCGGGCCACCGCCACCGCAACCGAAGCGTCTCACCTGGAAACACTTCAGCGCGGTCACCCTTCCCGCGCTTTCCAATTACGCCATCAAAGGCATCTTCCCCAAGACCGGTCTTGCCGTCTGTTGGGGGCCGCCGAAGTCCGGCAAGAGCTTCTGGACGTTCGATGCGGTCATGCATATCGCCACAGGCAAAACCTATCGCGGCCGCAACGTGCGCCAAGGCACCGTCTGCTATCTCGCGTTAGAAGGCGGCAGCGGATTCGCCAGCCGGATCGAAGCCTGGCGTCGACACCACAATCCACCGAAAGACGTGCCGTTCTATCTGCTCGACGTGCCGATCGATCTCGTTGCTGATCATGCCGCGCTGATCGCGGCCATCCGCGAGCAAGTGCCCGGTGACATCGCTGTCATCGTCATCGATACCCTGAACCGCGCGATGTTCGGCAACGAGAACGACAGCAAGGATATGGGCCAGTTCATCCGCGCCGCCGACGCCGTGCGCGCCGCCTTCAATTGCCTGATGATCATTGTTCATCACTGCGGTGTCGCCGGATCGCGCCCGCGTGGGCATACGTCCCTCGCCGGTGCCGACGACGCCCAGATCATGGTCGAACGCGACAAGGACAAGAACGTCATCGCCAAGGTCGAGTTCATGAAAGACGCCGAAGGCGGAGCCGTGATCGCCTCCAAGCTCCAAAAGATCGACCTCGGCACCGACGCCGAAGGCGAACCGCTCTCGTCTTGCGTCGCGGTCCCGGCCGATAGCACCGCCGCCGGTGTGAAGCTCACCAAGACCCAACGTTTCGCCTTCGACCTGCTGCAAAAGCTCATCACCACCGAGGGCGTGACCGCACCCGCCGACGCCCATCTACTCGCCGACTTCAAAGTCTGCCGCGCCGAAACCTGGCGTGAACGGTTCTATCAGGAGTATCCGGGGGACAAGCTCAACACCAAGCAGAAGGCCCTCCTGCGCGCCACCCTCGACCTGGAAGAGCAGAAGCTCATCGTGCTCTGGCGCGAGTTCGTTTGGATCAAAGCGCAAGAGGACAAAACGGACTGACGTGCAGACCCTCATGTCCGCTTACTTCCGCGCGAAACCGATCGCTCCCGTTGCAGCGCAAAGCGACCCTGAACAACCCTGACTCGCGCCAAGAGGACAAAGAGGACATTTCGCTTTTTCAAAAATGTCCCCGACAAATTCAGTCAACGGTTTTCAGGACGCTCCCTGCGGGGACAGCCGGGGACCTCCCCTCTTGGGGACGGGGACAAAGGACATTTCTCTTAGGAATGTCCTTTTGTCCCCGGGTGTCCCCGCAGAGCGTCTGACCGTCAAACCGCTTGTGCTGAAAGCTTAGAAGCGCACGCCGTCCAGTCCGCGTCCGGACGCGCCGCCGTCTGGCCCCTCACCCAGACAAGCCAGACAAGCCCAGACATTTTGAAAATGTCGTGTAGCACGCATGGAGATGCGAGGAGACAAGCGTTTAAACGGCGCGTGTTGGTGACGGCGCGCAAGCGGTGGTGTGCATTCCCTCGATCGCGCGCAAACGGTGGCGAGGCCGGGCAGCGGAGGCGCTACGTGCGCGATTCGTTTCCGCCACACCGCAGAGCATCGAATCTCAATCAGCAGGCCTAAGGGAGAGACACATGGCGGAACAGCAAATGTGTGAGCAAGAACGTTTAAACGAGAAGCAGGGCACGCGCCTGCTCAAGTGCCGGTGCGCGAGCTGCGGCTACACCGTTCGCACCACGCGCAAGTGGCTCGACCTCGCGGGCCCGCCGATCTGTCCGACCGATCGGATCGCGCTGACTGCGGAGGGCGCGGGAGATCATCGATGAAACGGACGCAAGAAGAAATAGCGCGCATTGAAATGGTTTGGACCGCCTTTGTCAGGGCCGTCATTGCAGCCGGACCGCTACCGGATCGCATCGAAGACATGGCAGCGCATACCGCCAAGCATTATACCTGTGAATTTCGCGCTGCTGTCATCGCCCCGTTGCTGGCACGCTGTTTGCATCGCCGCCCCGAGACCTGAAATCGACCATTTCGTGATGGCCATCACATCGGGATCGGCCATTTCGTGACGGCCATCACATCGGACGTCCGATACAAGGCGTAGGACATAAACCACCACACTACGCGACTACCGAAGGGTGCAGCCATGACGATGACGAATGCCAGCCCGTCCGTTAGGGGCGGACGCCGTGTGAAATTTACCCCGCAAGCTATAGAGAAGATTAAGGAGTTTGTAGCAGAAGGGATCAGTCGCGACGAGATTGCTAATCGACTTGGCGTGACTGTAGGATCGCTCCAAGTCACATGCTCAAGGCTGGGTATTAGCTTGCGACGAATTATTTTCCCCAGTTGCTCAAAGCGCCGCACGGCCGATGTCAGGCTGGGCTCGGTCGGCATTGCGCATGTGCGAGAGCAGAAGTTGGGCAAGTTCGAGATAGTGATGCGATGCCACGGCATAGAGCAAACGAGTGATATTCCGCTCTCTTTAGCCGCAATCGAGGTGCTGGCCCTTGAAGCAATGTCGCGAGATTTAGCCTTCGCTGAACTTCTAGGACAGACTTTGGTTGCAGCGATAAACAAAGATATGATCCACAAGATACTCCGCGATTAATCGATAAGGCGCTCAAGGCCCGCAGGGCCGGTACTCTTCATCAACCGACGCCACCAACGCCGGCAAGCCGCTAGGCTAGCCCGCTGGGCCAGTCAATCGTTCACGCCAGGATGCGTGCGGCGCTCACATTCAAGTTTGCAGGCTAAGGCGAGGGCTGCTGTGCATCTTCCATGGACCCAATAGAAGTTACGAAGTGCGGCTATGACACGGTCACAGGGCAAGAGCGCCAGCACTCCGAGGTCGTTATAATCCATCTTCGAGTGGTCGTAATCGTGCATTGCATCTGCGATCAACTTACACTCCTTCTCGCTGCGCTTGGGCAGCAATGGCATTAGGTTCACCGGTCGCCTCCAGCGCCCATTTGTGAAAATTCTAACGATTGCTCTTTCGCTACATCGGCATCAACACACTAGGTTGATGGTGCCGTGGCTATCGCCTGATGCGAGATTGCGATCCCCGATTGAACGCGCTCACCGATGCGGAGATCAGCGAGATCATGGCGCTCGACGACCCGGACGCGTGCGCGGACCCGGACGCTCACCGTATCGACGCTCACGTGATGCAGGCTAGCAACGATCGGGTGCCGGAGGATTGAGCTAGCTCAACCCATCGCTGTCCGCCCCGCGTCCCAGATCATCTCGCGGGCGGTCTCGTAGGCGACGCGGTAGACGGTGCCGTCGCCGAGGTCCTGGCCCCGGAGCTTGGCCGCCACGCGCGTGAGGTAACCGTCGCGCAGCTCGAACGGGATCGTTGATGCAGCCTGCATCAGCTCGCGCATCTGGGTGTCGGTGAGGGCGATCGGGGACATGGCTTAGACTGCAGGCTCGGGCTCGGAGGCAGCGGGCGTTGTAGCCGGTGGCGGTGCCAATTTGGCACGAGCCTGACGGCGGGCCTCCGAGGCTCGCTCCAGAGCCAACCAGCGGGCCTCCGCGCTGTCTGCCGGCCAGCTACGTCGACGGTCAGGTGGGTGCCGGCTGATCACCGGGAAGTCGTCCCATATCCTCGCGCCAGTCGCGCGGCGGATGAGCGGATGCAACTCCCACCAGCGCTGGCAGCCGGGGCAGCCCTCGCCGGCACGGTGAGAGCGGTGCTCCGCGATCACTTTCGGCGAGCAGGTGCAGCGGCACGCGCGCATCTGTTCGAAGAGGTCGATTGCGAGGTCGCTGATCGGGGTCTGCCGCTGCTTGCGTGCAAGCGGCATGCGTCGGGTGCCGGGCATTTAACGCTCTCCTGTCCAGCCGGTTGAGCGTGGCTGGCCGCCTTGGGATCGAATGGGTTCTAAGTTCAAGCCTAAGCGTTCGATCATTTTTCCGATGGCGACACGCAGGGAGGTTTCTTCATGGCAGGCTGGATGCAATCGTGGACCGCTCTTGCTGTAGATCACCGCGCCGTCGTGCTCGATTGCCTCCCGCAGCTTCTCGGCACGGTCGGTCATCGTGCACATCTCGGTCAAAAGCGCCTTGCCGCCGGCGTCGTTGATTCCGTATTCGCCTTGTACCAGCGACCATAGCCGCTGACCGTGAACGCCCAAGGGTCGGAGCGGAGTCGAGAAAGTCTCGATTTCACCCGAAATTTGGGCTCCGACCAGTGAAAGGGGCGGTTTTTGCGGCGTTTTGGCCATGCGGCCAGCATAGCGCCAAAAGGCCGGATTTGGCGAGTTTTCCCGGGCGGGCATCAAAAAACCCCCGAAATATCGACGTTTTTCCGATGTTTTTCAGGCCCCAAAAATCGAGGTCTTCCTGGGAAAAATTGACGTTCCAAAATTTGGCGGCAAAAACAGGTTTAGTCGCGTGCCAGGGCGACCGCCACCGCGCCCTGAGGATTTGGTCACCTTCAGAAATTTTCCGGCCCCCCGTCGCTTAGAAATGAGGTGCTTGGGGACCTAACAAGTCCCGCAGGGTCGGAATGCTGGCTAGATGGTTGAACTTGCCGCGATCGCGCAGCGACCAAAGGGCCAGGTTGAAAACCGTCCGCCAGTTTTCGCGCGTTGGACCTTGCATCGAACTCGGCCCGCTAATCCGAGAAACCGACACGCGCATCTATTATCGCTATCGCCACGACTACGAGGCGTTCGTCTCCAAGAATTCCTCGCTCGCTGTCCATCTTGAGCCATGCCGTCGTGCCGCGATCACGAGCGCTCGCAATATCCTGATGACTATTGGGACTGACCGGGGCGTGGGTGGGGACCCAGTCTGAATCTTCCCTCTTGCCCTGGTCTATGCCGACGGTGACCGACATCCCCCTTCGAGAGCCTTCCGACCGAACTGCGAATGCTTGCGCTCGGACTACCGTGTAAGGCCCGTGTAAGGGCTCCATGCAATGACGGGGTCCACAGTGGACGGTATCGTAGCGCCTCTCCGATCCGACCAGGACCGGAAAGGAGGGTTGTTGGTGCCCAAAAAATCCAGGTCATGCGTGATTCTGGAGTGCTACCGCCGTGCTGCCGAGGCCGGGCGCATGGCCGACCGTGCTACCAATCGGCATGTGAAGGCGGATTTCCTCGCAATCGAACAACGCTGGTTGTCCCTGGCCCGCAGGTATAAGGCCGAAACGGTCACGGCGGCGCCCCGCAGGGCTCCGCGATCCCCGCACAAATAGCGAAGTCGTGGCTGAAACGGGCGCGTCGGGTGCGTCAGACCGTAGCGACCGTTGCTGAGACTCACCCGTTCAAGCTTTTCGCTTTCTCCCGCACCTCATCCACGGTCCGACCCAAAAATCCCGCAATTTCCACTAACGACATCCCGCGCCGAAGCGAGTACTCCAAAAAGAATAGGTCTGCCCTCGCCCACGGCTTACCCACCTGACTCAGCCCCACCTTACTCAGCGCATTTTTTGTGCTGTTTGATCGAGAGAGCTTGTTCATAAACCACCCCTCGGTATCGCTCCATCGGTTGAAAACAGGACCGAAGCGAAGGAACTGAGGATCGACGCGCGCAATGCCCATACCCCCTAACCCTCTACAAGCTGCCGTGCAACCAGCGATAGTCTTCCGTGCAACCCCGCCATAACCTTCCGTGCCATAACCTCCCGTGCGACCAGCCATAACCTTCCGTGCAACCAGGCAAATTAACCTTCCGTCCCATGACCTCCGGTGCAACCCGCCATAACCTTCCGTGCAACCCAATCGGCATTTCAACCCCCAGCCCGCCCCCCGCGCTCGACAAGAAAAACTTGGCCGCATTTTCGACCTCCGGCGGTCGATTGGTCGGGGGCCCCTGGGACTAGGCCAGGAGTTGATTTTTTTTGAACTCCAACCAATGGGCGGTATGAACGTAACGCCTCTCTGATCCGACCAAGCCGGAAAGGAGGGTCGTTGGTGCCCAAAAAACCCAGATCAGACGCGATTCGGGAGTTCTACCGCCGTGCTGCCGAGGCCCGGCGGATGGCCGACAGTGCTGCCAATCGGCCTGCGAAGGCGGATTTCCTCGCAATTGAACAACGCTGGTTGTCCCTGGCCCGCAGCTATGAGGTCGAAACGGTCAGCGCGGCGCCCCGCAGGCCTCCGCGATCCGAGCGCAAACAGCGAGATCGTGGCTGAAACGGGCGGCGGTCAAACAAGTCGTGGGCCGCGCCTCGGTTGCGGCTGACTCACTTGTTCAACTTTCTCCCGCACCTCATCCGTGGTCCGGCGCAAAAATCCCGCAATTTCCGCTAACGACATCCCGCGCTCAAGTGAGTCCTTCAAAAAGAATAGGTCTGCCCTCTCCCACGCCTTACCCCTGTCCGTCCCGTTGGGAGATCGTGAGATCATCTCGATCATAAACCTTGGCATCCCTACCGTCGGTTGAAAGCAGGTTGAAGGAACTAAGGATCGACTCGTACAGCGCACGTATTTTCCCATAACCTTTCATGCAATCCCCCATAACCTCCCGTGCAACCCTGCACCGCGTCAGTTGAGGGGCAAGGCGGGGTCACGCTCGGCGGCTCTGGCGCGTGCGATGTCGCGCTCGCGGTAAAGTCTCACGAGTTCGGCCTCGGCCATCTCGCAGGCGCGCCGTGTCGCGAGCATTTCATCAATGACGCCGCGCAGGTCGTGCACGCTTTGCCGCGCCGAAGCGAGTTCCTGCTGGGTCTGGGCCAGCTCGTGCTTAAGCTGATCGCGCTCGGCGACCACGGCGGCGAATTGCGTCTTGGCGTGCTGCCAACTCGCGGCGATATCGGCGCGGCGGCGGTGCGGCTTATGCCACATCGCGCCGTCTCCAGTTCGGCAAGTCGATAACGCT
>Ga0306921_10007913_pt1 | contig 11207 bp, 9 predicted proteins | sample sta12Cox44000080_FD_203760 | JGI IMG/M metagenome (GOLD analysis project Ga0306921, IMG submission 203760) | Lab enrichment of tropical soil microbial communities from Luquillo Experimental Forest, Puerto Rico - statoxic.12C.oxic.44.000.080 (v2)... | ecosystem: Environmental > Terrestrial > Soil... | reverse complement strand
CATTGGCCTGCGTGTCAGGATGATGGAACGTCGTGTAGACGACGCCCGGCGCCACCCGGTCGGTGATCTGCGCCCGCAGGCTGGTGCTGCCGGCGCGGCTGTCGAGCCGCACCCAGTCGCCGTCGCGCACGCCGCGCTGCTCGGCGTCGTGCGGATGGATCTCCAGCACATCCTGGTCGTGCCACACCACGTTCTCGGTGCGTCGCGTCTGGGCGCCGACATTGTACTGGCTGAGGATGCGGCCGGTGGTCAGCAGCAATGGGAAGCGCGGACCGGTCTTCTCGTCGGTCGGAACGTATTCGGTGATCAGGAAGTTGCCCTTGCCGCGGACGAAGCCGCCGATATGCATGACCGGCGTGCCGAGCGGCGCCTTGTCGTTGCACGGCCACTGGACCGAGCCGACTTTCTCCAAGAGCTCATAGGACACATCCTTGAAGGTCGGGGTCAGGGCGGCGATCTCGTCCATGATCTGTGACGGATGGTCGTAGTGCATGGGGAAGCCCATCGCCTTGGCGATGTCGAGCGTGATCTCCCAGTCGGCCTTGCCGTTCTTGGGCGTCATCACCTTGCGCACGCGGTTGATGCGGCGCTCGGCGTTGGTGAAGGTCCCGTCCTTCTCGAGGAAAGTCGAGCCCGGCAGGAAGACGTGGGCGTAGTTGGCCGTCTCGTTCAGGAACAGGTCCTGCACGACCACGCATTCCATCGATGCCAACGCGCGCACGACGTGGGCGGTGTTCGGGTCCGACTGGAGGATGTCCTCGCCCTGCACGTAGAGACCCTTGAAGGTGCCCTCGATCGCCGCGTCGAACATGTTGGGGATGCGCAGGCCGGGCTCGTTGTCGAGCTTGCGGCCCCACAACGCCTCGAACGTGCCGCGCATGGCATCGTCGGAGATGTGGCGGTAGCCGGTCAGCTCGTGCGGGAACGAACCCATGTCGCACGAGCCCTGGACGTTGTTCTGGCCGCGCAGCGGGTTCACGCCGACGCCCTTGCGGCCAATGTTGCCGGTCAGCATCGCGAGATTGGCGAGGCCCATGACGGCGGTCGTGCCCTGGCTGTGCTCGGTGACGCCGAGGCCGTAATAGATCGCGCCGTTGCCGCCGGTGGCATAGAGCCGTGCGGCGCCGCGGATCAGCGCCGGATCGACACCGGCCATCAGGCCGACGTTCTCGGGGCTATTCTGCGGCTGCGCGATGAACTCCGCCCAGTATGCGAAGGCATCGCGGTCGCAGAACTCGTTCACGAACTTCTCGTTGGCGAGGCCCTCGGTGACGATGGTGTGGGCGATGGCGTTCAGCATCGCGGCATTGGTGCCGGGCCTGAGCGGCAGGTGGTAGTCGGCCTTGATGTGCGCCGACTTCACCAGGTCGATGCGGCGCGGGTCGATCACGATCAGCTTGGCGCCGGCCCGCAGGCGCTTCTTCATGCGCGAAGCGAACACCGGATGGGCGTCGGTCGGGTTGGCGCCGATCACGATGATGACGTCGCTCTGCTCGACCGAATCGAAGTCCTGGGTGCCGGCCGATGTGCCAAACGCCTGGCTCAAGCCGAAGCCGGTCGGCGAATGGCAGACGCGGGCGCAGGTATCGACGTTGTTGTTGCCGAAGCCGCCGCGGATCAGCTTCTGCACCAGGTAGGTTTCCTCGTTGGTGCAGCGCGAGGAGGTGATGCCGCCGATCACAAGCCGGCCGTGCTTGTCCTGCAGGCGCTTGAACTCCGACGCGACGCGGCCGATCGCGTCCTCCCAGCTCACTTCGCGCCACGGCTGGTCGATGGTCTCGCGCATCATCGGCTTCAGGATGCGCTCCTTGTGATGGGCATAGCCCCAGGCGAAGCGGCCTTTGACGCAGGAATGGCCGCGGTTGGCCTTGCCGTCCTTGTAGGGGACCATGCGCACCAGCTCCTCGCCGCGCATCTCGGCCTTGAAGCTGCAGCCGACGCCGCAATAGGCGCAGGTCGTCACCACCGAATGCTCGGGCTGGCCGATCTCGATCAGGCTCTTCTCCGAGAGAGTGGCCGTCGGGCAGGCCTGCACGCAGGCACCGCAGGAGACGCACTCGGAACTCAGGAAATTGTCGTCAAACGCGCCAGGCGAGACCTTCGAGTCGAAGCCGTGGCCCTGGATGGTGAGGGCGAAGGTGCCCTGCACTTCCTCGCAGGCGCGCACACAGCGCGAGCAAACGATGCACTTGCTGGGATCGAAGGTGAAATACGGGTTGCTCTCGTCCTTCTCCTGTTTGGTATGGCTGGCGCCATCGTAGCCGTAGCGCACGTCGCGCAGGCCGACCGCGCCTGCCATGTCCTGCAGCTCGCAGTCGCCGTTGGCGGCGCAGGTCAGGCAGTCGAGCGGATGGTCGGAGATGTAGAGCTCCATCACGCCCTTGCGGATCTGCTTCAGCCGCTCGCTCTGGGTCGAGACGACGATGCCCTCGGCCACCGGCGTGGTGCAGGAAGCGGGCGTGCCGGCGCGGCCCTGGATCTCCACCAGGCAGAGACGACAGGAGCCGAAGGCATCAACCGAGTCGGTAGCGCAGAGCTTGGGCACCTTGATGCCGGTGTCCATCGCCGCGCGCATGATCGAGGTGCCGGCAGGCACCGTGACCTGCTGGCCATCGATGGTGAGAGTGACTTGAGCGCCCGCCTTACTGGCCGGCGTGCCGTAGTCGATTTCTTGGACGAGAGACATGACCTGTGCCCTCTACTCAGCCGCCACGCGGAGCGAGCGGGTGAAATCCTCGGGGAAATGCTTGATCGCGCTCATCACCGGGTAGGGCGTGAAGCCGCCCAGCGCGCACAGCGAGCCGAATTTCATCGTCTGGCAGAGGTCGGCAATCAGCTCGAGATTGGCCGTCGTCCGCTGGCCGCGGATGATCTTGTCCATGGTCTCGACGCCGCGGGTCGAGCCGAGGCGGCAGGGCGTGCACTTGCCGCAGGATTCGATGGCGCAGAATTCGAGCGCGAAGCGCGCCTGCTGCGCCATGTCGACGGTGTCGTCGAACACCACCACGCCGCCATGGCCGATCAGCCCGTCCTTGGCGGCGAACGCCTCGTAGTCGAACGGCGTGTCGAACAGCGCGCGCGGGAAGTAGGCGCCCAGCGGGCCACCGACCTGAACCGCGCGCGCCGCCCGGCCGCTAAAAGTGCCGCCGCCGATATCGTCGACGATCTCGCCCAAGGTCAGGCCGAACGCAGCCTCGAATAGGCCGCCATGCTTGATGTTGCCGGCGAGCTGGATCGGCATGGTGCCGCGCGAGCGGCCCATGCCGAGGGCGGCATAGGCCTCGCCGCCATGGGCCAGGATCCACGGCACGGTGGCGAGCGAGATCAGGTTGTTGATGACGGTGGGCTTGCCGAACAGGCCCTTGTGCGCCGGCAATGGCGGCTTGGCGCGGACCTGGCCGCGCTTGCCTTCCAGCGATTCCAGGAGCGAGGTCTCTTCGCCGCAGACATAGGCGCCGGCGCCGACGCGGATTTCTATGTCGAAGCCGTCGATCGGCGACAGCGCGACGGCGCGCTGCATGACGCGCACGGCGTCGGGATATTCCGAGCGGATGTAGACGTAGCCCTTGGTCGCGCCGACGGCGAGGCCGGCGATCGCCATGCCTTCGATCAGCAGGAAGGGATCGCCCTCCATGATCATGCGGTCGGCATAGGTGCCGGAATCTCCCTCGTCGGCGTTGCAGACGATGTACTTCTGGTCGGCCGCCGTGTCGGCGACGGTCTTCCACTTGATGCCGGTCGGGAAGCCCGCACCGCCGCGCCCGCGCAGGCCGGACTTGGTGACTTCTTCCAAGATCTTTGCTGGTCGCAAATTGCGGGCGCGTTCGAGGCCGCTCCAGCCGCCATGCATGCGATAGTCGTCGAGTGATAAAGGATCGATGATGCCGCAGCGCGCGAAGGTGATGCGCGTCTGGCGCTTGAGGAACGGAATGTCCTCAGGCCGGCCGACGCACAGCGGATGGCTGCGATCGAAACGACAGGTGACCAGCGCCGTCACGTCGCGCGTCACGACCGGCCCGAAGGCGATGCGGCCGGCCGGCGTCTCGACCTCGATCATCGGCTCCAGCCAGAACAGGCCGCGCGAGCCGGTGCGAACGATCTGGATGTCGAGGCCCTGCCGTCGCGCTTCATCGACCAGCGCCGCCGCGACCTTGTCGGCGCCGACCGCCCGTGCTGCTGCGTCGCGCGGGACGAAGATCTTCATCGCCCGACCTCGTGCGCGATGTCGTCGATCGCGGCGGGCGTCAGCCGCGCCATCGGCTCGCCATCGAGCATCGCCGACGGCGCGCAGGCGCAGAGGCCCAGGCAATACGTCGCCTCGACGGTCAAGCGGCCATCGGGCGTGGTGCCGCCCCAGTCGAGACTGAATCGCTTCAGCACCTGCTCGGCGAACTCGGCACCCTTCATCGACTGGCAGGCTTCGGCACGGCAGAGCTTCAGGACGTGGCGGCCGGCCGGCGCGCGGCGGAAGTCGTGATAGAAGGAGACGACGCCGTGCACTTCAGCGCGGCTGAGGTTCAGTGCCTGGGCGATGAACGGCACCGCCTCGGCAGGCACATGGCCGAACGCTGCCTGGACGTCGTGCAGGATCGGCAACAAGGCGCCCTCGCGGCCTGAGTGACGTTGCAGAATTTCACTGGCCTGCGCCTCGATCCACGCAGCCATCGGCGCCTCCCAAAAGCGGCGCGATCATCGGTTTTGGGCGGTCGGAACGCATTAAAGCCGTCCCATACGACTATAGAAATTTTCTATAATTCCTTGGCAATCGCCTGGGTTTCGGCGACCAAGGCGGTCAAAAGCGGCGGCGTCGGCTCGCGTGGCGAAATAACCAAGCCAATCTGATGCACGACTTCGGGCTCGACGATGGGAATGGCCCGCAGGCGCTCGGTGAGGCCCAACGTGTCCGCCAGCCGCTCGGGCATGACGCTGGCCCAGCGGCCGGTCCGCACATGGGAGAAGAGGACGATCATCGAGTTCGACTCGAGCGTCGGCGACGGCGGATTGCCGGCGGCATGGAGCAGGCCGTCGATGATGCGCCGGTTCTGCATGTCCGGCGTCAGCAGGCAGAGCGGGATCTTGCCGACCTCCGCCCAGGTCACCTGGTCGTGGTCGCCGAGCGGGCTGTCGGCCGAGGTGAGCAACCGGTACTGCTCGAGATAGAGCGGCACGGCGCGCATGCGGCCGAGCGGCTCGTTGTCGATGTAGGTGAGCGCCGCGTCGACCTCGAGGTTCTCGAGCATCGACAACGCCTCGATCGAGGTCCGCGACAGGATGGTGAACTTCACGTTGGGATGCTTGGCGCGGTAGGGCGTGGTCAGCGTCGACACCATCGGCAGAGCCGTCGGGATGGCGGCGATCTTGAGGTGACCGCTCAGCCCCTTCTTCAGCGTCTGCACCTCGGCGCGCATCGCCCGGGTGTCGGCGATGATGCTGCGTGCCCAATCGAGCACCCGCTCGCCCTCGGCGGTAAAGCCCAGGAAGCGCGACGTCCGCTGCACCAGCAAGACGCCTAGCATGTCCTCGAGCTGCTTGATGCCGGCCGAGAAGGTCGGCTGCGTGACGCCGCAGGTCTCGGCCGCCTTGCTGAAGTTGCGCTCCCGCGCGAGGGCCAGGAGGTACTCTAACTTATCAAGCATGGCCGATTATAGCGCGCCGCTCCGCGCGAGGCGCGGCGCACGCAAAAAGAGACCCCGGCGGCGGCGGCCGGGTCTCCTTCGTCTTCGTCAGCTACTGAAACAGCTTCAGCGCGTTGGACAAGGTCTGCAGCACGCCCCACACCAGGGGGATGCCGACGAAACCCCACGCCAGCACGAGCTGGAGCGCGGTGGTGCCATTCTGGTTGTTTGCCATCGTCATTCCTCCTCAGGTCCTGGCCGGCCGGGCGACGGCAGCGCCCATCGCCTCCATGCGCTCGGCCTCGCGGTCTGCCTTCATGTGATGGCGCTCATGCACCGCCTTCACCAGCGCGTTGCAGATGAAGCCGATCACCAGCAGGCCCGCCATGATGTACATGGTGGTATTGTAGGCCTGCGCCTTCGGGACCCCGTGATTGATCTGGTACTCGCGGATGTAGTTCACCAGCACCGGGCCCAGGATGCCCGCCGCCGACCAGGCGGTGAGCAGCATGCCGTGGATGGCGCCGACATAGCGCGTGCCGAACATGTCCTTGAGGTAGGCCGGCACGGTGGCGAAGCCGCCGCCGTACATGCTGATGATGACGCAGAAACACGCCACGAACAGCGCGACGCTGCCCATCAAGCCAGTCTGCGGCACCATGACGTAGAGCACGGTACCGATGACGAAGAAGCAGAAGTAGGTGTTCTTGCGGCCGATCAGATCGGAGGTCGAGGCCCAGAAGAAGCGACCGCCCATGTTGAACAGGCTGAGCAGGCCGACGAACCCGGCCGCCGCGACCGGCGTCACCTTGCCGGGGAACATCTCCTGGCTCATCGCCGAGGCCTGGCCCAGCACGCCGATGCCGGCGGTGACGTTGAGGAAGAGCACAAACCAGATCAGCCAGAACTGCGGCGTCTTGAGCGAGTCGTAGACGAAGACGTCGTTCTTGGTGATCAGCTTCTGCGACTGCACCGGCGGCGTGTAGCCGGCGGGCAGCCAGCCCGGCGCGGGCACGCGCACGATCGCGGCACCGACCCAGGTGAAGCAGAGATAGATGAGTCCCAGCGCGATGAAGGTCTCGGCGACACCCACATGGGTCGGCGTCGAGAACCTGGCCATCAGCCAGACCGACAGCGGCGAGGCGATGAAGGCGCCGCCGCCGAAGCCCATGATCGCCATGCCGGTCGCCATGCCCGGCCGGTCGGGGAACCACTTGATCAAGGTCGAGACAGGCGAGATGTAGCCGACGCCGAGGCCGATGCCGCCCAGCGCGCCGTAGCCGACGTAGATCAGCCAGAGTTGATGGCTGTAGACGCCGACTGCCGACAACATGAAGCCGCAAGTCCAGCACAGGCCGGCGGTGAACATCGCGCGACGCGGCCCGCCCTCCTCGACCCAGCGGCCGAATACCGCGGCCGAGGTGCCGAGGAAGAACATCGCGATTGAGAAGATCCAGCCCAACTCGGTGAGCTTCCAATCACCCGGAGCGGACTGGGTGATGCCGATCAGCTTGGTCATCGGCAGGTTGAAGACGCTGAACGCGTAGGCCTGGCCGATGCACAGGTGCATACAAAGTGCGGCCGGCGGCACCATCCAGCGATTGAAGCCCGGTTTGGCGACCGTGCGCTCGCGATCGAGAAAGCTCAGAATCATAGGACACCCACGTCTCTTGTTTCCCATTCCCTGTATCGACGGCCGCCTTGGCGACGGCTCTTTCGCGGGCGCGATCATCCCGTCCGCGGCCACGGCGGCTCAATAAAGCTGTTCAGTGAGGTGATAGGGAAAGGCTATCGACGAGCGATCAGTCGGGCCCGAGCGACCGCGAGACGGCGCTGAGCTCGCTCAGCAAAGCCGCGATCATCGCCGTCGCGGGCTCGCGCTGGGCCACGACAAAACCGATCTGGCTGGCCGCGTCCGGCCCGACGATCGGCACCGAACGCAGACGCTCTTTCAGTCCCAACGTTTCGGCCAGCTTGTCGGGCATCACGGTCGCCCAGCGGCCGGTGCGCACGTGGGTGAACAGCACGATCATCGAATTCGATTCGAGGGTCGGCGGCCCAGCCGCGCCGCCGGCAGCGCTCAGCAGGCCATCGATGATGTGCCGGCTCTGCATGTCGGGCGCCGGCAGGCAGAGCGGCACCTTGGCGACGTCGGCCCAGGTCACCTGCTGGCGATCGCCGAGCGGACTGTCCGGTGCCGTCACCAGGCGGTAACGCTCGCGATAGAACGGCACGGCGCGCAAGCCGCGCGGCAGCGGCCCGTCGATATAGGTGACGCCGGCCTCGATCTCGAAATTCTCCACCAGCGACAGGACCTCCGCCGCCGTCCGCGACGAAATGCTGAAGCGTACGCCGGGATACTTGATGTGAAAGGGCGTGGTCACCAGCGACAGCATGGGCAGGGCCACCGGGATCGCGGCCAGCCTGAGATGGCCGTTCAGGCCCTTCTTCACCGTCTGCACTTCCTCGCGCATCGAGCGCGCGTCGGCGACGATGGTGCGCGCCCACTCCAGCACCCGCTCGCCCTCGGCGGTGAAGCCGATGAAGCGCGACGTGCGCTGCACCAGCACCGCACCCAACGTGTCCTCGAGCTGCTTGATGGCGGCCGAGAAGGTCGGCTGGGTGACGCCGCAGGTTTCAGCCGCCTTGCCGAAATTGCGCTCTTTGGCCAGCGCCAGGAGATATTCGAGCTTGTCGATCATAAGCCGAGGGTCAGTTGAGGCTCGGCCCGTTCGGCGCGTTCAGCCATGTTTGATAGGGACACGCCCAGCAAGCGCACCTTCTTCTCCAGCGGAAAGACGGTGTGTACCAGTTCGACCGACGTGCGTTCGAGCTCCTCGCGGCTGGCGACCGGCGCCGGCAGGGTGCGGCTGCGCGTGACGATCTGGAAATCGGCATACTTGATCTTCACCGTGACGGTGCGGCCGGCCATGCCGGTGCGCTCGCAGTAGCCCCAGACGTCGTCGAGCACCGACTTCACGCCGTCGACGATGTCGGCGAGCTTGCCCAGGTCCTGCGAGAAGGTGGTCTCCGAGCCGACCGACTTGCGCGGCCGGTCGGGCACCACGCGGCGATCGTCCTGGCCGCGGGCGATCGCGAAGTAGTACGAACCCGACTTGCCGAAATACTCCTCGAGGAACTCGAGCGATTGCGCCTTGAGGTCGGCGCCGGTGTGGATGCCGAGCCGCTTCATCTTGGCTTCGGTGGCCGGCCCGACGCCGTGGAACTTGCCGACCGGCAGGGTATCGACGAAGGCCGGGCCCTTCTCCGGCGGGATGACGAACTGGCCGTTGGGCTTGCGGTGATCGGATGCGAGCTTGGCCAAGAACTTGTTGTAGGAGATGCCGGCCGACGCCGTGAGACCGGTCTCGGCAAGGATGCGGGCGCGGATCTCGCGGGCGATGTCGGAGGCGAGCGGCATGTTCTTGAGGTTGGTCGTGACGTCGAGATAGGCCTCGTCGAGCGACAGCGGCTCGACCAGCGGCGTGTATTCCAGGAAGATCGCGCGGATCTGGCGCGACACCTCCTTGTAGACGTCGAAGCGCGGTTTGACGAACAGCAGCTCCGGACAGAGCCGCTTGGCGGTGGTCGACGGCATGGCCGAGCGTACGCCGAACTGGCGGGCCTCGTAGCTCGCCGCCATCACCACGCCGCGCTCGCGGCTGCCGCCGACCGCGACCGGCTGGCCGCGCAGCGCGGGGTCGTCGCGCTGTTCCACCGACGCATAGAAGGCATCCATATCGAGATGGATGATCTTGCGGATTGAGCCGTCCGCCATGGTAGCGATAAGGTTGGCCACCGATGACCTCAGCAAGCAACGACGAAATCCGCATCCTGACGCCCTCCGGCATGTTGGGTTACGGCTTCCCGATCGACCATTTCAAGCTCGGGCTGGCGCAGAAGCCGCACGCCATCACCATCGATTCCGGCTCGACCGATTCGGGCCCGCAGAAGCTCGGCCTGGGCGAGATGACCTGCAGCCGCGAGGCCTATGTGAAGGACATCGAGGTCCTGCTGGCGGCGCAGCATGAGCACCGGATCCCGCTGCTGATCTCGTCGGCCGGCGGCGACGGCACCAACCTGCATGTCGACGCCTTCCGCGACATCATCGTCGAGATCGCCAAGAAGCGCGGCTGGCGCTTCAAGCTCGCCCGGATCTACGCCGACATCGACAAGGGCCATATCGCGCGGGAACTGAAGGCCGGCCGGGTCGAGCCGCTCGGCCCGGTTCCGCCGCTCGATCCGCGCGAGATCGAGGCGGCGACCGTGGTGGTGGCGCAGATGGGTGCCGAGCCGTTCTGCAAGGCACTCGACGAAAGCGAGGGCGTCGATGTGATCGTGAGCGGCCGCTCCTACGATCCCTCGCCGACCGCGGCGATGGCGATCCGCGCCGGCTTCGATCCGGCGCTGGCCTGGCACATGGGCAAGATCATGGAATGCGGCGCGCTGTGCGCCGAGCCGGTCGGGCGCAACGTCATGGGCTGGCTGCGGCGCGATCACTTCGAGATCGAGCCGCTCAATCCGGCCGAGCGCTGCACCACGGCGTCGGTGGCCGCCCACACGCTCTATGAGAAGACCCATCCTTTCCTGCTGGCCGGGCCGGGCGGCACGCTCGATCTCTCCCACTGCAAGTACGAGCAGGTGAGCGAGCGGCGGGTGCGCGTCTCGGGCAGCCGCTTCGAGCCATCGCGGCATTACACGGTGAAGCTCGAAGGCGCCAAGACCGCGGGCTGGCGCAGCATCTTCATCGCCGGCGCGCGCGATCCGATCTTTATCGCCCAGATCGACGAGATCCTCGCCAAGGTGATCGCCGCCACCCGGGACTACTTCGCCGAAGTGCCGCTGGAGAGCTACCAGATCATCTCCCATATCTACGGCAAGAACGGCGTGATGGGCGACTTGGAGCCCGTGAAGACGCCGGCGCACGAGCTTTGCATCATCCTCGAGGTCGCGGCGGCGACGCAGTCGCTGGCGACGGCGATCTGCGGCAAGGCGCGTACCAGCCTGATGCATGCGCCCTATCCCGGCCGCATCGCCACCGCGGGCAACCTCGCCTCGCCGTTCACGCCGCTCGAGATCCCGCTCGGCCAGGCCTGCGCCTTCAACGTCTACCACCTGATGAAGGTCGACAGCCCGACCGACCTGTTCCCTATCCGGGTCGAAGAGGTCGCCTGACGTGCCGACCACGCTCACGCCCACCCCGTTGCGCGACATCGCCAAAGTGGTGCGCAGCAAGAATGCCGGCCCGTTCGAGATCACGCTCGACATCATCTTCAAGAACCGCGCCGACTTCGACGCCGTCAAAAAGAGCGGCGTGATCACCAAGGAGCTGATCTCGCAACTCTACAACGTACCGACCCAGGCCATCATCACCTTCGGCTTCTTCGACCTGGTGAACGCGGTGAAGATCACCCTGCCGCGGCCGCGTGCGCAGGGCGGCATCGGCGAGACCGACATGCACGCCGCCCAGCAGCACGTGCCGCTGCAGGAAATCCGCGTGCCGTGGCCTAACTGAGGCTCAGAGCGGCCACCAGCTCTTCTTCTTGAGTTCGCGGCTGGTCTTCTCACCGGGAATGTAGACCGGCGGCGGCA
>Ga0306921_10007906_pt1 | contig 11210 bp, 7 predicted proteins | sample sta12Cox44000080_FD_203760 | JGI IMG/M metagenome (GOLD analysis project Ga0306921, IMG submission 203760) | Lab enrichment of tropical soil microbial communities from Luquillo Experimental Forest, Puerto Rico - statoxic.12C.oxic.44.000.080 (v2)... | ecosystem: Environmental > Terrestrial > Soil... | reverse complement strand
ATGGTGATGTAGGGCCGCTTGGCGATGTCGGCGCCGAGTGTGGTGAAGTTCAGCTCCAGATCGAGCACCAGATAGATGGTGAAGTGCAGCACCACGTAGAAGAAGGCGAACAGCCCCAGCATGCGCCGCAGCCGCAGCAGCTGCGGTTGCCCGGTGAGCTCGCGTACCGGTGTCACCGCGAGTGTCAGCAGCAATAGGTTGAGTGCGGTCTTGCCGCACTCGTGCTCGAGCTCCTTGACCGGGTCTGCGCCGAGGCTCAGGCCGAACCAGCCGAACGCACCGCAGGCGAGCCACGCAAGCGGCAGCAGGCATGCCGTGAATACCAGTGGCTTGTAGATGAGGCGGTAGCGCTGAGTGAGAGTCATTCAGAAGTAGCGCCGGAGATCCATGCCCTGGTAGAGGCTTGCCACCTGCTCGGCGTAACCGTTGAACGGCAGTGTCGGCCGACGCGCCGCGAGGAAAGGCGCACCGATGCGCCGCTCGCTCGCCTGGCTCCAGCGTGGGTGATCGACCTGCGGATTGACGTTGGCATAGAAGCCGTACTCATTGGGAGCCGCCACGTTCCAGGCGGTGCGTGGCTGAGTTGCGGTGAAGCCGATTTTGACGATCGACTTGATGCCCTTGAAGCCGTATTTCCAGGGCACAATAAGCCGCAGCGGCGCGCCGTCCTGGTTGGGGAGCACGCGTCCGTAGAGCCCAACCACCATCAGGGTCAGGGGATGCATCGCTTCATCGATGCGTAAGCCCTCGACATAGGGCCAGGTGAGGACCGGCACGCGTTGACCTGGCATCTGTCGCGGATCGTAAAGCGTGGTGAACTCGACGTATTTGGCACGTGAGGTGGGCTTGAAGCGCGTCAGCAGGGTGCTCAGTGGGAAGCCTACCCACGGCACCACCATCGACCAGGCCTCGACGCAACGGAAGCGGTATATCCGCTCTTCCAGTGCCAGCCCTTTCAATAAGTCCTCGAGATCGAGGGTCCCGTGCACCTCGGACTCCCCGTATACGCTCACACTCCAGGGGCGGGTCCTGAGTGAATTGGCAGTACGGCTCGGGGAGTCCTTGTCGGTGCCGAACTCGTAGAAGTTGTTGTAGCCGGCGATTTCCTCCAGCTTGTTCGGTGTCTCCTTTACCGAATACTGCGCGTTCGCGGTATAGCTGAGCGGCGCACCCTGTGCCGGAGGGGGTTCTGCCGCCGGCAGCAGGGCGCTGGCGCCTGCGGCGAGGGCACCGGCGAGCAGCTCGCGGCGACTGAGGTAGACCGCCTGCGGGGTGATCTCAGACGGGGCGATGCGCGGGACGCGGAATTTCATTAATTGGCCTCCGTGGAAGTAGACCGGCCGGGCCCGCAAAAGGTCACATTCCAGGCCCGCTGCGGCGGCCCGACTTCAGCGCCATGTGACACACTCGATATTGAGCCCGGCGGCGGCACGCCTCGCCGACGCGCTGCCGTTCACCAGCATCGCATGGTCGGCGAGCGCCAGGTGCTCGAGGTCGCTCGCCGTGTTGCCATAGGCCACCAGCCGGCGTCCCGGATGCTCGCGGCGCAGCTCTTCTACACAACGCGCCTTCTCGATGTCACGCCGGTTGGCAGTGGTGAGATGGCCTTCGAGCCGGTCACCATCCCATCTGATCCCGGTGCAGAGAGTCTGCGCAAAACCGAGCGCACGGCCGATGGCCGGGACATAGAGGTCGGGGCTCGCGGAAAGCAGCACCAGCAAGTCCCCCGCCCGGCGGTGACCTTCGACCGCTGCGAGCGCATCGGCATGCATCCCGCGGCCGAGCAGCATCGTCACGAACTCGCGCGTCCATTGCTCGATCTCACTGCGGGTGAAGCCTGCCATCGCGGCGCGGATCGCGGAGGACTTCAGGGCACCGCGGTCGGCCCGCCCGAGCGCAAAGCTCACGAGCGCCGGGAGCACCTGCGCAAGATGCACCAGGCGCCGGGGATGCTGACGCAGGAAACCGGCAAGGTAGGGGAAGAGCGTGTCATGTTGGGTGAGCGTGCCATCCAGATCGAACAGCGCCAACGTAGCGACCCCGGCCGTGCTCGGGGCCGCCGGGACCAGCGCCACCGGCAATTCCGTCAGGCGGCGCCGCCCGCTGAGGCGAGCTGCCGCAGCACATACTGGAGGATCCCGCCATGGCGGTAGTATTCGCGCTCCTTGGGCGTGTCGATGCGCAGTCGCACGTTGAATTTCTTCGGTGCGCCATCGGGGGGTGTGGCCGTGACACTGACTTCGCTGGCATCGCCGCGGCTCAGTCCGGTGATCTCGATGACTTCTCGTCCCGTGAGCCCGAGCGCCGCGACTCCCTGTCCGGGCAGGAACTGCAACGGGGCCACGCCCATACCGATGAGGTTCGAGCGATGGATGCGCTCGAAGCTCTCCGCGATAACCGCCTTCACTCCGAGGAGCATCGTGCCCTTTGCCGCCCAGTCGCGCGATGAGCCGGTGCCATACTCGCGGCCGGCGAGTACGACGAGCGGCGTGCCTTCGCGTTGGTAACGCATCGCGATGTCATAGATGGAGCCACGCTCGCCATCCGGAAGATGCAGCGTGACGCCTCCCTCGACACCGGGCACCATGAGATTCCGCAAGCGGATGTTGGCGAAGGTGCCGCGCATCATCACTTCATGATTACCGCGGCGTGCTCCGTAGGAGTTGAAGTCCTTGGGCTCCACTCCCAGATCCATGAGGTAGCGCGCGGCCGGGCTGCTCTTCGAGATGTTGCCGGCCGGGGAGATGTGATCGGTGGTCACCGAATCGCCAAGCATCGCCAGCACACGCGCGCCGCGCACGTCCTCGAGCGGCTTGAGCTGCATGGTCATGCCCTCGAAGTAGGGCGGATTCTTCACGTAGGTGGACTGCTCGTCCCAGGTGTACAGCTGTCCGGTGGGCACTTTGATGTTGGCCCAGTTCTCATCGCCCTTGAACACGCTCGCGTAGCTCTGGCGGAACATCTGCGAATCGATCGAGCGCGTGGCGAGCTCCTGGATCTCCGCATCGCTCGGCCAGATGTCGGCGAGGTACACCGGCTTCCCGTCCTTGCCGGTCCCGAGCGGCTCGCGTGTGAGATCGATGTCGACCGTGCCGGCGAGGGCGTACGCCACGACCAGCGGCGGAGAGGCAAGGAAATTCATGCGCGTCTCGGGGTGCACGCGGCCCTCGAAGTTGCGATTGCCGGAGAGCACGGAGGCAGCGGTCAGATCTCCTTCTTTGACCGCGGCTGAGATTTCGGGCTTGAGGGGGCCGCTGTTGCCTATGCAATTGTGCACCGCGACAGTTCCACAGACGAAGGCGTGAAGACCCTCCACCGCAAGATCGAACACAGGCCGAATGCCGGCGGGACATACATCGCTGACCTGGAGAGACAACGTCGGAAGATCCAGCGCCTCCTTTTCCACGCAGTAGCGGCGGCTCATGCCACCGGCTCGCCGTGGCTCCAGCCGCGCAAACCAGTCACGCGCACCGATTTCTTGCAGGAGCTCGGCAGGTGAGGGGAAGTCGCAGTTCTCGCGATGCAGGGGTCTGAATCCGCGGTGGTTCTCTGTGCCAGGCAGGCGGTCGAAGCGGTCGTGACCTTCAAGCAGCGCGTAATGCGGAAACAATGTCGTCTCGTACGTCATCAGCTCCGCTGCGGCGATGCGCCGGGTTTGCTGAAAGCTGAAGTCATAGTTTTCTCGCAGCGCCTCGATACGATCCGCCATCCACAGGCGCTGCCGGTTGATGGTGTCGATGGTGCGCCAGTAGACCGCGGCCGCGCTCGCGCGCAACGACTTATCGACGCAATATCGGAAACCGACTCGTTCGACAAACGACAGACCCTCTGGCAGAGCCAGGCGCACTTCGATGCGCTCTACGCCGTCTCGCGCGGCCGGATAGGTCGAGGGCGAGCGCCGCGTAGGATAGGTATAGATTCGAGCTCCACGGGCTTTCACCCCACAGCGCACGAGCAGCTGCATGATGAGCTGCATGACCTGCTTTAGTGCTTCCGCGTGCTCGGGCTTGGCGCTCTGCGCGAACGCGGGCGGTCGGAGCAGTGCACTCGCTTCGGTCTCGCCCTGCCGATGGAGCGCAGGCGAGTGTCCGTCGGCACCGAAGAGTGCCGCGAGGAACTCGCGCACCATGGCCACAGGACACTTCTCGTCCAGAACGAATTCCGGCAGCGCAGAGCTCTGGTGGATGCGCCGACCACGGCGCACGCCCGGGAGCGAAGCAATGATGGCGGTCAACTTCTGCGGCAGGACGATGCTCCACTTCCGCGGATCGTAGCGTTTGGCGACCGGGCGCTTGCCCGTGAGGAGTTCGATGTCGTCCAGCGCTGCTTCGCGATCGAGGGCCTGGCCTAGATTCATCCTGCCCTGGCCCATCCGACTGATCGAGCCGTCACTGATCAGATGACCGACGAGACGTGCGAACGCGAGGCTGCGGGCGCGCTCCCACTCGTTGGCAAAGCCGAAGGTCATTCCGCCGGCAAGCAGCTGATAGCCCGCCTCATCTGCTGCTGGCTCATCCAGGGGAGCCTCGAGGCCGGTAACGACGCGATCGCGCTTGGGCACCAGTTCTCCCGCGGGAACCCAGCGGCCATCTGAGCACAGGATCTTATGATCGTCCGTGCAGACCAGCCGCCGGCCGTCCTGCAGCACCACAGAGATGCACTCGCGCTCACCCTGCACCATCATCTCGGTTTGCGTAGCCATCGCGAGGCTGCGATCCATCGTGGGACCGAAAACTCGGGCACCGCCTGCGGCTGACATGCTCTCGATCCGGCGGCTCGTCCCATTGGCGAGCAGCACGGGAGTCCCGGCGGCGATGCAGGTGGTACATCCGTAGCCGACGAGATCGAACCCGAGCGCTTCGAGATCTTCGAGCACGCCAGCCTTAGTGAAGTAGTCGGTCACGACCCTCGAGCCTGGCGCCAGGCTCGTTTTCACCCACGGCTTCGAGCTGAGTCCGCGCTCGCGCGCCTTCCGAGCCAGGAGCCCCGCGCCGAGCATCACCGATGGGTTGGACGTGTTGGTGCAGCTCGTGATCGCTGCGATGAGCACCGAGCCGTCCTTGAGCTCGTAGCTTCCACCATTGAGCTTTGCCGCCGCCACCCCGCGGGCACCGGTGCCGCGCGCGGTACGCTCGTCGGCTGCCTTTTTCGCATTCGCCTCGTAGACCTGCTTCGCGCTCTTCAGTGGCACACGGTCCTGGGGACGCCGGGGCCCGGCGAGGCTCGGCTCGACCGTACCGAGGTCGAGCTCGAGCACATCCGTGTAGCTGGCGGGCAGTGCGCCTTCGTTACGCCACATGCCCTGCGCTCGCGCGTAGGCGCTCACCAGCTCGAGCCGCTCGCGCGGCCGGCCCGAGAGCTCGAGGTAACGCACGGTCTCGGCATCGATCGGAAAGATGCCGCAGGTGCTGCCGTACTCGGGGGCCATGTTGGCAATGGTCGCGCGATCGGCGAGGGGCAGATTGGCGAGACCGTCACCGAAGAACTCGACGAACTTGTCGACCACACCTTTCTTGCGCAGCATCTCCGTGACGGTGAGGACGAGATCGGTCGCCGTGGCGCCCGGCTGCAGACGTCCGTCGAGGCGAAAGCCGATCACCTGCGGAATGAGCATGGTGACCGGCTGGCCGAGCATGGCCGCCTCGGCCTCGATGCCGCCGACGCCCCACCCAAGGACGCCGAGCCCGTTCACCATGGTGGTGTGCGAATCGGTTCCCACGAGCGTATCCGGATACGCACGGCGCGTGCCGTTGGTCGGCGCATCGAAAATCACACGGGCGAGATACTCGAGGTTCACCTGGTGCACGATGCCGGTGCTCGGTGGCACTACCGAGAGATTGCGGAAGGCCGTCTGTCCCCAACGCAGGAAGGCATAGCGTTCGCGATTGCGTGCAAACTCGATTGCGGTATTGGCGGCGAGCGCATTCGGTGTGCCGTATTCATCCACCTGCACCGAATGGTCGATGACGAGCTCCGCCGGGTTCAGCGGATTGACGCGATCGGCGCTGCCGCCAAGGCGCACGATGGCATCGCGCATGGCCGCAAGGTCGACGACACAGGGAACCCCGGTAAAGTCCTGCAGGATGACCCGTGCGGGCGTGAAGGCAATTTCGTGCGCCGGGGTAGCGACGGGGTTCCACTCGAGGAGCGCCTCGATGTCGGCGCGCGTGACATTGACGCCGTCCTCGTAGCGCAACAGATTTTCCAGCAAAACCTTGAGCGAGTAGGGCAGGCGCGCCAGCTTCTCTTGCGGCAACGCGGCGAGGCTCCAGATCTCATAGGTCTGATCGCCCACCTTGAGCGTCGAGCGTGCCCGGAAGCTGTTGTTCATGGGGGTCTCCGCGGTGTGCACGCAATTATATCGGGCGCACCCGCTGCCTGCCGCCCCGCAGCCGTCGTGTCCTTCAGGCCGCGGCGGACAGCCGCTCGGGGCGTGCGAGCGACTCGATCACGGCACCGCCGAGACACCGCTCGCCTTCGTACCCTACGGCGTACTGACCGGGTGTCACGGCGCGCTGCGGCTCCTCGAACACGATGCGCATGCTGCCATCCGCTCGCGGTTCGAGCCGTGCTGCCTGGTCGCTCTGCCGATAGCGCACTTTTACGGCGCCGTGGAAGGGCTCGCGCCGTGCAGGCGCGAGCCAGTGCCAGACTCCGGTTGTGAGCGCGCGGCTCTCGAGCAACGGGTGATCATGGCCCTGCACCACAATCAGTGCGTTGCGGGCAGCATCCTTTCGCGCCACGTACCAGGGCGCCTGGTCACGGCCGCTGCGGCCACCGATGTGCAGTCCCGCTCGCTGACCGAGCGTGTAGAAGGGCAGTCCCTCGTGCGTTCCCAGTACCTCGCCATCGGCCGACTCGATCACCCCGGGTGAGCGCTCGAGATAGCGGGCGAGAAACTCGCGAAACGGCCGCTCGCCGATGAAACAGATACCGGTGCTGTCGGGCTTGTCGAACACCGGGAGCCCGGCGCGACGGGCACGCTCGCGTACGGCGCCCTTGTGCAGCTCACCGAGCGGCATCAGGGTCCTGGCGAGCTCGCACCGGGCGACCGCGTGCAGGAAATAGCTCTGGTCCTTGGCCGCATCACGCGCCTTGCACAAGGCGGCTCCGTCACCGGCTGCTTCGAGCCGGGCGTAGTGCCCGGTTGCAAAGTGCGAGGCGCCGAGCCGGCGGGCCCAGCTGAGCGCCACACCGAACTTGATCTCGCGGTTGCAGAGCACATCGGGATTGGGCGTGCGGCCGGCGCGATGCTCACGCAGGAAGTGCGCAAACACCCGCTCCCGATATTCGGCCGCGAAGCTAACGCGGTGCAGGATGATGCCGAGCTCGGTGGCCACGCCGCGGGCGTCCTGGAAGTCCTGTGCGGCTGTGCAGTAGGCGTCGTCGTCCTCTTCCCAGTTGCTGAGGAACAGCCCCTGCACATCCCAGCCTGCCTCCTTCAGCAGCAGTGCCGCGACTGCGGAATCCACGCCACCCGAGAGTCCGACGATGACCCGGGAGGAGGAACCTGGAGGTGCAGGCACGGAAGACATGGGCGCATTGTAATGCGCCGGGTTGAGCTACGCCGTCCTCCGCTTCAGGTCATGTCGACTGCGCGAACCGCCGGCCCCCGAGGTGAGGCAGCAGCGCTCTTGACGAAGCCGGCGGCGCACTCGAGATCGAGCTGCGCGACACCGTTCAGCTCGTGGCGCTTACCGGCCAGGTAGTCGCGCACACAGCATAGGACGAGCGGGCTGCGCAATCGCTGCTCCCGAGCCTCCAGCTCGCTGCAGGTGAGCCAGTGCGTGCCGATGATGCCGCGGTCGAGCCGCTGCGCGGAGTCGTGATCAGCCACGGGCCCGGTGAAGGCGAAGCGCAGGATGTCGCGGCCGGTGCTGGGATTGCGCCAGAGGTAGACGCCGACCAGCGCCTGCGGTGCGAAGCGCCACGCGGTCTCCTCGCGCGCCTCGCGTACGACGGCGGCGAGCAGGGTTTCGCCGCGCTCGACGTGCCCTGCGGGTTGATTGAACACCCAACGGCGGTTGATGCGTTCCTCAACCACCAGGAAACGGCCCGCCGTCTCGACGATGGCCGCCACGGTTACATCAGGCGTCCTGCCCATGTCGGGCATTGTAACCGTCAGCGGTGTTGCTCCAAATCGTCGGCGGGTCGCGACGCTTGCGGCCGGGATCAGCCGCGGCGTGCCGCGCGCAAGCCATGCTCGGCCGCGCTGGCGTTCCAGACCTGGTCGAACTCCTGCAGGTACACGCGTGCGGCCGCGGTGTTATTGATGTCAGCCACACCGTCCCAGGTGTCGGCGCGCATGCGGTACACGATCGCGCGGTCATCGGCGATGAGGTAACTCGAGGCGCGTTGCTGGCCCGGCGCGGCGACGTAGCGGATGTCGATGCAGCTCGACAGACGCCGCCCCATGGCGACAAAGCGGTTGCTGTCACGCATGACGCGTGTCGGCTCGGCGAGCAGGACGCGTACCTTGGAGAAGCTGCGCGTCAGCACGAAGTGCTTGATGACATCGAGAAACGCCGTCTGGTCGTACAGATCGGGCTCGAGATCCGGGGTGTAGATGGAGATGAGCCGCTGTGCGGTGGCGGCGATCTCATTGACCGCGGCGCGAACTTCCGCGAGCGAGGTGAGTACGGTAAGGGTTTCGGCACCCTGGCGCGAGCTGGCCGAACCGCCAGTCCCATTGGCCGATTCGGACGCGTAGCGTGCGTTGGCAAGCTGTGCCAACGCACCATTCAGATCAAGTTCCCCGCTTATGGCCACTCTTGGCGTCCTGCATCACCTGCACGGAAGGCAGGCTGCGTCGCATCTTAGTGACCGGCCTGGAATTTCCTTGCCGATCCGGTCACGGTTTGGGGCGGGAGGAGGGCTGCAGTAAGTCAAAAGCGAGGCCTGGTTCGCACTTTGCCAAATCCGGGGGCCGCCGTGCGGTCCGCGCTACACCCCTCGCGCAAGCCGCGCGGCGAGGCCCGTATAGCCCTCGGGCCGAAGGCTCCGCAGGCGCGCCTTCTCGGCAGCGGGCAATGGCAGGCCGTCGATGAAGGCGGCGAGCGTGGCTGCGTCGATCGCCCGGCCGCGTGTGAATTCTTTCAGCCGCTCGTAGCCATCGGGTACGCCGGCGGCACGCAACACCGTCTGCACCGCCTCACCGAGCACCTCCCACGCAGCGCCGAAATCCGCCGTCATGCGTGCAGGGTCGGCCTCGATTTTCCCGAGGCCCCGCCCAAGGGCGCGCCAGGCGATGAGGGTGTGACCTAATGCGACCCCGAGATTTCGTAGCACGGTCGAATCGGTGAGATCACGCTGCCAGCGCGATACCGGCAGCTTCTCGGCGAAGTGCCGCAGCAGGGCATTGGCGAGCCCGCAGTTGCCTTCGGCGTTCTCGAAGTCGATCGGGTTCACCTTATGAGGCATGGTGGAGGAACCCACCTCGCCGCCAGCTGCCTGCTGCCGCAGATAGCCGAGCGAAATGTAGCCCCACAGGTCGCGGCACAGGTCGATACACACGACGTTGGCCGCGGCAGCCGCGTCGCAGTATTCGCCGATCCAGTCGTGCGGCTCGATCTGCGTGGTCCAGGGGTTGTACTCCAGCCCGAGTGACTCGACGAACGACTGCGCGACTCCCGGCCAATCGACCGCCGGCAAGGCCGCTACGTGCGCGTTGAAGTTGCCCACCGCTCCGTTCCATTTCCCGAGGATGCTCACCGACGCCCAGCGGCGCTGCGCACGGGTGAGCCGCGCGGCGAAATTCGCCAGTTCCTTCCCGAGTGTGGTGGGGCTCGCGGCCTGCCCGTGGGTGCGCGCCGGCATGGCGGTATCGGCGTAGCGGTGTGCGAGCTGAGTCAGCTCTTGCGTGCGCGCCGCCAGCACCGGCAGCAATACGCCGCGCGCCGCGCGCAGCAGCCCCGCGTAGCAGAGATTGTTGATGTCTTCGGAAGTGCAGCCGAAATGCACGAGCTCGAGGGTCGCGGCGGACGCTCCCGCGGCGGCCAGCTGCTCGCGCACGTAGTACTCGACCGCCTTCACATCATGATTAATGCGGTCCTCGATGCTTTTCACGGCCGCCGCCGCGGAAGGCTCGGGCGCCCGGGCCAGCTCCAGGGCGCGCTCGCTCACCGCCGGGCTGAGCGCCGCGCCGGCGAGTTGGGGGACGGCTGCGACGAGCTGGAGCAACCACTGTGCCTCGATGCGGATGCGCTCGCGGATCAGCCCGCCTTCCGAGAGCAGGCTGCGCAGTGGCGCGGCGGCGGCGCGGTAGCGCCCATCGACCGGCGAGAGCGCTTCGAGCGCCGTCAGGCAATCGCTGGGGCTTGCGGACATGCGCTACTATCATAACGCATACGGTCATTCGGCCGTCGTTTCCAGCCGCGGAGTGCACGCATGACCAGCTCCTTCCGTACTGAGCGTGACAGCATGGGCGAGCTCAAAGTGCCCGCCGAGGCGCTGTGGGGTGCGCAGACGCAGCGCGCAGTGGAGAACTTCCCCATCAGCGGTCTCACCATGCCGCGCGAGTTCATCGCGGCTCTCGGCCTGGTGAAGCAGGCGGCGGCGCGCGCCAATCGCAGCCTGAAGCTGCTCGATGAGCGCACCGCACAGGCGGTGGACACGGCAGCGGGAGAGGTGGCTGCAGGACGCCATGACCGGCACTTTCCGCTCGACGTGTTCCAGACCGGGTCGGGCACCAGCTCGAACATGAACGCCAACGAGGTGATCTCGGCACTGGCGACCCGCCGCCTCGGAGCCGCGGTGCATCCGAATGATCACGTCAACATGGGACAGAGCAGCAACGATGTGATCCCGACCGTCATCCACGTGAGCGCAGTGCTCGCGGTGCGCCGCGAGCTCATACCGGCGCTCGAGCACCTGCGCGATGTGATTGCGACCAAGGAGCGTGAGGTTGCCGGCATCGTCAAGACCGGCCGCACGCACTTGATGGATGCCATGCCGGTGACGCTCTCGCAGGAGCTCTCGGGCTGGCGTACTCAGATCGAGAACGACATCGCACGGCTGAGGTCGGTGGAGCCACGGCTGCTCTCGCTGGCGCAGGGGGGTACCGCGGTCGGGACGGGCATCAACGCGCACGGGGAATTCGGCGCGCGCTTTTCCGAGGAGCTCTCGGCGCTCACTGGGCTCGCGTTCAAGCCGGCGCGCAATTATTTCGAGGCACTCTCCAGCCAGGATACCGCCGTCGAGCTCTCGGGCCA
>Ga0306921_10007904_pt1 | contig 11210 bp, 9 predicted proteins | sample sta12Cox44000080_FD_203760 | JGI IMG/M metagenome (GOLD analysis project Ga0306921, IMG submission 203760) | Lab enrichment of tropical soil microbial communities from Luquillo Experimental Forest, Puerto Rico - statoxic.12C.oxic.44.000.080 (v2)... | ecosystem: Environmental > Terrestrial > Soil... | reverse complement strand
GCCGATGCCGGTGATCGGCGTCCTCGGCGCCGCGCCACCTGCCGGACTGAGTGATCCGGTTGTGGCCGCGTTCCGGCAGGGACGGAGCGAAACCGGCTATGTCGAAGGACAAAATTTGGCGATCGAGTACCGCTGGGCCGAGGGCCGATATGATCGGCTGCCGGCATTGGCTGCCGATCTCCTCGGGCGCAAGGTCAACGTGATCTGGGTCAGCGATCTGGTTGCGGCACGAGCGGCGAAAAATGCGACCTCGACGATCCCGATAGTCTTCGTCACCGGCGGCGACCCAGTCGGTGACGGGTTAGTCGCCAGTCTCGCCCGGCCGGGCGGCAACCTGACGGGCGTCAGCATGATGACGCCCGAGCTGAATCCCAAGCGGCTCGAACTGCTTTCCGAGCTGGTTCCCGAGGGCAAGGCGATCGCCCTGCTCGTGAACCCAAACAGTCCGCAGACCGAGGGCGTCATCAGAGAGGTTCAGGAAACCGCGCGTGCGAAGAGGGTGCGACTGCAGATCCTAAAGGCCGGCACCGAAAGCGAGATCGATGCCGCTTTCGCCTCCCTCGTCCCACTGGACGCCGGCGGGCTCGCCGTCATGGCCGACGCCTTCTTTTGGTTACGGGGCGAGCAGCTCCGAGCGCTGGCGGCACGGCATGCCATCCCCGCGATCTCTCCCTGGCGCGAGTGGGCCGAGGCCGGTGCCCTGATCGCCTATGGACCGAGCCTCACGACTGCCAATCGCCAAGCCGCTATTTATGTCGGAAAGATCCTCAGCGGCGCCCAGCCCGCCGATCTGCCCGTCCAGCAGCCGACGACATTCGAGTTGGTCGTCAATCTGAAGACCGCCGACGCGCTCGGCCTGACGATCCCGCCCGCGATCCTCGCCCGCGCCGACGAGGTCATCGAATAAACGAACGAATGGCAGCTTCGGGCCATAACCGACCGTGGGCAAGGGTCCGCTGTTTGCCTCCCTCGTCGCCTTCGATTGGAATATCGCCTTTCTGGTGGATGATCCCGGTAGAACGACCGAAGGGGAATTTCATGAGATCGCATGCGACTATCGCCGCCCTTAGCGCAGCGCTCCTCTGGGCCACTACGGCCGTGGCAGAAGTAACCCCCACGACCGCGCGCGCGATGAAGGGCACGCTTACCGATTCGACCGTACCGAGCACGAACGTGCCGGGCCCGGTAGCGATCACCTATTACCTTCCGAAGGACTACGACGCGAAGCGCGCCGAACCTTATCCGCTCCTTATTCAACTTCACGGCGGCGGCGGATCGAACCTTGCAATGGAATCGCTTCCGTTTAGCCCTGGCGTCGGCGGCATGGGCACGCTGCTGGACCAGGCGGTCGAGAAGACCATGGTGCCACCGATGGTATCGGTGATGCCGTCGGCCGGAAACTCGTTCTACATGAATTTCAGGGACGGTTCGCAGAAGTGGGAAGACTTCGTGCTGAACGACCTCTTGTCATACATGCGCAAAAACTTCAACGTCGTGCAGGGCCGCCAGGGCACGTTCATCACTGGCATCTCGATGGGCGGCCAGGGCTCGCTGCGTATGGCGGTTAAGCATCCGGAAGTCTTCCAGGCCGTCGCAAGCCAGGAGCCCGGACCCGGGCCTGCGCTCTCCTATGACGAGTTGACGCTGCGCGACAAATTAATTCAGCCCGACGCGCTCATCAAACAAATCTATGGCGATCCGATCGACAAGGCCTATTGGGCCGCCAACAATCCTGCCACCATCATCAAGAGGGACCCCTCGCGCCTCTTGGGTCTCGGCATCTATCTTGAGGTCGGCGATCAGGACATGCTCTATCGCGACCAGAGCACGGAGTTCGTCCATCGCGTGTTGTTCGATGCCGGCATCAGCCACGAATACCGGCTGGTGAAGGGTGCGGATCACGTCGGCGCGTCGCTAGCGCCGCGTTCCCTCGACGCATTTGCCTTCATCGGACGGCAGCTCGATCCGCCAAAATGGATCGACGACGCGGTACTCAGGACACGAGGGAAAATCGACGAGACGAAGAAGGAGCGCGGTTATCCCGTGACACCGTTCGATCCTAACCGCATCCACGCGGAGTAGCGATCCTTCGAGACGCCCCTTGGCCGTCGGGTCGGCACGGTTCCCACCGATGCTCTACGCAAGTCGCGCCTGCGTCTCTCGACATTCCCATCCCCAGCCAACTGCCGCCGGCGCAGCTTCCGCTCACCGTTGCTCGGGAACCGAGTTCGTTGGAGATAGTACGCCGCAACGCACCGCTCGGGGGGTGGGCCGCTCGGGCAGAGCCGCTGGAGGACGGGCTACCGTTCAGTCCCGATAGGCGACCCCACTTCGCCCGAAGGGTTGGGGACCGGGCCGGCCCGCGCTATGCTGCTCCCGGCGGTCAGAGCCTCGAAGAACCGCACTAGGGAGCCGGATACGACGACCACCGGAAGAGCGGCGACCCGCTGGGACGCCGACGAGGTGCTCAGATGAGGCGGCGCGAGCTGCTTCTTGCGCTCGCGACCGGAATGCTGGGTGCGCGAGCCGCCCGCGCGCAGCAGAAGGCGATGCCGGTGATCGGCTTCCTCAGTATTTTCTCGCCGCCCAGCAACCCTAGCGAAATCGACCGAGGCCCTGTTTTCCAGGGACTTAATCAAACCGGCTTCGTCAAGGGACAAAACATGTCGATCGAACCCCGCTGGGCCGAGGGTCACTATGATCGGCTACCGGCGATGGCCGCCGACCTCGTCAGCCGCAAGGTCGATTTGATCGTAACCTTCGGCGGTACCCCTGCGGCATTAGCGGCGAAAAGCGCAACATCTACGATCCCGATCGTCTTTACCGGACTCGGCAACCCGGTCGGGAGCGGCCTGGTCGCCAGTCTGGCCAGGCCGGGGGGCAATATCACCGGCTTCAGCAATCTCACCGGTGAGCTGACGGCCAAGCGGCTTGAGCTCCTTGCCGAGCTGGTTCCCCAGGCCACGGTGATCGCCCTGCTGGTAAACCCGGACAATCCCCCTGGCGAGCAGTACATCAGATTCTTGCAGGAAGCGGCGCGCGCGAAGGGGATCCAGCTTCCGGTCCTGAAGGCCCGGACCGAAGGCGAGATCGAGACGGCTTTCGCGTCCCTCGGCCAAGTAGAAGCCGGAGGACTCGTCGTCTACCCCGATTCGTTTTTCAACAGCCGGTCCGCGCAGCTCTTGGCACTAACATCGCGCTATGCCGTGCCGGCGATCCATGAGAATCGACAGTTCACCGCGGCCGGCGGCCTGATTAGCTATGGAATTGACAACGCAGCTCTCGCTCGCCAAGCCGGCATTTACGCCGGGAGAATTCTTAAGGGCGAGAAGCCGGCCGAACTGCCCGTTCAGCAGCCAACGATATTCGAATTAGTGGTCAATCTGAAAACGGCAAAGGCACTCGGATTGACCGTGCCCCCATCGATCCTCGCCCGCGCCGACGAGGTCATCGAATGATCCGCATTAGGCCCCCTATTCGACGCATCTGCGGATGGCCCGCTACTATTTCAGGCTTGCCGGGAGCTCCGCCGGGATACCCTCCTGACTGAGGTTCGCCTGCAGCAGGACAAAAGGGGCATCGCCGGGATTTGCCCATTGATGAACCAGGCCATAGGGCTCGAAATCGGGCATCCCCGCCGTCCTTGGCTCGGTCTTCCCTTCGGCGGTGAAGAGCCCTGTGCCGGCGAGGACGTAATTCAGTGCTGCGCCAGATCGAAAATGAGGCGGATCCGCCGGCATCCCGGCCGGCAGGGTGACACGCGTTAGGCTCAATTCGTAAGGTCCGGCTTGCAGACCCAGCAGCGGTTCGGGCGTGCGGTACAACTCCGTCGTGACGGCGGGACGGTCGAGAAGCGGTTTTCTTTGATTGGGGCGAGGCGTTAGGACAAATAACAGAAGGTTTGTCGGCTCCGACGCCGATGCGCCGACGGTTGCTGCCTTGCCCGCCGGAATGAAGGCGCCGGTGCCCTCGGCAAGGGATTGAACAGTACCGTCGATATCGATCGTTGGGGCGCCCGACAGACCGTACAGCATGGCGGTCGACCCGCCGTAGGACGAGCGCTGCCCCGCCGGCAGGCTGACCCTATACAGTCTGAAGAAGAGCGGGATATCAACGACGCTAGCCAGACGCCCGGCTGCCAGCGACATTCGGGCCGTACTCGCGGGCTGGCTCTGCGCAAGTGTCGGACTTGGCAGCGTGGCCAGCAGCAGTGGTACCAACACCGTGGAAAGAGGACGCATGAGCTCGACCCCCTCGGTAAACCAGGATAGTTCCGTGTAAGAGGTTACTCGCGCCTTCGCCCCGGACGGAAGAGATGAGGTACTGGCCGGTCAGCCCGCAGGTCGGCAAAGTCAAGAACAACAACCCGAGCCTGATCGAGCCGATCGCAGCGGAATGAACACGCATGCGCTGCTCGTCGCGCTCTTCGTCATTTTGGCGCTCGCCGGATGCGTCCAGGTGCCCGCCGGCCAAGGGCAAGCGCCAGTACCGTCCTATCCGCATGACAACGGGCCGGACATGCGCACGGGCAACATGGGCATGTAGCCGGGCGAGCAGCCGGACTTCCCGCGGAATTCGCTAAATCGAAGCCTTAAACGCCTTCCCTACAGGCTGGGGATCTTGTCGCGTCGCAATGATTTAACGTTGCCCACACCTCATGGGAGCTCGGCGCCAGGGAATGAAGGTCGATTGCTCAGCCAGCCATCATGTCGCGCTCTGACGCCGGAGTTTCTGCTGCGGCTCGGGCTCGACCTGAAGGAGCGCGTCAGGTGCCGCGGATGCGGAGCGAGGGGACGAGCGGTTGTGTCGATCAAGTGGCGGCGGCCGATCACGTGAGCCCGTGAGACCCCGTCTCTCCTCCGCGCAGGCGCAACACTGCAACGGTCTTGATTTTGCTCGGGTTTTGGGGCCACCCGACCGCAACACGATGCGTCACGGGAGCCGTCTCCCCCGAGTCACAAGAGGGCCGGAGAGCGGCGGAAGGAGCGACGCCGGGTTGGGGGACAATCTCCGACGCCGCTCCCGCTTAGGCTTGGCCCGGCACGCCCAGCCGGATGCAATGCTATACACGCTTTGGGTCAATAAGATGTCAGTCGCTCGGGATGATCGCGCTTCCTTACCGCTGTCCGCAGCTGAAGCCGAGGCCGGGAGCTACAAGAGGCACCTGGGGTCGGCCGAGGAGACCGTTACCGATTACATGCCGGACCGGTGCGAGCTGTCGGGCAAGGTGAGTTGCGGTGATAAGCGACAGACACCCTCGAACCGCATCGCAAACGCCTCCGCCGCCACTTCCGCCGCGAAGTCAATCGTCACGCGGACAGTATGTTTGTTGTGATCGTATTTGTACCTTGTAGGCTCGTACCGATGCGCACCAAGCCAATCACCGATCGCCGTCATCGAAGCGGAAAACTCATCCGCGCGTACGCGGACCGTGACACTGCGCATTACCCCTCCGCATGAAGCCTGACCTGCCGGGTGAGGGAGCAGCACCGGGTTCGAAGGAGGTATTCCCGACGCTACTCTGCACGGGGAGGGCCTGGTCCGGGACGAAACGCAAGCCCGGTGTGATCCTACGCACGGGCAGTCAATGAGGTGTCAGCCGGGGAAGGATCGCGACCGCCCCTTTCTTCTCCGGCACCGGTCTCGCGGGTGATTTGTCGCTGGGTTTCCTGGCCATTTCGGAACGGTTTCGGACGGGTTTTCGCTCCGCCCTGAGAGCCGCAGATTTTCTAGCCCTCGCGGGGCTATGTGATCGATGGATCGGGAAAGGACCGGCGGGGCCGAGGGGTGGTGTTTTGCAGACCACGCGGGGCGGGCCTTGGCGTTAACTAATTTAATAGTTTCAACCCCACGCTCTCGCAGGGGACCCGCCGGCGCAGTTTGACCCCACCCCCTGGGGGGAAACCCCCCGGGCACCCGGTCGAGCCTGGGTGCCGAGAAGGACGCGGAAAGTGGCGCTGGGCCTCGCGATCCGAGGTTCCGAGGCGGGTGCAGAGGAGCGCGGTGGGCGATCCGCCGGCTGGCTAGACGATAGCGACGCTCGCGAGTGCAGCGCGGGTAACGTGACCCCGACCTTACCGGAAGAAAATTCCGCTTAGATCGATTAAAGCCAGCATTCACATAAACACCCAGCTGGCCGGCGGCCGGGTTTCTTGCGTCTTGAACCGGCACGCGACGCTGGGGGGCGGCTGCCGATCAATACTGCTTCCCGCCATCTCCAGAGCCCCTAGGTGAGCAAGACTCCTACCGGCCTACCCAGGGTAGCGGGCAGGCCTTCCTGCCTCTCAGCGAGCTCCGCAGCGGCTTCTGCGTGACCGCACCGATGCCTGCCAGAGCGACAACTGTCCGTTAGGCACGATCTTTCTTGCTCAACCAGTGGCGGTGTCCCATTTTCGACTGGGAATGGGACAGTCGCGCCGGTCGAGGCGAGGCTTTCCGCGACGATCAAGCAGGAGAGCGAGACAATGCCAAGCACTGAAAATGGGACAGTTGGAATTTCGAGCCAGGCCCGCCAGCGGCTAGCGACGAGCCGGCCGGCACTGCGGGTTGTTGGCGAGCCATTGGGGCCACCGCGACGGCAGCGCAATGTGGAACGGCGCCCGCGCGAGTACCTGACGCCGGCCGAAGTCGAGGCGTTGATTGGCGCGGCACGCAAGCGAGGCCGCTACGGCCACCGTGACGCGACCATGATCCTGATCGCCTACCGGCACGGGCTGAGGGTCGGCGAGCTTTGCGCGCTGACCTGGGATCAGGTGGACTTCGGCCAGGGCTTGTTGCACGTCACCCGGCTGAAGCACGGCGTCCCCTCGGTCCACCCGCTCGGAGGCGAGGAGCTTCGCGCGTTGCGGCGGCTACGCCGAGAGCAGCTGGAGGGGCGACACCCCTTCCAGACCGAGCGAGCTGCGCCGATGACGCCGGCCGGCTTTCGCAAGACGCTGGCCAGGATCGGCGAGGCAACCCCTCTTGGCTTCCCGGTGCACCCGCACATGCTCAGGCATGCCTGCGGCTTCAAGCTCGCCAACGACGGGCAGGACACGCGCGCCCTGCAACACTACCTCGGGCACCGGAACATTCAGCACACCGTGAGGTACACCGAGCTGGCGGCAGATCGCTTCAAGGGCTTCTGGCCGGACTGAGCCGGGCGGCGGGGACGCCGGGACGCGCGCGCAGGGCACAAGAGGCGGAAGGCGTTTGGTCGGCACGGGCAACGCAGCAGTTGCGCGGATCGCGGTCGAAATGCGAACGGGGTAGTTGCCGACTGGGTTTCACCAATCCCAAGGAACCGTGCGCGCGACGAAATTGTTAACAAGAAAACACTGCCATCGGGAAGGGGAGGAGCCAGCGTCATGACCAAGGAGAGAGCCCGCCATTACGCTAAAGCGCTCGCGCAAGGCATGGGCATCACCTTCTACGTAGTGCGAAGCCGCGAAGGTCGCTTCCTGGCTGTGCAAATACCATCGGACGACTGCGAGATCCTCGCGACAATCGCGCCACCTAGCGGCCGGGACAAACGCCCGCAATTCCGCCGCGAACACGTTAGGAAGGCTGCTTAATATAGGACAGCGTACGGCGAACCTCTTGGCCACGGTGGCGCGGATCGCCGATGAGATGCACGCGGGTTGACGATCCTCGAGACCTGCTTAACGGATAGGGCGTCCCTCGGGGCGCCCATCTCATCTGTGGTGTGGCGGCGTCGGTCGCGAGGATGGCGGAGCCGAGGGCACCGCTAGTGGGGTGCATCCTCCTCCCGGCGCGCCGCATATCCGGTCCGCAAGGCGAGTTTCTAACCCATTTCACCGAGGTTTCGGAGCCGTTTTAGGGTCGTTTTTGAGGGCATGGGGCGATTTCGCTCTGATTACAGCAAGCCCTTGATAGAATTTGTAAATCTCACTTGCGAGGATGAGGCGCGCGCCCTCCCCTGGCTTGGGAGCAGCTTCGGTCTCTGGCCCCATGCTATGCCACATCGGCTGAGCCTCAGCGCTACGAATGCCGCCGTTGTCACGGTCCAGCCTGGGATAGGGTGCGGCTGTGTTATCCTCGTTGGACGATTGGAGGAGTCCGGCCATGCAGCCGAACGCTGGCGTGGGCTGATTGCTGAGGAAGACGACGCCCGCTCCGATTTACGGAACCCGAGCTTTCGCCGGGGCGCGCACCGATCGTCTCGGCGTTGCGTCAAAACGTCAGCGTCACCCCAGTAAGCCGACCAATCCGCCATCTCGAACAATCGTCTCTTTGGTGCCAAAAACGGACAATCCGAGCAGTGCGTCTGTTCTAGCGGATGAGGATTGGCGGACGACACGACACTCAGATCAGGCGCCTGGCCGACCTCTCTCAAGAGGGGATGCCCTGATCATCTCAATTCCGAGTGCTGCAGCCGGAAAGTCACAGTGTTGGCGGTCGCGGCACAGCGCGGGTGAGATCGCCCAGCTGGTGGCCGGGGTATGAGGTCTTGGCGTAATCCTCGAGGACTTTGATAAAACCTTGCGCGTAAGTCGGCAGATAACGGCGTAAATCCCAGACGACATGCGACCACGATCCGAGCGGCCGTGCGCCGTCGAGCATTCCGGCGATGGCAACCCGAGATGCATCAAGCCTGACCACTGATGGGACGATCGCAATACCGTGGCCGGCCCCGGCGAGGGCAACCAGCGACTGCGGTGACCGGCTCTCGAGCCGGACAGACGGCTCAAACTGCGCCGCCTGACAGGCCTCGTCGAACAGCACTCTGGTCTGAAAGTCGTACCCCAGTAGAAGTAGCGGGTTTTCCGTCAACTCGGTTACCGTCAAAGTGTTTCGGCTCGCCAGCCGATGCCTTCGCTGCATGACCGCCAAGACACGATTTGGATAGAGCGGCTGGCCTTGAAGCCCGCCGGTGCGCAGCAGCCCGACAGCGAGGTGCAGTTCTCCTTGTTGTACCCGCCTGAGAAGAGCGCTTCCCCCGTCCTCGATCAGCTCCACCTCAATTCCGGGGTACACCGAAGCGTACCTCGTCAGCACTTCTGGCAAAGCTGCCTCGATGAATTGCGGCGGTGCCCCGATACGGAGCACTCCCGCTTCCCCCCCAACCAAAGCTCGCGCACGCTCCCGCAGGGCATCGGCGTCCGCCAAGAGCCGTCTGGTCCGCTCCAGGAGTTCGTTCCCATCCCTTGTGAGCACGATACGGCGTCCGAGCCGGTCGAACAACCGGCACGCGAGGTCACGTTCGAGATCCTGAATTTGTCTCGATAGCGCGGGTTGCGTCAGATGCAAGCGCCGAGCAGCACGCGAAACGTTGCCGGCATCGGCCACGGCGGCAAAATATCGAAGGTGCCGCAGTTCCATCGCTTATGCCTCCAGGGCATCAAGCATATACGCATTTACAATTGGACTGCATAGCAAACCGGTGTCGAGTTCGGCATCTGGCCGTGTTGCCTTGGGAACAAAGGCGCTCGACGAACGGGAGGGAGGAATGAAACTCCGGATTTTTGCGATCTCAGCCCTCGCCGCCACGACGATCGCTTCCGCCAACGCCCAACAGGCCGCGGACGAACATCTCGGCGCCGTGCATTTCCCGATCTCGTGCAGTGCGGTGCAAGGCAAGTTCGATCATGCGGTCGCACTGTTGCACAATTTCTTTTACCCCGAAACGGTCAAAGCCTTTCAGGCCATTATTAGGGAGGACCCGGACTGCGCGATCTCCTATTGGGGACTGGCGATGAGCGAATTGCCGAATCCGCTGGTGCCGCCCTTCCCACCCGCCAACCTAAAGGCCGGGTGGGAGGCGATCCAGCAGGGAAAGGCCGCGAAGAGCCAGACGCCGCGCGAGGCCGAGTACCTCGCCGCGATCGAGGTCTTTTACAAGGATTCTGAAAAAATCGATCACAAGATACGTGCCGAACGCTACGAGCAGGCAATGCAGCGCTTGCACGAGCACTGGCCAGAGGATTCCGAAGCGGCGATCTTTTATGCGCTCGCGCTCAACGGGGCAGTCGACTTAAATGACAAGAACTACACTAAGCAGCTGAAAGCCGCTGCGATTCTTAATGAAGAGGCAAAAAAGCAACCGAACCATCCGGGTATAGCGCACTACCTGATCCACAGCTACGATTTCGCGCCGCTAGCCGCGATGTGCGTGTCGACGGCCCATCTCTATGACAAGATCGCGTCGGCCTCACCGCACGCGCTGCATATGCCATCCCACATCTATACGATGCTCGGCATGTGGGAGGATTCGATCCGCTCCAATCGCACCACAAAAGCCGCGGCAGATGATAATGCGGCGAAGAATTATCCGGATCGGACCCATCCGATCGTGCCCCACCTTTTGGATTTCCTTGCTTACGCATACCTGCAAACGGCAAAGGACGGTGAGGCACAGCAGATAGTCGACTCGCTTCTCAACCTAAGACCGTTTCTCGTCGCACAGCTGTCGATTGACACGGCGTTGGCGGCCATTCCGGCGCGCTATGCGTTGGAGCGCGGTCGGTGGGAGGAGGCGGCGCAGTTGCCCGTTCGCGACAGCAAGTTTCCGGCGGCCCAGTCGATCACCTATTTTGCCCGCGCACTCGGCGCCGCCCGGTCGAGCAATGCGGCGGCAGGCCGCGCGGAGGTCGCCCATCTCGATGAGATCGAGGCAAAGCTCGTTGTTGACAAGAACGATTACTGGTTGGGACAAACCCGAATCCAGAAACAGGCGGCTACGGCGTGGGTCATGTTCACCGAGGGCCGGCGCGAAGAGGCGATTGCCGCCATGCGCCAGGCGGCCGATCTCGATGACGCCAGCGAGAAGAACGTGGCAATGGAGAACAAGCTGGTGCCGATCCGAGCGCTGTTGGGTGAACTCTATCTCGCGGCCGGAAAGGGCAAGGAGGCGCTGGTCGAGTTCGACGCCGCGGACAAGGTCATGCCCAATCGTTTCCGTATCGTCGCCGGGGCCGCGAAGGCGGCTAGTGAAAGCGGTTCGGTCGGGGTCGCAAAGCGCTATTATCGCGCACTGACGGAACTTGCCGCGGCCGCCGCCGATCGGCCGGAAATCTCCGAGGCCAGGACATACTTAGCGCAAAACTGAGGGTTTCTTCGTTCCCCGCGACGCGCAGCCTGATCCATAGGATGCCACATCGATGGTCAGCTTCGGGTCACGAGCGGTAAAACTCCGAGTGAGTATAGGTTCTCCGAATTGCCCCAGGTAGCGGACATTCTCAGGAGCCCGTTTGGTCATTTAGCTAACCCAC
>Ga0306921_10007901_pt1 | contig 11212 bp, 10 predicted proteins | sample sta12Cox44000080_FD_203760 | JGI IMG/M metagenome (GOLD analysis project Ga0306921, IMG submission 203760) | Lab enrichment of tropical soil microbial communities from Luquillo Experimental Forest, Puerto Rico - statoxic.12C.oxic.44.000.080 (v2)... | ecosystem: Environmental > Terrestrial >... | reverse complement strand
CCATTCCTGCCGCTATTCTTGTGAGTCTGCTAGGCGCCTGTGGTATTGGGCTCATCAACGGACTTTGTATTACCCGTTTAAAGATGTCGCCCTTCGTGCCCACCCTCGCGACCGGAAGAAAAAGTAATGCACCTGGCGGCACTAGGAACTTTGGAACCGGAAGCTACGTCAAACGGAAAAAATTTGTGAGAAGGTCAGGCTAAACATCTCAAGTACTTATCAGCATCGACCCTATGCAGAAGGTTAATATTCCCAAGACTAACTTGCTCGCTTCAACCCTGGCACTTGGAACTGACTACTTCGGTAGCACCGTTAGTCGTGAAGTGTCGATGCAACTCATGGACAAGTATTTTGAGGCAGGCGGCAATGTGATCGACACCGCGGAGTTGTACGCGCGGTGGGTTCCCGGCGGAGAGCACCAGAGCGAAAAGACCGTGGGAGCGTGGTTGCGCGACCGGCACATGCGAGACCAGATAATCTTATCTACCAAGGGCGCACACCCGAAATTAGAATCAATGGAGGTCCCGCGGATGTCGAAAGCGGAAGTTCAAGCCGACTTGGACTCAAGCCTTCGGCGCTTAGGGGTGGAATGCGTCGATCTCTACTGGTTGCACCGGGATGCGCCCGGCTATCCTGTCGAAGAAATCCTCGAAACGCTGGAGACGTTCCGGGCAGCCGGAAAGATTCGTTACGCTGGGTTTTCCAATTGGGCCCAAGCTCGCGCGGAAGAAGCCCGCAGAGCCGCTCAGCGCCTGAATCTGCATGGTTTTGTCGCAAGCCAGAACATGTGGAGCCTGGCGAAAGCAGACTTGACGGTAGCCGACCCGACTTGGGCGTTCATCGACGAATCATTCGTCCAGTGGCATATCAAATACGGCTTTGCGGCCTTTCCCTATCTGAGCCAGGCGAATGGGTACTTTCGACGGTTGGAACAAAATACGTTGGAACGAGTTCCGGCGGACGCTCGAGTGCGGGCGCTGTTCGACCACCAGGAGAACCGGAAACGTTTCGAAAGGCTGCGTCATGTTCAAGAGAAGCACGATCTTTCTGTGGGGCAGGTGGTTCTGGGGTATCTTACCGGTCAGCCCTTCCCTGTTTTTCCCCTCGTCGGGCCGAAGACCTTGGCCGACCTGCAGGACAATTTGCGTAGCGTCGAAACCAGGCTTTCCAGGGCTGACATTCTCTATCTGGAACGCGGAGAAGAACATAACGAGCGGAGCGCAACGGCTATCGATCGCATGAGGCAGAATTAGTGATTGAAACCAAGCAGTCGCTCGAGACCCTCGTCCCGGAGGGACGCTTAGAAAATAGGCCGGCGCTCCAGCTTCAGCGCCGGTCACTTACGATATGCAATCGGCCCCGTCCCGGAGGGCCGGGATGAACCACTTTGAAAAGGCGGTCGGGCGCCGATGGGTTTCATTCAGCTCGTGGTCGACTTCCGTGAAACGCAGCCTCAAGCAAAGCCCTAATTCCATTGCGGGTTATGGGACGTGGGTTGTAATACGGGTTTTTGGAAGCCAGCTCGGCTGCCAGGTCAAGGTCCTCATATCGCATTCCGATCTCGGAAAGCTTTGTTGGCGCGCCCAGACTTTTGGCCAGTCGGTAAAGACCATCGGCTGCGTCCGGTTGGCCCAACGCTGTAGCGATGCGCTTCATGGCCTCGGGAGCTGCGCTACTATTATACGCCGTCGCATGAGGAATGATGACGGTGTGGACCTCAGAGTGGGGCAGGTTGAAACTGCCTCCAAGCGTGTGGCAAAGCTTATGGTGTAAAGCCATGCCAACCGACCCAAGCGACATTCCCGCAAGCCATGCGCCGTAAAGAGCCTTTGCACGAGCCTCGAGGTCCTTAGGGTCCTTCATTATTTCTGGCAGACTCTGTGCCAGGGCACGAATGCTTTCCTCTGCAATTATGTTGATGATCGGATTGCGATCCTGGGCGTACAGAGCTTCGACAGAGTGAGCGATAGCGTTCAGCCCGGAAGTGGCTGACAACATCGCTGGGAGCGAGGTTGTAAGTGTCGGATCGTAGATGACGGTTCGCGGCAAAACCTTCTTGTCTCGACCCGTTTTCTTTATTCCACTCTCAGTGAGTCCCCATATCGGAGTCATTTCAGAGCCCGCGTATGTGGTTGGGACCGAAACGATCGGACAGCCGAATTGAAGCGCTATAGCTTTACCAAGTCCGGTCGTCGACCCGCCACCGACAGTAACATAAACATCTGCCCCGAGGCGATCGGCTTCATTACGCGCGTCTTTTGCAGTTTCAATCGGCACATGCATAACTGCCTTGTCGTAAAATCCCACAGCGAGTGCGCCCAATTTTTGCCTCACTTTCTCGACCTGGTCGCGCTGATGTGGCGTGCAAAGAACGAGAGCCTTTGATCCGAGTCTGGAAACCTCCTCATGCAATGAATCTAGCGATCCCGCACCGAAGATCACCCGGATAGCTGGGCTCTCATAAATGAAATTGTTCATTAAACTTTCATCTTGTGTGCTTCAGCCGTCCGGGCTTCGCGAATTATCAAACTCAATCGCTTTGTTAAGGGCAATGATCTCAGCCATGGAAATTAAAAGGGGGCTGTTAGCTACGATCTGCGGAAAACTTTACCTCGGATTTGGTTTCTCCCGCTACAAGGACAATATCATATTCTGCGGTGTAGAAAGGAACCGATCGACCGTACTTCTGAGCATCCTCCGGGGTTTCATGGAGAACATAGTCAACTACAAGGCTGTCTTTCACACCGAATACTGCATCCGAATGGAGGTAGGGGTCACCAGCACTAAACAGTTCGCTGATGACTTTCTGATAGCCCGGAGCTTCTGCGATGATGTGAATATGTGCAGCACGCATGTTATGACGGGCCGCCCCGTTAAGAATCAAGCCTGCTGGTCCGTCTTTTGGGATAGGATAAGGAACAGGTTTCACAGTCCAGAAATGGTACCTTCCATCTTCGGCCGCACAAAGGCGGCCGCGGAGATTGAAGTCTATCTGTGTGGGATCGGTATTTTCGTACATTCCGTTGGAGGCGACTTGCCATATATCGAGTATGGCCCCCGGGATCGGCTTTCCGTCGATCGAAAGGACCCGACCCGAAATGCGAGCGGGGACGCCAGAATCGGCTTGTCGGCAGATGTTGCCACCCAGTTCGATCCAAGGTGAATTTTCCCGATAGAACGGTCCAAGAACACTGCTCTCAAAGGCGCCATCGGGCTTTACATTGGTATTGTAGTCGACAACCATCGTGAACCCCATCACATCGCTCATCAGGAGAAATTCGTGCCGACTTCTGTCGGATATTTGTCCAGCTTCGGTCAGAATTTCGGCAAGGCGAATGAGCTCACTGGTGGTGAGCTTTACCTCAGCCGCGAAGGCGTGGAGGTGCTTAACAGCTGCAATCAACAGTTCTTTAGTGCGCGGGTTGGGTGTATTTTCGAAGGACCGGAGTGTAGCCTGGGTGATGTCTGCGGCCGTGGTCTTATGAGGGGAGGAAAATTCTGAGGGTTGCATATGATTGAAATCAAAGATGAAGGATGGTTCGCAAAACGAACAGATGTACGAAAAATCACTGGCGTCCTATCTCTGGCGTTGCTCAACTTGGATCGCAGCAGCTTAGAATCCCTGAAGAGCGAAGTAAAACGTAGGAGAGTCAAAGTAGCTCTCGCCAGTGCAGATTTATCATCCGAGGCAGGAGTAAATTCGGTGGAAGAACCGCTCAGGGGTAATCGTTAACTTGGAAAACGCAAGGAAATCACTCTGACCTCACACCGATCCACAGCTCTATCCTGGGGAACAACCAATGATCGTCGACAGCCACCAACACTTCTGGCGCGCCAGCCGCGGCGATTATCATCGGATGGACTCGAGCAAGGTACCATTGCTCTGCCGCGACATCGAACGCGCCAGCCGTCGGAAATCGAAGACCCTGGACTGGGCAGAATTTTCGGATTTAGTTCCACCTCCCATGGAAGAAAACGATCTTCTGGCAATCCGCCGTCAAAAGCTCAATCAACTGCGCGAGCGCAATGCGGCGCCTTTTGGCGGCCGATTCGATGTAAGCGATTCGATTGGCGTTCTGCGCGCCAATTTCGTCGAAGGAAAAAAGGTGCGGATTGCCGGGCGGATTACGGCTCACCGAAACATGGGCAAGAGCCAGTTTCTTGATTTGAGTGACATTGGCGGCCGCCTTCAAATTTTTGTCAGCCTCAAAAACTTATCACCCGAACAAGCGGAAATCTTCGGGCTGATTGATATTGGGGATTTCCTAGGGGTCGAAGGAGAGTGCTTTTTGACGAGGACCGGTGAACCCACTGTGCGCGTAGAGCGGTTTCAAATCTTGTCCAAGGCGTTGCGGCCCCTGCCCGACAAATGGCATGGGGTCAGTGATGTCGAAGTCCGCTACCGACAGCGCTACCTGGACCTGGTAGCCAATCCTCCTGCGCGCAACATTTTTGTGAGCAGGATTCGCATCGTTTGTCAGATCCGTAAATTTCTCCAGGATCGCGGATTTCTCGAGGTCGAAACGCCGATGATGCAGGCGGTTGCCGGGGGAGCAGCCGCGCAACCATTCAGGACGCACCACAATGCTCTGAATGTCGATCTTTTTCTGAGAATTGCGCCGGAGCTTTATCTCAAGCGCCTTCTTGTGGGAGGTTTCACGAAGGTCTTCGAGCTGAACCGCAATTTTCGCAACGAAGGTATTTCGCGGCGTCACAACCCGGAATTTACCATGCTGGAGGCCTATTGGGCCTATGCCGATTTCGAAATGATGGCAAACCTTGTTGAGGAACTGATCTGCAGCCTCGCCGAGTCCGAGGTTGGGTCACTTCGCATCAAGCACCGGGATGAGGAAGGAGAAATACGACGCACGATTGATCTCTCCCGCCCATGGAAACGCGCCCGGTATCAGGACTTGGTCCGTCAGGTTGATGAGACTTGGTTTGAACGAAGCAAAGAGCAAAAGCGACTGCGGTGTCGCGAATTGGGAATTGAGTCGAACCCGCAAATGGAACAATTCGAGTTGACACAACAGATTTTCGAAAAATTGGTCGAAGAAAAGACGATTGACCCGCTGTTCGTTACTCACTTGCCCGTGGAATTGGTGCCTTTGGCCAAGCAAAACATCGAGAATCCGAACCTGGTGGATGTGTACGAGTTGATTATGAACGGCCAGGAGATTTCGCCGGGCTACTCGGAACTGAACGATCCGACGATTCAGCGCAGACGTCTTTTGGATCAGGCTGGTGGCGAGATTCAAAACCTGGACGAAGATTTTCTGCTGGCGTTGGAATATGGGATGCCGCCGGCCGGTGGAATCGGGATTGGCATAGACCGCCTGGTCATGGTGCTGACCGGAGCCGAGTCCATTCGGGATGTGATCCTGTTTCCGCATCTGCGCCCCAAGCCGGGCGAATGACGGCTAATCGCGCTCAATCTTTTTGGGGGCGGGCCTTCCCGATTAGATCAGGAGGACAAGGACGAGTTTCAATTCAGGCTTGTCAGTCAGTTCGTCTTACCGTAAGATCTTACTAGACAAGTAATGAAAGCCACTCTTACTAGTAAAGGCCAAATCACGATTCCGATCGAAATTCGTCGCCGGCTTGGCTTGAAACCCGGGCAGCAGCTCGACTTCGACAAAGATGCGCCGTTCTTGAAAGCAGTTAAAGTGGTGGACGAAAGCGCGTGGAAAGAGGCGCGCGGGATCGCGAGAAAACGCCTCCCGACAGCGAGCACCAAAGACTGGCTGGATGAAACGCGCGGGCACGTCCAACTGCCGCCGACTCGGCGCGGGGAATGATCACTGCAGTCGATTCATCCGTGCTTTGGACGGTGTTTAACGACGAACCAGACGCCCTCGATTGGTCGCGTACATTACTTGATGCGTCACGCGAGGGCGAACTCACGGTCTGCGACGTGGTGTTTGCCGAGATCGCGCCGGCTTTTGATTCACGACCGCAGGCGCTCGACATGCTGCAGCGCCTTGGCATCCGGTTCGATCCTCTTAACGACGATGCCGCCTTTCACGCTGGATGCGTTTTTAAGGCCTATCGACAGGAGGGTGGGCCGCGAACGCATATGATTCCCGATTTTCTTATCGGCAGTCACGCTCTTCGGCAATCTGACCGGCTTGCGGCGGTGGATCGCGGCTACCTCCGGCGCTATCTCCCGAAGCTGAAGATTCTAACGCCTCGGCAAAGCGGTGACCTAAAGTAGCCGCAGGCAACAGAGACTTCGCATACTCCTTGGCAAATTTCCCATTCCGAATAACTTCTCCAGCTCGTGCCTAAAAAGATCCGGCTGCCATTTGCATACTTTCTCGCGTTGCGCTACTTGAAGCCGAAGCGGACTTTTCTCTCCGTCATTACCTTGATCTCGATTCTCGGAGTGGTCCTCGGAATCAGTGTACTCATTATCGTTATCTCGGTGATGACGGGCTTTGAAAGACAACTCCAGAGGAAGATCATTGGATTCGATGCGCACATCGTGGTTCGCAGTAACGAGGTCATTCACGACTGGCATCGAATTTTGGACGAGGTGGAAAAAACCCGGGGTGGTTGCCGCGGCTCCCTTCGCCCAAGGGCGTGTGATTGTCCAGTTCCAGAATAAGCGTCTGGCGCCGTGGCTTCGAGCGATCTCACCCCAACTAGAGCAGAAGGTCGCCGACCTGAAGCAATTCGTCGTAGCCGGCGAGTTTGATCTTGGCGGAGATACATGCGTAATGGGGTCGGACCTCGCCGCGAGCCTCGGCGTCAGTGTCGGCGATACAATTGAAATCTATTCGCCGCGTAACCTGGACGAAATCCAGAAAGATCTGGAGAAGGCTGAAGGCCAGTCGGAAAACAAGGATTACATAAAGAAGGCCCGTGAACTCATCCTGCCAATGGATTTGACTGTTGCCGGGATTTTCTATTCCGGGCATTACTCGTACGATTCCGATTACATTATAGTTCCGCTTCACATCATGCAGGAGGCTTACGACCTGGGCGATGGAGTGCACGGATTAACCGTCAGGACACAAGACGCCTTTACCGCCGACAAGGTGAAGCAGCGGCTCAACGAGTTCCTTCAGCCACCCGTGCAGGCCTACACATGGATGGACGACAACCGTCAATTTTTTGACGCGATCCGCATCGAAAGGACGACCATGTTTTTTGTTTTGATATTTGTGGTGATTGTGGCCGCATTTGGCATTATGAGCACTCTAATCACCGCTACCGTCCAGAAAACGCGCGAGATCGGCGTGATGAAGGCGCTCGGTGCCCAGGTGAACCAGATCATGTGGATTTTCCTCGCGCAGGGCATGATTGTCGGATTTTTCGGGACCTTGATTGGTCTTGGTAGCGGCATTGCTCTCGTCCAGTACAGAAACCAGTTTCGGGATTTTCTCGCTGCGACCCTTCACATCGAGCTTTTCCCCGCGGCAGTTTACCAATTTGCTGAGATTCCGGCTGAAATTGTGCCGCGAGACGTCGTAATTATCTGTGTAAGCGGCTTCCTGATCTGCTCGATTGCAGCCCTTATTCCTGCGTATTTTGCCGCGCGGCTCGATCCGGTGAAGGCGTTGCGTTATGAATAGGGCGCGAGGGTCTGGTTGGAGCAGCTTGACTTTGTTTTGTTTCTCTTCTCATCTTATTTTCAAGTATATTGGCGACATTAACTCCAAGTGCATGAGAGCTGCGATTTCAGACTGGGAGCAATTCGCTTCCCGCTACGGGGAGCTCGACGCCGAAGAGTTTTCTCTCAGCAGGCTGAATCCTGGAGATAGACTTCGGGTCATCACCGAGCATACCAACTATCTGTTTACGGTTGCCAGCGATCATGAAATGCGTCTGCAGTGCTCGCGTGCCGACCGACCCTCGGGTAGCGTCAGGATTTCGGGGTGTGGTTTTGGCTTTTCGCACGCGTTTAAACCCGGACACCTTTTCTGCGGCGGACGTATGGAGTTCACATTCTTCAGAAACGAAAAACTCACCCGCTATCGAACGACATCCATCCGGGCCATCGTGCATCACCAGCAGGCGATTTGACAGTTCGGTCTAAAGGGGCTCAGCTAAATGCAGTCTCGTAGTTACCGATGAATGCGATGACCAGGCGCGACTTTCTGAAAATGGGAGCAGGATCCGGGATTGCGACAGGGCTGACAGGTCTGACCGGCGTTTTGTACTCGGCGGGCGTAGAGCCGAACGACGTTCTGGTTGAAAGGCAGACAATTCATTTGCCGCGTTTGCCGGCAGGCTTTGACGGATTCAAGGTGGTCCTTCTCAGTGATCTTCACATCTACCCGTTTACTACTGTTGAGCTTATCAATGAGGCTATACGCCTGACGAATTCAGTTCAACCTGACCTCGTTCTCTTTGCGGGGGATTTCGTTTATAAATCGCCGGAAGCGGCGTTTGATCTTGTGCCTCTGCTTGAAAAGCTTAATCCCGCAAAGGGCGTATTTGCGGTGCTGGGGAATCACGATCGTCGGGTTGCACCAAAGATTGTCGCCGAAGCCCTGGCTAAAGGAGGAGTCGAGTTATTGAACAATCGTGGAATTGAACTGCAAATAGCCTCGGAATCCATCTATCTGGCTGGCATCGATTCTTTCTTAGCCGGCACCCCGCGTCCATCGGAAGCTTTTTCGGCCCGTAGAGGGGCTTTGTGTAGCATAGCGCTTGTTCACGAACCCGATTCGATCCGGGAACTTTGTGCCCAGGTGCCGGTTGATCTACAGCTTTCGGGGCACAGCCACGGAGGTCAGGTTCGGTTTCCGGGTTTCGGCGCTCTGGTGCTTCCGCAACTTGGGAAGATTTATCACCTCGGATTGTATGCGGTGGGGCATGCGCAGATCTATACGACGCGCGGGATCGGAACGGTTTACCTGCCAATACGGTTCAATTGTCCCCCGGAGGTTACTGCGATAACGTTGTGCGCATAGCGGTTCCGACCGTTTACAGGCAAGCATCGGCGCTTATTAAGCCCTTCGATCCTAAACGATACCGGGTCCACGAGAGCGCGGCAGGCCTAGATACGCCATTCGAGCACGACGACGGGCCGAGGACCGATAGCCGCGCGTAGCAGGTTTAAAGGACCTGATAGGGGTCAACATCGACCGAAACCTGTACATCATCGGAAAACGTCAGTTTTTGAAGAACCGATCTTACGCTGTGACTCGCCTGGCGAATCGTTTTTGTGCGAATCAGAATCTGGAACCTGTAGTAGCCTTTTGAACGCTCGATGGGGGCTGGCACAACCGCGTTGAGAGTTGTCCCGGTGCTCAGTTGCTCGGCTAGACGGTGATGGATCGTCTCCGCGGTGAATTCGGCGCGCCGCTGATGTTCTGAGCGAACGTGAATCATTAAAAGATGAACAAAAGGCGGATATTCGCACCGCTCACGAAATTCACTTTCCTGCTCCCAGAAGCCTTCGAAATTGTGGTGTCGGGCAAATTGTATAGCCGGGCTGAAAGGGGTGGAACTCTGCACAAAAACTTCTCCTTCCGTGTCACCCCGGCCGGCGCGGCCGGCAACCTGGGTCAACAGCTGAAAGGTGCGTTCACCGGCCCGAAAATCCGGCATGTGCAGTCCTATGTCGGCGTTGATGATCCCGACCAGCGTAACGTTGGGAAAATCGAGTCCTTTTGCGATCATCTGCGTCCCGATAAGAATATCGATTTTGCCAATTCGAAACGCATGGAGCGTTTGTTGATACGCACCTTTTCTGCTCATCGAATCCGCGTCCATTCTGGCAGAGGCCGCCATAGGGAAGAGTTTCTTCACCGCGCCTTCGATTTTTTCAGTCCCGAATCCAGCGTAGCGGATTGAAGGATCGGCGCACTTCGGACATTTGCGCGGCGCAATCGCGACATGACCGCAAAGATGGCATTTAAGGCGGTCCTCCGCGAGATGAAAAGTAAGAGCGACGCTACAGTTCGGACACTCGCACACGTAACCGCATTGATTGCATACCAGCGAACTGGCAAATCCGCGCCGGTTGAGAAAGAGAATCGACTGTTCTTTTCTTTCAAGGCGCGCCTCGATCGCGGTCGCAAGAGCATTCGAGATCAACGGAAGATGTTTCTGTTTCAGATACTCTTGCCGCATGTCGACAATTCGGATGAGGGGGAGCCTCCGGTCATCGACCCTTGAGGATAATCGGACAAGCTGGTACTTACCGCTCATCGCATTCTGGTAGCTCTCCAAGGAAGGGGTCGCGCTCCCAAGAACGATCGCGCATTGGTCCAGATGGGCACGAACCACAGCCAGATCGCGCGCATGATAGCGAGGAAGATCCTCCTGTTTGTATGAAGTTTCGTGTTCTTCATCGACAACTATTAGTCCGAGGCGATCCACAGGAGCGAAGACGGCGCTCCGGGCGCCAATGGCGACGCGCGCTTTGCCGCTGCGGATCTTATGCCATTCGTCATGACGTTCACCTCCAGACAAATGGCTGTGAAGAACAGCGATCAACTCAGTTTGAAAACGCGTCTTGAAACGTTCAACCGTTTGCGGCGTAAGTGAAATTTCCGGGACCAGCATCAAGGCTCCAAGCCCCTGCTGAAGACAATGTTGAATTGCCTGTAAATAGATTTCGGTTTTGCCGCTGCCCGTAATGCCGTGAAGCAGGATAGGCTGCGCATCCCGTTTTCCGACAGATTGCGTGATAACCTCCAAAGCCTGCTGCTGGCCGGGATTCAGCGTGAGGGCGCTGCTTTGAACAAACTGCTCGCTGGCGAACGGATCGCGATGCGCATTTTCCAACTCCACGTACAACCAGCCGCGATCGACCAGCTGTTGAATAGTCCGGTCAGTAGTCGCGGCGCGCATCACCAATTCTCTCCAGCGCATGGGAGTGGAGATTTCCATCGCCAAACGCATCACTTCCACCTGACGCGGGGCTCTTTTTTCCAGCTTTGAGAGTTCATCTTGGGATATCGCGCGATTGGCCGTCAAAACCCGCTCTCTTTTGAAACCGATTTCGGCTTTCCTGATCACTTGTGGCAGGACGGATCGAATGGCCGTTTCAATCGGACAACAGTAGTAATCGGCCATCCATCGGGCGAGGCGCAGGAGCGATTCATTCAAAATCGGTCCTTCGGAGATGAGCTCCAAAAAAAATCTTGGATTCGGCACTGAAGGCGTGTCGACGAGTGCTACGACTGTTGCTAATATTTCGCGTGAACGCAGCGGAACTTTCACGCGAGAGCCCACGTGAACCTTGCCTGTCCAT
>Ga0306921_10007900_pt1 | contig 11212 bp, 6 predicted proteins | sample sta12Cox44000080_FD_203760 | JGI IMG/M metagenome (GOLD analysis project Ga0306921, IMG submission 203760) | Lab enrichment of tropical soil microbial communities from Luquillo Experimental Forest, Puerto Rico - statoxic.12C.oxic.44.000.080 (v2)... | ecosystem: Environmental > Terrestrial > Soil... | reverse complement strand
AGAGACGAGCGAGCTGGGCACGGCGGAGGCGTGAAAGCCATTGCGAGGCGATCGTCCGGCGAGCGGCGCGGGTCGGCTGTCGCGGCAGCGGTGGAGGCGGCACTCCGTGAGGACCGTCTGCTGCTCGCCTTCCAGCCGGTGGTATGCGCGGCGACGGGGAGGGTCGAGTATTTCGAATGCCTGTTGCGAATGCGCGACGAGGGGGGTGAACTGGTCTCCGGCGGCGAGTTCATCACCCTCGTCGAGGAGCTCGGCTGGATCGGCCTCATCGACCGCTACGTTCTGGAAAAGACGGTGCACGAGCTTGCCGGCGATCCCGAGGTCAGGCTCGGGTTCAACATCTCCGGGATCACGGCCGGCGATCACCGGTGGCTGCGGTCGTTGACGGCGCTGCTGGATAATCGCCGCGACCTCGCCCGCCGCCTCGTCGTCGAAATTACCGAGACCGCGGCACTGGGCGATTTCGCCGAGTCGGCGCGCTTTGTCGACACTCTGCGGCGCGCCGGATGTCGCGTTGCGCTCGACGATTTTGGCGCCGGACACACATCGCTGCGACATCTTCAGATCTTGCCGGTCGACATCGTCAAGATCGACGGCTCTCTGGTGCGAAATCTGACGAACCGTCCGCAAACCCGGATTTTTTTTCGCCATCTGCTCGGTTTGATCAAGGGTTTGGGTTCGGCCACGGTGGCCGAAGGCGTCGAGAGCGCCGAGGACGCGGCGCTGCTGTGTGCCGAAGGTGTCGGCTTTCTCCAGGGTCACCATTTCGGGCGACCAACGATCGGGCGCGCTTCGCTCCAGATGGCCGAGCACGCGGTGTCCTGAATGATCGCGCGATGCGACGTCGATAGGGCTGCAACAGCTGATCTGGCGCGCTTCTACCGAGCCCCGGGCGGAGTCAGTTTCGCATTGGCGCGAGCTGCCATTTGGATGTTGGGAGATGGCCAGGTGCCCGACGAGCCGAGAGGTAAGGCCCGACGTGGATAAAGAAAGGCGGATCGCCGCTCCCCGTATCGTTCGCATCGGTTTGACCGGTCGATTGTTCCTGCTGGTCATTCTGGCGGTTGTTCCGGCGCTAGTGATCCAAGCCTGGAACGAATACGACCAGCGCATCGCTCGCGAGGACGACATTCGGCAGCACGTAATCGAAATTACCAGGCAGTTCGGCGAGGAGATTGGCGTGCTCCGCGAGGGAGCACGCCAATTGCTGCTGGCGCTTGCGCAATTGGATCCGGTCAAATTCCATCAACCGGAGGCGTGCAGCGCGCTCTTTGCACAACTCAAATCCCGGTTTTCAAATTACAGTTTGCTGGGAGCAGCCGATACCTCGGGTCGGATCTTTTGTGCCAGCAGACCCACCGCCTTTACCTCGGTAAGAGATCAGCCGTTCTTCATCAGGGCAATGTCTCAGCCCGGGCTCGCTGTCGGCAACTATTGGGTCGACCCCGCCACCGGCCAAAAGATGATACACTTTGCGGAGAGGTTCGACGGCAGTGATGGGGGTATTGCCGGAGTCGTGTTTGCTGGCCTCGATCTGGCATGGCTGTCTGATCACCTCAAGGAACGTGGACTGTTGCCGACTGCTTCGATCCTGATAGCCGATCGAGAGGGCAACATCATCGCGCGACTGCCGAACCCCGAGACGCTCGTCGGGAAGAACATGAGGAAGTCGCACGAAAAGATCATGGATGGAGACAAGGCCGGATGGGAAGAGGTGGTTGGCGTTGATGGTGCCATGCGCATTTACGGATACGTCCCGGCGGTCTTACCGCCAAAAGATTTTTTTCTCAGCGTAGGCCAGTCAAAGGCTGAGGCATTTGCCGCAATCGACGAGGCTACCCTCCGGGGGGTCGCGCTGATCCTCGCCGGCCTCCTGGCGGCAATTTATGCGGCCTGGGTTGGCGGCCGGAAATTTATTCGTCGTCCGATAGAGGGTCTCCTAAAAGTAACCGCCGAATGGCGTAATGGGAACTATGACGCCCGCGCCCGACTTGAAGACCGGGCGTCGGAGATCGGTCGTCTCGGGGCGGCCTTTGATGCGATGGCCGACGCTCTTGCGGCCCGTCACGCGGCACAGCAGAGGGCCGAGGAAGAGTTGCGCCAACTGAATGCGACGCTCGAGGCCCGGATCCAACAGCGGACTATTGAGCTCGAGCGGGCGGTCCGAGCCAAGTCGCAGTTCCTGGCGAATATGAGCCATGAAATGCGAACCCCGCTGCACGGCGTACTGGCGACGCTGGAGCTCATGGGTCAAACCGAGCCGGGGCCGCCGCAACAGCGCTTTCTGGAAACCGCACGCCGATCGGCCGAGACGCTTCTCAGCGTCATCAACGAGGTTCTCGATCTTTCGAAGATCGAAGCCGGAAGGGTTGAGCTCGAACACTGCGAGTTCGACGTGCGCGCGATCGTGGAGGAGGCGACCGAAGCGTTCAGCGACTTGGCTTACGGAAAAGGCCTGCAGCTTGCCTGCTTCGTCCCGGCGAATTTGTCAACCGCGCTCATTGGCGATCCTGGACGCCTGCGCCAGATTTTGACGAACTTGATTGGCAATGCGACCAAATTTACCGAACGCGGTGAGGTCGGGATCCGTGTACGGATGATCGAGCAAAGCAGCTCGTCCGCGTTGATCTCGTTTGAGGTTTCGGATACCGGGATCGGAATTCCCGAGGAGAAGCGAGAGCAGATTTTCGAAGCCTTCGCGCAAGCCGACAGCTCGACCACACGGCGATATGGGGGCACTGGATTGGGTCTCACCATCGCCAAACATTTTTGCGAGCTCATGGGTGGGACGATCGAAGTGGTCAGCGAGCCGGGTGTCGGATCGACTTTCCGGTTCACGGCGCGGTTCGGATTGCAGCCCGAGGCAGTCAAGAAGCCCGCACCCGCGAGGCCAGCCGTCAGCGCGATGCCGGTCCTGGTGGTCTGTGGCAACGGGCTCGATCGTGAAATATTGTCCGACCAGTTATCGGCCCGGGCCGTCCCCAGCGGCCAGGCGCGAACTGGCTGCGAGGCGCTGGCGGCGCTGCGGGCTGCGGCTCTTCGCAAAGACCCGTACTGGTGGGCGATTATCGACGACGCGCTGCCCGACATGGCAGGGATCGCGCTGTCGCGGGCAATCCGGGCGTTCCCTGCGCACGCAAACTTGCAGCTCGTGCTGCTGACTCCGTTTGGGCGAGACATCGGCGACCTTGACGACGATCTGCTGAGGTGCCTGCCTAAACCCATACGGCAGTCTGCATTGTGGGATTGCCTTGCCTATGGCAATGCTGAGATCGCCACGGCCACAGCGGAGGCCGCCACGGCGTCGACTGCCAAAAACCGGAGCACCACCAATGGGACTCGAGTGCTGGTGGTTGAAGACACTGCCTGCAATCTCGAGCTGTGTGTCTATTGGTTGGAGAGCATGGGGTGCTCTGTCGAGACCGCCACAAACGGTTTACACGCCCTCGACAAGCATGCCGGCGGCGAGTTCGGGCTGATTTTCATGGATTGCTTTATGCCCGAAATGGATGGGTACGAAGCAACCGCCGAAATCCGCCGTCGTGAGCTCTACTCGAACCGTCGAACCCCGATCGTCGCTCTGACTGGGGACGTAAGTGAAGGCGCGCGAGAACGCTGTTTGGCGGCGGGGATGGACGACTACCTCGCAAAGCCGTTCAAGCAGGATCAGCTAAAAGCGATGTTGACCACATGGCTCCGCTCATCCGGCCGGGCCGTCAAAGGAGACCATTTGGCGCTCGTGCTCCCACTACCGTCGGCGAATGAACCGGAACCAGTCGACTACAAGGTACTCGATTCACTTCGACCGCTGCAGAGGGAAGGGCGTCCGGACATCGTGCAACAAGTAATAAGCCTGTTCTTCAAAGACGCCGCTGGCTTCCTGATCGACTTGCAAGAGGGCGCAGCGAATAGTGATGCTGCGTTGCTCCACCGTGCCAGCCACGCGTTGCGGTCGGCTAGCAAAAATGTGGGCGCTGACAAGCTATCCGCGCATTGCGGAGAGCTCGAAGCGATGACGCGGTCGGGTATCGTGGGCGGCGCCGGGGAACTGGTCGACGCGATTCTCGAAGACTACCGGGCGGTTGAGGTGGCACTGTCGGAGAATCTCCGCAAGGTGGCCTGACCGCCGATGGGTCGCACCCTGATTCTCCGCCGCTTGTTTGGCTCGATTGCGCTTGGACCATGAGCGCGTCTGATCGGCCGGCCGGTCAACACGCGTACCGATGCCCGTCCTCGAGGTCGGCGCCGTCGAGTACACGATCGTCGCTGAAACGAGGCTCGAATGAACGCATATTTCAAAGTCATTTCGCTCGTCGAACGGCTTCACCGCCAATTCCTGGAACTGGTGAAGCTCGAGCTCGAGGGGCTCGGGATACACGATATCAACAACGTTCAGGGGATGATGCTGTTTAGCATCGGCGATGCCGAGATGACCGTCGGAGAACTCACTCTGAGGGGCTGCTATCTCGGCTCGAACGTCTCCTACAATGTCAAGAAAATGGTCGAAAACGGCTATCTCGTGCAGGAGCGCTCGCTCCATGACCGTCGATCGATCCACGTCCATCTCAGTGAAAAGGGATGCGAATTGAGGGACAGCCTGACAGCGATGCATCAGCGTCATCTCGAGATGCTGTCGCAGGCCGAGCTCACGGCCGAGGATCTTCACACGGTCGGCGTCAGACTGCGTCGGCTCGAGCAGTTCTGGATCCGCGTTGCCGGCCCGTAGCCCTAGCCCTCGGACGGCGGCAAGCTATTCCTCGGCTGCCGCGTCGGTTGGCGCCGCCATCATTGCCTCGGCAACAAGACCGGCATTGGCGCGAATGGCGTGCTCGATCGCGTCGCCGACTTCGTTGTGCTCCTTTAAATAAGCCTTGGCGTTCTCGCGGCCTTGACCGATTCGCTGGCCGTCGTAGGAGAACCATGCACCGGATTTCTCGACGACACCCGCCTGAACGCCGAGATCGATCAGCTCGCCGCGTTTTGACACGCCCTCGCCGTACATGATGTCGAAATCGACTACCTTGAATGGTGGCGCCATCTTGTTCTTGACCACTTTGACGCGTGTCTGGTTGCCGATGACCTGGTCGCGCTCCTTGATCGCGCCGATGCGCCGAATGTCGAGCCGAACCGAAGCGTAGAACTTTAGCGCGTTTCCCCCGGTCGTCGTTTCGGGATTGCCGAACATCACACCGATCTTGAGGCGAATCTGATTGATAAAGATCACCGTCGTACGAGACCGGGCGATCGAGCCGGTCAATTTGCGCAATGCCTGGCTCATCAGCCGCGCATGTAGACCGACATGACTATCACCCATCTCACCCTCGAGCTCGGCGCGCGGAACCAGAGCCGCCACCGAATCGATGACCAAGACATCTATTGCGCCCGAGCGCACCAGCGTGTCGGCGATCTCGAGCGCCTGCTCGCCGGCATCGGGCTGCGAAATCAATAGCTCGTCGACATCGACTCCGAGCTTGCGGGCGTAGGACGGGTCGAGAGCGTGCTCGGCATCGATGAACGCGCAAGACCCACCCCCGCGCTGTCCCTCGGCGATTACGTGCAGCGCCAGCGTGGTCTTGCCGGAACTCTCCGGTCCATAGATCTCGATGATACGGCCACGCGGCAATCCGCCGATGCCGAGAGCGATATCGAGGCCCAGCGAGCCGGTCGAGATCACCTCGCTCTCGGCGGCGGCCTCACGCGACCCGAGTTTCATTATCGAACCCTTGCCAAAGGCGCGTTCGATCTGGCTGAGCGCCGCGTCCAAAGCCCGTTGCCTGTCCATCACTTCCTTGTCCAAAAGGCGCAACGCCGTCTGCATCATCCTTCCTCCTCCCTTATTCCACAGCTGGTAGAGCCGTGCAACGGACCAGGGGAAGGCTAGTGTACATGATTTGTTCCGGAGATCAATCGGGAATGCGGCCAGACCGCCGGGGGGGCCGATTATCGGTCCGGGGCGTCAGCGCCGCGTCATCGCAGACGGCTGAGGGGCGACGGCGATAATCGGCCGGGTTGGGCCGGACGCGAGATCCGTAAGAACAGCGAGCCTGTTACACCGAACCGCCGCCGATCACCTCCTTCACTTTGCTGGCGAGCTGTTTCAGACTGAACGGTTTCGACAGAAAATCAATATCGCTGTCGCTGTCGAGCCGTTGCCGGAACGCGTCTTCGGCATAACCCGATATGAAGATCACCTTGATGTCCGAGCGCAATTCCCGCACCTCCCGCGCGAGCCCCGGCCCGTCCAAGCGCGGCATCACGACATCGGTGATCAGGAGATCGATCTTCTCCGCGGCGTTGCGAATCACCTCGAGCGCTACTTCGCCGCTCTCGGCCTCGATCACCTTGTAGCCCTTGTTGCGCAGCGCGCGGGCGCCGAATTTCCTGACGGGATCCTCGTCCTCGACGAGCAATACCGTGCCGCAACCGGTCAGATCTTTGCTCGCTGAGGGCTCGTTGGCGTCGGCACGAGCGACCATCGGCGCCTCCGTCGGCTGATAAAGCGGCAAATAAATCTCGAACACCGCTCCCCGGCCAGGATGGCTGTCGACAAACACGAAGCCGCCGGTCTGTTTGACGATGCCGTATACCGTCGACAACCCGAGCCCGGTTCCGGAGCCCAATTCCTTCGTCGAAAAAAACGGATCGAAAATGCGCCCGATATCGCCGCTGGGGATCCCGACGCCGGTATCGGCTACCTCGATCAGCACGTAGTCGCCCGCCGGCATCACCTCGTGCCCGCGCCGCTGAGTCTGCGCCGAGTGAAAATTCATCGTGCGAATGGTCAAGGTCCCACTGCCGGGCATGGCGTCCCGAGCATTGACCGCGAGGTTGATGATGACCTGCTCGAGCTGACCTTGGTCAACCTTGACCGGGCCAAGGTCGCGCCCGTGCACAACTTTGAGCTCGATATTCTCGCCGATCAGACGCCGCAGCAGGTGCGACAGATCGACCAGCACATCGGTGATATCGAGAACCCGTGGCTGCAATGTCTGCTGCCGCGAGAAGGCCAGCAGCTGTCGCACCAGATTGGCGGCTCGGTTGGCGTTCTGCTGAATCTGCATGATGTCGGCAAAGGACGGGTCACCCGGTTGAAAGCGCAGCAGCAAGAGGTCGCAGAACCCGATCATGGCGGTCAGCAGATTGTTGAAGTCATGCGCCACCCCGCCGGCGAGCTGACCGACGGCTTGCATCTTTTGCGACTGGGCGAATTGGACCTCCAGGTTCTTCTGCTCGGTAACGTCGATAAAATGGAGGGTGAGCCAACCGCCCCGATCGACCCCGGTGATCGATCCGTCGCCCTCGACGTCGTCGATCCGGCTGAGGAATAGAACCATTGTCCTGTCGCGCGGGCGGGTTATGCGGATCTCGATCGGATCGCATTCGGTCCGACCGTCGGCCGCCGCCGCCAGCTTGGCGGCGATGCCGCCGCGGTCTTCCTCGTTCAAAAGGCTGGTCAGCGCCCGACCGTTCAAATCCTCGGGTGGGAGGCCGAACAGCTCGCCGAGCGCGCGGTTCGCCTCCTCGAAGCGGCCAGAGCGGTCGAGCAGAGCGCTGCCGATCGGCGCATTGGCGAAAAAGCGCTGGAAGCGGCGTGCCAATCTGAGGGCGGCCTTCCACTCGCGCTCGGGTGTCAAGTCGCACACGACCGACCGCGTGCGCAATTCGGAGCCCGAGCCGACGACGTTCTGACCGATCCAAGCCGCGACTATGCGGCCTTGGCGAGTTTTGAGCAATACCTCTCCTCGTTGCGTCCCATCGCCGCGACCACCAAACGGATCTGAAGGTTGCGCATCGTCGGCCGGTAACGAAGCTATGAAATCGTGCAGAACCGCCCCGCTCGCGAGCAGTTTTGCGGGGGTGCTGCCGAGCCACTGGGCCAGCGTCCGGTTGACGAAACGGAAACGACCATCGCCGTCGGCCGAGTAGAGGCCGATCGGCGCATGATCGAAAAAGTCGATCAGCCTGTCGCGCTCATCGCGAATCACGGTCTCGATTTCGTGGCGCGCAGTGATATCGTGGATGTTTAAAAAGCTGTATCCGGGGCGGCCCGTAATCGGGCTCGCCGAGATGGTGAACCGGTCGCCGGTGCCGCCGCGCGCATGGCCTCGGACAACTGTGACAGTCGCGCGAACCCCGGCTGCAATCCGGCGGCGCAGCTGACGAAATTCCGTTACGGATTCGGGATCCTCGGCGAGCGAACGCTCGATGCGGTCGAAGGACGGCTCACCCCTTCCCGGGAACAGGGTGTCGAATGCAGGGTTCGCATAAGCAAACCGCCCATCCGCCGCGACGATCATCTGCGCGTCCGGGGCGGCGTCGAGGGCTAGGCTCAGCATATTGAGTTGCTCGGCCAATGCGCCTTGTGCCCAACGGGCGGTTAGTGCGGCAGCGCCGCTGACGGCGGCCAGACCGAACATTGTGTACTCGATCGCATGCGCGGGTGAACCGGCGATATTCCATGCCGAATAAAGAGCGCCGAACCCGGCCATTGCGGCGAGGGCCTGCCCCGCCGCCCCGAGCGCGCGGATCCATCCCGGGTGCCCGCGCTTGGTCGTCAAACCATCCCGCGGGCCGGTCCCTTCGAGGTTGACCATCATTCTTACCTTGGACGTTTGCTCGCTGCACTCGATAGATCGGAATAGGGCAGCCGAAATCTATCGCAAATTCTATTGTAAAATCCTTGCTCCGCGGGCAAGGCGGCGATGGCCCGTTCCCGTCGGGCGCGCTCGACAGGCTGCTCTTGAGTGACCATCAGTCGTCGCGGTGCGTTCTCTCCATCCGCTCGTGACGTTTCTGCGCTTCTATGCTCAGGGTGGCGATCGGGCGGGCTTCGAGACGGTGGATGCCGATCGGTTCGTCGGTCTCCTCGCAGTAGCCGTAGGTGCCGTCGTCGATCCGGTTGAGTGCCGCGTCGATCTTGGAGATCAGCCTGCGTTCGCGCGCGCGGGTGCGCAACTCGATGGCTCTCTCGGTCTCGAGCGAGGCGCGATCGGTCAGGTCCGGCTTGAGCAGGCTCTCCTCTTTCAGGTGCTGGAGTGTGTCGGACGACTCGGCGAGCAGCTCGGCGCGCCAACTCAACAGCTTTTGCCGAAAATATTCGACCTGAAGCGGGTTCATGAACTCTTCGTCGTCGGAAGGATGATAATCGGGCGGCAGCGACGGACGCATCGGTCTCCCCGAGACTCCGTGAATGAAGCGGCGCGGAGTATATGAAGCAGACCTCCCCGCTTCAAGCTGGAGAATCGCAACGACCCCGTTGATTCCGCACACGTTTCGGCTACGGCACCACAACTCGGGCGTTGACGGGTGCCGGGCGTGGATCGTTCGGGGCAGGCCGGGACGGCTCGGTGCGCCGCGCGGCTCGGGCCAACCGGCCGAGCTCCTCTGCCGAACCGTCGGACGCGGCGCAATCGATTGCGCCCGACTCCTGATCGTATCTGGGAAATCGCGCTCTCTGTTCCTGATTTCTCTTTAGTAGTTCTTTAAGAACTCCAGTCTATTCTAGCGTTCATGGACAAGAACGCGACATTGTACGATTTGGCCAGGGACGAAATCTTGCCGAGCGTCAGCACCTCTGTCCTCGAGCTGCCGCCTGCCGATACTAAACGCTGGGTCGCGCGGCGCAAAGCCGTGGTCGTCGACGCCGTCCGCAGCGGTGCCATCACCCTCGAAGAGGCATGCCGACGTTACGAACTGTCGGTTGAGGAGTTTCTCGCGTGGCAGCGCGCGATCGAGTCGCACGGCGTCGCCGGTTTGCGGGTGACCCGGCTGCAGATCTATCGCGACACTCCTCCCGCCAGGCTGGCGAAGCCACGCTACTGACCCCGGCAGATCTCGACGCGATCGCACGTCAACCACAGCCCTGCCGCGGGAGCTGGTCGGTTTGCGGCTGACCGCGGTCATGGTCCAACCAACACCCGCCGCGGCGCGGCTTCGGCCGAGACGGAAATACTGCAATCGCGACACCGCGAGACAGGGTTGGCCAGTGGCGGGAGGCATTCCCAGTCCGCCGCTTCGGCGACGGCAATCGGCGCGATAGCCGACTGCAAAGCCCTCAGACCCGCGCCGCACAGCTTTGTGCGCGAGCGTTGCGACAAGAGGTTCAGCCTGCCGTCGCCTCGTCGAAAACCGCTGATATTGGCTCCTCGATGTCGTCGGGACGCGTTCAGTTCACCGGCAAAAAGCAATGTGGCGAAGCTCTCTCTGGGCGGTGCAATTTTAGGCTCGTTCGTTGGCGTGACGAATTGCTCGCCAGACTGCTCGCTCGAGCATAGAACTGCTTGCATTTTTGGCACATAATCGATATCTCTTGATACATTTGGTTACGCGCTGGCGATAACCTGGCCGCGATTCCGTCGCAACTGGGGACGGAGCGGGTGCCTGTAACGGTCGACGGCCGCGCCCCTGCTGGATGACCGAGGCGAGGCTGCTCGGTTTGGCAACCGATACGTCCCCTGTCGGGGATTATGATTGCCCTTCGATAGCGTGCCGGCTCTTGAGGTAAGCCAAACAAAAATCGCGACCGCCAAGCTCGTTGAAACTGCGGTCGCAAAATTCGAGACCGGACATCCATATCTGCTGTTCCGCAAGCAGCGAATCGGCCGCATTCGCAAGCTTGCCGCCGGGAATTCGCGGCTGCTGGCTCGGCTCAAAGGCTCGCTGCGCCAGACAACTCTCGCGACCGCATCTGGGCAGGACCCACGAACCCTGATCAAGCATCAGGCGCGTGGGCTGATCAATATCTCCTTCATGGCACTGGTGTGCGAGGGGGCCGAGGCCGAGGATGCCTTGCAGGCATCGCGCAGCGTATTACGGGAATTGAGCGCGGCCGCGAGCTGGCGGAAGCGGCCGGCGATCAAATCGTTTCTCGACTGCGCAGAGACCGCCGTTGCGGTCTCCCTCGCCTATGACTGGCTCTACGACAAACTGTCGGACGAGGAACGCGAAGCCATCGAAAGCGCGCTCTTCCAGCAGGTGCTCAAACCGGCGCTCGTGGCTTACGAAGATCCATCGCTGCTGTGGCCGAGACGGCGCGACAATTGCGCATTGGTCTCGAATGCGGGCATCTTGGTCGCAGCTCTTGCCGTCTTCGAACGGTATCGCGACATAGCCACTCGGCTCGTAGCGAAGAGCGTGGCAGCCTCGCACCGGAGCTTCGAGGCCTTCGCGCCAGATGGGGCGTGGCCCGAAGGACTGAGTTACTGGTCCCTCG
>Ga0306921_10007899_pt1 | contig 11213 bp, 10 predicted proteins | sample sta12Cox44000080_FD_203760 | JGI IMG/M metagenome (GOLD analysis project Ga0306921, IMG submission 203760) | Lab enrichment of tropical soil microbial communities from Luquillo Experimental Forest, Puerto Rico - statoxic.12C.oxic.44.000.080 (v2)... | ecosystem: Environmental > Terrestrial >... | reverse complement strand
GCGCGCGCGCAACTTGCGGATCAACTCATCAGCAAGAACGCGTTTGGTCGGGCCGACGGCTGCAACATTCCACTCCGGTGATTCCATGTCGTCGACGGAGACGAAGGTCGGCTCACCACCCATGGTGAGCCGAACATCCTGTGCCTTGAGGTCGGCGTCAATCCGTTCGCCGAGACGGTCGAGCTCGGCCCAGGCGTCATCGGAAAAGGGCTTCGTGATCCGCGGTGCTTGGCGGATCCGCTTGACATTCATCTCGAAGGAGAAGTCGACATTGGCGTGGCCGGCCGTGCCCGAGATCGGCGCCGCCGAACGGTGGTGCGGCGTGGCGGCGAGGGGGATATGCCCCTCACCTGTGAGCATACCCGAGGTGACGTCGAAGCCGATCCAGCCCGCGCCCGGAAGATAGACCTCGGCCCAGGCGTGCAGGTCGGTGAAATCGGTTTCGACCTCGCGCGGGCCTTCGACCGGATCGATGTCGGGGCGCAGCTGAATGAGATAGCCGGAGACAAATCGCGCGGCGAGCCCGAGATGCCTCATGGTCTGGATCAGGAACCAGGCTGAGTCGCGGCACGACCCGGCACAGGAGGTCAGCGTCTCCTCCGGTGTCTGAATGCCGGGCTCCATGCGAATGATGTATCTGATCGTTTTCTTGAGGTTCGCATTCAGCTCGACCAGGAAATTGATGGTCGAGTCCGCCTCGCGCCGGATCGAGTTCAGGTAAGCCGCAAACAGTGGCCCGGGCTCGGAAGCCTCCAGATACGGCGCAAGCTCGGCCGTCAGGCCGTCGGCGTAGTTGAATGGAAACGCGTTGGCGTAAGGCTCGACGAAGAAGTCGAACGGATTGACCACGGTCATCTGCGCCGTGAAGTCGACTTCGATTTTCAGCTCGTTCGTCTTTTGCGGGAAGACGTAGCGCGCGAGCCAATTGCCCTGGGGATCCTGCTGCCAGTTTACGAAATGGTTCGCGGGCGAAACCTTCAGCGAATAGGAGAGGATCGGGGTGCGGGTGTGCGGTGCGGGCCGCAGGCGAACGGTTTGGGGGCCGAGGTCGATCGGACGGTCGTATTTGTAGCGCGTGACATGATGCAGTGCGATATAGATCGACACGGACGGCTTACTCCAAAGTTTTTTTGAAGAGAACACCGGTGTGAGTGCGGATCAAGCTCTAACAACGGGCAGCAGGTGCCTATGCCGACAGCGAAATTTCCTCTGCTCGCGCGGCCGAGCGGGGTTTGAACCAGGGGTTCTTATTCCGGGGTCGGTTGCTGCTCAGATGTAGTGGTGGATGATGGCCCGTGGGAACACTGTTGCACGAAGCGCACAATATGGCGACCGACGGCAACAGCCATGCGAGCGCGGCCTCCGGCCGCCGCCAACACGAAAAAACCGCGCGGCGGTGTGATGCCGCTCGTCGGTGGCGGCGAGGTCTGGACCAGGGTCGGTGAGGTCGTCGCCGTCGCCTCAGCCGAACAACCGCACTCGAGCGGCCCCGACGCCCCCCGCGAAGAACGCCATTAGCCTCACATCGTTGCGCCCAGCACCCAGGGGGCGAACTCGGCGCCACCGAAATCAAAGCTCTCGCTCTTGGTCGGCTGGCCCGAGGCCGTCTTCAGCATCAGATTGAAGATGCGCTGGCCGCACTGCTGCACCGTCTCCTCGCCGTCGAGGATGGAACCGCAATTGACATCCATGTCATCTTCCATGCGCTTGTACATCGGCGTGTTGGTGGCAAGCTTGATCGAGGGCGCGGGCTTGCAGCCGAACACGCTGCCGCGACCGGTGGTGAAGCAGACCAAATTGGCGCCGCCCGCGACCTGTCCGGTCGCCGCGACCGGGTCGTAGCCGGGCGTATCCATAAAGACAAAGCCCCTCTTGCTGACTGGCTCGGCGTATTGCAGCACGTCGACGAGATTGGTGTTGCCGGCCTTCGCCATCGCGCCGAGCGATTTTTCCAAAATGGTGGTGAGACCGCCGGCCTTGTTGCCGGGGCTCGGATTGGCGTTCATCTCGGCGCCCTCGCGTTTGGTATAGTCCTCCCACCAACGCATCAGCGCGACCAGCTTCTCGCCGACCTCGCGGCTCACCGCCCGACGCGTCAACAGATGCTCGGCGCCATAGGTCTCCGGAGTCTCGGAGAGGATCACGGTGCCGCCGTGGCGCACCAAAAGATCGCTTGCCGCACCCAGCGCCGGATTGGCCGAGACGCCGGAATAGCCGTCCGAGCCGCCGCACTGCAACGCCACCGTTAGCTCGCTTGCCGGCACAGGCTCGCGCTTGACCTCGTTGGCATCCGCCAGCGCCTCCTTCACAAAAGCGATGCCGGCTTCGGTTGTCTTGCGGGTGCCGCCCTTTTCCTGGATGTCCATCGAACGCAGGCGGCCTGCGAGCTTCTGCTCCTGCATCAGGCCGCCGATCTGGTTGACTTCGCAGCCGAGGCCCAGCACCACCACGGCGGAAAAATTCACGTGCCGCGCATAGCCACCGAGCGTGCGACGAAGCAGTTTCAGCGGCTCGTCCTGGGTCATGCCGCAGCCGGTCTTGTGCGTGAGCGCAACCACGCCGTCGACGTTGGGAAAATCGGCCAACGGATTGTCGCCTGTGAACGGATTCTTCTTGAAGACGTCGGCGATGAGGCCCGCGACATGTGCGCTGCAATTCACGGATGTGAGAATGCCGATATAGTTGCGGGTCGCGACACGCCCATCCGGACGGCGGATGCCATCAAAGGTCGCAAGCGGATCGAAACGCGATACCGGCTTCGCGTCGACGCCAAACGCATAATCCTTGGCAAAATCGCCCATGCCGCAATTTTGCGTGTGCACGTGCTGACCGGTCAAAATCGGTGCCGTCGCAAAGCCGATGATCTGTCCGTAGCGTCGGATCGGCTCGCCGATGGCGATCGGCTTGATCGCAACCTTGTGACCGGCGGGAATCCGCTCGAGCGTGGTCACGCCATCGGCGACGACCAGGCCGGGCGGCAGGCTCGCGCGCGCGATCAGCACGCTATCGTCGGGATGCAGGCGGATAACGGGTGCTGGCGTCATCATACTCTCCCTTGGTGAGGTGGCGAGGGCGGAGCCTTGAATGGCCAATGGCGAGTAGCGAAGGCTATCCTGCTCGCTGTTGCCTGTTCGCCTGCTCGCTAATGACCGGTCTAGGCTTTGCCGCCGGATTTTTCCCGCGTCTGGTTGACCTGCAGTCTGGCGTAGGTCGACATCAACCCGACTTCGTTCGAGAGCGTCACGAGCTTGAAGCCCATGTTGATGGCGCGGGCCGCACCGTCGGCGCCGCTGCAGTGAATGCCGGCGTTGAGGCCGCGCTTGCCGCATTCCTTCACGATCTTCTCGTAGATCTTGAGGATCTCCGGTTCAGTGCGATCGAGCTTCGGCTCAAGCCCATAGGAAAAGCCGAGATCGGACGGACCGATATAGACGCCGTCGAGGCCCTCGACGCTGAGGATCGCCTCCATGTTCTCAACCGCGGTCTTGGTCTCCATCATCGGCAGCAGCACAATGTCGTCATTTGCGGTCTTTTGGTAGGAGCCGGCGGTGCCATACATGCCGGCGCGGATCGGTCCGTTGGAGCGCACGCCCTGCGGCGGATATTTGCAATAGGCGACCAGGTTCTTTGCTTCCTCGACTGTGTTGATCATCGGGCAGATCACGCCATAGGCGCCGCCGTCGAGCACCTTGCCGATGATGCCAGGCTCGTTCCAGGGCACGCGGACCATCGGCGTCACCGGATGACCGTGCATGGCCTGGAAGCACTGAACCATCGACAAATAGTCTTGTACGCCGTGCTGCATGTCGACGGTCACGCTGTCGAAACCGCATTGTGCAATCATCTCGGCGGAAAAGCCCGACGGGATCGCCAGCCAGGCGTTCACGACAGCTTTGCCCGAGGCCCAGATTTGTTTGACTTTGTTTGGCATTGATCGCGTTTCCCTTTGTCGTTTCCTAACTCGTGGCCCGCTGGATGCTCACCTCGCTGACGCCGAGCTCGCGCGCAGTATTCACTATCGCCATCCAAGTCTCATCAGGCAAGGGGATGCCGTTCTTGCCGCGCTCGGCGCGGGTCTTCCGTTCCGGATCGCCGGGGATCAGCACCTGCTCGACGCCGGCGACCGGCTTGGTCGCGCGAATGAACGCGACATAGCGGGTTATCTCCTCGTCGAACACGTTGCCGGTATCGATGACATCGGGGTCGACGTAAAACGCCAGCATGCCATTGGCGAAGCGCCGGTTCGGCGCGGTTGCTCCCGTGCCGGTCAAGCCGCCGCCGAGCAGCTCGCAGATGAACGCAAGGCCCGAACCCTTGTGCTCGCCGAACGCTCGGATCGCGCCGCTGCCGGCTGTGTGGTCGCGTGGCCCGTCGGGCGTATAGGGCCCGTACAGGACGTGCGGATCCTCGCTCAAGGTCCCGTCGCAATCGATCAGCGCGCCCTTCGGCAGCGGTTTACCGCCGCGGCTTGCCACCAGGCACTTGCCTTCGGCGACGATCGAAGTCGCGAAGTCGAGCACGATCGGATCCTGGCCCTGACGGGGAATGCCGACGCAATAGGGCGCAGTCGACAGCCTCTTCTCGACGCCGCCATAGGGCGCCGCCAGCAGCGAGCCCGCAGCGTTCACAAAATGTACCGAGACCAGGCCTTCGGCCGCGGCCATCTCGGCCCAATCGCCGACGCGCCCGATGTGGCCGGCGTTGCGCAAGGCCACCGCGGCGAGGCCTGCCTTCTTGCATTTCTCGATACCGATCTGGACGGCAACCGGCGTGACCGTCTGGCCATAGCCGAACTTGCCGTCAACCACTGCCAGCGACGGCGTATCGAGGACGACTTCCGGCGTCTGGTTCGGCACCACCGAGCCGATCTTGTTCCAGCGGATATAGACGGGAACCCGGATCACGCCGTGGCTGTCATGGCCGGTGAGGTTGGCGGTGGTGAGGTAGGTGGCGATGCGCCTCGCCTCCTCGCGCGATGAGCCGGCATGACCAAAAACATCGGCAACGAAATCGATGAGGTTTTCAGCCTTGATGGTAACCATGTGTGGGTATTGAGCTTTTTCGACGCACTGAGGGGGATCCGCGCCGCATATCCATCCTGTCGCCGAATGTCGTGATCGGCCCGGCTGCACTTTGAGCCAAAATTCGCCAGCATGTCCATGGCCTCAAACCAGATAGCATTATGCAAAATTGCCCTCACTGATCCTGCTACACACGTCCCGCAACAGCGACGTCGAGCTCCTCAAGACTCGCCTCCAGGGCCCCCAGCATCTCCTGAAGCTCGGCTTAGTTTGTTTGCGCCATAGCGGCGCCTGATCTCGGCATGGATCGCCTCCCATGATGGCGCGACCACCTCCATTAGCTTTAGCCCGCTTTCCGAAATCGACACCACCGCGCCACGCAGATCGCGCTTGGCGATCTTGCGTTCGATCAGGCGGCGCGGCAACTTCGGCCACCTGCCTTTTCGATCGTCCATGACCCTTTCCGCAGAACAGACGAGCGTCGCCGCCGACAGCCTGCACCGCCTCATCATTCGGGGGCGGCGGTATCCCGCCTGACCAAAATGGGTCAACACATCCAAGGCTTTAGACCACATGCCCATTCCCCAACACGTGTTCGATCTGTGCGTCAACATCATCCGTTCGAGCGAACGCCGCGCTCGAGGTGAGGGATCTCAGGCTCAGCCGCGCGTTTTTTGAGACGACCATGGGCTTGCATGTCGAGGATGGCTATGACGATGTTCTGGACCGGCGCGGCAGCGATGAGCATCAGCACCACGCGCTGCTGCCGCACGAGGCCCGCCCGGTTCGATCCGCCGCGCTACCTGAAACCCGGTGACGTCGTAGAGGTCGAGGCCGACGGCATCGGGCAGCCCGCGCAACGGCGTGGTCGATGAACGCACTTGAAGGGATTGATGCAGATGACGTCCATGACCGGCGGCGAAGCGATCGTCAGCGGCCTTGTTGCCCACGGTGTCGACACCGTGTTCGGCCTGCCGGGCGCGCAAATCTATGGCCTGTTCGACGCCTTCCAACGGGCGCAGCTGAAGGTGATCGGCGCGCGGCATGAGCAGGCCTGCGGCTACATGGCCTACGGCTACGCGCGTTCGACCGGAAAGCCCGGCGTGTTCAGCGTCGTCCCCGGTCCGGGTGTGCTCAACGCCGGTGCCGCGATGCTCACGGCGTTCGGATCAAACGAGCCGGTGTTGTGCCTGACCGGCCAGGTGCCGACTGCGTTTTTAGGAAAAGGCCGCGGCCATCTGCACGAGATGCCAGATCAGCTTGCGACCTTGCGCACGTTTGTGAAATGGGCCGAGCGCATTGAATATCCCGATAGCGCGCCGGATCTCGTCTCGCGCGCGTTCCAAGAGATGTTTTCGGGCCGGGGCGGCCCGGTCGCGCTGGAAATGCCCTGGGACATCTTCACCCAACGCGCCGATGTCGGCGCAACACGCGTTCTTGAGCCGCGTCGGCCGCCGCTCCCGGACCCCGAGCGGATCAAGGCCGCCGCCGCGCTGGTTGCTGCCAGCAAGCACCCGATGATCTTTGTCGGCTCCGGCGCGATCCACGCGCGCGAGGCGGTTTTGGAGCTTGCCGAGACCATCGACGCGCCGGTCGTCGCCTTCCGCAGCGGCCGCGGCATCGTCTCCAACGCGCATGAGCTCGGACTGACCATGGCGGCCGCCTATCGGCTCTGGCCTGAGATCGATCTGATGATCGGAATCGGCACGCGGCTGGAATTGCCGACGATGTCACGCTGGCCGTGCCGTCCCAGCGGCTTAAAATCGATCCGCATTGATATCGACCCGGTCGAGATGCGGCGCTATGGGCCCGACGTCGCTGTGATCTCGGACGCGAACGCCGGAACGCTCGAATTGCTCGGAGCGGTCCGCAGGGTGGGCTACCGCAAGAGCGTCAGCCGGCGCGCGACGATACGAGAGGCAACGGCTGCGGCGCAGAAAGACATTCAAAAGGTGCAGCCGCAGATGGCCTACCTCACCATCCTGCGCGAGGTGCTGCCGGCAAACGCGATCGTCACGGACGAACTGTCGCAGGTTGGCTTCGCCTCCTGGTACGGATTTCCGGTCTACGAACCGCGCACCTTCATTACCTCGGGCTATCAGGGCACGCTGGGATCGGGTTTTCCGACCGCGCTCGGCGCCAAGGTCGCCAATCCCGACCGGCCAGTGGTTGCGATATCAGGTGACGGCGGCTTCATGTTCGGTGTGCAGGAGCTTGCGACTGCCGTGCAGTTTAATATCGGCGTGGTGACGCTCGTCTTCAACAACAATTCTTACGGCAATGTGCGGCGCGACCAGCGCACGCTCTTTGAGGGCCGCGTGGTGGCGGCCGACCTCGTCAATCCGGATTTCGTGAAACTCGCGGATGCCTTCGGCGCGGCGGCGAGCCGCGTCACCTCGCCCGATCATTTCCGCCCGGCGCTCGAACAAGCGCTCGAAATGCGCGGCCCCTCGCTCATTGCGATCGACGTGCCCCGCGACTCGGAAGTCACGCCCTGGACCTTCATTCACCCGGCGCGGCGCTAGCTCGCCTCAGATCCGACGCGGCTCTGCGCTCTGCTGTCGAATTGAGGCTGCGACCACCAATAGCCCACAGCCTGCGACCGACCAGCAGGCGACCGGCGCCCAGTGCAATAGCGGCGCGTAGTCCGCGAGCCCCTGCAAGCCTCCCCCGACCGCTGCCATCCGCGCAAATGTGGCAAGCGCGAGCGCGGAAAACACCAGTCCCGTCACCTTGCCCTCCGCACCGGTCTCGCCGATTGCGAGCGCCGCCGAAACCGCGCTCATCAGCATGCAGCCCCAGGCGGAGCCCGCGACGAATTGCGCGATAACGAGCGTCGAGAGATCGCCTGCCAATTCCGCGACGATCATCGCGACCGCACCGAACAGGCCGGCCACGCCCATCACCAAAAGGCCGCCCTGATGTTTGACGACGACACTTGCCGGAAACATCGCGATGTTGAAGCCGATCCAGAACACCGGCATCAGCCATTGCAGGTCGTTGGGCTTGGCGAAGCGCAAGTAGAACGGTGCGCTGTTGATGGCGAAATGCAGCTGATAGCCAAGTGCGAGCGCCACCATCGCCACGATGAAGACGACGGGCACGGTGCTAGAGGATTCTGGGGGCGCACTCAACCGAGCCGGCGCGGCCTTGTCAATCGCGCCACGCTCGAGTCCGGACAGACAAAGCGCCGTCAATAGCAAGACCGCGCTTGAGACCACGAAGGGCAGCCGCGCATCCTCGTCGAGCATCACGACGCCGAGATAGGGCGAGATCGCCCCGGCGATGCCATAGCCCAGCAGCATCTGTGCCGACAGCAACGGAATTTCGGGCTTGGGGCGATGCTTGCCGAGCAGGATCAGAGGCGGCGCGCGCAACGCCGAGGAGGTGACCGCCCAGGTGACGATTAATGCGATGAGCAACGCTTTGGCGCCGACCCCGACCCCGGCGACAAACGGCAACGCCACAAAGGCAGCGCAGGAGATCGCAGCGACGGCGCCCACAAATATACCGAGCCGGCCGACCCGTGCGACGATGCTGTCGGCGGCGACCCCCATGGCGGTGTCGGTGACGGTGAAGATCGCCTGATCAAGCATCAGGATCAGGATCACAAAGGTGGGCGCGAATCCGACACCGGCCGCGAGTTTTGGCAAATAGATCACATAAACGGTCCACAGCAGCGTGAACACCAACTGCAGAAAGCAAAGATAGATGCCCATGCACTTACCGTCTGCGCTGATGTCAGTCTTGGGTTCCGTGACGCTGATATCAGAGGCTAGCACCTCCGATGCGAGTTCTGGACATGAAATAGCCCACAGATCGATGGGCGATCCCTTCGCTATCAGCCGGGCTCAAGTGGTTCACCCATGTCAATCACCACTTTTTCGGGTTCATCTCGTCAGAGCCGGCAGGTGGCATGGAGAGCTGTCCTTGTCCCCGGCCCGGGCGCCGCCCTCATAGCTTCTATCGTGACCTCAACGATGCTGATGAGGCCATCCGTCGCCGGCGGCAATGCTGGCCCCCGCATCCCGTGCACCGCTTCGTGCCAGGGCCTGCCACGGATCATGCTGGTTGCAACGAACAATCGCAGCGATGTCGCCCGTTTCCGCGAGGACAACGACCTCTCGCCGCCGATGGCGCTCACGCGCACGCCCCAGGAGGTGAGGTTTCCGCGAGCCGCGCCCCGAATTCGGCTCGGTCGAGGAGATGGTCACCATCGCAGGCAACGTCACAAATGTCGTGATCAAAAGCCCGCTGACCGGCGAAGCAAGGGCTTATTTGACGGTGATCGGCGTCATGACGCTCAAGACGAACTGGGTCGCAGCCAATCGCTTGCGGGGTGCGCCCTTAAGGCGAGCCTAACGGGTCTTGCGGAAGGTCAGGTTGATGCGGCGGCGGCCGAGCAAGACATGCTCACCGCCGGCCAATGGCGCGACGCCGTGGAAGATCAGCCGCGACGGTCCGCCCCACACCACGACGTCCCCATGTTCAAGGCGATAGCGCGCGGGCTTGTCGCTGCGCATGGCTCCGCCCCACAGGAAAATCGCGGGCAGGCCGAGCGAGACCGAAACGATCGGCGCGCCGAAATCCGTCTCATCCCGGTCCTGGTGCAGCGACATGCGCGCGCCTGGCTCGTAGCGATTGACGAGGCAAGCGTCCGGCGAAAAGCCGGCAAAACCTGCCTCTGCCGCCGCCTTGCCGGCCAGCTCGCGAAACAGAGGTGGCATCGCCGGCCACGGCTTTTGCGAGACCGGATCGATCGCCTCATAGCGGTAGCCCCGCCGATCGGTGACCCATCCGCATTCGCCGCAATTGGTCATCGCGACCGACATCGTCTGTCCGCCGGCGGTTTGCATATGACGAAACGGCGCCTCTGCCGTGATCACCTCAAGTGCCGCCATCAGCGCGTGCTCGAAGGGCCGGGCAAAGCCGCGCAGCAGCATCGCGCCGTCGGCAAGCTTTTGCGGCGAAGGGGAAACAGCGAGGCGGTCAAACAGATCGGCGGTCATTTTGCGTCGTGGAAGATCACACCAATGGTATGACGTTGACCGGCGCGAAGCCGGCTCACGCCATGACGCAGATTAACGCGATAGCTGCCGCGCGTCCCCCGCACCGGACGGTGATGCACAGCGAACGCGACCGCATCGCCTTGCGCGAGCGCCACGACCTCGGCACGCGACTGCATCCGCGGCCGTTGCTCGGTCAGCACAAACTCACCGCCGGCAAAATCGCGTCCCGGCTCGGACAGCAGGATCGCAACCTGCAACGGAAAGACGTGCTCGCCATAGAGATCCTGATGCAGGCAATTGTAGTCGCCGGCGCCATATTGCAAAAGCAGCGGCGTAGGACGGGTTTGGCCTGCGTCATGGCAGCGCTTCAGGAATGCGTCATGCCGCGCGGGGTAGCGGATATCGATGCCCATCGCCGCGTTCCAGCGATTGGCAACATCAACGAGCCGCGCATAGAGCAGCGGGCGCAGCTCGGCGATCAGATCAGGCAGCGGATAGCAGAAATATTTGTACTCGCCGCGACCAAAGCCATGACGGCTCATCACAATGCGGCTGCGGAAGCGCGTATTGTCGGCATAGAGCTGTGCCAGCGCGCGGCATTGATCAGGCGTGAAAAGCTGCTTCAGCACCGCACAGCCTTGCGCGTCGAGGTCGCTTTCCGCCTGTGCCCAATCGATTGTCGCGAGGCGGGCGGCGATGTCCGTCTTTGGTTGCAAATCGGTGGCTGTTGGTGCCGTCATGAACCGCAATTTGGCAATTCCGACAGCCCGCCGCCACCCGATTCCCGGGGCAACTATCCACGGATCGGCAGAATGATCACGTCATAGGCGTGACGGATAGTGCGCTTGCGCACGGGATCTTCGAGCTCATATTCGAAGCGATCGGCGGGGCGAATGCCGCCCTTGGCCGCAAGCGTGCCGCCGAACATGGCGCAACCGTCCGGCAGCTCGCCGCCTTCAAAGCCGCGCCTGATCAGCTCGTCGACCGGCAGCAGGGCATCGAGCGTGCCCTCCTGGTAGAGTTCGCGCCTTGCGCCGGTGACCACATAAGAGCGCAGGATCATCTTGTCCCAGTGATCTCTGACATCGTCCAGCTCCCAGAGTTCGGAAGCCATCGGCTTGTCGCACATCTGTTTTGAGACGGTGACGCTGTAGCTTTCGACCTTGCGATCGGTATGGTCCGA
>Ga0306921_10007897_pt1 | contig 11214 bp, 12 predicted proteins | sample sta12Cox44000080_FD_203760 | JGI IMG/M metagenome (GOLD analysis project Ga0306921, IMG submission 203760) | Lab enrichment of tropical soil microbial communities from Luquillo Experimental Forest, Puerto Rico - statoxic.12C.oxic.44.000.080 (v2)... | ecosystem: Environmental > Terrestrial >... | reverse complement strand
TTCCCATGGTCTGTAATTGCGATCGAAGCATTGTCGCCAATGGTCTTTATCCACACACGCCGGATCATCATAGTGCCAGGCCATCAGTATCTGCTCGGCTTCTTTCCGCCACTCTTCGAAAGTCATCACCGCCTCGTCTCGTATGGCCCGTCGACTCTGTAGCCGGTCGCCGGGCAAGCGACTATGCATTATTCCTTTTTGGCAAAGGGCAAGTTGCAACATTTTGATCTAGGTCAAAAACCCTTAAATCTTCGCTCCCCATCTTGCCGATCCGGTGCCTGCAGCGCTGCGTGACGGCGCTCCACAAACTAGTCGTGATCCGGGACACGCTAATCCGCGAAGACGCCCAAACAAGCAGATCTCATTCGACGATCGTTCGATGCAATTTGGCCGGTCCGTCGCAAGATCGCGTCACGATTTTACCGCCGCTTTTTTGAACTCGCTCCCGACGCCCAGCGCCTGTTCCCCAGCGATATGGAAAGACAGCACCTAAAGCTCATGGACATGATCGCGGCAATCGTGGGCGCACTAGACGAACGCGAACTGTTTCAGTCGATCATCGGTCATACGGGTCGCCAGCATGCACGTTTCGGCGTTAACCCGTCGCACTTCGTCGCATTTGGCGACGCGTTGATCTGGAGCCTCGAGCACCAATTTGGCCCTGCATTTACTCCTGAGCTGCGGGAGGCCTGGATCGCGCTCTACAATGCAGTCCGAAGTGAAATGATACGTGCAGCGCAAGACGCGGCATGTCGTTCCGGCCGCTCTTGAGAGCATTAGCTCTCATGCGCTCCTGAGGAATCGAGATTTTTTGCATGATCTTGTCCGAGAAATCTGCGACTTATCAAACGATCTAACGCTCAAGCGTTTTGAGATACGCCATGACATCCATTACCTGACTAGGCGTGAGCTGAAATCGCGGCATCGCCGGATGAATTCCCTCAAGCAAAGGTCGCTGCAAGTCTGCAACTGGATATCTGAGGCGCAATGCGCGAAATGGGGCCGCATTCCCAAGGCGACTCCCGCCGGCTTTGCCGATGGCGTGACATTGCGAGCAATGCTCGCGGACAAATATCAGACCTCGCCGTTCCGCTGGCGCCTCTTCTGCGAAAGCGGCTTCAGTTACACACAGCAGGAATGCGCTCCAGGCGAGAAGTAGCCATCGGGGCTGGACGGACCGTCTTTTTACCATTCATGTGCTCTCCGCATCACCAATATTGCACAATCTGATTTTCGGCGCACACAGGTACGCGACCCAAACAAATACCCGTTTTGCCGGTTGTGGTTAAGCCGGGCGAAATTCGCCCACCCTGCGGAGACGCGACTGCGGAGGCGTCGCGGCTGCCAGCGGGACGCAGAATAGAGAACCCGATCATGTTGCTTAACGTTGCCGTCGGCTGTGCCATGGCCTACACCGTCGGCGCATGGGCGCTGTGTCGACGGCTACGACGCCGGCGGCGCCACGAAGCAAAAGGCAGACCACTCACTGAAAACTACTGGGGCCAGTGCGCATATTGCATATCAACTTACTTCTCGCGTCGGGCGAACTGCCTTTGACGGGCTATGCTGATACTAATTTTGTTCTCAATTTTTTTTATCAGGGGCGATGTCCAAACTTGAATTCCTTCGCGCGCGCCGACCAATGCAGGGCCAATGCCCAACTCTCGCCCTTGCGCGAAATCGCAGAGTTATGGGAAAGCATTGCACGCAGTTGCCAAATCCTGATGGACCACGAAGAGGCGCAAATCGAACGCTCGGCGTTAGGTTCCTGATTGACCGCCGAAAGCCGTACCGATGTCGACCTATCGTCTCGACAAGCTGTTTTCGCCGCGATCGGTCGCCGTGGTGGGGGCAAGCCCGCGTGACACGTCGCCGGGTCGTGCGGTGTTGAGAAACCTTCGCGCCGCCGGGTTCGAAGGGTCGGTCAGTCTCGTCAACCCGCGCTACGGCGAGATCGAGGGGATCAAAGCCGTCAAAACCATCCAAGAGCTGCGCCAGGCACCCGATCTTTTGGTCATCGCGACGCCGCCACAGTCGGTCCCCGGCGTCGTCGCGGCGGCGGGCGAAAAAGGCGCGGCAACTGCGGTCATCATCACCGCCGGGCTTGGACACGGAGAAGGCTCGCTCGCCGATGCCTGCGAAAAGGCGGCGCGCGCCAGCGGCCTGAGACTCGTCGGCCCGAATTGCCTTGGTGTGTTGTCGTCTCGCGCCAAGCTCAACGCCAGTTTTGCCGCCCGCACGCCGCCCGCCGGCGAGCTCGCTCTCATCTCACAATCCGGCGCCATCGCCGCCGGCCTTATCGAGTGGTCGGCAACGCATGACATCGGTTTCTCGGCGGCGGTCTCGCTCGGGGACAAGGTCGACGTCGATTTCGGCGACCTGCTCGATTTTTTCGCGGTCGATGGCGCGACCCGGGCGATTCTGCTTTACATCGAATCGGTCAACAACGCACGCAAATTCATGTCGGCCGCGCGCGCCGCCGCTCGCATCAAGCCCGTGGTGGTGGTCAAGTCCGGCCGCCATGCGCAAGGAGCCAAGGCGGCACAGACGCACACCGGCGCGCTCGCCGGTGCCGACGCGGTCTACGACGCCGCGTTTAGACGCGCCGGCCTGTTGCGGGTGCTCGATCTCGACGAGTTGTTTGCCGCGGCGGAGACGCTCGGACGAGTACGGCCGTTTCCCGGCAAACGGCTGGCGATATTGACCAACGGCGGCGGGGTCGGCGTGCTCGCCGTGGATCGGCTCGCCGATCTCGGCGGCACTCTCGCCGCGCTCTCACCGGCGACAGTAAAGAAACTCGACGCGGCGCTGCCGCCGATCTGGTCGCGCGCCAACCCCGTCGACATCGCCGGCGACGCCGATGCGGCGCGCTACCTCGCAGCCTTCGAAGCGCTGCTGGAGGACCGGGAGAACGACGCCATCCTGGTCATGAATGTCCCGACCGCGCTCGCGTCGGCAGACACCACCGCGCGATCCATCGCCGCCTGCGCGCAGACGCATCGCAACAGCTTCCTCCGACCAAAGCCCGTCTTTGCCGTGTGGGTCGGAAGCAGCGACGCCACCACACCGATCTTCGAAGCAGCCGGCATTCCGAGCTATGCCACCGAATCCGACGCGGTCCGCGGCTTCATGCATCTCGTGCGCTATCGGCGGGCGCTGGAGGCGTTGATGGCGACGCCACCGAGCTTGGCGCAGGACTTCAAGCCGGACGTCGCCGCTGCCCGCGGCGTGGTCGAGACCGCGGTGCGGCGGGGCAGCGCCTGGCTCGATCCGATCGAGATCACGCAGCTGCTTGCCGCCTACTCCATTCCGATCGCACCCGCGCTGCTCGCCCGCAACGCCGATGAAGCCGCCGCCGCGGCGCGGCCGTTCTTGGCGAAGGGATTGGGCGTGGTCGTGAAAATCCTTTCGCCGGATATCGTGCACAAATCCGAAGTCGGCGGCGTGCGGCTCAATCTCACCAGCGCGCGCGCAGTGGGCGACGCGGTCGTGGATATTCTTGCCCGCGCGCGGGCCGTGAAGCCCGACGCCCGCGTCACCGGCGTGACCATCCATCCGATGGTCTTGCGTCCGAAAGCGCGCGAATTGATCGCGGGGATTGCGGACGATCCGACCTTCGGCCCGGTCATCGTATTCGGCCGCGGGGGCACCGCGGTCGAGGTCATCGGCGACAAGGCGCTCGCGCTTCCTCCGCTCGATCTCGAGCTCGCGCGCGAGCTGATCGGCCGCACCCGCGTGTCGCGCGTGCTCAAGGCCTATCGCGACGTCCCTGCCGCGGACGTCGATGCCGTCGCGCTCCTGCTGGTCAAGCTGGCGCAACTGGCGGCCGATCTGCCCGAGCTGCGCGAGCTCGATCTCAATCCCGTTCTGGCCGACCAGAACGGCCTCATTGCCGTCGATGCCCGGATCGCAGTGGCTCCCGTCGAGGCGGCGCGCCGCGGCCCACCGGGCCATCCGCGCTTCGCCATCAGGCCTTATCCCAAGGAATGGGAACGGCGCACTGAGCTGCGGGACAGAACGAAGATTTTGGTCCGGCCGGTGCGTCCGGAAGACGAGCCGCTGTACGGTCCCTTCCTCGCCGCGGTCACGCAGCAGGATTTGCGGCTGCGGTTCTTCGCACCGGTGAAGGAATTCGGCCACACCTTCGTCGCGCGTTTTACGCAGATCGACTACGCGCGCGCCATGGCCTTCATCGTTATCGAGGAATCGTCCGGCAACATGCTCGGCGTCGTCCGCCTGCACGCGGACGCGAACTACGAGCGCGGCGAATACGCCATCCTCGTGCGGTCCGACCTCAAAGGGCGCGGTCTCGGCTATCTGCTCATGCAGATGATCATCGAATATGCCCGTGCCGAAGGCCTCAAGATCATCGAGGGCCAGGTGCTGGGCGAAAACACCGCGATGCTGGCGATGTGCAGGGAGCTCGGGTTCTCCATTTCACCTGATCCAAGCGATCCCGATACTTGCATCGTGAAACTTGCCATCCGCCACTAGCGTGCGAGCTTATCAGCGTATTGATGCGGGTGATGACTCAAGCCGTTCCAACGGACCTCATTCGTTGGCATTATTTATGGTACGTTGCTCTGGCGCTCGTCTTCATGATCGCCGCAATCGCAAGCCACCATCTCTGGTTTCTGAATTTTCTTCATGTGTTCTCCGGCTTGTTGTGGACAGGGATCGACCTGTTCATGGGCTTCGTGCTCGGTCCGATCCTGCGCGTCGTCGAACTTCCGGCGCGAAAAGCCGTGCTCTTGCGTCTGACTCCACGCACACTGTTTCTGATGCCGACACTCGCCATCGTCACCGGTACAACCGGTTGGTACCTCGCTGAAGATATGGGTTTCACCGTGATGAGCTGGCCACAATATGCGTGGGTGGTGGCCTCACTCGTGCTGGTTTTTCTTATGACGGTCCAAGGAATTGGTTATTTATTGCCGACGAACTTTCGCGTTTGTCTGGAGTTGCAGAAAGGTAATCCGGACAACGCTAGGATTGCCTCCCTGACGAACAGCTATTTTTTCGCCGTCGCGCTTCAGGGAGTAATGCAGATCGTGACGATCATGATTATGGCGCGGTTCGCAACAGGAATCTGAACGACGGTCTTGGGTGTAGAGCCTTAAAGATGCGCGACAGTACGCTGCTGCGTCACGCACGAACGACGACAACCGGTATAGTACTGTGGGTGAGCACCTTGACTGTTTCGCTACCGAGTACGATCGCTGAGACGCCGCTGCGGCCATGGGAGGCCATCGCAATTGCGTCGCATCCTCTCTTTCTCGCCGTATCGATAATTGTCTCATAGGGGTGCTCGTGTTCGACCTACACCACATCGCAGGGCACGCCGGCCGTCGTGGCAGCATCCTTCGACGCCTTGAGATATTTCGCGGTAACAGCGGCAATACGCTTTTTATACTCATCCGGCGTGTCCGTCACCATGCCCGGGTCAACCGCGAAAATATGGAAAGGCTCCGATACAGTTACCGCGGTGACTTTGGCATTGAGAGCTTTTGCCAGTCCGATGCCCTGATCAACGGCCTTCTTCGACAGCTCGGATCCGTCGGTAGGGATCAGGATATGCTTGTACATCTTGCACCTCTCTCAAATTTCCTGAGTGTGCGAAGCCGAACAACGGCCGATCATCGCCTTGGTGCGGCGTAGCACGACCGCCGCACCCGTATGTTCGATATCAAGCGACTAAAAATCGCAGCGACGGACGCTGCTCGACGAATGAAAGCTTCTCCACCCAGCCGTCGAGACCCCACACGTGTCCGGCGCGGTAGACGATCAGGTAGACGCACAGCACCGCATAGACGATGTGATAGTCGATGATGAAGTTGTTGGTGTTCTCGATGACGGCCAATCCATGTGCGCCGTCCAATACATCACCAGAAGCGCCACGCCGAAGGCGGCGCTCACGCGAACCATCAACCCGACCAGGAGCGAAAGTCCGATCAGCAGGTGACTATAGCTGACCAGAAACGTCAAAACCGGGTCGACCGCAGGCGTGGCGAGCACGGCGTAAACGTCATGGAAGGTCTTGGTGTGGCTCAGGAACCCCGCCGTACTGAATTTTGGATTGAATACCTGATGCGACGCGGCATAGAGGAACGTCCACGAGGAGGCGGAAGACGAGAATGAAAGTCCGCCCCAGAGCACCGGCATTGATCTATCTCAAAAACCGGCTGGCTTTTTCAGGCTCGCGCCGCGGCCGTGGGGAGGCGCCTCTGAACGCGAGCGTTCTTTCGCCATGGGGTCGGCCTCGCGGTCGCTGCGCTGAGCATAACGCGGCCCTCCCCGATAAGCTGCGCCACCGGCAGCATCGCTATCGAACGAACTGCCGCGATCTCAATTGTCTTTGGCGCCCTCACGGATCCACGCGCGAATGGCATTTCTGTCGCAGATCGATAGCTTCTTCTTGCCGTGCGGCATACGCACCTCAGGGGAGGCGCGCCAATCGAGGAGCCACATCAAGTTACTGCTCTCCGGATCACGCGGGATGACCATCGCGCCAAACTTGGTCCCCTTCATCAACCCCTCATAGGTCGTGAGGTCGAGCCCGCTTTTTTCGTAGCCCGCGCCGCCGGGCTGGTGACAGCTCACACATCGGCCCGTGAGAATCGGCAATATGTCCTCGGAGAAGCTTTGCGGTTCCGCCGCGCACAGCTGGGCAGAGGGCGTGGACACGTCAACAATCATCACGCAAGCAGCGCCAACCGCTATCGCGGCTGCTGTTAAGTTCTGTCTTTTCATAAGCTGTGCTCCAGACTCCATTTCGGACGCCGATGAGAACGATGGGCCATCACACCATTGCGATCGCGGGTGGCGGAATTGTCAGATGATCGTTGATCGTCTTGACACCGGGTACGCTTTCCACGGCAATTCGGGTTGCTTTTTTTTCATCATCGGAAGTGACAAATCCCCACAGGTCGACGGTGCCGTCGCGGACCGTCACGTTGAGCATCGATGGCCGCCACAATTGCGCATTCAATCGGGAAAGCACCTAGTCACGGATTTGCGAATCGCCAGCGCTTGCGGCGGCTGCGTTCTTTGCCGGCATGCCTGCGAGTGCCTGAAGCAGGTTTGCACGGCTGACGATCCCCACAACTTTTCCATTCTGCACGATCGGTACCCGCTTGATGCGGTTTCTTTCCAGCAACATCGCAATCTCGCCGAGCGGCGTCTCCGGCGTCGCGGTGATCACCGAGCGCGTCATGACATCGGTGACCTTGTTCGAATGCGATTTCACATATTCCGCGGCGAGGACCTGTTTGCCGGTCAGATATTCCAGCCACCAGGAACGGCTCCGCTCGGTTCCTGCCTCGGCCCGCCGCATGAGGTCGCCCTCGCTCACGATTCCAAGGAGCTCGTCCTGCTCGTCGATGCCGGGCACGGCGCTGATGCGGTTGGCGAGAAGGCCACCTCCTCGACCCGCGCATTCGGGCGAACGCTAATGACGGCAGAAACCATCACGTCGGCGGCTTTCATGTCGCATACCTTCTCAGGCGATATAGGGGGGACATTGGCACTTCGGCGCGGCCTTCGAACGGCTTCGCAGGGCGATGAGCATCTCGAGCGCCAAGGCGTTTTCACAATAGTCGCGCCAATCGTCGCGACCTTGCCAAGCTTGACCGGTCGATGCCCGGGCCAGATCCGACGCACAATCTTCCCGGCTCTGACACAGCGCGCAACGCCTGCGCAGGTGACGAAGCAAAGCGGGATCCGACAGAGCTAGTTCATAGGGATCGAGGTCGAGCGCGAGCATAAGGCGTCGCAACAAGTCATCGGCATGGCCGCCCGTAACCGGGCCGAGACCGCAGTCAGCCGCTTTCGGATCATGCGTCAGGTATTCGAGATTATCGGAGCCAAGGCGGGCGGTTTCGAGCAGCTGATCGGCCCGCCTCGCCATCCAGCGCCGCCACGATTGCGCGAACACGTTCGGCAGCGACCGGTGCCTTCGTTGCAGTGAGAACGCGCGCATCGCACCCTCCTCTGATCGGTCGTGGATTGCGCACAAAGCTACTCCTTGCGCTTCTCCACTGTCGTGCAGATGGCAGCCTTCGGTCTTGATCCAAGTCAAATTCGAGCCGATTTTCAGTGAGATGCACCAATTTGCGAAACGGCGATGGCGCAGGAGTCCGCCGGCTTGGCGTTAGGGCTCGAATGTCTGCAGATATGCAATGACATCCGCGATCTGATCGGGTTCGAGCCGGAATTGCGGCATGGTCGGATGGTCGGCGACAATGCCTTCGGCCAAGCGCCGGCGCAGGCTCTCGATCGGGAATTTGAAATGCAATGTGCGGAACGGGGGCGCGATGGCGAGCGGGCTATCGCTGACCTTGTCGATGGCGTGGCATTGCGCGCAATGAACGCGCACGAAGGTCAGGCCCCGCTGCGCTGCCGGCGATTGGGCGAGAACGGGACTGCTTGCCAATGAAAGAAAGGCACCCAGCGCGATGACGAGCCTTGGGCGCTGGCCAGACGACTTTCGTACCATCTAATTTGCCTTAGCTTTGGCAGCTCGCGCAGCGGCCAATGCCGAGAGCGTCGTCGCGTTCGGGCAATATTTTTGCCAAGCCGGATCGGACGGGTTCTTTGCGAGCTCGTGCTCGCACCGCCGTTTGCTTCCACAGACCGTGCATACGCGTTGAAGATCTCGCATGACTTGCGGGTCGGCGTGCGTGACTTCCTTCCGGTCGAGCTTGATCTCGCTCATCCGCCAGTACAACAGATCCGCGGCGTCCGGCCATTTGCCGGCGAGAATGGAGAGATCGACTCCGCTCACACCCACGTCGCGGGCGATGCGTTCGATCTCCGCAGGACCGCAACCGTCAAGGTCCGCCATCGTACTGCGGCTGCCGCTCCAGCTTCGCCACCAATGCGCAAGCCGACGGGCAAAGCCGGGCCGTTCATTCGCTTGAGCCGAGCGAGACATAGCAACCTCCATGCCAATTCGAGCGTCGCTCTCCTACGCGTTGAGCCGACGCAGCGCAGAACGGTTGCGCAGCAGGATCCGACGCCGCTTTGGCACCTCGATCGCCGCCGCGTTTTCCAAATGCCTGAGCGTGCGCGAAACGGTCTCGATGGTGAGGCCGAGATAGTCGGCGATATCCTGACGCGACATCGGAAGCTCGACGGCGGCGCCGCTGGGCACGCGCTCCGCCATTTCCAACAGAAAGCCCGCGACCCGCTCCTCCGCGCTCTTGATCAACACCAGCGAATGTTCTTGCACCCGTCGGAGTTCGCGCGCGGTCAGCTCCCACATTTGGCGGGCGACATCATTGTCCCTGGCCGCAAGCGCCATCACCGTGCTGCGTTTGATCACGATAATCTTGCACTCGGTGATCGCTTCGGCCGAAAACGTGTGCTCGTCTCCCGTCTCGAGACCGAAAATGTCGCCGGGCAGATGGAAGGCTCCGATCTGACGACGCCCGTCCACCAGGACCTTGTAGGTGCGCACCGTCCCGCTGACGAGCTTGTAGAGGTAATCGGCGGGCTCGTTCTCGCCGTAGATCTCGGCATTGGCGGCAAACGACATGCACGCACCCATGAGCTCGATCGTGCCGGCTTGCATGGTGGCACCCGCGACTGGCGCGCGACGAGCTTGCGTTGCCGGCTGCCTCTGGGAAACATTCCGGATTGCGGTCTGCGTCAGCATGGCTCATGACCTCCAGTTAATGAGGCCATTAGTAACCGCTGCGCGAGAGGGCGAAAATTCCGGTAAAATCCCTCCGGGTTAGCCCGGAGGCAGGGCAGGCTACAGGCTCTCGATGAAGACGTTCGTCACGGATTTGGCCGCCAAATCAAGCTCGCAGGGCCATCTCAGCGCCTTCAAGCAGAGACTTTTTGTCCACCGGGATGCACTTCGCTATGCGCTTGCGCCCTTCGCTGTGGCGCTCGCGTTCCTGGCCAGACTCGCGCTCACCCCGGTGCTGGGAGATGCCTCGCCCTACCTGTTGTTCGTGCCCGCGGTTTTGACCGCTGCCGGCTTGGGCGGGTTCGGACCGGGACTGCTGGCAACCGGCCTCAGCGTCGTGCTCGGCTTCTTCGCCATCACGATTTCTCCCGGCGTCTCGGTGCCGGAAATCGTCGATGCTGCGTTATTCACAATGATCGGAGCGGGCATCGCCTGGAGCGGAGAGCTGCTGCAACGCAACCGTATTCAGGCCGCCACCAGCACGCGGGACGCGCTTGCGCGCGAGGCTCATCTCGCATCGATCCTGGATACCGTGCCGGAGGCGATGATCGTGATCGACGAGGGCGGGATCGTGCAATCGTTCAGCCCGGCTGCCGAGCGGCTGTTCGGCTATAGCGCGGCGGAAATGATGGGAAAAAACGTCAAGATGTTGATGCCGTCGCCCTACCGGGAGAATCACGATGGCTACATCGAGCAATATCTGAGGACCAGAGAACGGCGAATCATCGGAATCGGCCGCGTCGTGGTCGGCGAGCGCAAGGACGGCTCGACCTTCCCGATGGAGATCGCGGTCGGAGAAATGCGATCCAGCGACCGTCACTTTTTCACTGGCTTTATTCGCGACATCACGCAGCGTCAGCAGTCGGAGGCGAGGCTGCAGGAGCTTCAAGCCGAGCTCGTTCATGTTTCCCGATTGACGGCGATGGGCCAGATGGCATCCGCGCTGGCCCATGAACTCAACCAGCCGTTATTGGCCATCGTGGGCTACATGAAGGGCTCGCGGCGCTTGCTCGAAAGTGGTGCCGAGGAGCGCTCGAGCTTGCTGCGCGATGCCATGGACAAGGCGGGCGATCAAGCAATGCGCGCAGGGCAGATCATCCGTCGCTTGCGCGAATTCGTGGGGCGGGGCGACAGCGAGCGTCGGGTGGAAAGCGTCAGGAAACTCATTGAGGAGGCCAGCGCCTTGGCGCTGGTCGGAACCAAGGATCAAGGCGTTCGTGTCCGGTTTCAATTTGACCCGACCGTCGACCTGGTCCTCGTCGACAAGGTGCAGATTCAGCAGGTGTTGCTCAACTTGTTGCGAAATGCGGTCGAGGCCATGGCGGCGTCGCAAAGACGCGAGCTCGTTGTTTCCACGGCAGCCGGCGACGACGATGTGATCGCGGTCAGCGTGGCCGACACCGGGTCCGGGATCGCGCCGGAACTGATGTCGCAGCTCTTCCAACCCTTTGTCACCAACAAGCGCCACGGCATGGGTGTCGGCTTGTCGATCTGCCGCACCATTGTCGAGGCCCACGGTG
>Ga0306921_10007896_pt1 | contig 11215 bp, 8 predicted proteins | sample sta12Cox44000080_FD_203760 | JGI IMG/M metagenome (GOLD analysis project Ga0306921, IMG submission 203760) | Lab enrichment of tropical soil microbial communities from Luquillo Experimental Forest, Puerto Rico - statoxic.12C.oxic.44.000.080 (v2)... | ecosystem: Environmental > Terrestrial > Soil... | reverse complement strand
AGCCGCGAGCGCCGGTAGTCGTCACTGCGCCCGGCGAAGCGCTGCGCGTTGCGTTCCTCCCGGCGGAAGGCTTGCGACACCCGCAGCCCGGCCACGTTCTCCTGGAGGTCCGCGTTGACCACGCTCACCTTCTCGCGGGCGTCGGCGTAGGCGCGCGACGACCCGCGCTGGAAGATCACGGTGGCCACCCCCGCGAACGGGAGGATGGCCAGGACGGTGAGCCCCAGCCTGAGGTTGATGACCAGCAGCGCGATCAGCACGCCGCCGAACGTGAGCAGCGAGTTGACGAAGCTGATCAGCCCGGTCTGCACGAACGACGACAGGGCCTCGACGTCGGTGGTCATCCGGGTCATGATCCGGCCGCCCAGCTCACGCTCGTAGAAGTCCAGCCCGAGCCGCTGCAGGTGGGCGAAGATCTTGACCCGCAGCGTGTAGAGCAGCCGCTCGCCGTTGCGCCCCACCACCAGGGTCTGGACCGCGGTGATGACCCAGTCCGCCAGGACGATCAGCAGCGCCGCCGCCGACACGGCGAGCACGACGCGGATGGCGCCCGCCTCGACGCCGTGGTCGATCCCGCCCCTGACCAGGGCGGGCATGGCCAGGTTGGCCAGCGCGTCGAGACCGTCGAGCACCAGGCCGACCAGGAACGCGATCGCGAACGGCCGCAGCAGCCGCCGCAGCGTGAAGCGCGGGTCCGCCGCCCGGGCCTGGCCGGGGTCGACGCCGGGCTTGTCGGTGGCAGGCGGCAGCGCGTCGACCTGGGCGAGCAGCTCGGGTGAGGCGGGTATCCCGGCCAGGAAGCCGCCGCTCGCGTCCGTGCTGGCCGTCGCCCGGCCGGCCCGCGCCGGAACGGCGTCCGCGGGCCAGAGCCGGCTCCGGGCCGGCGCCGGCCTGCCGTTGCCGTTGACGCTGCCGTCGCCATTCACGCTGCTCTCGTCGCCGGCGTAGTAGGCGAGCTCGCCCGCGTCGACGCCCTCCGCGTCCTCGCCGGGCCCGGCGAGCAGCAGCCGGTACAGCGGGCAGCGGGCCATCAGCTCCTCGTGGCTGCCTTGATCGACCAGGCGCCCCTGGTCCAGCACCGCGATCCGTTCGGCCAGCTGGAGGGTCGAGCGCCGGTGCGCGATCAGCAGCGTGGTGCGGCCGTGCATGACCCGCCGCAGCGTCTCGTGGATCTCCGCCTCCACCTGCGGGTCGACCGCGGACGTGGCGTCGTCGAGGACCAGGATCGCCGGGTCGGTGAGCAGCGCGCGGGCCAGGGCCACCCGCTGGCGCTGGCCACCGGACAGGGTGAGCCCCTTCTCGCCCACCACCGTGTCGTAGCCCTGCGGCAGGCCGGCGATGAAGCCGTCGGCCTCGGCCGCGCGCGCCGCCGCCACGATCTGCTCCCGGGTGGCGTCCGGGCGGCCGAACGCGATGTTGGCCGCCACCGTGTCGGAGAACAGGAAGCTCTCCTCCATCACCAGCCCGATGGCCGAGCGCAGCGAATCGGTCGTGAGGTCGCGGACGTCGTGCCCGCCGACCCGCAGCGCGCCGCCGCCGACGTCGTAGAAACGCGGCAGCAGCAGCGAGATCGTCGACTTCCCCGACCCGGCCGGGCCGACCAGCGCCACCGTCTCACCCGGCGTCACCCGCAGGGAGAGGCCCTGGAGCACCGGCTGCGACGGCACGTAGCCGAACCTCACGTCGTCCAGCTCCACGTCCGGCGTGCCGGGCGGCAGCGGGAGCGCGTCCGGCTTGTCGGTGACGACCGGCTCCGCGTCGATCACCTCGAACACCCGGATCACGCTGGCCCGGGCCTGCTGGCCGATGGTGACCAGGCTGGCCAGCGACCGGACCGGCCAGACCAACGCGACGAGGTACGAGGAGAAGGCCAGGAACGTGCCCAGGCTGATCGTGCCGTGCAGCGCCAGCCAGCCGCCGAGCGCGATCACCCCCACCTGGCCCAGCGCGGGGACGGCCTGCAGCGCCGGGTTGTAGCGGGCCATCAGCCGCACGGCCCGGACGCGGGCGGCGTACAGCCGGGTGCTGGCCCGCTCGATCCGCCCGGTCTCCTGGTCCTCCTGCCCGAAGCCCTTCACCACCCGCACCCCGGTCACGGCCTCGTCGACCACGGCGGCGACGCCTGCCGCCTGCTGCTGCGCGTCCCAGCTGGCCGGGAACAGGGTGCGCCGGGAGGCGGCCGCGATGAACCACAGGGCGGGCCCGACGGCCAGCGCGACCAGGGTCAGCGTTGGGGAGAGGAACGCCATCGCGATCATGGAGCCGACGAACAGCACCGCGTTGCCCATCAGCATCGGGACCATGGACAGCAAGGCCTGGATCATCGTCAGGTCGGAGATCGAGCGGCTGACGATCTGGCCGGTGTGCAGCTCGTCCTGGCGGGTGCCGTCCAGCCGCGACAGGGCGGAGAACAGCTGCGTGCGCAGGTCGTGCTGCACGTCCAGGGAGAGCCGCCCGCCGCGGTAGCGGCGCACGTACAGGCCGGTGAAGTTGGCCGCGGCCGCCACCAGCAGCGCGACCGCGAGCGGCCAGATGGCGGGCTGCGCGGCGGAGGTGAGGTTGTCGACGATGGCGCGCTGGATCAGCGGGATCGTGATCCCGACCAGGCTCACCACCAGCGTTCCGCCCAGCGCGAGCACGACGTTGCGTGGGTACCGCCAGCAGGCCCGGCTCAGTCTCCGCAGCCAGCCGGAGTTCGCATCAGTGCTCGTCGTCTGTCCCTTTCCGCCCATGGTGCCCTGAGAACTACAGCCCTCGCGGCGCCCAGATCATTCCGGGCCGGGCCAGCCCGCCCGCCCGGGGACTGGGTCAGCCCGCCTGGCCCGGCTCGATCAGGCCGTGCTCGTACCCGTACACCACGGCGTGGACCCGGTCGCGCAGCCCGAGCTTGTCCAGCACGTGCGTGACATGGGTCTTGACGGTGCTGTGGGACACCACGAGGTCGCACGCGATCTCGTCGTTGGACCGGCCGCGGATCACCAGGTCGAGCACCTCCCGCTCGCGCGGGGTGAGCCGGGCCAGCTCCGCGGGCTCGCGGGCCGGCGCCGGCCGGCGGGCGGCGAACTCGGCCAGCAGCCTGCTGGTCACCGCCGGGGACAGCAGCGCCCCGCCGTCGGCGGCCGCCCGCACGCCGAGCAGCAGCTCCTCTGGCGGCGCGTGCTTGAGCAGGAAACCGCTCGCCCCCGCGCGCAGCGCCTCGTACACGTACTCGTCCAGGTCATAGGTGGTGAGAACGATCACCTTAACGGCGGTGCCGCCCGGCTCACCGTTACCGGGCGCGACGATCTGCCGGGTGGCGGCGAGCCCGTCGAGCACCGGCATCCGGATGTCCATCAGCACCACGTCGGGGCGCAGCTCGCGGGCGAGCCAGATCGCCTCCCGCCCGTTGCCCGCCTGCCCGACGACCTCCAGGTCCGGCTGGCTGTCCAGCAGCGTGGCCAGGCCCGCCCGCACGAGGGCCTGATCGTCGGCGACCAGCACCCGGACCGGGGTCATATCGGCTCCGCGACCGTGCTGTCCGGGCAGGGGATCGCCGCGGTCATATTGGCTCCGCGACCGTGCTGTCTGGGCAGGGGATCGCCGCGGTCACAGCGAAACCGCCGCCGGGGCAGGGCCGCGCGTCCAGGCGGCCGCCGTAGAGCTCGGCCCGCTCGCGCATCCCCCGCACCCCCCGCCCCCCGGACGCGGCCCGGGGCGCGGCCGGCCGGGCTCCCGCGGGCGCGGCGTCGTTGGCCACCTCGATGTCCAGCCCGCCGGGCCGGTAGCGGAGCACGACCCGGGTCGGTGCCCCCGGGGCGTGCCGGGCGACGTTGGTGAGCGCCTCGTCGATGATCCGGTAACAGGACAGCTCGACGCCGGGGGACAGGGCCCGCGGGCCACCCTCGACGGTGAGATCGGCGGGCACACCAGCGGCGCGGGCGGCATCGAGCAGCGTCCCCAGCTCGCCCAGGGTAGGGGAGGGCCGGCGCGCCGGGTCGTCAGCCCGCTCGCGCCGCAGCGCGCCGAGCAGGTGGTTCAGCTCGGCCAGCGCCTCTCTGGCCAGCCGCTCCACCGTGGCCAGGACCTCGGCCAGTCCACCCGCGGAGGCCTGGCTACGTCCGAGGGCCTGGCTACGTTCGGGGGCCTGCCCGGCGTCACCGGAAGCATGCCCGCCGTCAGCCGAAACCTGGCCGCCCGCACCCGGGGCGGGGCTGCCCGCCGGAACCTGGCCACCCCCGGCGGCGATCCGCGCCGCGCCGGCCTGCACGGCGATCGCGGATAGCTGGTGCGCGACCACGTCGTGCAGCTCCCGGGCGATGCGGGTGCGCTCGGCCTGGTGCGCCGCCTCGACCAGGGCGGCAGCCTCCCGGCGCCGGGCGTCGGCCGCGTCGCCGAGCACGAACGCCGCGCCCAGCAGCGCCAGCGGCGCCCCGGCGAGCCGGCCTTCGAGCACCCCACCGTAGCGCTTGTCCGGCGCGCCGTTGTTGATGACGACGACGACCACCGCGGCGGCGAGGCAGAGCCAGCCGAGCCACCGGGCGTAGCGGCGGACCGGGCTGGCGTAGGCGCCCAGCCCGTAGGCGCCGACCAGGACCGCGGCGAACGCGGAGGTCAGGTCCCGGTGCAGCCCGTACCGGACCGCCAGCACTCCCGCCGCCAGGCCGAGCACCGGCACCGGCGCGACCCGCCGCCAGTAGAACGGCACCGACATGGCCAGCGTCAGCGCCAGCGAGCCGAGCACGTTCGGGGTCGAGCCCGCGTGGCCGGGATACTCCCACCACCACGGCACGTCGGGCAGCCCCCACACCAGCAGGCCCGCCGCGATCAGCAGGTCCACGCGGCGTGGGGTGGCCAGATCTTTCCAGGGCCTCATGATCCGACTGTAGATCGTCATCCGCTGATGTCCTGGCGGCGGAACAGCACCGTCGCCGCCGCCCAGCAAGCCGCCAGCAGCCCGGCCAGCCCGAGCAGGCCCAGCAGCTCCCCATGTGCGGCGGTGGCGCTGATGAAGCGGGACCAGAAGTTGGTGGGCAGTGACGTGATCGATGCCTGGCCGGCCGGGAAACCCATCCAGTCCTGCACCCAGGTCGCCGGGGTCCAGCGGCCGGTACCCGGCAGCGACGCGGCGACCAGCATCGCGATGATGACCCCCGCGGTGGCCGCGGTGGCCCCGATCGTGCCGCGGGTCAGCACCGCGGCCAGCAGGCCGATGGCGGCGAACACGGCGAGCACCAGCAGGGCCCGCGCCACCTGGGAGCCGGCCAGGCCGAGCGCGTGGGCCGCGGATTGGTGCGCGGCCGGCAGATGGTCGGCACGGACGAGAACCGGCCCGGCGGCCGCCAGCGCCACCCAGCAGACGGCGAGCAGCCCGGCCCCGGCCAGCCACAGGCTGATCAGCTTCGCGGCGAGCACGCGCCAGCGCCAGCCCTGCTGGGTGAGCAGGTTCTTCATCGTCCGGCCCGACCACTCGCCGCCGATGTGGGCGCCGGCCAGCAGCGCCAGGGCCAGCGCCCCGGGCAGTGACGCCATCAGCCCGGCCGCCTCGGCGCCCGCCGCCAGCGGGTTCAGCTGCGCGGCGACGTGGGCGGGCTGGGCGTTGGCCTGGGCCACCCTGGCCCGCTCCGCGGCCTTCGCCCGCGTGCACTGCTGGCCAGCCGGGACTCCGAGCTCGGCACACGAGGGGAGGTGCCCGGCCGGGGTGCTGCCTTCCAGCGCGGCGTTGTGCGCGCCACCGACGGCCAGCAGCACGCAGAACACCGCGGCGGCGCCAGCCACGCCCCAGGTCAGTGGCCGGCCGAGCTTCCTCAGCTCAGCGCGGATCAGCCGCATGTCCGCCTCCCACCGGCTCGGTCAGTTCCAGGAAGGTCTCCTCGAGCCCCGGGCGTTTCAGCACGATCTGCTGCGCCCAGATCCCGGCCTGCCCGAGCACCTCGTTGACCGTCCGCCCGTCGGCCGCCTCGACCGTGACCCCGCCGGGCCCGTCCGGCCGGGCGGCCCACGGCGCGAGCAGGGCCAGCGCGGTGTCCCGGTCGGCCGGATCGACCTCTACCCGTACCTGGGTCCGCGCCGTCGCCAGTGCGGCGGCCGGTCCCTGGTCGACCAGCCGGCCGGCCTGAAGCACGGCGACCTGATCGCATACCTGCTCGACCTCGGCCAGCAGGTGGCTGGACAGGAACACCGTGGTCCCGTCGTCGGCCAGGGAGCGGAGCAGGGTGCGGAACTCCCTGATGCCCGCCGGGTCCATGCCGTTGGCCGGCTCGTCGAGCAGCAGCAGCGTCGGCTGCCGCAGCAGAGCCGTCGCCAGCCCCAGCCGCTGCCGCATCCCCTGCGAGTACCCCTTGACCTTGCGGTCGGCCACTCCGGTCAGGCCGACACGGTCCAGCGCGGCCGCTACCTCTTCGCCCCGGGCCGGCAGCCGCGCGCCGGACAGGGCCAGCAGATCCAGGTTGCGGCGGCCGGTCAGCCATGGATAGAACGCGGGCTCCTCGATCATGGCCCCGACCCGGGCGAGCCCAGCGGGGTCGGGGACCCGCCTGCCGTTCAGCCAGGCCTGCCCTGAGGTCGCGGTGACCAGCCCGAGCAGGATCCGCAGGGTGGTGGTCTTGCCGGCCCCGTTCGGGCCGAGGAAGCCGAAAACCTGGCCCGCCTCGACGGACAGGTCCAGCCCGGTGAGCGCGGTGGTCCCGCGGTACCGCTTGGTCAGCTTCCGGCACTCAATCACCGCTGCCACGTCTACCTCCGCTCGCATCAGGGTTTCGACGCTAAGGCGGGGGACGTGGTGGCGTCGTCAGCAGCAGGACGAACTCCGGCTCGTCTTTTGGGCGAGTTGGGCTGGGGGTACCAGCACCGGCGCGACTGCCCCAGAGGTCAGGCGGTCTGGCCCGGCGGGCCATGGCTATGTAGCGTGCGGCCGTCGGGGCTGGTGGCGGTGGTGGTGCCGTCGGGGTGCAGGCGCAGGGTCCAGCCCCAGCGGTGGATGACGGTCAGGTGATGGAACGCGCACAGGGGCACCAGGTTGTGCAGCGCGGTCGGGCCTTCCCGGGCGCGGGGGATGAGGTGGTGGATCTGGCAGCAGCTGGCGGGCTGGTCGCAGCCGGGGAACGCGCAGTGGGGGTGGCGGGTGGTGACGGCGCGGCGCAGATGCGCCGGGACGGTGGGCTCGGCTTGGCCGGCGTCCAGCGGGAGCGGGACATCCAGCGGCAGGCTGGCGGTGGCGGCGGGGTCGCCGCCGAGCTGGGACTGGCGCAGCCAGGAGGCGAGACCGCCCGGGCCCGATACGACATCGGTGGACAGCGCGAGCAGCGAGCCGCGCAGCCGGGCCAGTGTCTCGGCGGGCAGCGGAGTGCGGGCCGGGCAGGTGCAGCCGCCACAGCGGCAGCCACAGGGCCCGGCGCCTGAGCTGCTGGCCTGCCCATGCGCGGCCAGGAACACCTCCACCAGGCGGTCAAGGGCCTCCGCGTTCACATGCCCGGTCACGACCGGGGCCACGGTCGCGTCGCAGGCGGCCGCGTCGGCATCGGGGCCGGCCAGCCAGCCGTGGCCGCGGGCGGCCGCAGCGGCGCGCCAGGCTGCTTCGGCTTCGGACGCGCCGGGCAGGCTGCGCAGCTGGGCCAACGTGATGTGCACCAGCGCCTGGGTCGGCTGCCCACCACGCTCGGGCAGCATCCGGGAAGCGAGCAGCCGCTGGCAGGCCTCTTCCAGCGCGTCGTGGCGGCGCTGGGCGGCGGTGCGGGTGTCTTCTGGACCGACCCTCTTGCCCAGCGCCTCCAGCACCGCCGACACCGCGGCGGCGCACCCCGGGGTCAGGTCGCCGCTGAGCCGCCCAGCTCCGCGAAACGTCAGATCCAGCCACAAACGCCGGTCGCCGAACCCATCGTCGGGGTCGTCGTCCGGGTCCGTCCGGCCGCGCTGGTACATCTGCTCGGCCAGCCCGGCCAGGTCGGCCAGTTCAGCCCCGCCGGCCGCTGCCGCGGCCAGGATCTGGTCCGCGTCGTCGCGCTTGTCCTCGGGCAGCTGCTCACTCCAGCCACAGATCGCCCGCGCCCATGAGGTGGTGATCTGCGCGTCGGCCAGCGCCTGGGCTATCACCGGGTGGGCGGCCAGCCGGCGCGCCCACCCCACCGCGGTCACCGCCGCGGTCCCGGTCACCCGGGTCTGCCACTTCAGCCACACCCGCGCTGAGCCGTGGCCATCGTCTTCATAGCCGTCCTGGGCGCTGAACGCGGCCAGGATCCGCGCCCGCGCCGCGGTGTGCCGGGCCTCGGCCCGCTCCAGGGCCCGCAGCGCCCGCGCTTGAAACGCCGCGGGCAGCACCCCGGCATCGGCGGCCGCCAAAGCGGTGAGGGCACGATCCAGCATCGCCAGCGCGTCGGCCGCGTTTGCCGGTTCCTGCTCGCCGCACATGCTGATCACCTCCGCCCGGCGGTTCCGTCTTTCACCATTTCCAGGCCATTAATTCGATGTCTAGTTCGACTATACTCAGCGGCGCCGACAATTCACCGCCGACATGCAGTCGTCAGCGGAATTTCTGGCCATTTCTCGCGGCGCTGGCCAACCCCGGTGCCCGCCTCTATCTCAGCTGGCCGTTGTGACGTCCGGGCGGGCACGCCAGATTGTCGGCAGGCCATGCCAGGCTGACGGAGTGCCGTCGAAGACCCAGTACTACACCGCGATGAGCATCGATGGGTATATCGCCGACCCCGGCTACTCGCTGGACTGGCTGTTCCAGGCTGGAACGAGCACGGCCAAAGAGGACCATTTCGGCGCCTTCTTCAGCCAGGTGGGCGCGATGGCCATGGGCGCAGCGACGTACCTGTGGGCGCTGGAGCACGACCAGCTGCTCCAGAATCCGGGCCAGTGGGAGGAGTACTACGGGACTACTCCCTGCTGGATATTCACCCACCGCGAGCTGCCGGCAGTGCCGGGCGCGGACTTGAGGTTCGTTGATGGCCAGATCCCACCAGCGCACGAACAGATGGCCCGCGCAGCGCAGGGGCAGAACGTCTGGGTCGTGGGCGGCGGGAACCTGGCGGGACAGTTCGCCGATTGCGGGCTCATCGACGAGATCCTGCTGACCATAGCGCCAGCGATCCTGGGTGGCGGCGTGCCTGTGCTCCCGCGGCGGCTGCCCGCATCCAGCCTCACCCTGGCCTCAGTCGAGCACGACCAGCGATTCACTTTCCTGACCTACCGGGTGAACCGGCACGAGCACAGGAACAATCCTGCGTAGCTTGCTGCTCGGCTCGGTCAGCGGCGGGTTGTCTCGGGGAGCCCGTAGCCGGCGGCGGCGCTGAACACGATGAGCCCGAACAGCAGGAACGTGATCACGTGCACGCTGGTGCACCACAGGCAGATGGCGTTCAGGGTGATCAACTCGGTGTAGACGAGATAAAGCACGAACACCATGCCGACGGCCACCGAGCCCAGGCGGACCCAGCGGATCACGGGCCAGTTCGCCCGCCACGCCCACGGCGAAGTGATCGCGGCCATGAGGACGTAGAAGGCGAGACCGAGCACGGCCACCGGGAAGATGCCGAACACCATCGATTCGGGACTCGTGGTAACCGCCGCGCAGTTGATGAGTCCCTTTTCAGAGCAGACGAGGATCGCGGACGAACCGTAGTGAGCGATCGTGAGGTAGATCGAGACCCCGAGGCCCGCCAGCGCAAGCACCCATGTGGTCAGCTGGAACCAGAGCGGGACGGCCCGCGTCGCGGGGGTGGCGGGGACGGCGGCCTGCCCCTGGCGCACCGGGCGGGTGGCCTGGCTTCCGCGCTGCTGCCCGTTAGACCGCTGCCCGTTGCCCTGGCCAGCGGTGCCGGCCGGCTGGGGTTCGGGCCGCCCGCCGCGGGTGCCCTTGTCGCGCGTTTTCCCGCCGCCCGGCCGGGTCCCCCCCGGGCGCCCCTGCCTGGGCGTGGCCATTACAGCCGTCCCGCCACCTGGGTGACCGCCGGTGAGGTACAGACCGAAGCCGGCTGGTTGTTCGTGGTCTTGCAGATGGCGGCGGTCAGGTAGTTCGCCGTCCCGAGCACGCCCTGGGCGACCGGCGACGACGGGTTTTGCATCGCGGTGGCGATCTGGCTCCAGGTCAGGCCCTTCAGCACGCCCGGATCGTAGAGGTGTCCTTCGATCAGGAACTTGTTCCCGATGTCGATGAACGGGTAGCCGCGGGTGCTGGGGTCTGGCTCGTACTTGGCCCAGATCGCGTTCTGCGCCGCGGTGGGGTTCTGCAGCGGGCCCTTGGTGACCGTCGCGTTCTCGACCGGGGTGAAGGTCAGGTAATGGCTGTTGTAGCCGGACTTGTAGAACGTCAGCGTGGCCGTGCGGGGGAAGACGTCGCTGCTGGAGGAGTGGATGCCGTGCCACGGCGTCGACAGGGTCCCGAACCTGCTCAGAGCCACCGCCATGGACCACCGCATCGCGGCGCAGTAGGGGCAGTACTCGGCGCCGATATACAGCATCTCCGGCTTCCCATTGCTGGTGAGCAGCGGCCCGCTGCCCGCCGTGACCGGCTGCTGGATGTACTGCGGCACCGAGCCGGCCCCGACCGTGTTGAGAGCGCTCGCGGGCACGCTGGAGACGGCGCTGGACACGCTGGCCGGCAGGGGAGTGCGGGCGTTCGCATTCGCCGTCGCCGAGGCTGACGGCTTGTTGAGCGACCTGACGACGATAAAGGCCACGACGATGACGACCACGGCGAGCACGCTGCCGCCGGTGATGAACAGGCGCCTGCGCCGTTCGGCCCGCCGCTCAGCCTCACGCTGGGCGGCGATCTTCTGCCGGGCGTTCTGCTGCCTGATCCTCGTCGCCTTGCTCATCGTCAGTCCTCAAAAGATGATCTTCCGAAAAGGGATGCGCCGCTGTCCATGGTAGGGCGCGGCCGGGGCTGGCCGTGCCGCGCCTACCGGCGCCGGATCGCGGCCGGGGTGTTGACCTTGTCCGCGGCGATCTTCAGGATGATACGGCCCTGCGGGCCGATCGGGTTGCGGTAGTCGCTGGCCACGTACTTGCGGGACAGCTCGTCGATGTGCTGCCGGGCCTGCTCCCCGTCGACGGTCTCGGCCACATGGCCGCGCACCTCGGCCCAGTCCCACGGATCGTCGGCGGAATGGATGAGCACCGTGATCCTGGGATCCCGGCGGATGTTCCTGGCCTTCTGCCGCTGGGGCTCGGTGTTCACCAGGATGTGCTCACCATCGGTGTCCACCCAGGTCAGCAGCGCCTGCGGCTGACCGCT
>Ga0306921_10007894_pt1 | contig 11217 bp, 7 predicted proteins | sample sta12Cox44000080_FD_203760 | JGI IMG/M metagenome (GOLD analysis project Ga0306921, IMG submission 203760) | Lab enrichment of tropical soil microbial communities from Luquillo Experimental Forest, Puerto Rico - statoxic.12C.oxic.44.000.080 (v2)... | ecosystem: Environmental > Terrestrial > Soil... | reverse complement strand
GCGGGCAACAACCAATCGCCGCATCTGGCGTGGTCGGGAGCACCCGCCGGCACGAAGAGCTTCGCCATTACCTGTTTTGATCCGGATGCACCCACGGGCAGCGGGTTCTGGCACTGGCTGGTGGTGAACATCCCGCCGAATGTTACCGAGCTTGCCGTCGATGCCAGCAATCTGAAGGCCCCGCAGCTGCCACGGGGAGCGCTGCAGACCCGTACCGACTTCGGCACGCCTGGCTATGGCGGTCCGTGTCCGCCAGCGGGCGACCATCCGCACCGTTATCTGTTCACGGTTTTCGCTGTCGGGACCGACGGTCTGCCGGTGACGGCGGACACCTCAGCCGCGGTCATCGGCTTTCAACTGCATTTCAATACGCTCGCCAAGGCGGCGATCATGGGCCTCTACAGGCGATGACCGTACCTGTGAAAGAGATAGCGGCAGCGACCAGCACAGTGGAGCAAAGGCCCTTTGCCAGGATGACCGGCGCCGGAAACCGCTCGCGCAAGTCTCGACCTTAATCTTAATCCCGCATCAGCTTGTCGAGCGTGATCGGCAAATCGCGCACGCGTTTGCCGGTCGCATGATAGACCGCATTCGCCACGGCCGCCGCGACGCCGACGATGCCGATTTCGCCGACGCCTTTCACACCGAGCGGATTGATCTCGTCATCCTTCTCTTCGACGAAGATGACGTCGATCGCGTGCACGTCCGCATTCACCGGCACGTGATAGTCGGCGAGATTATGGCTCATGAAGCGCCCGAACCGGTGATCGGTGACGGTCTCCTCATGCAGCGCCATGCCGATGCCGCCGACCACGGCGCCGAGAATCTGGCTACTTGCGAGCTTCGGGTTGAGGATGCGGCCGGCCGCCACCGCGCTGACCACGCGCGTGACTCGGATGACGCCAAGCTGCTCATCGACCTTGACCTCGACGAACACCGCCGAATGCGTCGAATGCGAGTATTTGCTGCGCTCGTTCGGCTCGGCGCTGGCTTCTTTTTCGATCCGGTCGGCTTTGCCGGCCCGCATCGCGTCTGCGACCGAGACCTCCCGGCTCTCGTCGTCCCTGTGCCGGATCTTGCCTTCGGCGAACACCACGTCGTCGAGCTTCGCGCCGGCGAGCGGCGATCGTGCCATCTTCTGCGCCAGTCCGAGCAGCTCCTTCTGGACGGCGCGACAGGCCGCGTGAATGGCAGAGCCGACCGATGAGACGGTGAACGATCCGCCTTCGACCGGCGCATCCGGCAGCGCCGAATCGCCGAGCTTGGCCGTGACATTCTCGATAGGGACCCCGAGCATCTCGGCGGCGAGCTGAGTCATCCACGTATAGGTGCCGGGGCCGATATCTGCGGTCGCGCTTGCGATCTCGACGCTGCCATTGGCGGTCAGCACCGCCTTGGCGCTCGCCGGCATCTGCATCGCTTCCCAGATGCCGGTCGCCATGCCCCAGCCGACAAGTTCGTTGCCATCCCGCATCGAGCGCGGCTGCGGGCTGCGATTGGACCAGCCGAACTTTTCCGCGCCCTGCCGATAGCATTCGCGCAGCTGCTTGCTGCTATAGCGCCGATCCTCGATCTGGTTCTTGTCCGAGTAGTTGATCAGCCGCAGCTCGAGCGGATCGATGTTCGCGGCATAGGCGAGCTCATCCATCGCGCATTCGATGGCGTAGGCGCCTTCCGCTCCGCCCGGCGCACGCATGTCGCAGGGCGTGTTCTGGTCGAGCTTGACGAGCCTTTGACCGAGGTCGGCGTTTGCGCACCGGTAGAGCAGGCTCGACCAGTTGACGAGATCGCGCTGGAAATCTTCGAATTGCGAGGTCATGCTCACGGCCTCGTGCCGGAACGAGGCGAGGTTTCCGTCGCTATTGGCCGCGAGCACCAGTTCGTGCACGTTTGCGGCACGATAGCCGAGCGTGAACATCTGCTGGCGGGTCAGCGTCACCCGCACCGAGCGCTTGAGCGCCCGTGCCGCCAACACCGCGAGCAGCAATTCATATTGCGGGCGCAATCCAGATCCGAATCCGCCTCCGACGTAGGGCGACAGCACGCGCACTTTGTCGCGCGGCATCCCGAACACGCCGGCAACGTAGTTGCGGCAATTCTGCGGTCCTTGCGTCTTGTCGAAGACGGTGATGCGGTCGTCGCCCTCCCATACCGCTGTCGCCGCGAATGGCTCCATGGGATTGTGATGCTCGACCGGCATGCGATATTCCGCTTTGATCCGCACGGCGGCCTGCTCAAACGCCGGCGCGGGATTGCCGCGCGCGACGGATTGCGCCGGGTCGCGCTTCGAGATCGCGCCGCGTTTGCGTTGCGCGTCGAAGTCGGTGACGTGCGGCTTGCGCTCATATTCCACGCGGATCAGCGAAGCCGCAAATCGCGCGATCTCGAACTCCTCCGCGACGACCAGCGCCACCGGCTGACCGCTGAACAGGATTTTGTCGTCATAGAGCGGACGGAAGGGCGAGCCGGATGGCGCGACCTCGTCGGTATATTTCTCGTGCGACGACGCAAGCTTGGGACGATGCTCGTGCGTGAACACTTCGAGCACGCCGTCGACCGAGAGCGCATCCGCGGTATGAATGCGCTTGATCCGCCCTTTGGCAATGGCGGACGAGACCACGAAACCATGCGCCAGGCCGGGCACATTGTATTCGGCGGCGTATTTCGCAAGTCCGGTAACCTTCGCGTGTCCATCGATGCGGGAGGTCGGCTTGCCGAGGTAGCTGGTTGCGGTCATGGCGCTTTCCCCCGCTTACTTGATTCGCTTGTCCGCTTGCGACTGCGGAGTTCCCCGCGCCGCCTGGGTCAACGCACGCAGGATGCCGCGCCGCGCCAGCTCAATCTTGAAGTCGTTGTGGCCGAAGCCGCGCGCGTCTCGCAGCACGGTGTCAGCCGCATGCAGGAAGTTTTCGCGCGTCGCCCGCGCTCCATTGAGCTGTGCTTCGGCTCGAGGGTCGCGCCACGGCTTGTGCGCGACGCCGCCGAGCGCCAAACGCGCCTCTTTGATGGTGTCGCCTTCGATTTCGAGGCCGACCGCGACGGATACCAGGGCGAACGCATACGACAGGCGATCGCGGATCTTCAGATAGGTGTAATTGGTGGCGAAGCCTTTGGGCGGCAATTCGATCGCCGTGATAATCTCGTCCGCGCGTAGATTGCTGTCGATTTGCGGCGTATCGCCGGGCAGGCGATGGAATTCCGCGAACGCAATGCTGCGCTGGCCGTCTTTGCCGGTCGCCAGCACGCGCGCTTCCAGCGCGGCGAGCGCGACGCACATGTCGGAGGGATGCGTGGCGATGCAGTGCTCGCTCGTCCCCAGGATCGCGTGCATGCGGTTGATCCCCTCGATCGCGGAGCAGCCGCTGCCCGGTTCGCGCTTGTTGCACGGCGTGGTCGTATCATAAAAATAGAAGCAGCGCGTTCGTTGCAGCAGATTGCCTCCGGTGGACGCCATGTTGCGCACTTGTTGCGAGGCGCCGGCGAGAATCGCGCTGCTGAGCAATGGATAGCGGGCCTCGATGCGCGGGTCATAGGCGAGATCGCTATTGGGAACCAGCGCGCCGATCCGCAGCCCGCCGTCTTGCGTCTCCTCGATGTTATTGAGCGGCAGATGCGTGATGTCGATGAGCCGCGACGGACGCGCAACATTCTCCTTCATCAGGTCGATCAGGTTGGTACCCCCGGCGATAAATTTCGCGCCCGGGTCCGCTGCAATCTGGCGCACGGCGTCGGCGACGTCGCTCGCGCGCGTATATCCAAAATTGTTCATCGTTTCGCCTCCGCGGATTTCTCCATGGTTTTGCCGAACATCACCTCTTCGATGGCCGCCACGATGTTGGGATAGGCACCGCAACGGCAGATATTGCCGCTCATCAGCTCGCGGATTTCATCGGCGGTGCGCGCCTTGCCCTCGGCGATCAGGCCGGCGGCGGAACAGATCTGGCCGGGAGTGCAGTAGCCGCACTGGAAGGCGTCATGCTCGATGAAGGCCTGCTGCAAGGGATGAAGCGTGCTTCCTTGCGCCAGGCCTTCGATCGTCGTGACCTGTGCGCCATCCTTCATGACCGCGAGCGTGAGGCACGAATAGACGCGCCGGCCGTCGAGCAGAACGGTACAGGCGCCGCATTGGCCGTGGTCGCAGCCCTTTTTGGTCCCGGGGAGGTCGAGATAGAGGCGCAGCGCATCGAGCAGCGTGGTCCACGGTGCGACTGCGAGTTTGCGCTCCACGCCGTTGACATGAAGCGTGATCGTCGTCTTGGCCGGCACCGGATGTTTTTCCAATCCCTTGCGAGCCGCTGAGGATGGTCGGGCCATCGGGAGTCTCCAGGCCGACGCTATCCGCTAAAACAGATGCGCCGGCGTTTGTGTGGAAGAGGACTTTCGTGTCAACGGAGGGATCGTCGAATTTGTTCCAGACGCATGCGAGTAAATGCGCGGCAAGATCTCCATGCCCCGGTGAATGTCCCCATTGAGCCGCATCGTCTCTGCTCGGCGTGGTCGAGCCCCCGATGCCGGCGCGATTCTTTCCGCTGTAGCCTAACGCACAGCACTTCGGCCTGCTTTGACGATTTTTGCTGTGACCGTTCCCATCTTGCGCAAATGGCCGGCGGTATGCTTGGGATTGTATAGCCAGGGCCACCTCGGCCTGGGTGCGAACGACTGTGCTCGCTGTCGGTTACGAACCGGCAGAGGCCGAGTGTTGGCGGTATGACCGAATGCTGCGTTAAAGCGGATATTGCGTCAGAATCTCCGAAAACCCTGAGTAGAGAAGGGCCGCGTGGCTCTCCTGCCCGTCAGGCGCTGGCCCGTGCGTCCGGCTTGGCGCCCTCCCGCCACATGGCGATGACAGCGGCCATGATCGCTGGTCCGACAAACAATCCGATCAGGCCGAACGTCTCCAAGCCGCCAAAGATGCCGAGGAGAACCCACAGGAAAGGCAGGCGAGTCGACGCACCGATCAGGGCAGGGCGGACGAAATGATCCGCGACGAAGACCACGATTGACGAGAACACAAAAAGCAAGACGGCCGCGGTGATGCGGGACTGCATAACGAGGGTGAAGCAAGCGATCAAAAACACCATCGTCGCTCCGAATGGAACCGTTGCGAGAAGCGCGGTCGCGAAGCCGAACAGAACGGCGTGGCTCACGCCCGCCACCGCATAGCCGAATCCGAGCGCTGCTCCCTCCGCCAATCCAACCAGAACAAGGCCGTTGACCGTTGCACGAATTGCAACAATGGCTTCCTCGCCGAGACGCTCCCCGGATGGCCCGAAGAGACGATCGGCGATGATTCGGCTTTGGCTCGTGATCGCTAGACCATCCCGATAGGCGAAGAGAAGCGTCAGCAACGTAAATGCCAAGATCACCAAACGGTTGACTGCCTCGCTGCCGAGACTTCGCGTCCAGTGAATAAAGTCCATGGATTCGGCTCGCCCCAAGAGTTCCTTGACTGCGTCCGGATCCGCAAGGTGATCCTGCCACCACGACGCCATATATTCGCCCAGGAAGGGAACCTGCGGCACCCAGAGCGGCGTGCCCAGTCCAACTTCCCTAAGCTCTTGCAGTGTTCGGACGACGACGAGGGCTTCCCTCGCCATTGCAATGGCCAGCACGATGAGCGGGCCGACGATCAGAATACCGGCGAGCAGCGTGAGTGAAATCGCCGCGCTCGATGAGCTCATACCTTTGCGGATCAACCATTCGCGGGCGGGCCACGTTGCAAGGGCGAGCACCCCGGCCCATGCAAGCGCGGGCAAGAGCGGTCGCAAAATCCAAATCGCAAGCAGTACCAATATGGCGACGAGAAAGACGCGGCCGAACAACCGCAGAGACGATGACTGCTCCATGAGAGGCCCCCCGCTTCGATCCCTCAAGTCTCGCCGAGAAAACGCTTGGGAATAAAAGCTCGCTGCTGTGCCTGCTACGGCCTTACCTGATCGAGAAGCGTTTGCGCCGCAGGACTTGCCGGCCCTGCTCGTCGCGTTCGATCTGGTGAGTTGGCCCGAAAGCCGGCTGTTGTTCCCCAGCGGCAGCCAGCTGCCCGCTCTCGCGCAGTGTCTTGACGTAGCGCGCCGCGTCGGCGACCGCCGCCGGATTGGGCGTTCCGCCGTCGATCGACTTTACACCGCCGCGTGTATCGAGCGCGACCGATAACGACACCGGAATGGGTGCGTAGATCGTTTCGCCCCCCTCGACATGGACGGGGTGGAGCTTGTTGGCCTCGAGCTCGAGGCGTCCATCCGGTAGTTCGCGCTTGACCGCGACCGACTCGAAGCCGTGTTTAGCCAACTCCATCTTCAGCGCCTTTTCCTCGATGCGCGGCATTGGCCTGCCATTTTTCGGCCCCCGAATTCCCCTCGCGCATCATATAGGCCCCGAGCGTGGGTTCTCAACGGTGCCAACCCCCGCAGTCGATGCGAACTCGGCGCAGCACCATCTGCCGTCCTTCGCGCCGCAATTCGTGGGTGTGGGTTTCGTGGGTGAGCGGCGCGGAGGAGCGTAGGACTTCGGCCGCTGGCTTGCCCGCTTTCGCGACCTTGAGTCGCCCCCGTCGCAGCAGATCTTCGAAGAAGGACTTGGCGGCCTGATCCTGGGCCGGCGCGGAGGCCGGCCCGACGGCAAGCGCCGCGCCGGCAGCCTCTAGGCGCTTCGGCTCGGCCGCGGCATAGACCACGATGGAAGGGACACCGAGGCCATACTCGGCCACCGAAAGCTGTAGCCTCGGTAGCGTCGCCGATTCCGTGCTTGCCGCGACGGCCGCGGCGCGCACGGGCGCGTGCGTCGCGGCCACTGCCATCGACGGCGCCAAGATACCGTGGCGGACGAAGGCGCTTCGGAGCGGCGCCTCGTAGCCTTGCGCCGAGAATTGGGTGGCGGCAACACCGATCATGGTCGCGGCAACCTGGCTGAAAAAGGTAGGAACAACGGACGCGGCGCGGATGCCTTGGACCAGAATCACACCGATATCTTGGCTGACTTGCAGCAGCGCAGCCTCGTTCTTCGTATCCTTCATGGCCAGCATGCCGGCCAGTCCTTCGAAGAACGCGCCGGTGAAGACGCGCGAGAAGGAGTGCGGCTCCGAACTGAGCGCCGTCGCCGGTGCCATGGTCGGAAGCGTGTCGGGATCCCGGTAGAAGAAGGTATTCACTGCATTGCGCAAGCAGTCGGCCTCGACCGCGGAAGGAACCGATTGCCTGATGGCCCAGCCGAGCTGTTCCGCCAACCGTGACAGCCGCGACGCGCGGTGAAGCACACCGCCGGTCTCCGCCAGTACTCCCTCGCGTAGGCTCGGCAGCTGAAGCGCCGACAGAATCGCGCTCATGTCGCCGAACGATTCGTGGAAGGCGGCAACTTCTATGCTCGCGGCGTCGAACAATTGCGGCTTGAGCGAATCGAGAATGGCGTGCCCGAGCTCGTGGCACACCACGTCCGGACTCTCACCGGAAAAGACCGTTCTTCCCGCGGCCGAGCCATGGAAAAACTTCAAGCCCTCCCCGTCGTAAAAGGCGTTGAGGTCGATCCCGAAATCGAGATCCACGGGCAGTATGGAGCCTACTTCCCAGGCCGTTCCCGGCAGCAACGCTCCCCAGAAATCGGCGCCGCGCCGCAAAGCTTCGGCGGCAGTCCAGTAGCGAAAATCCGCGGTTCCAGGCGAGTGCGGTTTAGCCTCGGGAGCAGAAGCCGGATTCACAATTCGGATCGAGAAGGGCTGCTCTCTCAAAACGGGGACCGGCCTTTGGATCACCTGGCCTCCGCTCGGCTGTGCACCGTCACCGGGATCTTGCTCCCAAGCGTTGACCACGCCTTTCGGCTTGGCTTCCGCGGCTGCCGCGCGTGCCTTGCGGCCGTCTCGCTGTTCGGGTAACCCAGTGCCGGCCACGTCGCCGCCAAGACCGATAGAGGAGGTGCCAAAGATCTTTGTCGATCCGAGAGCAAGAAGGATTTTTTCAAGCGGCAGGTTACTTTGAGGTGATCGCCGGCGCGCACCGCCCGGCACGGCGCCGCGGGAACTTGACAGATGGCGGCGGTGCGATCAGAGAGATTTTCGTATTCACGGCGGGGTAAATTTATATTGCGCAGCTGCTGCCTGCGGTGAGACATAGCCATCGTCAATATCTTTCACCACAAGCTCTTTCGGCCGCTCGAAAGGATCGCCATAGCCGCCACCGCCGGTTTGCTCGAGGCGCACCACAGTGCCCGCCGGAACCACGCGCGTCTCCATGCAGTCCATCTCCTCCGCCTGCGGCGTATCTGGATTGATGATCGCGCGCGAGAGCGGCGGTCGTCCGCCGCCATTGAGCCCCCACGCGCCTTGCCGATGGTTCGACGTGCGGGCCGTGAGGATGCAGTCGACGAGCAATTGATACTCGCGCACATTCCCGATGCCGCCACGATGGCGTCCCGGCCCAGCCGAGTCGCGCCAAATGTCGTAGCGCCGCACCATCACCGGATACTCGGTCTCGATGATTTCAACGGGCGTGCCCGGCGTGAAATGGTTCATGGCAAGCACGATCGAAGTTCCATCGTGGGTGCTCGTGCCGCCGAGGGACGTCACCATCAATTCGTATTGCACCGTCGGCTTGCCAGTGCGGCCCTTGGTGTATCCGATCGCGATGGCCCCGCTCCCGAAACCAGCGGGCGCCACCGCGCGCGCGGGATTGAACTTGCCGAGCGCCGCGAGCACGCAGGTGTAGACGACATGCGACGTCGGAAAATAGTGGTTCACCGATGCAGGGAATTGTGGGTTGACCAACGTGCCCGGCGGCATGACGAAATCGACCGCATCGAGCACGCCGGAATTCATGGGGATAGTCGGATCGGAGGCGGCGATCACGGCAAGCAGGGACACCGCCTGGGCGGTCGGGCGGGGTGTGTTGACGGGCCCCTTGGCTTGCGCGTCGGTGCCGGAGAAATCGAGCGTCAGTCGGTTGCCGGCCTTGCGTGCGGTGACCTGGATGCGGACCGGCTTCGAGCGGTCGGCGCCATCGTGATCGAGCAGCGCCTCAGCGGCGTTTTCGCCATCGCTCCAGCGCGCAAACTCGCCGCGCACGCGCGCGGCGGTGCGCTCGAGCAGGCTTTCCATGGCCAGGTGCATCGTGTCAGCGCCGTACTCATCGCACAAGGCGCACAGGCGTTCCGCGCCGAGCCGCGTACTGCCGACCTGGCCGCGCAGGTCGCCGATGACGACCTCGGGTACGCGGCTGTTATTGCGCAAGATCGCCTCAACCTCGCGGTTGACGCCTTCCTTGGTCCAGTACCGGACCGGAGGGATCAGCACGCCGTCGTGAAAAATCTCGCGCGCCGCGGCGCCGGACGATCCGGGCACGAGGCCGCCGACATCGGCCTTGTGGGCGACGCTGGCGCCGAAGGCAATGATTTTGCCGCCATAGAAGACCGGCGTAATCACCACCACATCGGGCACATGTGAGTTGCCGGCCTTGTAGGGATCATTCGAGATGAAGCTGTCGCCGTCGCGCATAGGGTAGCGCTCGCGTACGCTCTCGACCGCCCGCGTGTAAAGGAGCGAGTGGTATTGCAGCCCGCCGCCCACCATGATGACTCGGCCGTTCGCATCGCAGAGGCCCGCCGTGCCGTCCTGCGACTCGCGCAGGATTGGCGAATAACCGCTGTGGAAGAGTGCGTGCGCCATTGCGGCGGTGGTTTCGCGGATACGGCTGATGATCACCTCGGTCGTAATGGGGTCGAGCTTCATCGCGCCTCCTCGGTGATCAGGAGATTACCGAAATCATCCACCGTCAGAACCTGGTCGGCGAGCACAACCGTCGTCGAATCGTATTGCTCGACGATGGCGGGACCCGCGATGCGATCGTCGGCGCCGAGGCGCGCGCGATCGTACACGTACGCGTTGGCAAATTCTGCACTGGTCAGATCGTAGAGCGGCCGCTCACCGGTACGCGCGTCAGCGACGCGCCCGGCTGCAATCCGCGGCAGCCGCAAGTGCGGTACCGGCACCTCGGACACGACCCGCAATGTGACCAGTTCCGCATCTTCTTCGGGCGCGCTTGCACCATAGGTGCGCCGATGCAAGTCGTCGAAGGCTGCCTTGATCGGTTGCTTGTGCGTTTGCGTTATCTCGCCGTCCGGGCCGTCCACCGTGAGGTGGTAGCCCTGGTGCAGGTAGCGCAGGTCGATCTGCTGCTTGAGGCGCAGTTCCGTCACGTCGAGGCCTTCCTCCGAAACGTCATCCATCGCCCGGCGGCGCAGCTCGGCGAAAATCGCGTTGATCTCGTCCACCGGATAGGACGATAGGAGCCCGACAGCGGAGCGCAGATAGAGATGACGCACGTCGGTCTGGAGGAGGCCCATGGCGCTGGTCAGTCCCGGATGCAGAGGCACGATGACTTCGGGAATGCCCAGGTCGCGCGCGAGATAGGCAGCGTGCAGCGGCCCGGCGCCGCCGAAGGCCAGGAGTGCAAAGCGACTTGGATCCTCTCCGCGACTCTGAAACGCGAGCCGTAGATCGACCGCCATATTGGTGTTGACGATTTTGACGATACCGGCGGCGGCCGTGACCAGATCGAGGCCCAGCGGCCGGGCGACGTCCATGATTGCCTGCTCCGCAAGCCTGCGGTCGAGCGCCATTCGGCCGCCGAGCACGCTCTTTGTTCCGAGCGCGCCGAGGATGAGATTCGCGTCGGTAACGGTGGGGGCCGTGCCGCCGCGGCCGTAGCAGGCTGGACCCGGCACTGCACCTGCGCTCTGCGGGCCGACCTTCATCAATCCGTCGCGACCGATCCAGGCGACGGTGCCGCCGCCTGCGCCGAGGGTGTGCACGGCGAGCATCGGCGTGCCGATGTCCTGGCCGGCGATTCGGCCGCTCGAGGTCTCGCTGGCTCGCGCGTCGGCTATCACGCTGATGTCCGTGCTGGTGCCGCCGATGTCCAGCGTCACAAAATTGCGGCGACCTGTCCCGCGCGCGAGCGCGGCCCCGGCGACCACGCCCGCGGCAGGTCCCGAGGTCAAGGTCTGGTTGGGGAAGCGGGCGCCCATGGTAATGCGCATCAGACCGCCGTTCGACTGCATCAGAAAAATCTGCGGCGTCGTGATGCCGCGTTCTTTGAGTCGACGGTCAAGATTGACCAGGTAGCGCTCCATGATCGGCCCCACATAGGCATCGACCACGGTGGTCGACAGGCGTGGATACTCGCGGATCACGGGAAGGACGCGTGAAGAGAGCGAGATGCGCCACGCCGGCTC
>Ga0306921_10007893_pt1 | contig 11218 bp, 15 predicted proteins | sample sta12Cox44000080_FD_203760 | JGI IMG/M metagenome (GOLD analysis project Ga0306921, IMG submission 203760) | Lab enrichment of tropical soil microbial communities from Luquillo Experimental Forest, Puerto Rico - statoxic.12C.oxic.44.000.080 (v2)... | ecosystem: Environmental > Terrestrial >... | reverse complement strand
TCGTCATCACGGCGTAGTCGGCGGAACGCCCGCGGCGCAATCCTTCGTTGCCGTCGGCCGCCAAATCGACCTGGTAGCCGCTCGTCGAGAGGAAATCCACAAGCTGCTCGGCCGTTTCCGGGTCGTCTTCAATGACGAGAAGGCGCCGTCCTTCTCCCATGATCTCGCATCTCTCCCAATCGATGTGCAAAGCGCGTTCGAGCGTGCGATCTTATCACACCGGAACCTGCAAACTACTAACTTACAAGTTAGAAACTGTCGCATTCGTCATTTGAAGAGTCCGGCTCGATTGTTTATGGCGGATCCGCCGGCGTTACTCGTCATTGCGATTGTTGCTGGCGGCTGCGTCCGACAGCGAACATGAGTTTCACCGGCACAGATCCGACCCAGCGAGTCGATGCGACACGGCTTATAGGGTCGTCCCGTGCTCAGCGTTGTCGCGGCGAGGCCGCGCCGCGGACGCCGTGACGATGGCTACGGGCGATATGCATCGACGACGAGCGATACGCGGATGGAGTCGGTGCTTGCGGCAAAAGGAGGAAACACCATGGTGCGTAAGGTCATAATCACATTGGCCGCCGTCGCTTTCGTCGGCGCGGTGGCGGCGTCGACGACGGCGGATGCCCGGATGGGCGGCGGAGGCTTCCGCGGCGGCGGCGGTTTTCACGCGGCGGGGATTGGTGGCGGCTTTCGCGGCGGAATGATGGGCGGTGGCTTTCGCGGCGGCGCTTTCCGCGGTGGAATGGTGGGCGGTGGCTTCCGCGGCGCCGCTTTCCGCGGTGGAATGGTGGGCGGTGGCTTCCGCGGCGCCGCTTTCCGCCCCGCAGTGGTCGGTGGAGGCTTCCGCAGCGCCGCTTTCCGCGGCGGGTTCGTCGGGGCACGCAGCTTCGCGTTCCGGCCGGGATTTGCACCGCGCGTCAATCGGTTCGCGTTCGCCCGGTTCCACAATCGGTTTGCGTTCGCCCGGTTCAATCGGTTCCACCACCGCCGCTTCTTCGCCTTTGCCGCGGCGCCGTTCGTCGCCGGCGTCGGCCTCTATGGCGCCTATGGCGCCTCGTGCTGGAGCTGGCAGCCGACCCCGTGGGGATGGCAGCGGGTTTGGGCCTGCGACTACGATTACGGCTACTACTGAGCGGCCGTGAAACGCCTGGCCGAGCAAAGGCCGCTTGAGGCGCGGCCGTTGCACTGCCGGGTTGGGAAGACCGGGAAGACCGGCGGATGCTTCGCGGCCGCCGGTCAGGCGGTGAGGCGCGCGGCAAGAGCCAGCAAGGAAGCGCCGACATGAAGGAACACGGCCTGCGCCGGGACATCATGCGCGGATGGATGGCTCCTGCGGAGGATAAGCGGCAGGCCGAAGACCACATGCAGAGGATCGCCAATGCGTTCTTCTTCAGCGTGACGATATTCGCCCTCGCATTCGCGTACTTCGTCCTCTCCGCGCGGGCATAGGACCACCACCATCGCACCATGCGCAACTCCATGAGCTTTTCTACAGCCGTCCTTTCCGAAAATTTCATCCGGCCTGGATTCGCGCCATAAGAGGCGGTTTCGAAATCAGTCGTCAGGCGTGCAGCTCATCGCGTAAGACCTTGGCCTCCTTCAAGTCGCGGGCGTCGAAGCCCACAATCCCGCGACAAGGACGGCGGTCCGGCCCATTGGTGGTTACGCCGGCTGCGGGAATGAACCCGGGCGCGTGGGCGTAGCCTTCGAGGCTGGCGAAGCGCACGAAAGCTCAGAACGCGAGCCGCGCGCGCCATCGTTTGGGCTTGGTCGTCAGTCTTTCACACCGCCGGTGTAAAATATGCTACTCTTTACGTGCGGCGTGCGATTGCAGGGCTGGACGTGCCGATCGGAACGATCCTCAAAAACGACCACTCGTTTGGTCCGGAAGACATTGCCAACCTCACGGCGGCATTCGAGGCGGCGCTGGCCAGGCTCGCCCTGACCGACCGCAAAGACCCCCTGACGACGGCGGTCGCGAAGGCCGTCATCCAGCTTGCCAAGGATGGCGAGCGCGATCCCGAGCGGCTGCGCGACGGTGCGCTCAGGACCCTCGGCAAGTAGGCCGCCGCAACTGGCGGCCTCGGCGTCTTTCGTGGTCCTTCACGCTGCGCCGTTCATGCCGATTGCGTCATTCCCTCGGGGGCCTGGTCTCGACGCTTCTGACCCACAGCGGTCATAGGCGAATTCGACATCCCGCAGTGGACCGGCGGTCTCACGCCGCGTCGAAGGGGAGAACCAACCTGGGCGAGGGGGACGCTGCAGCCGGCTGAACGCGCGCATGGCTGTCGGCCCAATCCGTGCTCTGGAACCGAAAAAAGAGCAGCGATGGGAACTTTCCAGCCATCGCGCGGCGCGCGAAGCTCGCCTTTTTATAATGCCTTTTTACAAAACGTCAGGAACCCGACTTTCCGCCGTGCGTTACATCGTCGACACAAAGTCGGCGGGGACCAGGGGACGAGAGATGGGCTAGCCCGTGCCGCGGCGCGATTGCCGCGGGGCGAGAAGCATGGCCCAAAGGGAGCGTCTCCATGGCGACAGTCGGAGGGCCCACCGGGCGATCGCATCGGGCCCAAGCGCCTTCGATAAAGCCGCCCCCGCCTTCGATCAAGCACTGTGTCAACGCCACGGTCCAGGCGGCCGACTACCTCGACGGCTGGATCCGCCGGTACGTGCTTGAGCATCCGCTTCGCTACCGCCCGACGGAATTTTGTGCCGATCAATCGCAGCCGGCGAAAGGGCAAAAGCCGGTTCCTGCGGTCTCGCGCGTATCGGCATCCCATACTGCCGATCAATCTCGGGTAAACCGACCCCCTCGAAATCGGGCGGTCTTTGTTCGCGATAGAAGCGTCTGGCTGTCACTTGGGCACTGCCCGAGGGTCCAGTACGACGCTCTCGCGGCTCCCGTCCCCCCGCATATCGCTGCGCTCGTCGAGCAACTCGATACGCAGAAATAGCATGGACCCCACAGCGATAGGGTCCGACACATGCGTGCGTATGTCGTTAAGTTCGAAGAACAGGGAGGCGTATCACGTATATACACAAGCGGCATTGGCTCGATTACGATCCGGTAGCAGTCGCGGTGCTGGTGATTGGAATCGCATTGATCGAACTGCTCGCAATGATCATTTGACTGCCGTCGCCGGTTAGAGCGGACAGCGAGACGGCGCGAGCAGCGCGGGTCTTGCATCAACGTGCGTTGGCGCTCCGCGCTATCCATGGATATCAGCGCGCGTCAGGCCGGCTCCGGTTCGCTTCTAAAGCCGACATAAACGCATCACATCGCTGCCTGTCGCGACGTCGCGAACGGGCCGCCTCCGCTGACCCGCATCAGAGCCTGCGCACCTGCCGCGAAATAATTCGTGATGGTTCCAGTGTCAGGCATCAAACCAAGGGCAATCACTTGAGATGTCATGATCCCCCAGGAAGGGGGGAAGGTAAGGGGAGGCGGGAGTATGTATATACTCCTGAGCGACCTTCTGCTGTTTTCCTGCTTGGCTCTCCTCATCACCGGAATGGTGATCGTGGTTGGGAGCCTGCTCATCTGAATGTCGTGCTCGGAATGGATACTTCTCCGTGTACCGAGCGCCGAAACCCCGCCACGGTCGCCCAATGGCGGGGTTTTTGCTGTTGACACTCGCGCGAGGTTCCGTGGGAGAGCGTGCCGCCGAGAACCCCGCCCATGCCGCTGAGCGGGGTTTGACGACGACGATGGTCGCGAAGGCAAGCATCCAGCTTGCCAAGGATGGCGAGCGCGATCCCGAGCGGCTGCGTGACGGTGCGCTCAGGATCCTCGGCAAGTAGGCGTCGAGAAGAACCGCCGAGTGACCTCACACGAAAGGTTGCCGTGAGCGTTGGCTGCATAATGCGCTGATAGGCCGCCTCATTTGGCGGCGTCGCACTATGGTCCGGCTGGCCAAACGGCAGCCCGCTTTCGGGACGCTGCGGGCAAGCACTGCGGGCCGGCCCGATTCGTCTCCGCCGCCCTTGACCCACCTCGGACGTCAATTGCCGAAATGGGCGAGCACTGGACTAAACTCCTACGATCTCAACGTCTCAACGTTGGATGATATCTGCTGGAAATGGTCGAAGAGGGCGTCCAGCACAAGCATTGTCGCGAGCCTGTACCGCCTCGCGGTGGTACCGTTCCACTTGGTTCAGCAGTGGGACAGAAATGTCGCATGACTCGCGGTTGTTATTTGCGTACTTGAAAGTCGCCTCCGCGGCCGAGGAGGAATGATAAAGCGCTCCGCAGCGCTCCAATGGCGGTGCGCTCATCGCCTGTTTCCAGGCCTCATTGGCCGCGTTGCGCAGTCGCAGGTATTCTCGGCACGGCGTTTGCGCTTCGGCCTGAACTCCGAGCCAGACCATTGCTATCATTGTGAAGGCCGGCAGTCCTACCAGCGTCATAAGATATCCTCGCGTTAGTGCCATGAGCTGCGCGACAGCATACCCGCAATGTTGCCCATCCCGCCAACAATCCTCGCGCTTGCCGACGAAGTGATCGAATAAATCATCACAGCCGCTACCCGTCATTTTGCTGCAATGCACGAGTCCGGTTTTGGCACAAAGCGGACATGCCGGGACAATCTGCCATTTGTCCGCTTTCGGGGCGAAGCGGACATGCACGATCGGGTTGCTTCAACCCCCCTGCCGCGAATAACTCCGAGCGGTCATCGGGGCGGCTGGCCGGTTACAAAATCGTCAGTTACCTCCTTTGACCCCTCGCGCCGCCACCACAGGAGGTGCGGTGCTGGGGAAGAAGAGCGGCCTGAACGCTTGTTCGCCGTTTTACCCGACGACCAGTGTTAGCCGGGGTAGGCGACGCGCTGTTGGGCTTCCGCTTCGGCATTGGTCTTGGGCTGCGTGGGAAGCGTTAGGACAGTTGCTTTCTGCCCTTCATAGAGCCGCGTCAGCAGCACGACCTCGCCATCGGGGAACTCGAGCGCGTCATGATTGACGTGAAGCGCGCCCTTGTTGATCTGGCGAAAGATCGCAACGGCGTGGCCGGTATTGGCACGAAGCATAACGGTAGTTTGATACTTGACTGGCGTCTCGAACGCGAGTTCGGTTCCAGGAAGTACGCAGACAGCTACCGAACAATCCTCCGGCGCAGCGAATCCTCGTGTGCCGGTGCCGAAGTTGTATGTGACTAGTTTTTCGCCCACTTTGGCTGGGCGTGTTCGCACACTGTGCAGACTGTAGTCGCACATATCAAGGACCTCCTCTCGGAAGCCCCCCAATAGTGCAATGTTAACAGAAAAACACCGCGACGCATCAAGTACGAAGACGAGTGGTGGGTGCAGTTGTGCACGGTAGCGTTTGGTGCTGCGGTTCTTGGGTCGATGAAACAGTTTCGCGCGTCCCAAAATACAAGGCCGACCTCAGTCTTCGGGGGCACGCCTGCGTAATGTCTGTTCCTGACACCTTTGAGGGGCGAAGCGGACTTGGCTGATCAAAGCGGACATGAGCGGGGCGCCCCTGCTGCAATGCAAGGCCTGTGATCCTGCTATATTTCGTCTGTGATCTTTGGCCTTCGGATAGGCCCTATGGCTCAGGGGCTGCTGATGCCACTTTCCTTGCGCGAACGGCTCACGATGTTGATGCCGCCATCAGTCTTCTACCGGCAGCGCATCGCGCAAGAGGCATGCACGGGCGAGCCCGAACTCGCGGTCCTTGCCGAGCTGGTGCCACGCGGCGGGATTGCCGTCGACGTCGGCGCAAATGTTGGGTTCTTTGCCTACGCCCTCGCCGACATCGCCGATCGCGTCGTCGCCTTTGAACCCAACCCTGACTACGCATTCTTCGCACGTTGGATGTTGCGCGGTCGCGCCGAGGTGCGCGAGATTGCGCTCTCCGACGCGTCTGGCCGTGGGACCTTATATGTTCCGCTTTCAGACCAGGGGATGCTGCTCCACCTCGCCGGCAGCCTGAAGCGAAGTCACGTCCAGTTTCGCAATATCAAGACCTATGATGTTGAAATCCGCACGCTCGACGAAGCCGACTTGGCGGGCGTGCGTTTCGTAAAGGCCGACGTTGAGGGCAGCGAGCGCGAAGTCCTTGACGGCGCTCGAGTAACTATCGCGCGCGACCGGCCGGTAATCATGCTCGAGCTATTGTCCGGTACGCATGAGAATCCTGCCACCGATGTGGCAGCGATCTGCGAGAGCTTCGGCTACGAGGCGTTCATCGTCCAGCGCGGCGAGAAGATCGCAGCGTTGCCGGCGATCTCCGCTCTCGGCAAGAATACGAGCTGGGGGAGCGAAATCGAGTCGCGCAATGTCCTATTCTTACCACAATGAGAGTCGCCAACAGGTGACGCGCCGACTGCATACAGGGGGCAAAGCGGACATGCCGCGAGGGTCGGAAGCGTTTCGGTCCGACGCGAATGACCCACCGCGTCGTCGGCGGGCCAATTTTGCTGTGACGCCCAATGCTGCCCTTTGGTAGGCTTTGTCCTCGATGGGCAATTTTGCATGAGACGGCGCCAGTTCATCACACTGCTCGGCGGCGCGGCCGCGGCATGGCCGCTTGCGGCGCGCGCGCAGCAGTCCGAGCGGATGCGGCGGATCGGCGTGCTGATGGGCCTTTCCGATAGCGATCCGAAGGCACAGTCTCGCATTGCGGCGTTCCGCAAGATGCTGCAAGGCCTGGGTTGGACGGAAGGACGCAACGTCCAGGCGGACTATTACCGGGCCGCGGGCGACATTGACGCACGCATACGCTGGCAAAAAAGTTGGTGAGCTCGGCGCCGGACGTCATCGTCGTCAACACTCCGCCCGGATTGTCCGCATGCGAGGGCGACGATCTGGTGTCGACCTCCTCTCTGGAGTCATGTAAGAACCCTTCACATGAGCTGGTCCAGAGAAGGCGGACGTTCAGGTCCTCGCGGCTATCACCATGGCAATCTGAAAGAGGCCTTGATCCGCGCGGCGCTGGAATTGATCGCGCAGAAGGGACCTGCCGGCTTCACCTTCGCGGAAGCTGCCCGCTGGGCAGGAGTGAGTCCGGCGGCGCCCTACCGACATTTTCGCGACCGCGACGAATTGTTGATCGATGTGGCGCGGCGTGGCTTCGATCGATTCGCGGTTACGCTTGAAAGCGCCTGGGACAGCGGCCGTCCAGATGCCTTCACGGCCTTCGACCGCCTCGGCAAAGCCTATCTTCGGTTCGCAAAGATCGAGCCAGCCTACTATTCCGCCATGTTCGAGGCCGGCATCCCACCCGAAGCGACCCCAGAATTACAGGAGGCGGGGCAGCGTGCCTTTGCCGTGTTGCGAACCGCCACCGAACGGCTCATCGCCACCATGCCGGCGCAGCAGCGTCCCCCACTCCTGATGATGACACTGCACATCTGGGCGCTGTCGCATGGCATCGCGTCCCTGTTCGGACGAGGGGACGCGGCGCGGCGGTCATTCCCAATGTCTCCTGAGGATTTGTTGGAGGCAGCATTGCTAATCTATCTGCGCGGTTTGGGCCTGACCGTGCCTCCACTTGGTGCCGGATCGTCGTAAGGGTATCCGATAGGACACCCTTGACAGGCAGCCGAAGCCTATGTAAATGTGATTAACATTCACAAGCGAGGCCACTCACAGGCGAGGCCACTATGCCAATCGTTGCAAAGCTCGATGAGTTGGGAAAACCGGCCTGGATTGCGTTCATGATCCTCGGCTTCTTCATCTGGTGGCCGCTTGGTCTTGCCACCTTGGCATTCATTATGGGGAGCGGACGAATGACTTCCTCGAAAGGCGGGGACATCACTCGCTGGTATGGAGCGGCTGCCGGGACTTGGTGGCAGCCGTCCCCGCGGCCGAGCGGCAACCGGGCTTTTGATGAATATCGCCAGGAGACGTTACGACGGCTGGAAGAGGAGCAGCGGGAGTTTCAGGAGTTTCTCGTCCGCCTGCGAATGGCTAAGGACAAGGCGGAATTCGATCAGTTCATGGCGGAGCGTCGGACGCGTACCGATTCGTCATTATAATCCCAGAACTCGTCCGAGGGCCGCGGTCCAACCCGCTCAGCCACCATGACCACCATCTATGGCTTCGGCTTCGACGACTTGGCGCGCCCCCGCTCCCGTGGCGCCCGCATTGCCCGGATCGACGCGCTTGCGACTCTGCTCGACACCGCGCTCGTCATACCGGGCACTGCCGTGCGGTTCGGCCTGGATGCGCTGATCGGGCTCTTTCCCGTCGTCGGAGACATCATCACCACGGCGCTGTCGCTGTTCATCGTGCACGAGGCCTATCAACTTGGCGCGCCGGGCCACGTGATCGCGCGCATGCTCGGCAACGTCGCGCTCGACGGTGTGTTCGGCGCGGTGCCACTGGTTGGCGACGCCTTCGATGTGTTGTGGCGCGCGAACCGGCGAAACGTGCGGCTGTTACGGGAGTGGCTGGACCACGAGCGCCGGTGGTGAGTCGGGTCGTCATCGGTCGCCGCGTCGCAATGTCCCTCACCTCCCTCCTTCTCAACCTGCTTTGGATTGTCTGCGGCGGCTTGGGGATGGCGCTCGGCTGGGTGATCGCCGCCGTCGTCATGGCGATCACTATTATCGGCTTGCCCTGGGCAACAGCCGCGTTCAGCATCGCCGCCTACACGCTGCTGCCGTTCGGCTACAAGGCCGTACCGCGCGACGAACATTTCGGCCGCGAAGACGTTGGTACCGGCTTGCTTGGGACATTTTGTGCGACCGTCCTGTCGCTCACCGTCGCCGCCGCCGTTGCGTCGGCGCAAACTCCATCGCCTTCCGCGCCTGCGGCCAGCCCCGTGGATAAACAGGCAATCTCTAAGACGTGCTCGGTAAGCCAATGCCAAAGGCCTGCACGGTAAGGTGCGCAAGAAATTCCGGTCAGAATGCAAAAAGAGGGGTGGCGCACCGCAGTGACGTGAGCCAGGGCGCCGCTCGGTCTCGATCCGCTGATCTCGCTACTCGGCCCAGCCGACGAACTGATCGAATAGAGATGCTGTTTGTTGCGGTGCATGAGTCCCTGGCGCAACATTGATTTCACGCGACTATTTCCCCAACTGGTGCCAAATCTGCCCATTTCGTTTCAATAGGTTGCGAAGGTTTTCCCAACTGTCGGAGCCGCCCCGAATGGCTCTTCATTTAGCAAGAGCGGCCTTTCCCAATCGGGCTTTCCAACAAAACATGAGGACGACGCCTCCTCGGCGTGTAGCGCAGTCTGGTAGCGCACCTCGTTCGGGACGAGGGGGTCGCAGGTTCAAATCCTGCCACTCCGACCAACTTTCTCAAATCGGCGATTATCACGGGGCCCGATATGGGGAACGAAACTGCATGGTCGTCCTCTAAGAGCAACCTCCGTGATCTGCTGCGGGATAGCACAAACTGTCTCAATCCGGCGGCGCGGATGATCTCTTCACACATTGCGCACCATACGCAACGAGCTGACCTTTACGAGCGTTCGGCACGGCCGTGAGATCGTACTCGCCCCGGTCGGTCAGGGTGCGAGGTCAGCCCAGTACCGATGTAGCGTCAGGCCGCCGATGCGCTCGCTCAGTTTGGCCGCTTTTAAAGAATGAATAGATCGAGGCAGATCACAGAGCACAAGACTACGAATCTGGGGGTCGGCGGTTCGAATCCGTCCGGGCGCGCCATAAAATCAATGATTTAGGGCTATCCCAGCGATTTTGAACAAAGCCTGTGTCCGCTGTGTGTCCGTAATCGCAATGGAGGTCGGTTCGCGCTTGCCTCACATCGAATGTGCCTGCGGCGACGTTGGCGCGTGCAAATTACGCTTGCGGTGAAGAAGGACGCGCCGGTTCGAGCGTCGCGCAGCGCATCTCGATCGGCTGAAGCATCGCGTCGAACTCGGTGTGAGAAGACGGAGCGAGCTGTTCAGTCTTCGCTCATGTAGGCGGGTCCGAGCAGGAAGTCGTCGCGCGGAGGAGCGAAGAAATCGATCACCTCGGTGTCTTCGCGGAACCATGCCTCGTGCTCCGTACCTCCCGGAATGCCCTGGCCGCAGACCCGCTGCTCGCTGCCGAGGCGGAACTCCATCTTGCCTTTGAGTATCCACACGATCTGCTCATTTGCGTGACTATGCGGCTCGACATGGACGCCGGCCCTTATGCCCCACCCTTGGTCGCCGGAGATAATGCGACGGCTGACCTCTCGGTGATCTGTTCCTCAGGCAACTCGGCGAACGCGCCAAATCCCACAGTCTCGGCATAAACATCCTCCCAAATCAGGATCGCCTCCGTGGAGGTCAGTGCCGACGATACTCAGGTAGCGCATGAAATACATCTAGTCGCAGTCGGCAGCGCCTTTAGACGTTTGGGGTCAATATCTTCGCCGCAACGGGCGCAGATGCCGTAGGTACCTTCGGAGATGCGCTTTAGCGCCTCTTGAATTTGATGGATTTCATGAATTTCAGAATTCTCAATGGCCTCAAGCGCGCCCTGATTTTCAAGGTCAGTTGCCTGCTCTTCGAGATCAGCGGACAGCGGTTTGCGAAGTTCGCTATCGATCTCAACGACGCGATTCGTCAGCTCAGAAAGGCGAGCCTTGAGTGCTTTCGCGATGTTCTCGTGCTTAGTCATGTCTGACGGCATCAATGGCGGCCAGCCAATATTAAGAAGTTAAGTGATGCGCCAACAGGGCCATCTGCGTTGGTTTCGGGCAGCCTGGCGCAGGTGCGTTGCTGCTGTCCTTTGCAGACGTGCGGGTCCCAGACCCCTAGCACCGGACAGCCCCCGCCTCGCGCGCGTGGATCTTAATCCTAGGACCCTCGGAAAAGGTTTCCGACTTGCTTCCTCACATACGCGGAGGCGGTGCGGACATCGATGGTAGTGTCCGGTGGGGGTTGCTTCGCTAGCGCATTCATTGTTGCCATATGAGCCTGCAGATCTACACCGGGCGCTTCGGGGAGGTTTGCAGCGAGCCCCACGAGCGCCTTTTGATTGTCGTTGAGGGGTCTCACGTCGGCTATGGCTGCAGCCGCAGGGGTTGGCGCATACGCTAGTGCCTTCAGGCGCGGCGGACCCTTGTTGTCCGGGGTTGCTAGCGTAAGAGCGCTTTCCAGGTCGGGCGCTGTCTCGTCCCGACGTGTGAGCGGGCCACCAAGCGCGGGAAAACGCTTCCGCAGCGTCGCTATTATTGACGTATGATCATACGGAACAGCTCCCGGCGGCCGAAGTATCGTGCCCGGCTTCACATACGGTGAAACGATCACCGCCGGCACTCGCACCCCGTACC
>Ga0306921_10007892_pt1 | contig 11221 bp, 7 predicted proteins | sample sta12Cox44000080_FD_203760 | JGI IMG/M metagenome (GOLD analysis project Ga0306921, IMG submission 203760) | Lab enrichment of tropical soil microbial communities from Luquillo Experimental Forest, Puerto Rico - statoxic.12C.oxic.44.000.080 (v2)... | ecosystem: Environmental > Terrestrial > Soil... | reverse complement strand
TGCTCCACCCAAGGTCGACCCGCTCTGTGCGTTTCTTCAGCCAGAAATCAGCCAAGGCCTTGTCACCGTGCTGTGCGCACTACGCACACCCGTCGTAAGCGTCCGCAATCGCGGCATGTTCGCCGCGGGAAGCGCCACGGTGGAGTCCCGTTTCATCCCATTGCTCGACCGTATCGGCCAAGCGCTCAAGGCGGAGCAAGGGAATGTGCAAGTAATTGGATATACCGACAACCAGCCGATCCATAACGTGCAATTCCCATCCAATTTTGAGCTCTCCGTGGCGCGTGCGCAGGCGGCGAAGAACATCCTCGCCAACACCGTCGGAAACGCCTCCCGGTTCGCAGCCGAGGGCCGTGGCGAGGCCGATCCGACTGCCAGCAATGCGACCCTCGATGGCCGCGATCAGAACCGGCGGATCGAGATCGTCTTGCATCGACCAAACGCAACCCCATGACTGCGCTGCGCGCCTTCGTGGTCTCTCGCTGGCTGGTGACCTTTATCGGCACGGCGCTGCTCGCGCTACTCGTCTGGTTTTTCGGACCGTTCTTGCCGATTCTCGAAGACTGGTACATTAGGCGCGCGGTCGTCGTTGCGATGTTCGTGCTTTGGGCCGGGGTCAACCTCATACTCACCATTCACCGCGTCCAACGCGACGCGGCGCTGTTCAAAGGGGTGACGGAGGCGCCGCCCGATCCCGCAGCGATCGCCTCAGCCGAAGAGGCGGCCGCTCTGCAAGACAAGCTGACGTCGGCGCTCGCCCTCCTCAAAAGGGCGCGCGGTACCAGCGGCTATCTCTACGAGCAACCGTGGTACGTGATCATCGGTCCGCCCGGCGCCGGCAAGACCACGGCACTTCTCAACGCCGATTTACGGTTCCCGCTCGCCGCCGAAATGGGCCAGAGTGCAGTCGCCGGTGTCGGCGGGACCCGGCTTTGCGACTGGTGGTTCACCGAGAACGCGGTCCTAATCGACACGGCAGGCCGTTACACCACCCAGGATTCCGACGCGATGGTCGACCGCGCCGGATGGGAGGCCTTTCTCGACCTACTCAAGCGCACGCGCGCACGACAGCCGCTCAATGGCGTGATCATCGCGATCGCCCTCAACGAAATCGGTGCGGCGAGCCGCGACGAACGGCTCGCCCATGCGCGCGCCATCCGCCGCCGCCTCAAGGAGATTGATCAGAGGTTGGCGGTTCGCCTGCCGGTCTATGCCGTCTTCACCAAGGGGGACCTCGTCGCCGGCTTCACCGAGTTCTTCGACGACCTCGACCGCGAAAAGCGCGCCCAGATCTGGGGTGCCACGTTGCCGCTGGCGCCAGCCGAAGCAGGTGCGGTTGGCGGGTTTGCCGTGGAGTTCCGTGCCCTGATCGAACGCCTGAACGCTCGGCTGTTCGATCGGCTACAGGCCGAGCGCAGCGCCGACCGGCGGGCTCTGATCGCTGGCTTTCCGGCTCAATTTGCGAGCCTTGAAGCACCGCTTGCCGAATTTCTCCAGGAGGCCTTCGGCGGGTCCCGTCTCGATCCAGCCCCGATTCTGCGCGGCTTTTATTTCACTTCCGGCACCCAGGAAGGCACTCCGTTCGACCGATTGACCGGTACCCTCGCCCGCTCCTTCGGTATCGACCAACGCCGCGCCCCAACTCTGCGTCCGGCAGAGGGACGCAGCTATTTTCTTACTCGCCTCATTAAGGAGGTGATCTTTGGCGAGGCGATGCTGGTGTCGGAAAAACCCGGTGCCGCGCGTCGACGCCGGTTGCGGCGGATCGGTGGGTTCGCTCTGCCCTTGCTCGCCTTGCTGGCCGTGGGTTTTCTGCTGTGGCACAGCGACCGCGAGAATCGGCGCGAAATCGACGAGATGAATACCGCCCTAGCGGGATACACGAAGGCCGCGGCCGGACTGCGACTTGACCCGGTTGCGGATGCAGACCTTCTCCGCATTCTGCCGTTGCTCGACACAGCGCGGGCCCTGCCGCACGGCTATGAGAGCGCCGACAGGGGTATGTTCTCCTGGCTCGGGTTTGGCCTGTCGCAACGCGGCAAACTGGCCGCTGGTGCACGAACTGTGTACCGCCATGCTCTCGAACGCGTTCTGCTGCCCCGCCTGATCTGGAGGCTTGAGGAGCAGATGCGGCGCGGCATTGACCGACCGGATTATCTCTATGAAGCCACGCGCGTCTATCTGATGCTCGGCGGGCAGGAGCATATCCCGCTCGACCATCGTTTCGTCGAGACATGGATGTCGCTCGATTGGGAGCAGACTTATCGGGGCTCTCTCATGGCGTCCGAACGTGACAGGTTGGCCCGTCACCTCAACGCGCTGCTTGCCGAGCGGCTGCCGCAAATCCCGCTCGATCGGGCTCTGCTGGCCTCAGCACAAACGGCCCTCAGCCGAGTTTCGCCTGCAAAGCGGGTCTATTCCCGCATTGCCTCGTCTGAGGCTGCGCAGGCGGTTCCCCCCTGGCGTCCTGGCGATGCGTTGGGCGCTGACGGCGTCTCAGTCTTTATGCGGGCCTCCGGCAAGCCGCTGACCGACGGTATTCCCGGGTTCTACACCGTCGACGGCTTTTATAAGGTGTTGTTGCCAGCGCTGGGCGACGCCACAAATCAGGTGGCAAGCGAGAGCTGGGTCCTTGGCAGCCACTTCAAGTTCGACCCTCACGACCCAAAGGCAAAACAGCTCGAGCACGACGTGATCGGGCTTTACGAGGACGATTACATCAAGCACTGGGATGAGATGCTGAACGATCTCAGCCTCGTGCCGCTGCGCAATGTCGAGCAGGGCGCGAAGAGCCTGTACATACTCGGCTCGTCACCGCTATCACCGATCCGCAAACTCCTCGGCGCGATCGCTCAGCAACTCAAGCTTACCCAACCACCGCCGGCACCGCCCGCCGAGGCCGCAAAATCTGTTGGCGAGAATATTGCCAAACTGGTGGCACCCGACGCCCTGGCGCGGCTCAAGCCTGTGCTAGGCACCCAAAGCCCTGGACCACCACCGGAGCCACCCGGCAAGAAGGTTGACGACCATTATCGGGCATTGCTCGAGTTCGTCGGAACCGGACCGGGTGCTCAAATCGATCAGGCGCTGAAGGTAATCGACGATCTGCACCAACAGATCGCCGCTCGCGGGGCTCCCGCCCCGGGTGCTCCACCAGGGCCGGCTGCCGCGTCCACCGGGCAGGATTCGGTGCAGCTGATGCGCGACGAAGCGTCTCGTGACCCGCAACCCATCCGCCGCTGGCTTGAGGCGACGGCGGTCAGCGCCAATGCTTTGATTAGCGGCCGCGCCCGCCAGCAAGCGGCCGAAGCCTGGAATGCGCCCGGCAGCGGACCCGCTTCGCTGTGCCAGAAGGCGGTGACCGGACGTTATCCGTTCGTTCCAGGCGCACCAGGCGACATCCCGATGGACGATTTCGCCAAGCTGTTTTCTCCAGGCGGGCTGATCGATGGCTTCTTCAACACCCAGCTGCGGCCTTATGTGGACACCAGCGGAGACGGCAGCTGGAAGCCTCACCCGGTCGACGGCGTAGCAGCGCCGGTGACCCCGGCCGACCTCGCGCAATTCCAGAAGGCCGCCGTGATCCGCGAGCTGTTCTTCGCCGCCGGCAACGCTCCGAGCGTGCGCTTTGACATCACGCCGATCGACCTCGATGATGCAGCAAACCAGGTCACGCTCGATATCGGCGGCACGACGGTGACCTATGCGCATGGTCCGACACGCGCGACGCAAATCACCTGGCCCGGACAGGCCGCGACGGGCAGCGCCAGGCTGGTGTTCGATCCACGCCCGTCCACTGGCCCCGCGGTCTTTCAGGCTTCAGGTGCCTGGGCGCTGTTCCGGCTGTTCGAGCAGGGCACCCTAAAGCGCACGGAATGGGCCGATCGCTATGAGCTCACTTTTGCGTCCGGCGATCGAAAAGCGCGCTTCGAGATCCGCGCCGGGTCGGTGATCAATCCCTTTGCGCCGGGATTGCTGGCAGGATTTCAGTGCCCGAAGCTCTGATCGGCGCCGCATCCAGCGGGCTGGTGCGCGATGCCGCGATCGGCTTCTACGGCAAGATCCCGGGGCGCGGCGACTTTGTCCAGGCAGGGTTGCCGCGCGCGTTTGTCGACCCTTGGGATGCCTGGATGCAGCGGATGATCGTCGCCAGCCGCTCGGTCCTCGGTAAGGGATGGCTACCGGCCTGGCTCGAGGCAGCGGTCTGGCGCTTTGCCCTGTCGCCCTGCATCTGCGGACCCGGCTCGGTGCTGGGCTTGTGGATGCCGAGTGTCGATTCGGTCGGCCGTTACTTTCCGCTCACTCTGGCGGCGGTGTCGCCCGATTTGGAGGCCTCCGCGCTGATGCGCGAGGGCGGCGGCTTCCTCGCCGCAGCCGAATGTGCCGGTCGCGAGGCGCTGGCAAACGACCTGCCACCGGAGGCGCTCATGGCCCGTCTGGCTGCCGCCATCGCGACACCGCCCGCCGAGGCGGCGAGCGACCCGGTTCCCCCGGCCGGTGGTGGGTTGTGGTGGACCGAGGGCGCGCCGCTCGTATCGGCCGAGATGTTTGCCAGCGCCGGTTTACCGGATGAAAATGCTTTTGTCGCCATGCTGGTCTCATGCTGCTCCACCCTGCCAGCACTCGCCTCCGAGCAGACGGGATGATGCACGCGTCGATCGAGCCAGGTGGGCTGTCCACTTGGCGGTTTCGCAGCTGGGCAGCGAGCCATCCGGGTGCGGTGCGTGCGCACAACGAGGACAGCTTCGTGAACCGCCCCGATCTCGGGCTGTGGGCGGTCGCCGACGGCGCCGGCGGGCATCAAGCCGGCGATGTCGCCTCACAGATCATCGCCGACGCGCTCAACGCGGTTCGGCCCGGATTTAGCGCGGCTGAGCTGTTGGCGGAAGTTCGCCACCGTCTCGCCGGCGCGCATAATGCTCTGCGGCTGGAGGCGACCCGACGCGGCGGGCATGTGATGCTCGTCTCCACCATCGTCGTACTGCTCGCGCGGGACGACTACTATGCCTGTCTGTGGGCCGGCGACTCGCGGGCTTACTTGTTGCGCGCTGGTCGCTTGCGCCAACTGACGCGCGACCACAGCCTGGTGCAGGAGCTGTTCGACGCGGGCGCGATCAGCGCTGCGGAGGCCGTGCACCATCCCTCTGCCAACATCATCACGCACGCCGTCGGGGCCGACACGCTCGAGTTGGACAAGGTCACCGACCGGCTGCTTCCCGGCGATCGGTTCTTGCTCTGCAGTGATGGCCTCTTCAAGACAGTGTCGGAACACGAGCTCGCCGGGATCCTGGCGGTCGAGGAGGACCTGGCGGCCGAGCGCTTTCTCGGTGCCGCCCTCGCGCAGCAAGCCGGCGACAATATCACCGCCGTTGCAATCGAAGCCTCCCAGTTAATGGCCCATTGATCACCTTCATAGGCTTGGAGGAGCAGGTCGGAAACCGAAGCGAATGATTCAGAGCGTGCTCACATGGACCCAGGAACGGCTATGTGTTTTCCGACCACTCGGCAGGATGGTTACTGCTTTGCCCTCTTGATGAGATTGTATCCGAACGATTCCGTCTCGTACTTCATTGAGACCTCTTCAAAGCCGATCACCAGCTCTTCCATCAGCTCATCGCCGCTGCCGCTGTCCGGTGCGTAGCGCTTTAAGCCGCACTTCTTGGCTTCAAAGGTCAGAAAAACCTTGACCCCGTCTGCATCCGTCTTAACGACTTTGACCCAGCAATCATTGTCCAGCTTGCCGATCACCGCGTCCTCAAGGAGCTTGGTCGACGCCCCATCGGTTCTTTTCGTCATGTAGAACTCACCGATTTGCGGCGCGTCTGCCTCTCGCGTCAGTCCGCCGACCGCGGAGTTGATGTTTCGTTCGATTTTCCACTTGAACGAAGTGAGCTCGAACGAATCTTCTAACTCCTTAATAGTAACTTGGCCTTTGCATTTGCCGTATTTGCAGTAGTACGCCGTCATAACACTGTCCTCCATTCAAGGTCCGAAAAGGAGGTCGATAGACCCCGCTGTCGATCGTTGACCCATAAGATGTGGCGATCTGCTGTGGATGAGTTCCTGTTGATTTCCTCCATCGCGCAAGTATTTCTTCCAGAGACCAACCCCACTTTCAGTTCACAAAATCGTAACGGAAAGATCCCGTGCGGTTTATTCCGACCTGCACGCGGCTGATCGGCCGTCCGTCGGCTAGCCGGGCCAGCACCTCTGCCGAAAGCTCCGGCAACAAGGTGCACGACAGGATTTTTTCAATATTGCGCGCGCCCGACGCAGTCTCGGTGCAGCGGGCGGCAATTGTCTCGACCAACGCCGGTTCGTATTCGAACCCGGCGCGATAGCTGTTGTACACCCGCTGCCGAATTCGCCCGAGCTGCAATTCAACAACTTGCCGGATTACCCCCTCGGACAATGGCAGATACGGCACCAATGTCACCCGGCCGAGAAACGCGGGCTTGAAGTATTTGAGCAGCTCCACGCCCAACGCCTCGCTCAGCGCCGCCGCATCAGGTGCGGTCTCAGGATCAGCGAACAATTTGGCGATCAGCTCGTGCGCGGCGTTCGACGTCATGATCATGACGGTGTTCTTAAAGTCGATGTCGCGGCCTTCGCCGTCGCGCATCATCCCCTTGTCGAAGACTTGGAAAAAGACATCCTGCACGCCGGGATGCGCCTTCTCCATTTCGTCGAGCAAAACCACCGAATAAGGCCGCCGCCGCACTGCCTCGGTCAGGATGCCCCCCTCGCCATAGCCGACATAGCCCGGCGGGCTGCCCATCAACAGGCTGACCTTATGCTCTTCCTTGAACTCGTTCATATTGATGACGGTCAGGTTCTGCTCGCCGCCATAGAGCAGATCGGCCAGTGTCAGCGCGGTCTCGGTCTTGCCGGTGCCGGACATGCCGACCATCAGAAAGACGCCGATCGGCTTGCGCGGATCGGTCAATTTGGCGCGCGACGTGTAGATCGCGTGCGCGACAGTTTCGAGCGCATGCGGCTGGCCGACAATACGTTCTTCCATCGCTTCCTTCAGATGCAATACCGTCCGGATCTCGTCCGATTGCATGCGTCCGGCCGGTATGCCGGTCCAGTTCTCCACGATCTCGGCAACCGCCTGGGCATCGACAACCGAGAAAATCAGTGGCTGCTCGCCCTGGATCGCGCGCAACTGGGCGCTCGCATCCGCCAAGCTGCCGCGGGCGCCCGCTTTGTCCTCACCGTTTTCGGGAGCCTCGATGACCGCCCGCGCCGCAGCGATCTCCGCTGCCAAACGTTTTTCTTCCTCCCAGCGCTCTTCGAGCGCCTCGAGTTCTGCGCCAGCTTGCGCGCGCTTCTCGATCAACTCCGCCTTGCGCTCGCCATGCTCGGAGCCGGTGGCGGTTTCCCGTTCGAGGATTGTGACCTCGGTATCAATCAAGGCGATCCGCCGCTGCCGATCCTCGATCGCCGAGGGCACCGCCGATTGGCTCATTGCGACGCGCGCACAGGCGGTGTCGATCAGCGAGACCGCCTTGTCGGGCAGCTGCCGGCCGGCGATGTAGCGCGCCGAGAGCCGGACAGCCTCGCCGACCGCCTCGTCGAGGATGCGCACATTGTGGTGTTTTTCGAGTGTCGCGAGGAGGCCGCGGACCATGGCGATTGCCGTCGCCTCGTCCGGCTCCTCGACCTTGACCACCTGGAAGCGCCGGGTTAAGGCGGCATCTTTTTCAAAGTATTTCTTGTATTCGGCCCAGGTCGTGGCAGCAATCGTGCGCAGCTCACCTCGCGCGAGTGCGGGCTTCAGCAGATTGGCGGCATCGCTCTGCCCGGCCGCGCCGCCGGCGCCGATCATAGTGTGCGCCTCGTCGATGAACAAAATGATCGGCTTCGGGCTCGCCTTGACCTCTTCGATGACTGATTTAAGACGGTTCTCGAATTCACCCCTGACCCCGGCACCCGCCTGCAACAGCCCGAGATCGAGGGTTCGCACAGTAACGTCGCGCAGCGACGGCGGCACGTCGCCCTCCGCAATACGCAGTGCGAACCCCTCGACGACTGCAGTCTTCCCAACCCCCGCCTCACCGGTCAGGATCGGGTTGTTCTGCCGCCGGCGCGTTAGAATGTCGACGACTTGGCGAATCTCGGCATCGCGACCGAGGATCGGATCGATTTTCCCGGCTCGCGCCATCGCCGTCAGTTCGATCGTGTATTGCGCAAGAGCTCCCGATCCGACTGCAGCGCCGGACCCGTCCGCAACCGCGGGCGGACCCTCAGGCGAGGTGACGGCGCTCGCCGTTTCGCTGCTGCCGGCGGTCACTGCGGCGAAATCACGCTTCAGCGCGTCGGCCGGCACCTGCAACAGTTGACCCGACGCCTCGCGCGCCCGGCGTGCCAATACTTCGTCGGCCAGCAATGCCCAAAGCAGATGACCGGAGTGCACCCGCGACAGGCCATGCTCGACAGACGCGATCAGCCAGGCCTGTTTGGCGAGCTCGACAATCTCGGGCGACAGGCTGGGTGCCCGGGCATTGCCGGTCTTCATGCGGTCGAGCGCACGGTTGAGGTCAATGATGAACCGCGCGTGGTCTACCCCATAGTGGCGCAGGATCGCGGCAATGTCGCTATCAGCGTCGTCGGCCAGCTTTAATAGCCAGTGCTCGATCTCGACATTATAGTGGGTGCGCGACAGGGTCAGTCCCGCGGCGGCCTCGAGCGCACGCCGGCAAGCCTCGTTCAGCCGCCCCACCAGCGCCTTCAGATCAATCGCGGCCATTCGACCGTTTCCCCAATCGAGCCTCGTTGGCTGCGGCGGCCCGCCGCGCTCCTCGCGCCGAGGGCAAGCGTGGCGCCAACCGCAAAGCCAATCTACCATGGGGTTCGGCAGACATGTGTGAAGTAGATCACACTCCGCGCGCCAATTTGCGAATTCGGAGATGGCGGCGGGATTTGCCGGGTGGTGATCTTGCGGATGTGCGACCAGGGGAACAGCGATGCAGGAATTTCCCGAAGGCTTCGATCTCGCTACATTGCTTGCGCCGATCAGCGAGGAAGTGCCGGAAGGGATTGATCTGCGCGAAGACGCCTCCCCGAGCTCCCTGTATCGCCGGCTGCGCGATGCGCGGACCGAGGCGCGCGACGCTGAGCGCGCCGCGGATGCGCCCAGATCTCCGGATGATCCCACACCGGCGGAGAGCGGCCCCGCCGTCTCCCTTGGGGCAAGGTGGCGTACTGTTCGCGAGCTCGCGACCGAGGCGCTTACAGCGCACAGCAAGGACCTCGAGATTGCCGCCTGGCTCACCGAGGCGCTATTGCGCAGCGACGGTCTCATTGGCCTTGCAGCGGGCTTTCGGCTGATGGCGGGCCTTGCCGAAACCTTCTGGGACGAGATTTTTCCACACCCGGATGAGGAAGGGCTCGCCACGCGCGTTAGGCCAATAGCCGACCTCAACGGTATGGGTCGCGATGGCACCTTGATCCAGCCGCTGGGCAAGCTCGTTCTGTTCGAGCGCTCTACCGATGGATTGGCGTTCTCGCTGTCACAGTACGAACAATCGGCGGGGCTCCTGGGACCAGAGCAGCGCCTCGCCGCGCTTCCATTCGAGACGGTCGAGAACGAGGCGCGGGCGGCGGGCGGCGACCATTTCGCGCTGCTCCGGGACCAGGCGGCGGAAGCCGCCGAGGCGTGGCGCGCGCTTGGCCAAGTCCTCGACCAGCGCGTCGGCGCAGACGCCCCGCCGGCCACCCGGATCCGCGCGCTGATCGAACACGTAGAAGACGCCGCCAAACGCTTTGCAACACCTGGAGCCGAAGCGGGCGGGGAAATTGCGACCCCGGCGCCCGATGATGCCGAAGGGATCGCGGTCGCGCAGCCCGAGCAGGCGGCGGGCGCGCCGGTCACGCGCGCGGGCACTCTGACCACGCGCGAGGATGCGCTTCGCGCGCTCGCCCAGATCGCCGAGTTTTTTCGGCGCACCGAGCCTCTCTCGCCGATCGCCTATACGTTGCAAGAGGCAGTGCGCCGCAGCCGCATGACGTGGCCGGAGCTGCTCGCAGAGATCGTGCCCGACGCGACATCGCGGTCGGCCATTCTGACGAGCCTCGGGATCCGCCCACCGCCGAGCGAGTAGCTTCCCGCCTATATCCCGGGCCAGCGCCATGCGCGGTTGGCGCGATCGAGCCTCGAATGCCGTCTTAAACTCTTTTCGCAAGTGTGAGCTAGTTCACACTTATCGACGGCGGTTCGGACCATTTTTTGCGAATGGGGGTATGAGCCGACCGCAACGAATACCTGGGAAGATTGGCTTTTGGACCGTTAGAGTGTAGCATAGCCGCTTGATCCAACCGGAAGTCCGGGCGGGAGGGTATCATGGCCGAGAGCATTCACGAAAAGCTGAAGCGCGTTCGTAAGCCCCGGGTACACATCACCTACGAAGTCGAGACAGAAGGCGCCGAAATATTGCGAGAGCTGCCGTTTGTCGTTGGCATCATGGGCGATTTCTCGGGCGACCCGACACAGCCGCTGAGGCCGCTCAACGAGCGTAAGTTCATCCAGATCGACCGCGACAATTTCAACGAAGTGATGGCGCGGATGACGCCAGGGCTGAACCTCAGAGTGGACAACAAGCTCACCGACGATGGCAGTCAAATGGCGGTCAGCCTGAAATTCGACTCGCTCGAGAATTTTGAGCCGGTGCGCGTCGCCGAACAGGTTCCGGCATTGAAAGCCTTGCTCGAGACCCGCAGCAAATTGCGCGATCTAATGAGCAAGGTCGACCGCTCCGAGCAGCTCGAGAGCCTTCTGGAGCAGATTTTGACGAACGAGAACGAGCTGAAGTCCCTTTCGGGTCAGCTTGGGCTCGAAAAAAAGGAAGGCTAACCAATGTCCGAGACGAAGGTTGCTCCCGAAACCAGCCTCGCGACGACGGAGGCTGGCGGCCTGCTGGAGCAGGTGGTTGCCGCGACCAAGCAGACCGAGCCCGACCGCGCTCAAGAGCTCGTCAAGACTCTCATCGAAGAGGCGCTCACCGGCACCGTCACCTTCGACCGAACCTTGGAGCGCACATTCAACGCGGCAATCGCCGCGATCGATCAAAAGCTTTCCGCCCAACTCAACGCCATCATGCACCATGAGCGCTTTGTTCAGCTCGAAGGCACGTGGCGCGGGCTCAACTATCTGGTGATGAACAGCGAGACCGGCACCAGTCTCAAGCTTCGGGTGCTAAACGTTCCCAAGCGCGAGTTG
>Ga0306921_10007891_pt1 | contig 11222 bp, 11 predicted proteins | sample sta12Cox44000080_FD_203760 | JGI IMG/M metagenome (GOLD analysis project Ga0306921, IMG submission 203760) | Lab enrichment of tropical soil microbial communities from Luquillo Experimental Forest, Puerto Rico - statoxic.12C.oxic.44.000.080 (v2)... | ecosystem: Environmental > Terrestrial >... | reverse complement strand
GATGATCCGTTGCTTGTCATAGATCCGGCCCGAGCTGCCGATCTCGACAAACTCCTCCGCGAGGAGGGCGGCGACGCGCGTCGCAGATTTCCGCACCTCCGGTAGCAGGAGTTCCTCTTCCAATCGCGGATCAGCTCTGCTGTTCCGGGCTCGGCCGGTCTCCCACCGCCCATGGCTCGTCCTTTCTTGCGAGCCTCGCTACGTCAAATTTGTACACGCGGGCGGTGTTGCCGCCGGCGATCTTGGCCTGTTCGTCCTCCGGCACGCCCGCCAGAATCTCCGCCAGGATCTTGCGCGATTGGGGAAAGGTCGACTCGCTGTGCGGATAGTCCGAGCCCCACATCATGTTGTCGACGCCGATGACGTCGCGCAGGCGAATGCCGATGCCGTCCTCCTGAAAGCTTAAGACGACATTCCGGTGAAAGAAGTCGCTCGGCAGCATGCCGTCTTCGAACCGATAGAGTGCCTCGCCGTGGCGCTCGCGGTAGGTGTAGTCCATGGAAGTGAGCACATTCGGCGCCCATGACAGCTCGAACTCGACGATGGCCAGTGTCAGGCGCGGATGACGCTCGAAGACGCCGGAGAAGATCATGTCGCACAGCGACAATGCCGGATAGAACGCCTTGGTCGCGCGGCTGCTGGCGTCGCGCAGTGTTCCGGGACCGGCCCCGCGGATCTTGCCCTGCCGACGCGTCGCCGTGTGCAGGCTCAGCGGCAGGTCAAGCGCCGCGGCAGCGGCCCAGAACGGCTCGTACTCGGGTTGGTCGTAGCGGCGGTCCTCAGCCGGATACTCGGTGATCATCGCACCGGAGAGGCCGAGCCGCGCGGCGCGCTCCAACTCTCTGGTGCCGTCCTGGACGTCGTCCAGGTTGATCATCGCGATGCCCTTGAGGCGCGCGGGATCGGTGCGGCAGAACTCGGCGAGCCAGTCGTTGTAGGCACGAAAAATGGCGGACATCAGCGGGGTGTCCGCCACCTTGAAATAAAAGAGCCCTTGGCTCGGATAGAGGACTTCACCGGCCACCCCATCGAGCGCCATGTCCTTGAGATGCTGCTCGGGGTCGTACCCGCCGCGTAACACGTCTTCGAAGCGCCCCTGAGGGGAGATCGTCTCGGGGGCCTCGAACCGAACGCCCGTGTTCGAGATCAGGCCGATCCCCGAGAGGATTTGATCTGCCTCGACGACGACATGGTCGCCGCCGTCGATGCGCTCGATCCGCGGCGCCCGATCCCGGAACGCCCGATCGATGCGAATCTGCCACAGATCGGGCGGTTCGAACACGTGAGAGTCGGACGAGAGAACCAGGGGCAGCATCGGCATCTCCTTTCTCACCTGATCGCGGGCAGCACCTTGGCAACCGGCCCATCGCCGTCGGCCACGAAGTGAACTCCACAGCGATCGGCGGCTACGAACTGACGCATTTTGGGAGTTCGGCGGTATAAAACCGCGGTAGCTCTCATCAATACGCTGCGTCTAGCGGCTGGGAGGTGGGGTGCTGCATCCAGTGCATGAAGTTCATCCGGCGTCAGTGTAAGTGAGAACGCTACGGCGTTCTCCCGTACATGCTCGGCCGAGCCGGATTCGGGAATTGCAATGACATTACCATTGCGGATGGTCCAGGCCAGTGCGACAGCGGCTGCCGAGCAATCATGTGCTGCGCCGATACGTGCAAGCGCCGAATCACGCAGCAGGCTAGCGCCGGCGCCGCCAAGCGGTGAATAGGCCATCACCGGCATGCCGTGCTGCTCGCACCATGGCAGCAGGCCATGCTCGATGGCGCGATCGCCGAGGTTATAAAGGACCTGATTGGTCGCGCAGCGATCGCCGTGTGAAACACGGAATAGGTCTTCCATGTCGCTGACCTTGAAGTTGGACACGCCCCAGGCGCGAATCTTTCCCGCCGCCCGTAGACTTTCGAACGCCGCCACAATGCTGGAGAGCTCGGCGTCCCGGCTTGGCCAGTGCAGCAGGTAGAGATCGAGATGATCAGTGCCGAGACGGCCGAGGCTCGCGTCGCACGCCCGAGCGATGCCGTCGCCCATCACGTGATTGGGCCACACTTTGGAGACCAGGAATACGCGGTCGCGCTCACCGGCAATCACGCGGCCGATCAATTTCTCGGATCGGCCGTCGCTGTATATCTCCGCCGTGTCGATCAACGCCATCCCGAGCGAAAGGCCGGTGCGCAGCGCTTCTTCCTCAGCGGCTTCCGGATGTCTCCCCTGCGCGAGATTTGCAGAGCCCTGGCCGAGCGCCGGGACAATTGTTCCATTGGGGAATTTTACCGTGGGGGTCGCAGCACGAGCCGAAGCGCTCGATAGCGTGACAATCATTGTGCCGACCGAACGGAACGACGAGCCTAGCGCCACGCAAAGTCCGTTGAATTCACGCCGGTTCAGCAACTGCTTGGTCATACTTCACTCCAGAGGCGGTCCGCGGCAGCCAACGGATCAAGCTACCTGCAGGGGATATGGACATCTACTGGCCGCCGACCAGGCGCATCGAGCGTCGGTGCATCATAAGGATGGCTGCGGTCAGCAATTCCATCCCGATACAGAGGCAGAACGCCACGCTGCAGCCACCCGTAAGATCCCGCAAGAGTCCGGGAGCTCCCGGCGCGAATGTGATCGCGCTCAGGTTCTGGGCCTTGCTGCCGCCCGGCTTGAGTTCGCCGCTTATCGCGCGTCGATCCAGGTATCTGACCCCGCCAGCTTGACGGCCACATTCGAGAAAAAAACGTGCGCCGGATTGCCGTTGCGCGTGCCGCGGTGGTCCAGTGAGAAGAGCAGCGGTCCGGCCTTCTTATAGTCGGTCCAGGTGACAAAGACCTCGTTTTTGGGGAGCCCGCCCCGGTGATAGCCCATTTCTTCGATTCGGCCGTCGCTGCCTAGGTATACGTCCCAGGTGTCACCCGGCGAGTAGCCGCCATCGGAAGGATACTTTACGACAACCTTCTCAGCGGAACCGTTCCCCAGCGGCAGTTTCTGCACGCCGGCATCTTCGACCGCAGCGTCGGTGTCCCAGGAAAAATGAAATGGGAGGAGCAGCCAATAATTGTCGTTTAAAAAGCCCGGATCGATGTCGTCCCTGACGTTGGCCGGCTGGCCGCCAAGTTGAGATCGCAGGTAGGTAACCTTCACCGGATTGCCCGACTTGTCCTTCCCCTCATAGGTGACCTGGTCGGTCTTGGGTTCCCAGGTCCATGATCTGGAGACATTGAGCCCCTGGGTCTCTGCGTTGAAGGTGTAGCGGATCGCTTCGATCTGGCCAAACGATTCGAGACCATGGGTCTTGGTCAGCTTGTCAAGGATCGGCGAGCGCTGCTGCGCGCCTGAGGTCGCAGGGAGGATCAACAGCAGGCCGAGGACCAAAAGGCGGATCACATGGAGTTGGGTCAGCATTGTCATGAACGTCCCTCCTCGGGTGAATGGGAGGCGCGCTGTTGCGCCCAGGAATAACCAGGATCTGGCACGACCTGTCCTCTTCTCGTTCCTTCGCAGCGCAGTTTGTTACGACACGAGCATATCATCGTGCGGCAGTTGACCCAATGGGCACCGTCGAGGACACCCGATTTGGCTGAACCCCCCAAGCGCTGGTGCGTCTCCCTGCTGAGCCGGGACTTAGGCTTGCGCCAGGAGCGAAATTTTGACGTTTGCACAGCCAGAGCGACCGCTTTCGGCGCAAGGCGCCATCTAACTTAGAGCTCAGCTGCAGTCAGCGATTTCGGTCCTGCCCTCAGCGCCCGCAGATCGACGAGGAAGCGGTCGCGCCGGGCTGCCAATTCAGCGATGCCGCGCCCGGCCGTTTCGGCGGCAATGCCCGCTGCGAGACGCTCTTTCAACTCGGAAGTCAGCGTCGGACTGCCCAAGGTCTCCCACCAGCTGGCCATCGGGGCTGCGAATTGGTCGAAGAAATGATCGATACCGCCGACCCCGCCGGCAAGGTGAAAGGTCAGATGCGGCCCCATCAGGGCCCAGCGCAGCCCCGGTCCAGCACTGATCGCCGTATCGACATCTGCGACGCTTGCCACCCCCTCGGCAACAAGATGCAGCGCCTCGCGCCACAACGCCGCTTGCAGCCGGTTGGCGACATGTCCCGGCACCTCGCGCCGGATGTGGATCGGCTGCTTGCCGATCGCGGTGTAGAAGGCGAGCGCCCGTTCGATAGCCGCGGAACCCGTCTTCGCCCCGCCGACTACCTCGACCAACGGCACCAGATGAGGGGGATTGAAGGGGTGGCCGATGACGCAGCGTTCGGGGTGCCGGCAATCAGTTTGAGTCGGCTCATCAACAGCCCGGACGAACTCGAGGCGATGACGATCTCCGGATCGAGGACGGCGTCGAACCGGGCAAGCAGCGCGCGTTTCAACTCCTCGCGCTCGGGAGCGCTCTCCTGGACGAACTCGGCGCCGACGAGGGCCGCTCCAGGCTCGGTGTGGAAGGTCAGCGCCGCCCAGGGCGGTTCGGCAGGTAGTGGCGACAGTCGCGCGAGGCTTGGCCAAGCCGCGCCGACAAATTCATGCAGCAAGGTTTCCGCGCGGGGCGCCGGGTCGCTCGCCGCCACTGTCAGCCCGCGGGCCAAGAACACCACGGTCCAGCTGGCGCCGATCGTGCCCGTGCCGATCGCCGCAACGCGGCTGATCTTGTCGCCTGCCATGTCTGTCTCCTCCCGCCCGCCGGCCCTTGCCGAGCCCAGGGTTAGTATGTTGGATCGCGACAATCGAGCGTCGCCCTCGAGAAGCCAGCGAAAACGGGTTTTGACAGGCTCAACTATCAGTGCTTTGGAGACTTGTCACCCGATAGACACAACGCCGCGCGTCGGAGAGAAGATGCTCCTGCCGCATGACTGATGTTCCGGCGCCGAATGCGGCTCGAAACAATTCTAGCTCTGACCGGCAGAAGCCCTGGCATGTCTTGGCCGCTGCGCAAATGGGGCAATGATTTTCGATGAGGAGAAAACTGCCGTCCGGCTCCGCCTCGAATTCGGCCATGTAGCCCTCTTCCGTGCGTAGGCGCGCGACAGTGCGGACGCGATCTTCGAGGCCGGAGCAAGGCTTAAGCGCATTGCGGTAGGCCACCACCGCCGCCTTCTGCCGTGCCTCAATGAGGCGATCCAGCCCCGCCTCGCCGAAGACCGAGCGGATGCCGCCGATCAAGTTCACCGTGAGGTCTCCATGGGTATCCGGGAAACGGCCGTGCCCCTTCGCGGTCAAGCGCCAGAAGCGTTTCGGACGACCGATTTCGCCCGCCTGCTCGTCAAACGCGACGAGGCCCTCGGCCTGCAGCTTGGCAAGGTGCTGACGGATGCCGACCTCGGTGATGCCGAGGACCCGCGCCAGCGTGCTGGTCGCCAGCGGACCGCGCGACTTAAGCGTGTAGAGAAGCCTGATGCTGTTATCCGACGGCATGTCCGCAACCTATTAAGAAACTGATTGCTTTCTTAACCAGGGCATCATAAAACAAGAGAACGCTTTCTAAAAGGGGATTAGTCCTGCTGGAGGTAACGACTGAGGCAGGGTGGCGGGCGCTCCTGGCACAGCGCCTGATGCTCACCCTCTGCGTCTTGTTGGGCGGAGTGCTGCTGCACTCGATGAATGTGCTAATAACCGCGTCGCTTCTACCCAGCGTCGTCGCGGAGCTGGGCGGCGCCAATCTCATGAGCTGGCCGACAACAGCTTTCGTCGCCTCCTCGATAATTGCGGCAAGCGGCACAAGCCTGGTCAGCGGCAGGCTTGGAAACTGCCGGGCATTCACGGTCGGTGCCGTCATCTACGCGGCGGGCGCGGTGCTGTGCGCATGCGCGTCCTCAATCGGTTTCGTGATCGTGGGACGCTTCGTGCAAGGATTGGGGGGCGGCTTGCTCTCGGCTCTCGCCTATGTGCTCGTACGCAATGCATTTCCGGAATCGCTTTGGCCGAGAGTCTTTGGCCTGCTCGCAGGCGTCTGGTCGGTCACCGTGCTGATCGGACCTCTGATTGGCGGCGTGTACGCGAGCTATGGGCACTGGCGCAGCGCGTTTGTTACGGTCGCGGGGATCGGGTGCCTGCTCGGTGCTGGCGCCCTTTTCACGCTCCCAGCCGACAGGCCGAGCGACCAAGCGGTTAGCCGGACTTTTCCGGCGGGCCGCGTTGTCTTGATCTGTGGCGCGATCGCGCTCTTGTCGGTGGCGAGCGTTGCGGCTGGCCTAGCGATCAAGGCCATGCTCATCACGGCAGCCGTTGTGGCGTTCGTCCTGATGATGCGGATCGATCGGCGCGCAGCTCCTCCGCTCCTGCGAAGCGATGCATTCTCGCTACGGTCCGGGACTGGTGCGGGGCTCTGGATGGTATTGCTGATGTCAGTCGGATACAGTCCGCTGGCGATCTACGCGCCGCTCTTTTTGCAGCGCTTGCACGGGGTGAGTCCGCTGGGTGCCGGCTACATGGTCGCCTTGGCGTCGTTGGCGTGGACCACAACCGCGCTCGCAGTGGCAGCGCTCTCAGAGGAATGGCCTCCGCGATTGATCATTATGGGTCCCGCGGCGATGGGCGCGGGTCTAGCCGGCGTGGGTGTTTTAATGGCGCCCGGACCGGTCGCGGCCCTGATCCTGCCGATCGTATTGATAGGAGCCGGGATAGGCGCTGCGTGGGCGTTTGTTCTGCAACGCGTAATGAGCGGCGCGAAGGCCGGCGAGGAGAACATCGCTGCCGCCTCCGCCGCTACGGTTCAGCAAGCGGGGATTGCCTTGGGTGCGGCGATCGCCGGTTTGGTTGCCAATGCGAGCGGGCTGGACAATGGCCTCGATCCGGGTTCCGTGTTGCGTGCGTCGCTTTGGGTTCCCTTGGCGCTGGTCGCGGCACCTCTGGCCGCGTGTGCAATCGGCCTGCGATTGAACCTGATGCCCGAGCGCTCTCCCGAGCAAGGACTAACCGCAGCTAGAAACGGCTGACCGCCGGGCCTCGCTATGAGTTACCAACCGTACGTCCTCGTGCACGAATCTCGGATGAGGAGGTGTCGACGCGGAAACGATGCTCAGGGATTTCGGTGAAGAGATCGGCATAGCGCTGCGGCACGGGGATGTCGTTCAGCGCGCGTACGCGCCCCGCCGCGTCGATGCGCACGGCCACCAGAAAGCTGCCCCCGGAATTGGCGATTTCCTCAAGCGCAACGTGCATTCGAACCTCGTCATCGCCGTAATATCTCGGCGCGACCAGCCGCTCCGCCGTATCCGCGCCGATCACGAACGTCGTCCTCGGAAACAAGCGCGACTTCTCGACGAAAGTGGGCGCTCGCGTGAGCTCGACCGGCGACTTCCAGGCGAATTGCGTGAGCCGGTGTCTCACCGTGTCGCCCGCCAGCGGCGGCTTGTCGACGTTTGTGACAGAGATTTCGAATGCCGAAGGCTGCTGCCTGAGCTCTTCGGCAACCCGCGCCAGCAATACATGTCCCTCGTGCATCGGGTTGAAAGAACCTGGCAACACCACAAAGTGCCCCGGCGCTGACAGCATCATTTGGCCATCGGGCTGGACGGTGACGCGATCGAGTTCGCCCGCCAGGAGCTGATCGATCGTATCCACGGCCGCGACGACGGTCTCGGCAAAATGTTCATCCGCATCGAGCAGGCTGCGGGGCGACGGGGCGGCAATCCCGCATGCGCGGGCCAGCCACAGGATGATCGCGCGCGAAACGAGGTCTTCCTCAGCGGCGCGATCACGTCGGCCCTTGGCCATCACGCAGGTGCAGTGCGCGATACCGGCGGAGTTGGCGAATGCGATGTGAAATCGATGCTCGCCTCTGCGCGGGCGATCGCTCACTAGCGCCGCCGTCGCACCGAGGCCCACCAGATCGGTGCCCGCCGGCGCAAGCCTAGCTGCGCGTGCCCGTGCGCTTTGTGCCATCGCGATCGCGGTGTCAGAACTGCACGCCTGTGCCGGTGCGAAGCCGAGAAACGTCGCAAGCGCCTGCGCGTCGTAGGGAACCTGCGCCTCGATCAGCAGCCGCGAGCCGCCGGGGACACGAAGCAGCTCGCCGATCGCCCCGCTGCCGCCCCCGGTGATCGCGAGTGCCGCCTTGCGGCCGGACGCGTGTAATACGGAGATCAATTGTTGCCACGCGGCGTCCGACGGGCTCATCGTGCGTGTGTGGTCCGAAGCTGAAACTACGTCGCGGATGGTGAAAAACAGTTCGGACGGAGTCAACAGAGTGCATGGCCGCCGGTATCAGCAACGCACGGGGCCTGGACCCTCTGGACACGAACCTGCTGTGATCGCCAAACTCGCGTGGCACAGAGGAGCTTCCGATGACGATCATCGATTCCCAGGTCCATGTCTATGAGGCGAACACTCCCAAGAGACCCTGGCACAGTGTGCCGAACTGGCCCGATCACGTCACGGGTGACGAGATGGTGGCGGCGATGGACAAGGTTGGCGTCGACGGCGCGATCTTCATCTCCGCCTTCTCCATGTACCAATATGACGCCAGCTATGCGGTGGAGGTGCAACGGGCCCATCCCGGCCGGTTCGCGATAATCAAGCCGGTTAACCCGGACGATCCGGCGGTGGCCGATGTCATCGCCGACTGGAAGAAGACCCCGGGCACCGTCGGGATCCGCATCATGCTGACGCAAGAGGCGAAGCGCGCGGCGGACGACCCGGGCCTCGACCGGATCGCACGTGCGGCCGCGCGCCAAGATTTTCCGGTCAACGTTCTTTTCTGGGGCAATTTGGACGCGGGCGCTGCGCTGATCGATCGCCATCCCGATACGCGGTTCATCATCGACCATCTGGCCATCATGCAGCCGCGCGTGCCGCCAGCACCGCCGCAACCTTGGGCCGACCTCCCGAAGGTGCTGGAGCTCGCCAAGCGCCCGAATGCGGTGATCAAGGTCAGCGGCGCCTGCACGCTGTCCCGGGAGCCGTATCCTTTCCCGGACATCTGGGACCCGCTCGCTCGCGTGTTCGATGCCTGGGGTTTCGATCGCTGCTTGTGGGGCACGGACTGGACGCGCGCGTTCGCGGTCGTCAACTACGAGCAAGCCGTCGAGCCCTTTCTAAAGACTGACCGCCTGAGCGACACTGAGCGGGCAATGCTGATGGGCGGCGCCTGCGCTAAGGCTTATGGCTGGTCGCCGAAAAAAGATTAGTACTTCCTTGTGGGTAAGCGGCGCTGGTCGGATGGTACCGCGTCGTACAGAATAAACGTGCGGCGTTGCCCCTGCGCGCCGTTTAGGTCGCGCACCGGATGCCGGCATGAGCTGGGGAGACGGACTGGGAGGATTACGCGCATGTGGCCGACGAACGCCTTGACCCAGAGCCTGAATCTCAAATGGCCCATTCTGCAGGCTCCGATGGGCAGCGCTAGCACGCCCACCCTGGCCGCGGTGGTGACCAATGCCGGAGGGCTTGGCGGCCTCGGCATGTGGGGCCGGAGCGCCGAGCAGGCCGCAAGGCGCATCGCCGGGTTCCGCCAGCAAAGCGGCGGTAGTCTCAACGTCAACTACCCGATTTGGCCCGACCCGCGCTGCGCCCCTGAGACCAGCGCGGCGATGCGGCAGCATCTGCAGGTCCAATACGACGCCCACGGTTTTGGGTCAGTGCCCGAACCGGCGGGCGGCGTCAGCGATGTCGGCGCCGAGCACGTCGCGGTGTTGCTGGACACGAAACCGGAGATGGTGAGCTTTCACTTCGGTTTGCCGGAGCCCGAGGTCATCCGCGCTCTCAAATCGGCAGGGATCTTTATTCTGTCGAGCGCCACGACAGTCGCGGAAGCGCGACTGCTCGAGCAGAGGGGTGTAGATGCGATCATTGCGCAGGGCACCGAGGCTGGCGGCCATCGCGCCACTTTTACCGGCGTCAACGTGAGCATGCAGCCTGGACTGTTCTCGCTCTTGCCCCAGGTCGTCGACGCGGTACGGCTTCCGGTCGTCGCCGCCGGGGGTGTAGCCGACGGTCGCACGGCAGCGGCGGCGTTCATGCTCGGCGCCAGTGCCGTGCAACTCGGCACCGCCTTTCTGCTGTGCGAGGAAGCCGACGTTCGCGACGCGCATCGCGCCGCCCTCGCCGAGGCGGGCGATGCCTGCACTGTCGTCACCGATGTGATTAGCGGCAGGCCGTGCCGCTACATCCGCAACAAGCTGATCGACGATCTTGAAACATCCGGGCTGGAGCCGCTTCCGGTCCCAGCGCAGCAGAGCCTCACCCAGAGGCTCGCCGACTCGGGAAATCGCGAATGGACCGCCCTGACGTCTGGGCAATCAGCAGCGCTGGCACGAGCGACGAAGGCGGGCGAGCTGGTCGAGCGGCTCGCCGACGAGACAACGCGGCGCCTGCGCGCCTTCGCCTGACGACCTGGTGCCGAGACCGGCGCCGCGCTATTTGTCGTTTCAGCCATTGATCGAGCTCCGTTCGATCGGTGGTGAGGGGTGGTGCCGGTGTTCACAGCACCGGCGCCGTCCCGATTATACCAGCAAACCCGCGCGGAAATTCATTTTTCGGTCGCGCGATCCCCGTTGAGCCGGATTATTTTTTCCGGTCGTGATCGGGAGGATCCGTCCTCGTCACCGTTTATTCTTTGGCGGAAACGCTGAGGGTTTTGCCGCCGTTTCGCCTGGGCGTCCTTACCAGGCACCCTGCTCGCGCGCGTTGTTCGTGCGCCATTCGCGGACGATGTGGGTCTTGTCGCCGACAGTACCCCAGACGCGGATCTCACGAATGTCCTCGCCGTCTTCAGCGCGGCCGAGAAGTTCGTCCCACCACTCGAGCATCCTCTTGCGATAGCCCGGCCCGCAAAACAGAAAGACGCGTTCTTCGCCGGAAACGTCGATCGTCATTTTGTACATCGCAAAGACCTATCAAGACGACGTCGGCCACCAATGTTGCGTCAGACCCGGCACTTCAGCGATCCGAGCCGTCAATGTTGCGTTGGCGAGCTCATAGACCACAGCGCCAAGCCGCTTTTCACCGGGCATCTCCGGTTGCGGCGCCCCGACCAGAAAGCTCGAAGCCGGCGACCAGATATAGCGCGTGCCCTCAAAGGCGAAATCTCGAGCTTTGTGAAGGTGTCCGCTGGCGACGAGGGCAACCTGGTGCCGCCGCACCAGCGCCAGAAGCGCCTCGCGCGGCTGCGGCTTGACCGACCAATACCCGGTGTCGCCTTCGCCTGGATCCTCAAGAAATAGCGGCCGGTGCAAGAACCAGGCAATCCGCCGCTCTCCTGCTGCGGCCATCACCTGTTCGAGCCACAAC
>Ga0306921_10007888_pt1 | contig 11223 bp, 12 predicted proteins | sample sta12Cox44000080_FD_203760 | JGI IMG/M metagenome (GOLD analysis project Ga0306921, IMG submission 203760) | Lab enrichment of tropical soil microbial communities from Luquillo Experimental Forest, Puerto Rico - statoxic.12C.oxic.44.000.080 (v2)... | ecosystem: Environmental > Terrestrial >... | reverse complement strand
CTCTGAGATATTCCAGGGTTCGCTCGAGAAGCGAGCGATATCGCTCCCTGCCGAGAAACGGAGCACGGAGATCCCGTTGGGCAAGAGAAGCCAGGCACAAGGCAGAAAAGGATCGTCTTAAAACCGTGTCTGTGCCGCTTTCGCCGATGCCTGATCGCAGGTTTGTCGTCCACTGGTCAGCGAGGGCGTTCAGTTCCTCCTTTGAGAACAGCTTTGCATTTGCGATCCATGTCGCCAGGATGGAGTATGCCAGATCGTCGCGCAGCTCCGGATCGGTCGAACCTAAATAGCTGCTGAGTTCTTGAGCCAGCGGTAATGCTTTTTGTCCGTCTGGAACCGCATACTTGTTCTGCTGGATTTGCCTCCAAAAGCCCTTGTCGTGGCGTTCATCTGGCTGCGGGGTCTGCGACCAGAGAGAATCCGTTGCGAAAATCGCTATCGCGCAAAGCGAGACAAAGCGTTGTGTTTTACTCACTGGGGCCGCTCCCGACGTTTTTTGGGTGACCGCGATGTTGTCTTAGACGCCTGCTGCTTCACTTCGTTTCGGCATCAGCTCGTGCTGGTTGCCAGATTACCTGAGGCTCGGAGTAGCTCCTGAAATGGACTCCTACCGTAGGCAACAAAGATTTGCTGGATTGCAGGTCGGGCACGTAAATCTCTTGCAGCTAAAATTGGTCCAAACAGAGCGGAACAAGAGGGCCAATCATTGGTTACCTCGGCGAGGATCAGTCAGATCAGTCCTTGCTAACGCCGTAGTGTTACCCACACCGGGTTGGCGGTAGTCCCGATTCTGGGTCTCCGTCACGGTAAACACTTGGAACAAGGGAGGAGTTATTTCTCCGAAGCCCGTTTCTGGCCAATTTCCGTATTGCCGATTCACCCGGCACGCTGCCATCTCCACGGTTAAGGGGCGTTACACGTCAATTGGTCGTCGCGACACCCCTTGCGGGTATATACTCTTGGTGCATTTCGGTCCAGTGCGCCAAGACTCAGACTTCATCGCGAGAGCACCGCCATGACGTCGTTTTTGCTCTGCCCCTTCAAGTCCCGCCATCTTCCGTTTGTCGCTTGCGTTTTTGCTGCTATTGCTCCGTCGCTCTCGGCTCAACAAGCGCCCGTATGTGCCGCTTCCCCCGAAGTGCAAGCCGCGCTGAACCAAATCCCGACTGGGAACCAGCCCGCCGGACAATCGCTATATCAATTCGTACTCTCTCGGCGAACGGCTCTCCAGAATCTCATGCGCCAATATCCGGGCGACGTCTTTGTCGAGAGCGCCTATATCGGCACTATGCAGTACTACGACCAGTATTACGGCCGACCGACGAACTATTCGGACACCGTCAAGGTAATCGCCGAATACAAAGCGCGCCACGAACAGCACCCAGAGAACGCCGAGATCACCTATCTCTATGCGACCGCCCTTGTTGGCCGCGACACGCCGCAAGCCATCAAGCTTTTCGACAATGCCCTCGAAAAGGACCCAAACCTTGACCTGCCGCATTTGGACTTCGTAACGATCTATGCGTCGCCCAATTTCCTCGATAAAGCGAAGGCGATCGACCACGAAAAAACGTTTCTCGCTGCGTGCCCGGCTGCCCTGCAAGGTTACAGTTCCCTTTGGCAGATCGACGATAAGGAATTGATCGCTCAATCCATTCCGAAGTTGCGACAGATCCTCCAACCGCGAACCGATTCGGACGCCCTGCGGGCCTACCCCACTCTATGGTCCCTTGAATTCAAGGCGAAGCCTGCCTCCGACTACGACGCACTCCGGAAGCAGGTTGCTGCCGACGTCGTTCGCATTCGCGCCCTCAATCGCCAGGACCTTACCGAATGGTGGTCTGCCCTCGAGGACGGCTACAAACTGGCTAATGATCCGAAAAATTCCGACTGGGCCAAAAACGAGCGCCAGACTCGCTTTCCCTATGCCTGGGAATTGCTCTCGCGCGATCAGTGGCTGAAGGATCATCCCCGTCCGAACAACGATGCCCCCTTTGATCAGAAGCAGGCGTACGATCGTGATTTGCTCAAGCAGTCCGACGACTGGATCAAGCAGCGCCCTGATTCGATCTATATTTTGTATTCGCGCCTTGGGCCCATGGAAGACCTCGATGATATTCCCGCATCCGACGTAGAAGCTTGCGTTAAGCGCATGCTTGAACTAGCTCAAGCCGACGCGGGACCAAATCCCATTCCTTCGGACACCCGCTTCGGTCTCGCCGAGGCCATTTACAAGCGCAAGCTCGATCCGCAGCAGCAGGTGGAAATGGCCCACAAGGGAGTTGAACAGCTCGATGCAGAAATGAAGCAGCCGCCATATGACCTCTTTTCCACGAAGAAGGAACTCGATGATCAGGTTTTCAATCAGACCTACAACAAGGCTCAGGGCCTCTTTTACGAAGCCGAGGGATACGTTCGCCTCAAGCAAACCGATAATGCCCGCACGGCTCTTGTGCAGCTTGACCAGACGTTGCGGGCGTTAAAATCGCAAATAAACGATAAAGACCTCCGCCGGAAAAAGTACCTCGAACGCGAGTCATCCTACTGGAACGCCAGGGCTCATCTCGCACAGCTTCAAAATCGCAAACTGGATGCCAAGGCCTACTACCAATCCGCTCTGCTTGACCGCCTTGAATCCGGTTCGCTTCCCGCCCCCGGCGAAAAGGACAACCTCGCCGATGACGCGCACACACTCTGGGCTAGCCTCGGCGGCACCGACGACGGCTGGAAATCATGGTACGCCGACCGCGCCGCTGCGCTCGCCAATCAATCTCACCTCACTTGGGAGACCGCCCAGGATCCGCTGCCTCCCTTCCAGTTGACCGACCTCCAGGGCAAAACCTGGCAGCTCGCCGACTTGAAGGGCAAGGTCGTGTTTCTGAATTTCTGGGCCTCTTCGTGACACTCCTGCCGCGAGGAGTTGCCTCGCCTCCAGAAGTTGATCGAACAATACAAGGACCGTCAGGGCATCCTCTTCCTCTCTTTGAACATTGACGATAACCCCGGCGCCATTCAGCCGTTCATGACCGAGAAAAAACTCAGCCTCACGGTTCTGCCCGCCTATAGCTATGTCACCGACACGTTGAAAGTCCTCGGCATCCCGCAGAACTGGATCGTCGGCGCCGACGGAGTCATTCACTTGAAAGGCGTCGGCTACGACTCCAGCGAAAAATGGGAACAAGGCATGCGCGACGCCATCGAAAAAGTCCGCTCCTCGGGGGCAAACGCACCAATGCCAGCTGCTACCCAGACGATCACTCCGCCCGGCCGTTCGTTGAGATAGTCATCGCGCTCAGATAATGAATAACTCCGGGTCCATCCGCATCGCATTTCGTCAAACAACCAATTAAGCGATTAGTCGCTAGGCTTGATCGGAAGAGTTGTGGGCGGTTGACCCGCAATCCGGAAGTTGAACCACGGAGCCCAACGGGCCATAGTCCGCTTGTGGGAGTTGTTGGGTGATCTGACTCTGCGGGATAAGTCCTCGCTAACGCCGTAGGGTTACGGCGTGGGCGCTTTTCCGCCGGGGCGCTTGAATTTTGGCGACTTCCTGAAAGCGGCGCACACGGTCACGCTAGCGCAGGCCCAGGCGCTTCGCTCTATCAAGGCGATATCAGCGAAAGCGACGGTCGGAAGCGCGTACGGGATGTGCCCGGCGTATCCGAAGACGGATTCGGCGTTGGATCGCGCCGCGGCAGTGCGTTACAACGCGATGAACAATGTGTTCTTCCTGGAAGCGGCCATGAAGGGACGTTACCCGAACGCGTTCGTCGGAGAGCCGCCCTACGAACTGATGGGCTTCAAGCCCGACGATGAGAAAATCATGTATGCGCCGCTGGATTGGGTGGGCTTCCATTATTACACGCGGCGCATTGTTTCCGGCGTGAGTCACGCGCAGGTGTTTGAAGGCGGGAATTTCAGCGGCACGGAAATTGAGGCGGACTCAGCGACGGGGCGCGATCCGTATACGCGATTCCGCGCGGTGATGCCGACGGAGGGTCCGCTCACGGAATCGGGTTTGGAAGTGTAGCCGCGCGGCATCTACGACCTGGTGATGCAGATTTCGCGCGAGTACAACAACCCGATTATTGAGATCACGGAGAGTGGCTGCGGGTATCTCGACGGGCCGAATGAGAGCGGACGCGTACCGGATTCGAGGCGAACTGAATTTTTCCGCCAAGAGCTTGCGGAATTGGCGCGAGCGATTACGGATGGGGCGCGCGTGCGGTCGTTCCATGCGTGGAGCTTGATGGACAACTTCGAGTGGGCCAATGGACAGACGGAGCGCTACGGGCTGATATACGTGGATTACCGCGATCAGAAGCGCACGATCAAGGATTCGGGTTATTGGTACGGGAAAGTGGCGGCGTCGAATCGCTTGGAAGCGTGACCGAGTTGCTGACCGCCAAACCACTCGGCTGGAAGAACATCGAGCGCTTTCTGAAACTGGCACCCTGCAACTTGGAGGGTCAGAGAGGCTGCTTCTGGAACGGTGCGCGCAGCGGCACGAATAAAGGTTCTTTCTCATTCCCGAACCCGTTTCTGATCGCGTTTAACGGGCCGGGGAGTCGTAGAATTGTGGAATGAAAATTCCTGCGAAGTTCGGGGGGACTTATGATTATTTGTGACCTCTGCGGCGAAACAAAGGATTGTTTCCAGAGGGAAATTGAGGGCAGAGAATACGACATATGCTCTGAATGTTGGACCCCTTTAGCACAGAGATTAAAGGGAAAGGGCAGAGCGAAGAATCGGGAAACCGTTCTTCTACCACCGCTGAGACCGATCAAAGAACGGGAGGATGAAACGTCTGAGCCACTTCCGGGAGAGCCCCCGAAAATCTGGGGACTCACTAATTAATCTCCAAACGCGAAGTGTATCCGCGTTTTATCAGCCCCGCCACGCGACCGCAGGCGCGTACAGCCATTATCTCTTGCGCTACGCGTTGCGCATGGCCTGTGTTGCGAGGGGTGACCTCTGGCAGGCTTGGCGGCAGGCAACGACAGCAAGGTAGGAGAGGGGAGAAAACTCCCCTCCGTCGATGGAAGGTGTTGTTCTTTTTGATGCGCCGGGTCCGTGCTGGGTTCGTCGATACTCGGGCCGCACAATAAAGGTTCCTTTATGAAGTGGGGGGAGGGCAAAAGGCGGGCATCCGTTTGTCCGAGCCGCAACGGATCAGAAGACGAAGCGCCCACCGACCGAACTGCCGGGCGGAATCGTAGCACGCTCACTCACCGCGATCCGGCAGCTCGGGCGGGGGGAAAATATATTACATGCTCGCTGGCACCAGCACGCCTAGTTCGTCTTCCTGCAATTCCCTTACCGCCCTAAAACCTTCCCATAATTCGCATCGGACCCGGCCGTCCGGCATTTTCTGCTCAGCTTGCGCCATTTTTTCCTGTTCCCCACAGCCCACAGCCCAAAAAGTCTGTGGAAACCAGCCCGCGGCGTGACGCCGGCCACCGACACTCGCGGACTGTCCCTAACGAAAATTCCGTGTGGCGCGCCGGTGGGTTTTCCTTGAGAACCGTGACAAGGCGAGTGACTCGAAATCTACTCTAAGATGTAGTAGTATTAGAGTGTTTCTGGAGGGTCATGCATGGCTGTAAAGACGAAGCAACCTAGAAACCCTCAGCAGGCCGAGCGGACCATACGAAAGTCAAAGTTTCAGGCTGACTTGGCTCCTACCGAAGATCGAATCGTTCGCGGACTCAAGCAGGAGCTAGAGCTTGGTAGCAATACGGACTTTCTTACTGAGGCACTGGCATTGTTTCGTTGGGCCGTTTGGGAACGGAAACGCGGCCGCCGGATCTTCAGTGAAAGCGAAACAGGCGAACGAAAGGAATTGGTGCTCCCGCGCCTTGAACGCGTTGCGCCTGAACTCACGCTACCACGTGTCGAGATTTCCTGGACGCCGCGAGAGTTGGAGAGCCTAGCCGCCCTCGTAGGCAGAGAACCTGCCGCTCCGACGGAACCCTTAATTAGGGCGATGCGAGGCTGAGTGGCTGTCCTCATTCGTCGTCTCGAAGAGCAAGACGAGCTCGAGTCTTTCGATTGTGGCGACGAACCGTTGAACAATTACTTAAAGCGGCACGCCTGGACCAACCAGCAGAAGAGCTCGATCGGAGTGACCTATGTCGCGGTTGACGAAGCTGCGCCACGCTCAGTGATAGGGTACTTCACCCTCGCCACGGCAAGCGTGCCCCGCCACGGCTTCCCAAAGAAATACGTTCGTGGGCTGCCGCCCTACGATCTACCGCTCATTTTGCTTACGCGGCTTGCCGTGGACCGGCGATTTTCCGGACGGGGACTCGGACATGCACTCATCTCCGAGGTTTTTAAGATAGCTCTTCGGGTGGCTGATGACGTGGGCTGCCGCTGCATCATTACCGACGCATATCGAGACCGGACCGATTGGTATGCGCGCTACGGTTTCGTCCCGTTAGAAGGTGCCGCGCCGGGTGGTCCGCAGAGAATGTTTCTCGACACCAGAACAATTCGCATGGCATTAAAGCCTGTTGTCCGCAAAAACTCCCGGGATTCATCCATGTAACGATGTTACACAGCCTCACCGTATCTTCTTTATTTTCAAGTCGGCCAGAGTTTTCGGGAGGCTCGGGGCGGGCTGACGTAGAACGAATAGCGCGAGATTCGCTTTGCGCTAACGTCATCTTTCATTTAATGCCCAGGGGTGTGAAAGTGTCGCCTCGTTTGATGGCTAGCTGGATAGGCCGCGGCGGTCCCGTCTTCGGCACGGTTACTTCCACCCACAGTTCTTCTCCGGCACGACGCAAAGAGGGGTCCACGGCGTGCTCCGGCAGAAAGAAGGCCACCGGCTCCATCAGCGCCGTCACTTCTCCCCCCTGGTTGATCGTCCAACGGCTCACGTGAAGGCCGGTCGAGTGATCGGCCGGGTTTGCCACCAAATGGCCGTCTCTCACGTTCAGCGTAACGTCGCGCATTTCGCGCCGGAGATTCTCGGGACTTCCGTACGCGTCGTCCGGAGACACGAGCAGCCGGAAGCGCACATACCTTCCGCGAATCGGGAGACTTGGATCGTAGGCCGCCGTTTGCACCCACACGCGCGGCAACCGCGCTCGGTCCATCGCGTACTTCGCGGCCAGGCTCGCCACCAGCGCCAGTTGTGCCCCGGCCAAAATCAATCCCTTCTGCAAATTCGTCATTGCATTCCTCCCGACACGCGAGCGACTAGTTCGCGGCGCGTCCTCTCCAGCGCCCAACCTCCGAACAGGAAGAGCACTCCCATTCCGATGAGACTCGCAGACCGTCCCAATTTGTCCATCACATCCGAGAAGTAAAAGATCACTACCGTCAGCGCAAACCCCGCCACACCCAGGTTGATTCGCTCGCGGCGACGTTCGAGCAGTCCCCATCCGATCAGCCCGAGCGCACCCAGCCCCGCCCAAAAATACGATCCCAGGCTATCCCAGGCATACATGCGCAACGGTCCGGTCGCGGAGGAGACATCCGGCTGAAACGTTCCAATGACCAGAACCCACACCGCGAACAATGCATTGACCCAAGCGTCTTTTCTTCGCAGTACAAACGCAAGCAGCAGCGGCGCGCCGATGCCTATAATCCAGCCAAAAACGTGCACCATCTCCGGCACTACGGGACGGGCGCGCCAAGGCCACAACCACCCGCGCCCTTCCACAAAAGCCAGGATGGTGAGAGGCAAAAGCGAGATCCCTCCAATCCACGCCAGTCCTCGCCGTACTACGGAATCCTCCTTGCCCGTTCGCGCCGTCAGATACGTAAGGGACAAAAGAAGCAGTCCCTCTAGGATTAGTCGGCCGCTGTAAGCGTAACCTTGCGTGCGCACTTCCCACTCGCCTGCCAGCCACGCCGGTACTAGCAAAGCAAGCAGGACGCTCTGCGGCCACTGCCGTAGGAGCAACCAGCCCGCTAGCGCGCCGACGGCCCACAGGAGCATCCCGCTTGGCCAGTGCTCCTGCAGGTTGAAAATTTGTGCCGTGAGAAAAATTCCCGCGCCTACGCAGATCGCTCCAATCGCGTAAAACGTGGCCCCGAGCGCCGGAAATCGTTCTGTGGTGAATGCTCCTACGATTGGAAACAATCCCACCAGGAGGAGCACCAGGGTAAATCGCCAAGCGGGCGAGAGTTCATCCCAGTGCGCCGCCACAAACAGCAGCACTCCAGCACACAGCAGCACCCCACCCAGTCCTAGCGCCAACAACACCGGCCATCGTAAGCTTTCGCTCGAGCGTTCGGATTCCTCGAACACGCGAATTCGCTCCGCTGTGTTCGCATCGACAACTCCCGCGCTGATCCAGCGATCGAGCCTCTTGTTCAGTGCATCCTTCATTCGAGATCCTCCGTTCATTGCCCGCCACCGCCTAGCTCGCGCGTTTCAAACCTCGCCAGCTACGATGCGCGATTGCCGTCTAAGGAGTGCGCTTCTGCTCCCTAGCCAAAACGCTCGCTTCGGCTTGGTTCGTCGCCGCCACCTCGTGAGAAATCACGTGAATGTTCCCACGTTTCGCTTTGCCGCCAATCATTTCAAAACCACGACGGATTGCTTCGAAACTGTCATTCCACGATTCGGTGAAGTTGCACAACATCTCAACAGCAAAACACGCGCACGATGCAAGCCCGGGAGCAGCCAAGACCCACAATATATTGTCCTGTCGCATTTGTTTGCCCTCTGCGCCGAACGATACGACCACGCGAGTTCGGGAGCCACCGCACCTGTTACAGTTTCGCAACTATCACACTTTCAGACTGCGGTACAATTTGCCCACAGCTTGCAAGCGGTACGAATCATATGGATATTCGGATTGACAAGAAGAGCGACGTATCGGTTCGGCAGCAGCTCGCGGAGCAAATTATCTTTTCAATCGCAACCGAGAAAATGAAACCAGGCCAAGCTTTGCCGAGCGTCCGGGAACTCGCTCGCCGTCTGAAAATTCATCACAATACCGTAAGTCAGGCATACAAAGATTTGGTGCGCCGAACGTGGGTAGTCAGGCGCCAAGGAAGTCGTGTAGTTGTTCGCTCGGCAGGAGAGCGGGGCGAACAGAAGAACGGGCATGACGTGGACGATCTTATTAACGCGACGATCCGAATAGCGCGCGGGCGAGGATATTCTCTTCAGGCGCTGCGCGAGCGCGTAAGAACTCGGTTGCTCGCGGAGCCTCCGGATCATGTCTTAGTTGTGGAAGAAGAACCGGGCCTCCGCCAACTCCTTCAGCAGGAAGTTCGCATAGCACTCGGGCAACCGGTAGAAGGTTGTTCCCTTTCCGAATTGGCGGCACAACCTGGCTTGGCAATCGGCGCTTTAACGGTTGCGGGACAATACGTCATCAGTGATGTCGATCGGCTGGTGCCCAAAGCCGTCCCGGCCATCTCCCTAGCGTTCAGCGCCGCCGATGAACACTTGGAACTCCTGCGTCGGCTCGATCACCCTTCCATTATTTCGGTCGTTTCGGTAAGTCGAGTGTTTCTGCAGACCGCACGAAGTCTATTGGCCCCGGCTCTTGGGCGCCATCACGTAATGCGGGATTTTCTTTTTCCTCCCGATGATCCGAAAGCCTTGCGAGCGGCCGATTTGGTTTTTGTAGATTCCATAGCGCGGCCGCGGGTCAAACATTCTAAGATCCTGGAGTATAGACTCATATGTCCTAGCTCCCTGGAGTATCTCCGCACGGCGATGAAGTCCTATCAGCTGCGCTTACCGTAGAAGTGAATCTCGCTCTGTACTTGACCATTTATATACAGAGGGAGGCAATCTCCGGTGATCTAGAGAAACACGCTGAACTCGCGACTTGGAGAGTTGAGCGCCGGCTATCCGCTGTCTGTAATTCCGATGAGCGAAACCCTGGCGAACCACGTTACGACCGTTGACGCCGCGCGCCAGCAATTCGGAGTGAACCTCGTTCTGGTCCTGACGGTCCAGCGGGCCGCAGACGACGTGCGTGTAAATTACTCGCTGGTCGACGCACACTCGCACCAGCAGCTGCACTGTTTTGCGTAGCTAGTTGCGTCAATACGGGTAGGTAGAAGTTGATTCCGAGCCTACCTCCGGTAGAATCGCGTACGAGTTTGGGTGACAGTCGATCGTCATCCAAGGTTGTAAAAATAAGAAGTGGCGTCGGATCGGAAACGAGGAAACGCATGCGTTCCCGGTCTGGCCAGAGTGGTTAGTGGTTCGCAAAGGTGATGTATGGCACGATCGGTTCCGCGTTGATGTACCCGGACAAGAAGAGCGGGTACAGAAATCGGTTCCGATCGGGCCGCCATTCCCCTTTGCGAGACGTCCAATCGCATTAGCTGACCGTTGGCTATGCTAGGATGACCTTCCAGTGAACACCTGGATGCTGGACATTCGATTCGCTCTTCGCTCCCTCACAAAGAACGTCGGGTTCACACTGGCCGCTGTATTGTCGCTGGCGATTGGGATTGGTGCGAACACCTCCATCTTCAGTGTTGCAAACGCCTTGCTGTTCCGTCCTCTGCCGTATCACAGTCCAGACCGGCTGGTGATCCTGTGGAATCGTTCGCCTGGTCTGAACATCACCCAAGATTGGTTTTCAACGGCACAGTATTTCGATATCAAGACAGGGCACCATGGATTTGAGCAGCTCGCGATCGCCATTGGTGGCAACTACAACTTGACTGGGCAGGGTGACCCTGAACGAGTGGGCGTCGTTCGCGTCTCATCGAACCTTCTTCAACTGTTCGGTGCTCGTCCCGCACTCGGTCGACTGTTGACGCCGGACGAAGATTCGCCTGGGCGACCGTCCACGGCCGTCTTGACTGACGGAATGTGGGCCCGGCGTTTCGGCCGCGATCCGCACACGATCGGTAAATCCATCATCATCAATGGACAACCTTATGAAATCGTCGGCATCCTTCCCCAGAGCTTTACTCTGTCGCAGGAAGTTCTGCCCTTGCTCTACGGAACGGACCAAGCCGAAATTTTTTTGCCCTTACCGCTCGCGCCCGCCGCTGCTTCGCAAGTGCGAGACCACGAAGACTACAACATCGTCGGAAAGCTGAAGCCGGGCGTCTCGCTGCCGCAAGCCGAGGCGGAGATGGATACCATCACGGCACGACTGCGTCGCGACTTTGCGGAGAGCTATCCGCCGAATGGCGGGCTGACCTTCAGCATCGTACCTCTTCTTGAACAGGTTGTTGGCAACGTGCGTCGCTCTTTGTGGGTGCTGCTTGGATCGGTGGGTGTTG